>Ga0209084_1000707_pt1 | contig 30908 bp, 25 predicted proteins | sample C_130820_MF_Meta_FD_187309 | JGI IMG/M metagenome (GOLD analysis project Ga0209084, IMG submission 187309) | Freshwater microbial communities from Lake Croche, Canada to study carbon cycling - C_130820_MF_MetaG (SPAdes) (version 2) | ecosystem: Environmental > Aquatic > Freshwater > Lake... | reverse complement strand
GCGGTGTTGCGGGAGCAGCAACTCTTTTCGGCACGTCGGTGGCTCTGGCCATTTCGATGGTCAACGTGCAGGATCTTCGCTTTTTGCCCCCACAATTCTTCAGTGTAGTGCCCTATGTGCTCACCATTCTCACCCTCGTGCTGTTCTCGGGCAAGGATTTTGCTCCCCGTGCCATTGGACAGCCCTACGAGAAAGGACTACGATAATGGCTTTTTGGAAAACGACCACGCCCCATAACGCCGCCCTCCCCGGCGACATCGCTGCCACCGTTTTGATGCCCGGTGATCCGCTTCGGGCCGAACATTTGGCCAACACCCTGCTCGACAAGCCGGTGAAGTTCAACAGTATTCGCGGCATGCTGGGCTTCACCGGCACCTACCAGGGCGTTCGCGTGAGCGTCATGGGTTCGGGAATGGGCGGCCCGTCGATGGGCCTTTATTCCTTCGAGCTGTATGAGCACTATGGTGTGAAGAACATCCTGCGCATCGGTACCTGTGGTGGCCTCACGGCTGATGTCGAGGTTGGTGACATTCTGTTCGCGATGAGCGCCTCCACGGATTCCAATTACGCCAGCCAGTATGGGTTGCCGGGAGTTTTTGCGCCCTGCGCTGACTTCGGCCTTCTGGAAACGGCCGTTGGTGCGGCCCGCAAACTCGGCGTCCGCCACTGGGCCGGCAACGTGTTCAGCTCCGATTTGTTCAGCCTCTACAGCGCGCGCGGTGAGGAGGGCTGGAAGGCTTGGGCCGCTATGGGGTGCGCGGGCACAGACATGGAGTGCTACGCCCTATACTGCAACGCAGCCTACCTCCACCGCAAAGCCCTCACCATACTCACCTGCAGCGACTCCAACGTGACGCACAAGGAAATGACGGCCCTCGAACGCCAGACGGCCCTCACTGCGATGTTCACCATTGGCCTCGAAACGGCGGCAAGTCTCGGCTAGCTGAACTGCTTGATGAGCATTTGGACAGAAATCAGCGAGTTTCTGGCTTGGATTCCGGGGTTTGTGTGAGGATTATGCGAACTCAGTGAGTTCCCCTGTTTTGCCTAGTTGCTCCTGTGCCTCACCGGTATAACCGAGGCCAAGGAGATTCTTGATGAAGAAAATGACATTGATCGCGATCCTCGCCGCCCTTTCGGGTGCGGTCTTCGCCCAATCCCAAGTAGATGTGGCCGTGTTGACCGTTGGAGCCGACCTGAGCCAGGCTTACCCGGGAACATCCGCGAAAAACGGTATCCTCGGCAGTACCAAGAACAGTTTTGTGCAGACCACCGCCACCTACACCTACACTGCCAAGCTCGATGACGACAACACCGTGAAGCTTGGAGCCATAGGCGACCTGACTGTGCCATTGGTGAGCGGTACCAACAGCTCCTACACCTCCGGGCAGTTTGCCGGCAAGTTTGACCCGTTTGTACAGTACCAAGGCTTTGGCCTTGATGCCAAGTTCACCTTCCCGGTAGCTCTTGCAGGCTCGGCTGACACCGCTGGCCTGACCGCTGCTCAGGTAAATTACATCGCGTTTAAGCCTGTTTCTGCTTCCGGAACTTACAAAATTGCTTCAAACACCGTGGCGGTTTCCAACTATCAAAAAGTGATCTACAAATACGCCATCGATAAGACCACCTCCGTTTCGGCCGGCTACGAGGCTGAGTTTGTGTTGGTTCCAGCGGTCTTCTTCTACAGCGTTCTGCCCCAGATCACCGCTGTCTACGGCCCCGTTCAGCTCGATGCCAAGTACAGCATGTACAACACTTGGGCCGATGCCGTTGCCACGGGAACCGCTGCCGCCTACAAGACCTATGTTGAGCCCAAGCTAACCTTTGACTTCGCTTCGGTGGGTGTGAAGGGCCTCAAGGCTTACGTCGCCGGGCGCGCTTCACTGACCACGGTGACGGCGGCTGGGGTTTCCAGCGCTTTGTCCGATTCTCGGGTCCAGCCCGGTGTAAGCTACAGCACGGCCGTGGAAGGAATCGGAACTTTAGGCACCGACTTAAGTGTGCGCGTCAACTCCCTCGAAAATGTGAGCGGAACCCCTACCTCCACTGACGTGCGCCTCAACCTGACCTACACGGTTAAGTTCTAGTCCATCAGATTGTTGTAAGCAGACCCCCCGGGTAGAGCGACTGCCCGGGGGGTTTCTTTTCTTCTTGAGCACGATTAAAGTAGCTTCAAGGAGTCTTTCATGTTTGTTCGCAACCGTTTTGTCCTTGTACTGGTCGGTCTCTTGTCGGCAACCTCGGCTTTGTGGGCCCAAATGCCTGACGACCAAGCTCCTGACGACCGACCCGCCCCCGACCAGTGGTTCTTCCAGATTGTCCCCCATTATGAAACCGGTGCTTTGGCCATTCTCTCGCACCAGTACCAATCGGGCGGCGACAGCACGGGTATCACGGGCTCTGGCGCTGCGAAAGACGGGGCAATTTTTGACTTTATCAAACAGGGTGGCCAGGACATTCTTTTCCCCTACCAACGGTTGTCGATGGATCTGCATTTCGGTGAGGCGAACATCGTGACCTTTCTGTACCAGCCGCTCACCCTCACCACTAAAACGGTGGTGGGCCGCAACGGTACTACGGCACCCGTCGTCGTCGATGGGGTGAGCTTTCCCAGCGGCACCGTGCTCGACCTCGTGTATGGCTTTGACTTCTGGCGTGGAAGCTGGCTGTTCAATTTTGCGCATGGGCGGGGAGAGATTCTGGGCGCCGGACTAAGCTTGCAAGTGCGCAACGCTACGATCTCTTTCACCACCACCGACGGCACCCTGCGCGCCATCAGCCAGAACATTGGCCCAGTACCGATTTTGAAGGCCCGCTATGCCCACTGGTTTTCGAAAGACTTCGGGATCGACATGACAGGAGACGGAATCTACGTGGCGAGCGCCTTCTTTAATGGCTCTACCAAGGCATTTGCGGGTTGGCTGTGGGATGTCAGTTTGAGCGCCAAGACGACCTTTGTCGAAGGCTCAACGGCCTTCCTGACGTTGCGCTCGGTAGGTGGCGGAGCACAGGGCAACAACGCCTACGACGCAAACTCGGCGACAACTTCCTCGGCAAGCAGTTATAGCTACAATGCCTTGGCTACGGCGGCCGTCACGCTTGGCTTTGAACTCGAGCGATTCTAGGCTTCGGCCTTTAGTGGAGCACTTTCCCAAAGAAGCTGGAGAGAACTTCAAGAGCGCGTGGGTTCTCCCCTCCCTCGGGAATAATAAGGTCGGCGAAGGCCTTCATGGGTTCGATGAACTCGAAGTGACCAGGACGTACCATCTCGAGGTACTGCTGAATCACCGAATCTACGGTGCGTTCCCGCTCGCTGATGTCGCGCCGCATGCGCCGTATGAAACGTATGTCGTCGGGAGTATCGACGTAAATCTTGAGGTCAAGCAGGTCACGAACCCGCTTTTCCGTCAGGATGAGTATGCCTTCGAGGAGCACCAGCCGACCGGGTACAAGCCTCTTCACCTGATCTGAGCGGCGGTGGTGTACAAAGTCGTACACGGGCATGTCGACCGGCCGCCCTTGCCTGAGTTCCGACAATTGCTGGTACATCAGGTCGTTGTCGAACGCGGAAGGGTGATCAAAGTTAAACGCCGTGATGTTGCTGTTGCTCATTTCGGGCGCATCTTTGTAGTAGTTGTCCTGGGCAATGACCAGAAACTCGCCCGCTATCTCGGTGAGTTTGCGTACAATGGTGGTTTTTCCACTTCCCGATCCGCCAGCGATACCGATGATCCTTGTCATCACAGCACAACTAGGCTTCTGAGCAACTGAAGTAAAACGGCCTTTTCGATGGGTTTGGGAATGAGTCCGTTCATGCCGATGGCCAGGCATTTTTCCCGTTCCTCGTCCATCACGCCAGCGGTAAGCGCAATGATGGGAACCGCTAGGTCGAGGTCGTGCCGGATGGCCAGGGTGGCCTCGAAGCCATTCATTACAGGCATCTGGACGTCCATAAGAACCACATTGTATTTGTCGGGATTCTTTTTGAGGATTTCCAGACACTGGCTACCATCATTGGCAACCTCCACCTCGGCCCCGGCACTTCGGAGCATCGTGCGGGCAACTACCTGGTTGATAGGAGTGTCTTCGACCAGCAGGATGTGGTAACCCTCGAGCCGGCCTAAGGTAGGAGTCGGCGGACTCGGGGTTTGGGGGCCAATTTTCTGCAGTTCCTTGATTGGAACCCGGAACCAGAAACAGCTGCCCTCACGGCTTCGGCTTTCCACCCCGATTTCTCCGCCCATCAATTCGACTAGTCTCTTGCAGATGGAAAGTCCAAGTCCGGTTCCTCCGAACAGTCGGGTGGTCTCGGTTTCGGCCTGCTCGAAGGGCCGGAAAAGCCGTGAAATCTGGTCCGCTGTGAGGCCCAAACCGGTATCTATGACTCGGAACTCCCAGTTTGTCACCTCATCCGTTGCCCCTTTTCGGCTCACCTCGACCCGAACTTGGCCCTGAGAGGTAAACTTCAGGGCGTTTCCCACCAGATTCATCAATACCTGCTGGAGACGCAGTGAATCCCCCCAAACGCGTGGCGGAAGGGCAAAATCGGCCTCGACTGACAAAGTCAGGCCCTTTTCGTCTGCTTTTGGCCCCAGTAAGCCCGAAACTGCCCCAAGAAGTTCCCCCGGATCAAACGAAGTGGGTGAGATTTCCATCTTGCCCGCCTCTATCTTGGAGAAATCGAGGATGTCGTCAATGATTTGCAGAAGGGAGGCACCTGCACTGTGCATCATTCCCACATAGTCACGTTGGACTGGGTCAAGCGAGGTCTCTAGGAGCAGTTGGGTTAGGCCAAGCACTCCGTTCATCGGAGTTCGGATTTCATGGCTCATGTTGGTCAGAAAGACGCTTTTCGCATGGCTGGCGGCCTCAGCGGCTTCTGTGGACTCAAGGATGCGTTGCCGCGATTCCAGCTCGCTCGCAATGTTGCGGGCGATGAACAGAAAACTTGCGCTCTCTTCGCTACCCTCGATGGGCGTTACGACTACCGAAGCAGGAAACCGCCGTCCATGGTTGGCGCAATAGGTCCACGTGTGACTCTCACTTTTGCCCTTACGGGCCTGCTGGATGAACACTTCAAACCCGCGCACGGGTACACCTTTCTCTGAGGCGAGCTCGAGCTCACGTGCGCGCAATTCGTCCCTATCGTGAAAAAGAGTCAAATCTTTCTGTCCAACGACCTGGTGAGCTTCGTAGCCGAGGAGAATCTCAGCACCACGGTTGAACAGGCGCACCATTCCGTTTCGGTCGGTGGCAATCAGGGCAAAGTCCTGTGCTGCGTCAAAAACACTTCGAAGTTCGGACAGCTGAGGGGGGCCCTCTCTGTTTACCCCTTCGGCTTGAAGAACCACCTGACCGCCAGCGCCCTCGCGGACCAAGACGGACAACTTTTGCCGGCATAGAAGGGTCTTCCCCGACTTTGTCAGGTATCGCTCGACACCTGAAGTTTCTTGCAACTTTCCAGCAGCCATTTGCGCCAAGGTTTCACGAAATTTGAGAAGGTCTTCAGGATGAGTGAACAGCAAATGATTCTGGCCGACCAACTCGCTAGGGGAGTAGCCCAACAGGCGGCAAAAGGCAGGATTGGCCTCGAGCAGGTTGCCAGAGAAGTCCTCCACCGCGAAACCGGTAGAGGTGGAGCTCAGTATTTTGCTCCACCAATCCGGCGGCTCAGTGTTCAAACGCATCGGATCAATGTAGGTAAAAACCGGCTAGTAGGCTAGTACTGGCGAAAGTAGCATTTCAGCTTTAGCGGTTGTTAAACCCTTACGGCGGGCCCAGTCTTCCACCTGATTCTTCTCAATTTTTCCCAGAGCCCAGTAGCTCGATTCAGCGTGGCTGAAGATGAAAGCGCACACACTGGCCGCCGGGGTCATCATGTAACTTTCCGTAAGGCCTATCCCCAGCCCCTCGGGCTTCAGGATATCGAATAGCATGAGTTTATCGTGGTGGTCGGGGCACGGTGGGTAACCAGGTGCTGGGCGAATACCCTGGTATTTCACATTGAACAGGTCGGCGTTGTTCAGGGCCTCAGCTGGAGCATACCCCCACAACTTGGTTCTCACCTCGCGGTGCAACCATTCGGCGGAGGCTTCGGCCAGCCGGTCGGCCAGAATCTTGACCAAGATGCCCGTGTAGTCGTCGTTTTGGTCGAGAAAGGTTTGCGACCATTCGTCGGCCCCGAACACCGAGCACGCGAACCCTCCGAGCCAGTCGGCGACGCCGGAATCCTCGGGAGCGATGTAGTCGGCCAAACTCAGGTAAATCGGGGTCTTGTCTTTCCGCTTTTGTTGGCGCAGCACGGGCCAAGAACCCGCGGGCTGAGACTTCGCCTCGTCGTGGTAGAGATGAATAGTGTCGTCTTTTGCTTGGGCAGGCAGCAGGAACAAGGAAGCTTTCACCACATAGCGGCGCTTCTCCACCAAATCGGCCAAAAGTCGTTTGGCATCGGCCATAAGCTTCTTGGCCTCGGTTCCGTATTTGGCATCGGTGAGAATTTCGGGGTAGTTGACCGGCATTTGCCAGGCCCAGAAAAAATAGGTCCAGTCGATGATGGGGGCCAGCTCCGCCAGAGGAATCGAGGCGAACTCCTTCACCCCGGTGAAGTTTGGCTTCGGCGGCCGGTACGAGGCCCAGTCGGTGACCAAACCCTTGGAGCGCACAAACTCCAAGGGGAGGTATTCCTTCTGGTCGTTGCGGCTGGCTTTGTCGACGCGCACCCGTTCGTGCTCGGCCGCCAGTTCCGCTTCGATGACGGGGCGCTGTTCGGCGCTCAAAAGGCGCGAAACAACATTCACGGCCAAACTCGCGTCTTTGACGTGGGCTACTGGGCCGGCGTAGGCGGGAGCGATTTTCACCGCCGTATGCACCTTGCTGGTGGTGGCGCCGCCGATGAGCAGGGGTATAGGCAGCCCGTTGGGGGCGCGAAAGTCGAGGCGTTGCAGCTCGCTGGCCACGTGCACCATCTCTTCGAGGCTGGGGGTAATGAGCCCCGACAGGCCAATGGCGTCGCAGTTCTGTTCGCGGGCTACCCGCAGGATTTCCTCGGCGGGAACCATCACGCCCAAATCGACGATGTCGTAGTTGTTGCAACCGAGAACCACCCCAACGATGTTCTTGCCAATGTCGTGGACGTCGCCTTTTACGGTTGCCATCAGGATTTTACCCTTGGGCTTGTCGCCCACTTTTTTTTGGGCCTCGATGAAAGGCAAGAGCACCGCCACCGCGGCTTTCATCACCCGCGCGGACTTCACCACTTGGGGCAAAAACATTTTGCCCTCGCCGAAGAGGCCTCCTACCACATTCATGCCGTCCATCAGCGGGCCCTCGATCACCTCGATGGCCGTGGCATAGGCCTTCATGGACTCGAGCACATCGGGCTCCACCCACGCGGCCAAGCCTTTGACCAAAGCGTGCGACAAGCGCTCGTTGACGGGCTTTTCCCTCCAAGTGAGGTCTTCGGTCTTGCTCTCTCCATCTGTGAAGCGATGGGCCGCATCCATGAGGTTTTCCGTGGCCTCAGGAGTGCGGTCGAGAACCAAATCTTCCACCAGCTCCCGAAGCTCGGGCTCGAGGTCGTCGTAAAGGGCCAATTGACCGGCATTCACGATACCCATGGTCATCCCGGCTCGGATGGCATGGTAGAGAAACACCGCGTGAATGGCTTCCCTCAGCCCATTGTTGCCCCGAAAGCTGAAACTCACGTTGCTCACGCCGCCCGAGATCTTGGCGTGGGGCAAAAGGCGTTTGATTTCAACGATGGCCTCGAGAAAATCCACCGCGTAATGGCGGTGTTCCTCGATGCCCGTGCCGATGGCGAAAATATTGGGGTCGAAAATGATGTCTTCGGGGGGAAAGCCAAGCTCGACCAAAAGCCGGTAGGCCCGGGAGCAGATCTCCACCTTGCGGGCCCGGGTGTCGGCCTGCCCCTTCTCGTCAAAGGCCATCACAATGACGGCGGCCCCAAAACGGCGCACCTCGCGGGCCTGGGCCAGAAACGCCGCCTCCCCTTCTTTCAGACTGATCGAATTGACAATGGGTTTTCCCTGCACGCACTTTAGGCCGGCAAGGATGACGCTGAACTTGGAGCTGTCGATCACCACCGGCACCCGGCAGATGTCGGGCTCGCTGGCCACAAGGTTGAGAAAAGTGTGCATTTCAGCGGCCGAGTCGAGCATGGCCTCGTCGAGGTTGATGTCGATCAGTTGCGCGCCGTTTTCCACCTGTTCGCGGGCCACTTCGAGGGCCTCGAGGTATTGCTTTTCCACGATGAGGCGGCTGAACTTGCGGCTGCCAGTGATGTTGGTGCGTTCCCCGATGTTGACGAACAGGTTGTCGTCGCGGATGAGCACAGGCTCGAGACCGGCCAAGCGCAGGACGTGGTTGTCGGAGGGAACAACCCGCGGCACGAGGCCCGCTACGGCGGCAGCGATGGCTTGAATGTGTTCAGGGCTCGAACCGCAGCACCCCCCCACGATGTTCACTAGGCCCGAGGTGGCGAACTCACCGAGGAGTTTCGCCATCGTGGCCGGGGTTTCGTCGTAGCCCCCCAGTTCGTTAGGCAAACCTGCGTTGGGGTGGGCACTCACCGGGCATTCTGCCAGACGAGCCAATTCGGCGACATAGGGCCGCAAAAGTTCGCCGCCCAAGGCGCAATTGAGACCCACACTCACGGGCTTGGCGTGGCGTACCGAGTACCAAAAGGCCTCTGTGGTCTGACCCGAGAGGGTTCGCCCCGACGCATCGGTGATGGTGCCACTGATCATGACCGGGAGCGTCAACTGGTGCTCATCGTTGTATTTCAGAATCGCGTAGATGGCGGCCTTGGCGTTGAGGGTATCAAAGATGGTCTCGATGAGCACTAGGTCGGCACCGCCATCGATAAGTCCTTTTAATGCAAGGCTATAATCGTCGACAAGGGCATCGAAACTGGTGGCTCGGAAGCCAGGGTCGTTCACATCGGGACTCAGCGAGAGGGTCTTGCTAGTGGGTCCGAGCACTCCGGCCACCCAACGGGGCTTTTCGGGGGTTTGGGCACTGAACTTGTCGGCGGCGGCGCGAGCGAGGCGGGCGCCTTGCAGGTTGAGCTCGTACACCAATTCCTGCGTGCCGTAATCGCTTTGGCTGGCAGAGGTCGAGTTGAAGGTATTGGTTTCGACCAGATCGCTTCCTGCCGCAAGGTAGCTTTCGTGGATGCCTTGGATAAGCTCGGGCTTTGTGAGGCTCAGAAGGTCGTTGTTGCCTTGCAACGGTTTGGGAAAGCGCTCCCGGCTGAGGTCGATGCCCTGCGCCAGACGAAAGGCCGACTCATCGAGCCGGTGCTTCTGGATCTCTGTCCCCATGGCCCCGTCGAGAACAAGGATGCGGTGTTGGAGCGCGTGTTTGAAATCCGTCAGTCTGGTCATAGGGGGATTTTGACAGAAAACCCACAATGATGGAACATGCTCCCATGAGCAAACCGCGATCGACGCTGTTGGGCTGGTTCTTCGCTCCCCCACCCCGCCGCAGCCGTGTTCACCCTGAGCGCGACTTGGCTGCCGAGAAACGGCAACGCGCCGAGCTCAAAGCCGCCATTGGTCCGTTGTTGGCCTTGTGGGAGCCCCGAATGGGCGTCAAGGCAGCTTTTTGGGGCGTCAAACGCATGCGCACCCGCTGGGGCACTTGCAACCCATCTGCCCGGCGCATCTGGCTGTCTCTGGCCCTGGCATCTAGGCCACCCGAGGCGCTCGAATACGTCGTTGTCCACGAACTGGTGCATCTGCTGGAACCAAGCCACAACGCCCGCTTCAAGGCGTTGATGTCGCAGTTCCTTCCCGACTGGAAGGCACGCAAAAGCCTCCTTGCAATGCCGTAAATTGGTTGACTTTTGGCTTGTGCACAATCATTTTAGGCCTGAGGTACAACTATGAGCACTACTTTTTTTGACCTTTCGGCGCCCACTCCGGCGGGCAAGACCGTCGACTTCTCCGCTTGGAAAGGTCACCCCGTTTTGGTGGTCAACACCGCGACGCAGTGCGGCCTGACTCCCCAGTTTGCGGGGCTCGAGAAGCTCCATCAAACCTACAAAGATCAAGGCCTCATCGTGGTGGGTTTTCCGTGCAACCAATTTGGTGGTCAGGAACCCCTTTCCAACGAAGAGATGGAACAGGTTTGCCAGGTTAACCACGGCGTAAGCTTCCCGCTCATGGCCAAGTCAGACGTCAACGGGGCAAATACAAACCCGGTGTTTAAGTACCTCAAAGACAAAGCCAAAGGGCTGTTGGGTGAAGACATCAAATGGAACTTCACGAAGTTCCTGATCTCCAAAGATGGCAGCACCATCGACCGTTACGCACCCACCACCGCCCCCGAGGCCATTGAAAAGGATATCCTCGCTGCTCTGAAGGCCTGACCCGAGGCGCGGCACTCACCTTCCCCTTGACACCTTGCAACAATGACCGCAAAGTGTGTGCGTTACCGCAACCGCGAGAACGAACACAGGAGGCCCATCATGAACCTAGGTGACCATGTGGTTTTGGGTGCCGACTTCGGTACCGACTCTGTGCGTGTGCTAGCTTTAGACCCCGCCAACGGAGCGGTTCTAGGACAAGGCGTGCGCAACTATCCCCGCTGGAAAAAGGGTCTGTACTGCGACCCACTGAAGAATCAGTTCCGGCAGCACCCCTTAGACTATTTGGAAGCGCTCGAGGGGGCCACGAAAGAAGCGCTCAAGGCCTCGGGTCCCGAGGCCTCGTCAAAAGTGCGCGGGCTTTCCCTCGACACCACGGGTTCCACTCCTGTCTTCGCCGACGGCAACGGGGTTCCCTTATCTTTACTGCCCGCCTTTGCCGAAGACCCCGATGCCATGTTCCTGCTTTGGAAAGATCACACTGCGATTGCCGAGGCCGAGGCCATCAACCATGCCGCCGCCGGGGGCAAGGTGCTCGACTTCGTAGGCGGCATCTACTCTTCCGAATGGCTTTGGGCCAAAGCCTGGCACGTACTGAAGTCTAACCCCAAAGTTGCCGCCGCCGGAAAAACCCTCGTGGAGCATTGCGACTGGATTGGCGCCCGGCTTACCGGCAATGAGCACCCCGACAAAGTCAAGCGCGGACGTTGCGCTGCCGGTCACAAAGGCCTGTGGCACGCTAGTTTTGGCGGTTACCCCGAAGAGTTTCTCGGCAAGCTCGACCCGCGGTTGGTGCCTCTGGTGAAAAGTTTGGGCACCCATACCGTGACGGCCGATACGGCAGCAGGAGTAATCACCGCCGAATGGGCTGCCAAACTGGGAGTGCCAGCTACCACTGTGATTGGTACCGGGGCCTTCGATGTGCACATGGGCGCGCTCGGCGGGGGTATCAAGGCCAACCAACTGGTGAAGGTGATGGGAACTAGCTGCTGTGACGTGGTCACCGCTGCGCTTCCTCAAAAGGGTCATGCCGAACGCGTTGTCGCCGGCATCTGTGGCCAGGTGGACGGGTCGATTGTCCCAGGCTGGTTGGGCTATGAAGCTGGTCAATCTGCCTACGGTGACGTGTACGCTTGGTTCCGCCAGGTGCTCGCTTGGCCCCTCACCAAGTTCCTCCCCGCCGCCGAAGCCGAAAAGCTCACCGAGAAGATCATCCCCGCCCTCGAGGCCGAGGCCCTTTTGCTCAAGCCCCAGGAAGAGCACACCCTAGCCCTCGACTGGCTCAACGGCCGCCGTACTCCCGACGCTGACCAAAGCCTGGTGGGAGCTGTCACCGGGCTCACCCTGGGCACCGATGCCCCGCGGTTGTACCGCGCTCTGGTAGAAGCCACAGCCTACGGTAGCCGGGCCATTTTGGAGCGCTTCGAGGCCCAAGGGGTCCAGGTTGACAGCGTCATTGCCATCGGTGGCATCACGCGCAAGAGCAAGCTGGTGATGCAGGTGTTGGCCGACGTGCTCGGGCGCTCCATACGGGTGGGCGCCAGCGACCAAGCCTGTGCGCTGGGAGCCGGAATGTTCGCGGCCACGGTGGCCGGGCTCTACCCCACGGTTGAGGCCGCACAAGCCAAAATGTTCCCTGGCTTTGACTTAACCTTTACCCCCGACCCCAAAATGACCAAGGTTTACGATGGTCTTTATAAGAAATACCTCGCGCTGGGGGCCTTTGTAGCCTCCGCGAAACACTAAGGAGTTCTCCATGATTGCCCAGAAACCCGAGTTTGAGATCTGGTTCGTTACCGGCAGCCAGGACCTGTATGGTCCGGCTACCCTCGAGCAGGTCGCCAAAGATAGCCAAGTTGTCGTCAAAGGCCTCAACGCCGCCGGCACCGTGCCCTACCCCATTGTGTGGAAGCCAACGGTGCGGTCCGCTGAAGAAATCTCGGCGGTTTGCGAGGCCGCCACTGCCGACCGCAAGTGCGCGGGTGTCATCACTTGGATGCACACCTTCAGCCCGGCCAAAATGTGGATTCGCGGGTTGCTGGTGCTCGGTAAACCCCTGCTTCAGTTCCACACCCAGTTCCACCGCGACCTGCCCTGGGGCTCCATCGACATGGATTACATGAACCTCCATCAAAGTGCACACGGCGACCGCGAATACGGCCATATCACCGCCAGGCTGGGCCTCAAGCGCTCCATCATAGCTGGCCATTGGCAAGACAAGGAAACCCAGCGCCGCCTGGGAGCCTGGAGCCGTGTTGCCGGTGCGGTCACCGAAGGCCGCTCGGGTCGCTACGTACGCTTCGGCGATAACATGCGGGAAGTGGCCGTTACCGACGGTGACAAGGTTGCGGCCCAGATTCAGCTCGGCTGGAGCATCAACAGCTACGGCGTCGGCGAACTGGTCAAAAGGGTCAACGCCGTCACCCCCGCGCAGGTGGACAAACTTCTCGAGGAATACAAAAAAACCTATGTGATTGCTCCCGAACTCCTGAACACCCCCAAACAGCTTGAGCGCCTCAAAGTGCAGGCTCGCTTGGAAATCGCCCTCGAAGCCTTCCTGGTGGAAGGCAAATACCTGGCCTTTACCACCAGCTTCGAAGACCTCTACGGCCTCGACCAACTGCCGGGCCTCGCTGCCCAGCGTCTCATGGCCAAGGGCTACGGCTTTGCCGGCGAAGGCGACTGGAAGACAGCCGCCCTTGTGCGGGCGGTCAAACTCATGGGCGAGGGACTTTCAGGTGCCACCAGCTTCATGGAAGACTACACCTACCACCTCGAAGGTGGCAAAGAAATGGTGCTTGGTAGCCACATGCTCGAAATCTGCCCCAGCATCGCTGCTGGCCCCGTGAAAATCGAGATCCACCCGCTGGGCATCGGCGGCAAGGACGACCCCGCGCGCCTAGTGTTCAACGCCGCCCCGGGCGAGGCCACGAACGCGAGCCTTGTTGAGTTTGGCGACCGCTTCCGCTTGCTGGTCAACGAAGTGAAGACCATCGCCGTACCGCACGAAATGCCCAAGCTCCCGGTGGCCCAGGCCATGTGGATCCCCTACCCCGACTTCCGCACCGGCCTCGAAGGTTGGATCTGGTCGGGTGGTGCCCACCACACGGCCTATTCCACCGCCGTGGGAGCCGAGATGCTGCAGATGTACGCCGACCAATTGGGCCTGGAGTACGTCTGCATCGGCAAAACAAGCACCCTCGAAAGTGTAAGACAAACCCTTGCTGTACAGGAACTTCTGGCTCACAAGGGCAACTTCCGATGAGTTCAGTCTACCAGAGCCTGAAGCAGGAGGCCCTCGAGGCCAACCTTCAGATTCCCAAGCACGGCTTGGCCCTATTCACCTGGGGAAACGTATCGGCGTTCGACCGATCACGGGGAGTGTTTGCCATTAAGCCCAGCGGCGTGCCCTACGACGAGCTGAAGGTGGACGATATCGTGGTGGTAGACCTAGACGGCCGCGTGGTGGAGGGCAAACTGCGGCCTTCCAGCGATACCCCCACCCACCGGGTGCTCTACCAGGCTTTTCCCACCCTCGGAGGCATCGTGCACACCCACTCGACCCATGCCACGGCGTGGGCCCAAGCACAGATTCCCTTGCCCGTTTGGGGAACCACCCACGCCGACCACAGCCCCTTTGAAGTCCCGTGTACGCCCCAACTCTCGGCCGAGCAGGTGAAAGGCGACTACGAGCTCGAAACCGGTCACCTCATTGTTCAGACGTTTCAGAAGGCCAGGCCCGCCCTCGACCCCAACGAAGTGAGCTGGGTTCTCGTAGGGGGCCATGCTCCTTTTACTTGGGGCAAAGACGCCTCCAAGGCGCTCTACCACGCTGTGGTCCTCGAAGAGGTGGCCCGTATGGCCATCTTATCGCGCTTGGCAGCCGGAGCGGGCCAGGTTCCCGGGCTCCCCCCCCACCTGATTGCCAAGCACTATGAACGCAAACACGGGCCGGGAGCTTACTACGGCCAAAAATGAGGTCATGACCATCAAGGAGATTGCCCGCTTGGCGGGTGTCTCCATTGGTACGGTCGACCGGGTGCTTCATGGCAGGGGGCGGGTGTCGGCTCAAAACACCGCCCGCATCCAGGCGTTGGTCGCTGAGCGGGGTTACAAGGCCAACCTTTTTGCCAGCCGCTTGTCGGCGGGAGCCGGCCTAAAAACCATAGGCGTACTTTTGCCCCAAACCGACCAGGACGCGGGGTATTGGAAGTTCATCGAGCACGGGATGGGCAAAGCTGCCGAAGAATTGGAACCCCTGAAGATCACCATTCATCTCGAAGGCTTCGACCGCCTGTCGGCCACAGACTGCGCGAGGGCGTTTGGCCGATTGGTGGAAGAGGGTTGCGATGCGCTGGCGCTGGCTCCTATTCACAACACCGTTTTGCGTCCCCTCATCGATGCCCTGCCGGAAGGCTTTCCGTTGGTATTTTTTGACACCGACCTCGATTGCCGTCACCTCCACGGGTTTGTCGGTCAGGATCCTTTTCAGGGGGGACTCCTTGCTGGAAAGCTGCTCGGAATGGCCACCCTACGCGGTCGTCCGCTGGCCCTCGTGCGCTTTGACGAAGACGACGCCCATTTGAACCGACGCGCCGAGGGGTTTGTGCGCTCGTGCCTGAAGCAAAACCGAGAAGTATTGGAACTGCACCAGAGGCTGGGGGTAGGCATCGAGGACCGCCGGCTCGACTTGGCGCACTTTGTGCTCGGCCATCCTGAAGTTGCCGGCCTGTTCGTCCCCAACGCCAACGTGAGCGACTACGCGCGCTCGGGTTCCGGCCTTCGGGTCGTGGGCTACGACCTGACTCCACCCAACGTTGCCGCCTTACGAGAAGGCCGCATCGATGTATTGATTTCCCAACGGCCGGAAACCATGGGCGCTGAGGCCATACGCCTGCTCAGCCGAGCACTGCTGTTTGGCGAGAAACTGCCCGCCAATGTCAATTTGCCCCTTGACGTCGTTTTGCCCGAAAACCTGGAAGGGTTTTTAGAGGCTACTTCGACAGGGCCTCCGTCAGCCTCTGTAGCGCTGTAAGGTAAAGGTAGCGTTGATAGGACCGGGAGGTGGTTATTCCCTTGAGTACCGCGCTTTTGTCGATGAGGAACAGGGCCACCTTGGCCGAGTTCTCCTCGGCCATCATGTCGACGTTGAGCAATTTAGCATAGTGGGCAATTTCTTTGTCGACCGACTGCTGGGTTTGTTTGGCAGCTGACGGATCAAGCTTTAAGTTCCATTGCCCAAGGGATTTCTCACGCTCGGCGATCAGGGTTGCCCGGTCTTCCGAAAGGGGAGCTAGTTCGATGAGCTTTTTGAAATCTTCGGCGCTTTGCGACGGAACCGCATGGGCTCGGCTTTTTTCCGCGGAATGACCTTTCGCCGCCTTGGGCTCGTTGGCCACCTTTGACCCTTTAGCCTCTTTGGCCTTTTTGGGAGGCTTTGGTTTGCCGCCAAACATCGCCATGAGCTTTCTGAGCAAGTAACTGAGGTAGCCTTCTTCCCGGACAATGAGATTCCATGTCGCTTTGACAATTTGCGGGTACAAGGTGGTCAGGCCCAACACCCCCACCAAAGACCGAAGCCTGAGACGGTCACGGTCTTCATAGAGCACCGGATCAAGGCCGCGGGTGACAACCTCCGCTGGCGCCGGCAACCCCTTGGATCCGTCGGGAAACAACCAGCGGACGATATCGGTCTGTCCCCGGTCGACGGGCAAATAATCTCGCACAAAATCGGCCGTAGTCAGGGCAAGCAATCGTTCTTGGCGCAGGAGTTCCAAAGACCGGAGAAAAAGCTTCGAAACGTCTTTTTCGAGCAGAAAAAGCTCGATTTGCTCGGGAATTCCCTCGCGGGCCCATAGTTGGGACAGCCGTTCCTGCTGGGCTTTTGCCTCTTGCTGTCGCAAATCTAAGAAGGTCCGTATCAGGTTGTCGCGGTGCACAAACTCGTCCAAGAACTCAAAAACAAGGGGACGCAGGCCCTCTTTGGAAGCGGAAAGAGGAAGGAGTTCGACCAGAGACGGGTACTTGGAACCCAACTCACTTTTCTTGGAAATGTCGGGGGTTTTCTTGAGGTCTTCCAGCGAAACGGGACCCGAGCTTTCCCTCAGGCGCGAAACCAGAAGGGCTGTATCCTGGCTTCGCACAAGTGCCGCTTTTTCCTCTTTGCGCTTGGCCACCCGCATTGCCATACAGCTCGCCCACGCTATACGAGCAGCTTGGTACACCACCGGATTCGCCGTTTTGCGGATCACCTGTACCACCACATACACCGCGTTGGCAAAGCCTTCGCTATCGGGATCTGTGGTGGTGAGTACCTTGTGAAGGCGGTCGGTGGCTGGAGGGGCTTGGTTCGCTGCGAACTTTTCGCGGTAGCGCTGCATGTAGGTGGCATATCGCACCTGGAGTGTAGCAGCCTCATCCTGGTTTCCCGCTCCTTTGAAGAACTCATCAAGAATCGGAAGGCATTTGGTGCGCACCAGATTATCCAGGGTTATCTCACCGGGAAACAGCAACGAGAACTCGGGTTCATCGGCGGTGGGAGTGGCCTCTTTCTTGGGGTTGGGCAAGGGCCAGAACTGCAAAAGCACAAGCGGTGCGTCGGCAGCTTCGATGGTCTTTTGTAGGAAGGGATTCGGGTTGGTCTCGTTGGTTTCCGGCCGGTCTTGCACAGCCACACAGTTTGCGCCGGGCTGGAGAAGCTCACTTCCCGCCTTGGCGGCCCTAGCGACCGAATCAGGGGTGGGAAACGTAGAGGGCTGGGTTGCCGCTGAGCTTGGCTCGAGATCCGTGAGGGCTTTGCGTAGGTGTTGCAAGACGGCTTGCAAAGCATTGGCACTGGCCAATTGTGCGGCCGTCTGACGCTCGGTGAGCTGCACCTTAGACATCGATTCCTTCGAGGTTTCCAGCACCTTCAAGAGCCCTGCAGCCTTGAGTATGGTGAGCACAGCCTGCATTTCTTTCGTACGGTAGTTAGGAGGAGTCGTGCCGTAGACCGAATCGGGAACACTCTTGATCAGCTGGGCAACTTCGAGCACGGCATTACTGGTTTGGAGGTAGGAAAACTTGACGAGGTGCACGAACAAGGAGCCCCTGACATCGATCATGCCCTCTTTGCGCAGCTCTCCAAATAATTCGTCAAACGCCTGGCGGTTAGCCGAGCGCTCATTGGGTGTACGAGCCCATTCGGTCCAAGAAGGGGGTGCAACTCTTTCTGCCATTAAGACTCCACCTCTTTGTTGTACTTTCGGTAACTCTCGTACAAACCGTTATAGGCTTGGTGCCGCACCGCGCGGGGGTTAAAGACGGCCCGCACCTTCACCAAGGCCCCGCTGGCCTCGCGCAAGCTACCAAACTCACCCTGACGGACCAGGGCGCAGGCGGCGCTTCCCAGCAGTTCCGCGTCCTCGATTTCGGGCACCAGAACGCGTTTGCCGGTGATGTCGGCTTTCAATTGGTTCCAGATCACGTTGCGGGCCTGGCCGCCGGTCACCCTCAGCTCGTCGATGGCCAGGCCGTTGCTTTCCATGGTCTCGAGCACACGCCGGATGCCAAAGGCAATCGACTCAACCACAGCTCGGCCCATATCGTCCCGGGTGTGGTCGGGGTGCAGCTCGAGAAAACCACCGCGGGCAAACTCGAAATCGCCGTTTTTTTCGAAGCTGGGAAAAAAGTAGGGGCGCGAGCGCTCGAGGGGCAGGTTCTCAATCTCTTGAAGGATTTCCCGGTAACTGCGGTCGCTTTGGCCGGTGATACGCCGCAGCCATTCGAACAAGCGCCCCGTGGAACTCAAAATGCCCGAAATGTTGTACAGGCCGTCGATGGCGTGCGGGAGCGTGCGCAGGCGCTTGTCGGCGAGGGGAGCCGTGGCGCAGTGGTTGATACCCTCGCTGGTGCCGGCGCGGTCGCAGGTGCGCCCGGGTTCAACGGCACCGGCGCCGAGCAGGGCCACCAGAAAGTCGCTGCCTGCTGCCACCACCGGCACCCCGGCAGGGATACCCGTGAAGGTGGAGGAATGTTCGGTGACGCTGCCCACCGCCTCGGTCATGGTGGCGAAAGGGGGAAGCTTGGCAAGGTCGAGGCCATATTTGGCCGAATCGTCGCTGTGCCAAATGTAGGGAATGAACTCTTTGCTAGGGGTAATGGTGCGGGCCTCGCCGGTAAGGAAGAAGTTCAAATACTCGGCGCAGCTGAGGAACCACTTGGTTTTTTCGTACAGATCGGGGTGGTTTTCGCGAAACCAAGCGATTTTGGGCAGGAAGAAACTCTTAGTACCCTCTTGGCGCAGGTTGCGCTTGTCCATCCATAAGAGGGCGTAAAACAGCACTTTGCCGTCGGAATCGACGGGAATCACCGTGGGCCCCTGCCCCGAGACGGCCACCGCGCTGATGCGCTGATACCCGCCTACCGAGGCGACAATTTCGCGTAGGGCCTCGACCCAAACACCCGGGTCCCAGGCATGGTAGTCCTGCCGGGTCTTTTCCCAGTAAGTGACCCTATGGTAGGCCACCAGCTCGCCTTCGCTGGAGACCAGCCCGCCTTTCATGGCCGTCGTTCCGATGTCGACCGCAAGAATCAGCTTTTGGGGGGTTCGCAAACTCGGCATGCCTTCACAATACCAACTACAGGCCTGTTGGGGAACCTCCTTTTAAGCGTTGGGGTGGGGCGTTCGCGGTGAACCGCTAGCTCTTCAACAATTTCTGAATGATCTGCGAGTTGTCGAGGAGCGAACTCAGACTTCGGTTGTGATGCAACCGGCTCATTGCTCGGGCGAACAGGTTGCTCACGTTAGCGGTGGTGTACCAAGGACGGGTGAGCAGGGCCTCTTCGTGATACACGGCGTTGGTACCGATGATTTTGGTGAACAGGCCTTTCTCAAAGGCTTCGTCGAAGCTGCGTAGAGCGTTGCCGGTAAAAAGAGGCAAGCTGATGCCCGCAATGATTTTCTTGGCACCCATTTCCTTGAGCAGCACGAAGGCTTTGATGAGGGTGCCACCGGTTCCCAAAAGGTCGTCGGCGAGAAAAACGTTTTTGCCCGACACATCGCCTAACAGCTTGGTGCTGGTGATGTTGCTTTCGTTGGCGCTGGTGCTGAGCTTGGAGTAGTCGCGTTCCTTATACAACATGGCCAGCGGGCGCTGCACACAGCTGGCGTAGAACTTGTTGCGGTCCACCGCGCCCGTGTCGGGGCTTACAATGACCAGATCAGGGTCTTTGAGGTCGATCAGATCGTGAAGTCGGCGGAGAATCTGGTAGCTTGCGTGCAGGTTCTCGAGTTTGAGCCGGACGAAGGTGTTTTCGATTTCCTTGGAATGGATGTCGAGGGTGATGATGCGGTTGACGCCCATGTTCTCGAGCATCTGGCCGAAGCGCGCGGCCGTGAGACCTTCGCGTCCTTTTTTTTTGTGCTGGCGGGCGTAGGGGTAACTGGGAAACACCACCGTAACGCTCTCGGCACCTGCCTGCACCGCGGCATCGACGGCGGTCATGAGGCAAATGAGATGATCGTTGATGCTCAGCGCGAACTTCTCGTCTCCGTTGTGAAACTTCACCGGGTACGCGTTGGCCACGTCCTGGATGATGAACAGATCCATGCCACGGATGGAAGTTCCGATTTCGGTTTTGAACTCCCCGTTGGCGAAGCGGGTGAAGTTAGCCGGAACCAGCAGCCTAGGGGGCCGGTAGGCAGTAACAGCACCTTTGGCCTCGTAGTCGTTCGAATGGAGATCGTAGTCGAAGTTGAGCTGACGGGTGAGCTCGTCGCGGGGCAAGTTGTATTGGCCCGACAATTCGGCCATTTTCTTGTCGAACTGCCGATGATAGATGTTTTTGAGATGCGACAGGATTTCTCCCGCCAAAGCTTTTCCGCCCGGACAGGCGAGGATACCCATAGAGGCGGGGCGGTTGAAGCTCATGCGCATCAACCTACCATATTGAGTTGACCCCGGCAACTGGCAACAGTACATTCATTCGTGTGAAAAGGAGACAAAATGTCCGATTTTAAGATGTCCGCTTTCGGGATGAACTTAAGCCCGAAGCTCATCATTGCCATCATCGTTTTGGCTGTTGTCGGGTATACGGTGTTCAGCGCCGTCTACATTGTCGACCAAACCGAGGAAGCCGTTGTGCTCACCTTCGGCAAATACAGCAGGACCGAGGGGCCCGGCATGAAGTTCAAGATTCCCCTGATCGAGGAAAACTTCAACGTTCCCACCAAGGTGGTACAAAAGATGGACTTCGGTTTCCGCATGGGCAACCAGGAGTTCCTAGGCGGCACCACGGAGGCAGCGAGAGCGAGCTACAAGGATGAGTCGACCATGCTTACCGGCGACCTCAACATTGTCGATATCACCTGGATCATTCAGTACCGCATCACCGACCCGAAGGCTTGGCTTTTTGGCCTCGACGCCAAGGAAAAAACCGTACGCGATATCAGCCAGTCGGTGGTGAGCCAACTCGTCGGCGACCGGGCCATCCTCGATATTCTAGGCAACGAGCGCGAAAGCATCCAGTCGAAGGCCACAGAAATGATGAACGTGCTGTTCTCCAGCTACGGCATCGGCGTGTTGGTCACCGGCACCCAGCTAAAAGACATTTTCCCGCCTGAGGGAACGGTCAAAGCAGCCTTTGACGACGTCAACGTCGCGTTTCAAGACATGAGCCGCCTCATCAACGAGGGCAACGAAACCTACAACAAAGAGATCCCCCGGGCCGCAGGCGAGGCCCAACAGGCCATCCAAGTGGCCGAAGGTTATGCCACCGAGCGTGTGAACAAGGCCACCGGAGACGTGGCGCGTTTCAAGGCGGTGCTCAAGGAATACCAGCGCAGCCCCGAAGTGACCCGCAACCGCCTGTACCTCGAAATGGTAGAGAACGTCTTCGCAGGCCAGGAAAATACCGACCTGGTAGACAAAAAGCTCGGCAGTTTCCTGCCCTTAAAGCAACTGACGGGTAGAACAGGGTCGCCCTCTAACGTGGCTCCTGCTGCCGGAGGAACCCAATAATGGCTAAGAAAAACACCAACACCCTGGCTATCGCGGGCATTGCCGCTGCCGTCCTCGTGGTCGGTTTCCTCGTGGCAGGCCCGTTCTACCAGATTCAGGAAGGCCAGCAGTCTGTTGTAACCCAGTTTGGCGAAGCCGTGGGCACAGAAACCACCGCGGGCCTGAAGTTCAAGTTCCCCCTCATACAGGAAGCCAACCTCTACCCCAAGAAGATTATGAGCTGGGATGGAGAGCCTCAGCTGATTCCAACCCAAGAAAACCAGTTCATCTGGGTCGACAGCACCGCCCGTTGGCGCATCACCGACCTGCGCAAGTTCTACGAGTCCACCAAAAACCTAAGCCGCGCCTATAGCCGCCTCGACGAAATCATCGACCCTGCTGTGCGCAAGGTGATTTCCACCAATCCGCTTCAGGAAGCTGTTCGCAGCACCGACATCATCAACGAAACCAAGCGGGGTGGCGCCCTCACGGGGGCCAACGGTGAGGAGATTGAAGCGCTCAAGAGCCTGATCAGCAGCAACACAGACTTCAATGCCATCAAGACCGGCCGGCGCAAAATCAGCCAGGAAGTGTTGGGAGGCGTCAAGGCCAACATTCAGAACCAGTTCGGCATCGAGATCATCGACGTGCTCATCCGCCAAATTCGGTACAGCGACCAGCTGACCGAGTCGGTGTACAGCCGCATGATCACCGAGCGCAAGCAGTTGGCCGAAGGCTACCGCTCGTACGGACAGGGTAAGAAGCAGGAGTTGTTGGGCAAGATGCAGCGGGAGAAGAAATCGCTGCTTTCCGAGGCCTACGCCAAGGCTGAGGGAATCAAGGGTGACGCGGATGCCAAAGCAGCCCGGACCTATTCTGACGCTTACGGGGCTGATCCTGAGTTTTACAACTTCTGGAAGTCGATTGAGAGCTACAAGACTACGATGCCACAGTTCCAGAAGACGATGACTACCGACATGGACTATTTCAAGTACCTTTATTCACCGCGCGGGCGCTGACCCGTACTTTTTGGCAAGGAGTTTTTGCTGTATGCGTAGTTCTCGCTTTGCTTTGGTTTTTGCCTTACTTTTGGCCGGTTTTTTGACAACCCCTGTGTTTGCGGCCACGATAGGAGTCTTTATTCCGGGGGCGCTTCAGGGAAGCCCCACCTACGAGCTTTTGGACGCCGGCGTGCGCAAAGCGGCGGCTGAGGTACCCGGAATAACGGTGAAAACGATCGAAGGCGGCTTCAACCAGGCCCAATGGGGTGAGCAAATTGCCGCCTTGGTGGCCAGTGGTGAATACAAGTGGATTGTCACGTCCAACCCGGCTATGCCGGAAATCTGCACCCCGGTGGCTCAGGCGTACCCCGCCCAGAGGTTCATCATCCTCGAGTCCTGGTCTAAGAATGCGTCCTTTGCCACCCTGAGCTACAACCACAGGGAGTTGGCCTTCCTCCATGGGGCCTTGGCCGGACTGCTTACCCAGTCGCGCAAGGGGGCGGCGGTCGCCGGGTTGGTGGCGGGTCAGGAATATCCGGACATGAACAACGCCATCCTTCCAGGCTTCCGGGAGGGCTTCCAGTCGATTCTGCCCGCAGGCAAGGTCGAGTTCCGCGTGGTTGGCAACTGGTACGATGCCGGTAAGGGCGCCGAGCTGGCCAAAAACCTTTTTGACCAAAACGTGAGTGTGGTGTTGCCCATTGCCGGTGGTGCCGGCCAGGGAGTCATCTCGGCGGCGAAACAGGCGGGCAAGTCGGTGCTTTGGTACGACACCGACGGATATGCTTTAGAGAAGGGCATCGTCGTTGGCAGCGGCGTCATCCGCCAGGACACCGCAAGCTACCAACTGGTAAAAAAAGCCCTGGCGGGCACACTCGAGTATGGCAAGCCGCAGGTTGTTGGTGTCAAGGAAGGGTACCTCGACTACCTGACCTCTCTGCCGGCCTTCGTTTCCGGCCTACCCGCGGCGATACGCACACCGTTTGAAGCCATCGTCAACCAGTTCCGTACAGGCAAAAAGACTCTGGCCATGCCACTGCCTACAAGCTGATGGCCCCAAACTCCCCCGCTGTTCTCGCTTCGTTGGTTCGGCTGAGCAAAACTTTTGCCGACAACGGGGTGAGGGCTGTCGATGAGGTGAGTCTGGAGCTTCAAGCCGGCGAGGTGCTGGCTCTCTTGGGAGAGAACGGCGCGGGCAAGACAACCCTAATGGCCCTTTTGGCGGGCCTCGAAGTTCCCGACTCAGGCGAAGTGGTGTTGGCCAGCGGTCAGCCCCCTTCTCTGAAAGCCGGTATAGCCTTGGTTCAGCAACATCCCCCGTTTGCACCTGAGCTTACCCTTTGGGAACACGCGGTGCTGGGACTTCCCGGCAGGTTCCCGGGCAAGAAGGCCGCTCGGAGCCTACTGGAGGCCTCTGCCGCCCGATGGGGCTTTGCCCTCAATTGGGACGAGTTGTGCCGCGACGCCGGACCATTGGCCCTGCAAAAGGCCACGCTGACGGCGTTTTTCCTGCACCCGCTGACCATTCTCATTCTCGATGAACCTACCGCGGCCCTAGGCCCGGCCGAGGCGCGCTCTCTTTTGGCATCCGTCCGTGCGTGGGTGCGTGAAAACCACGCCTGCGCTGTGTTCGTTACCCACAAATTGCACGAGAGTCTGGAGTGGGCCGACCGGGTGGCCGTGATGCGCGCGGGGCGTCTGGTGGCCACCACCACCCCCGCCGACTCGAGCCTCGAAGCTTTGAGTTCGCTCTTGTTTCCCAGGCGTCAACGGCCGCAGGTGCAAGAGAGTCTTCCTGCTCCTGCAGCTTCCCTCCCGCCGGTGTTTATGGCCCAGGGGACCCGCGCCGATTTTGAGCTGCGGGGGGGTGAAATTCTAGGGCTGACGTCGCTGCGGGGCGAAGGCGCGGAAGAGCTCGAAGAAGAGCTCACCGGTTTGGCGGACCTGCCCGAGGGACGCTTGTTCTTGGCCGGAACCGACGTGACCACAGCGAGCATCGCCGCCTTGCGCCGCCTGGGTCTGAGCTACGTTCCGAGCGACCGCATGGGTCGCGGCTCGAGCCCGTATTCGGCACTGGCCAGCAATGTTATCCCGTATCAGGTGACCCGGCTCGCTCCGGGAGGAATCTTACGCAGCCATTCGGTGCGGGGGTATTTTCGCGAGCTTGCCAAGCGCTTTTCGCTGCAAGGGGAGCCCGGACAGCGTTTGGTGACCCTATCGGGTGGCAACATTCAGAAACTCATTGTTGCCCGCGAAATGGATCACGGCCCCAAAGTGCTGATTCTGGCCGAACCCTCCTGGGGCCTAGACCTCGAGGCCCGCCGTGAGCTCTACAGGCTGATTCGGCAGGCGGCGCGAGCGGGAAGCGCCATCCTCATTCTGAGTTCGGAACCTCAGGAACTGCTTGAGGTGTGCACCCGCGTCGGTGTGTTGCGCGAGGGCAGGCTTCAAGGTATCCGCCTAGTGGAGCATTGGACCTCGGAGCTGCTGGGCCGAGAACTTCTGGGAGTGGTCAATTGAATCTGCCTAGGGCCCACGCCAACCCGCTGATCGGTTTGTCGAGCACACTGCTGGCGTTGGCGGTTTCACTTTTGGCTACGGTTGTCCTGCTTGTGGTTTTTGGCAGCCATCCCCTTTCGGCCTTGATGAGCTTTTTTGTGGGACCCTTTTCGTCACCCTTGGCTTGGGGCAACACGCTCAACCAGAGCTCTCTGCTCGTCCTGACGGGTTTGGCTGCTTCAGTGGCCTTCGGGGCCGGAGCTTTCAACCTTGGCGGCGAGGGCCAGGTGTACCTCGGTGGTTTGGCGGCTCTGGCCGCCGCTCTGTTTTTGCCCCCCGTTTGGGGAGCGCTGGGAATCTTGGCGGCGCTTGTTTCCGGCATGGTGGCGGGGGCAGGTTTGGGTGCCGTGAGCGGTGCCCTCAAGGCTCGCTGGCAAGCCGACGAGTTAATCACCACGTTTCTGCTTTCTGCCAGCGTCGTGCCCGTCGTTGACAGCCTCATCACCAGCCCCCTGTTCGGCGCGGCCGGTAGCTTTCTGATCACTTCGCGCAAAATACCGCAGGAGTTTTGGCTTCCTGGGTTGTTGGCGCCGTCTAACTTGCACTGGGGGGCGTTGTTGGCCCTGCCGCTGGCTGTTATTTTTGGAGTTCTGGTGAACTCCACGCCGTGGGGCTACCGACTGCGCTTGTTGGGCCGCAACAGGGCCTTTGCGCAATACACCGGGCTTTCTATGGCCAGCTACAGCCTGCTCCCCTTGGGGCTTTCGGGAGCGCTTCACGGCCTTGCCGGGGCTCTGGGAGTGCTGGGAACCCAGCATGCGCTGGTGCAGGGCTTTAGTTCCGGCTGGGGCTGGAACGGCATCGCGGTGGCCCTTATCGCCCGAACCAACCCGTGGGCAGTGGTGCCTGCGGCGCTGCTTTTCACCTTTCTCGATCAGGCCTCCCGAATGGTGGTTCTTCAGGGCCAGTTCCCTTTCCAGTTGAGCGCGCTGTTTCAGGCCGCCATCCTGTTCTTCATCACAGCGCAAATCGTACGGAGGCGGTCATGAACCTCCCCTTTGACCTGTTTACGCCTTTGCTGTTGGCGGCTCTGGGAGCGCTTTTTTCCGAACGAGCGGGACTTCTGAATATCGCTCTTGAGGGCCAGATGCTAGGCGGTGCGTTCACAGCCATCCTGGTGCAGCAACTCACGGGGAATCTAGCCCTGACGGTGCTCGCCGTGACGTCGTTCGGAGCGCTCAGCAGCTTGGTTCTGGCTTGGGGAACCTTGAAGCTCAAGGCCGACCCGTTTATTGCCGCGCTGGGGTTGAACCTCTTGGTTCCCGCCCTCACGGGCTGGGTGAGTTTCCTGCTGTTTGGCAACCTCGGCGTGATCAGGTTGGCAACCAATGTGGCGCCGCGGTGGGAGGGCATTCCGGTGACCTTTTTGCTGGCGCTGGCGCTCGCTGGCTTAGCTCATTTTGTTCTCTTCCATACGTCGTGGGGGCTACGCCTGCGCTCTGCTGGTGCTTCCGAACACCTGATGGCCAGCCGGAGTTTAGGTACCAGAGGGATCAAGACGGCCGCGCTGGTGATCTCGGGGGTGTTGGGCGCCGTCGGTGGCGCCGTCTTGGCTCTGAACTTAGGGGCTTGGGTTCAAGGGGTGAGCGCCGGAAAGGGCTGGATAGCCCTGGTGGCCTTGTACCTCGGCCTTCGCAAACCACTACCGCTGTTGCTGGCGGTTGCCCTGCTGGCTTGGACCGAACAGCTTTCGGGCGCCCTTCAAGCGATTCCCGAATTGCCTGGGGGACTACTTTTGGGTCTCCCTTCGCTAATCACCGTCGTTGTGTTTGTTATCACCAGCGCTGCCGGTAGGCCTCACCGGAAGTCGGCCAGAGTTACGTCCCGGTAGGTGTGAATCACCCGGTCGACACCGGCGGCTGCCACCTTGGCCCTTCCCGCCTCGTCGCTGCCGATGCCATAAACCTTTCCCGCGCCGGCAGCACGGGCTGCCTGAATGCCGAGCACTCCGTCTTCCACCACGAGGCATTGCGCCGGGACCAAGCCCAGCCGTGCAATAGCGGTACTGAAGAGCGCTGGGTGGGGCTTGCCAGGCATGGTACCGTCGTCAAACACGATGCTTTCGGGTTTGAACCAGCGGTGTAAATGGAAGGTTTCGATGTAGAACTCCACGTTGGTGGGTCCCGAAGCGGTGCCAATGGCAATTTCAATGTTGTTGTCGAGGCACAGCTCAAAAAGCTCGATGGCGCCATCGACCAAGCGAATCCGCTCGGGGGTCGAGAGAAGCAGGTCGCGGTAGGTCGCCTCTTTTTCCTCCGATCGGGTACGGGCCTCGGCGGAATCGACTTCCCGGCCAAGCACTTTCGGCCAGATTTCCGCGTTGGTGCGGCCGACGAAAGTATGCTCGAACTCATTGTCGGCTAGAGGACGCCCGAGGTGACCTTCGGCCACCTTGCGCCACACGATTTCGTGCAGGTCCATGTCAAAAAGCAGAGTTCCGTTAAAATCAAACACAATGCCCTGATACGTCATTTGCTCTCCTGAATTGGTCGCGGGGGGCGTTCCAAACTAAAACGGCCGAGTTTACCGGTCCGGTATTCCGCCAAAAGCGACTGGAAGGCACGATCGTAATCGACGATTCCGCCCTTGGCAAGCATGCCACGGCGCAGGCCCCAGCCCTCGATGCGGGCAAACACTTCGGTGGCTTCGGCTTCCGGATCGACCGGCTGGTCCCAGTAACTCGCGAAGGCCTTGGGGTACAAGCGAGTGACGCCGGTCACTAACTCGCGCACCAAATCGCTGACCGACAAAATCTCGTCCTTTACCGAACCCAAAAACGCCAGACGCTGACCTACCGCTGGGTCTTCAAACTTGTGCCATAAAATGCCGGGGGTATCGAAGAGGTCAAACTTCTCAGCGATGTTGATGCGCTGAAGCCCTTTGGTGTGGCCAGGCTTCGGCGCTACCGAGGCCTTTTTGGCCCCGACGAGGGCGTTGATCAGGCTCGATTTGCCCACGTTGGGCACGCCCACGATCATTCCCCTCACCTTGCGTAGCCCGTACCATTTTTTGTCGCGGCATAGTTCGTTGACCGCGGTAAGGATTCCGGGGAGGTTCTTGCGTTCGGTACAACTGATCAACACGGCCTTGGTGTCGGCCTGCAGTTCAAACCAGGCTTTCCACGCTGAGGTCACCTGAGGGTCGGCCAGATCGATCTTGTTGAGCAGAATAACCCTAGGTTTGTTGCCGATGAGTTCCAGCAGCAGCGGGTTGGCCGTGGCCATCGGGGCGCGCGCGTCAACAACTTCGAGGAACACGTCGACCTGGCTGCGGTGTTCCTGAATCAGACGCTGGGTCTTGAGCATGTGGCCGGGAAACCACTGGATATCCATGGTTGGCACTATACACGAAGCACCTTCTTTGACCCAGCGAAGGGTTCATGGTAAGCTTGTCTGGTGCAAACACGGAGGATCTCGTGAAGCTTGATGCTATTGGAATCATCGGCTACGGCAACATGGGCCGTGCCTTGGCCCACGGGTTGCTCAGAAAACACAAAGACCAGACCATCGGAATCCTGAGCCGCAACATCGACGGCGTGGCCCACGCGGCCCGCAGCAAGCGCTTAGTGGTTCACAAAACGCTGGAGGCCCTAGTGGCTGCCAGCAAAATCGTCGTGATCGCTATCAAACCTCAGGACATACCGGCCTTGCTGGACCAGCTTCGTCCCCTTGCACGCCACAAATGGTTCATTTCGGTGGCGGCGGGCCTCACCACCAAGTGGTTTTCTGAGCAGCTGGCCAGCCCGCAGGTGGTTAGGTTCATGCCCAACCTAGCGGCAAAGACCGGGATGTCGCTGGTAGGCCTGAGCCCGGGCCAAGAGGTAGAAGCTGGTTTCACGGCACAAGCTCTCGAGCTTGCCTCGGCCATCGGAACCCCCGCACTTATACCCGAAAAGCTCATGGCCGGCCTGACGGGCCTTTCAGGCTCGGGCATCGCTTACGTGTTTCAGTTTGTGCACGCCTTGGCTCAGGCCGGTGTGCGGGAAGGTTTTCCGTACCAAGTGGCCCTCGGTCACGCCTTGTCCACGATGGAGGGTGCCGTCTCGCTGCTTCGCGAAAGTGGCGAGCACCCCGTAGCGCTAGTGAGCAAGGTCACCTCGCCCTCCGGCACCACCATCGAGGGGATCAAAGTGCTCGAGGCAGCAGGCTTTACGAACATCGTGATGGAAGCAGTGAGCGCGTCGAGCAAGAGGGCAGCCGAACTCGAACGTTAAGCCCGGTCCGGCGGGCTATCAAACTCGAAGCCAAGTAGCTATACTAAAGTTAATCCGAATGAAGGAGCTGCTATGTTGAAGTTTGTTGACACCCGCCGGGTCAAAATTGTCTGTACCTTAGGGCCCTCCACCAACACTTATGAGAGCATTCTCGAGCTGGCCCAGGTGGGAATGGACGTGGCCCGCTTCAATTTTAGCCACGGAACCTTGGAAGACCACAAGAGGCGTTTCGACTGGGTAAGACAGGCCTCCGCGGAAACCAACAAGCCCATCGCCATCCTGCAGGACCTTCAGGGCCCCAAAATTCGGGTGCGAGAGTTTGAAGGCGGTGGGGCTGAATTGAAGGCTGGCGCGCCGTTCATTCTTACCGTGCGGCAGGTCGTGGGAAACTCCGCAATCGCCTCCGTGAGTTACCCGACGTTCCACAAAGACGTCGCGCCGGGGTCGCTTGTTTTGTTAGATGACGGCAACCTTTCGCTGAAAGTGATCAAGATTGTCGGTGAAGACGTGCATTGCGAAGTGGTTCACGACGGACTTCTCAAAAATAAGAAGGGCGTTAACCTCCCCGGAAGCGTCCTCTCGGTAGAGGCGCTCACCGAACAAGACAAAGAACACCTCAAGTTCGGGCTCGAAATCGGCGTGGACTACATAGCCCTGAGCTTCGTACAACGCCCTGAAGACGTGAAGGCCATCAAAGACCTCATTGAATCTTATGGCAAAGATACACCGGTGATTGCCAAAATAGAAAAGCCACAGGCGGTCGACCGCATCGACGAAATCATCGCCCTTTCGGACGGTATAATGATTGCCCGGGGAGATTTAGGCGTTGAAATGAACGTTTGGGAAGTTCCCGCCATCCAAAAAGACATTATTGAGCGTTGCAACCGGATGGGGAAACCCGTCATCACAGCCACGCAGATGCTGGAGTCGATGATCAGCAACCCAAGGCCCACCCGCGCCGAAGCCACCGATGTGGCCAACGCCGTTCTCGACGGTACCGATGCCGTAATGCTTAGCGCCGAAACGGCCTCAGGGCAGTACCCCTCCCAGGCCGTGGAGCACATGCATAAAATTATCCAAACCATCGAGGCCAAGCGTTCCTTGCCCTTTGCCCAGAGAAAACTCCTGCTTAATCCAACCTATTCCGTGGCCAACGCTACCGGCGAATCCGCCAGCGTCGCGGCCGCCGTCATCGGGGCCAGCAAAATCATTTGCCTCACCGACTCCGGCTACACCGCCAAAGTGATCAGCCATTTCCGGCCCCCACGCGCCATCCTGGCCGTCAGCCCGAGCGACAAAGCGCTCCGGCAACTGGCTCTTTACTGGGGCGTGTGGGGCGTGCACATCAGCACCTTCGGCGACAACATTGACGACGCCGTGCGTACGGTAACAAATCTGGTGAAAAACGCAGGCTACGTAAAAAGCGCCGATCGGGTGGTGTTCACGGCGGCGCTGCCGTTTACGGCGCATCGTGACACCAATATGATCCGCATCGAACAAGTCCCCTGAGTCGCTGAATCCCGGGCGTCCGACTTCGCCTCAGAGCCGCCTGCGGTGCTCACATACTTTTTCGTATGCTGCGCTCCTCGGCGGGTCTTCGGCTTTGTCAGCCGTCCCGGGCTTCAGCGACTCCCACCAGACGCCCGGGCGTCCGACTTCGCCTCAGAGCCGCCTGCGGTGCTCACATACTTTTTCGTATGCTGCGCTCCTCGGCGGGTCTTCGGCTTTGTCAGCCGTCCCGGGCTTCAGCGACTCCCACCAGACGCCCG
>Ga0209084_1000706_pt1 | contig 30922 bp, 25 predicted proteins | sample C_130820_MF_Meta_FD_187309 | JGI IMG/M metagenome (GOLD analysis project Ga0209084, IMG submission 187309) | Freshwater microbial communities from Lake Croche, Canada to study carbon cycling - C_130820_MF_MetaG (SPAdes) (version 2) | ecosystem: Environmental > Aquatic > Freshwater > Lake... | reverse complement strand
CGCCGAACCCTCGGTAACTACCGGGAAGCCACGCAAGGCGCGAACAACTCCGAGGTCGAAGAAGTAAAACTTGGCGCGTTCGATGGCTTTGCGCTTCACCGTCTTGGTCCACGCCTGGACCTGCTCGCAAAGGAGTGTCTCCTCGAGGATGTTGAACCAGGACTGCACGGTCTGTCGTGCCAGGCCGGCGTCGGAAGCGACCGAGGTGAAAACCACCTCTTGCGCATTGCAGACCGTGGCCGCTGTCAGGAACCGGGAGAAGTCCGGGATGTTCCTTGCCAACCCTTCGGCGGCGATTTCCTCAGTCAGGTAACGCCCCACGTAGGAGTCCAGGGCATCCTCGGGGTCTTCGGCCAAATAGTGTGATGGAATCAGACCCGTTCGGAAGGCGCGCAGCAGGTCAAACTCTGTTCCCAGTTCGTGCCACGTGAGGGGGCGCATCACCCGGTCACGACCGCGGCCACCGAGCAGGTTGTTGCCTTTCTGGTGCATCCTTCGGGCGCTGGAGCCCGTTAGAAGAAAACGCAGACCCTGTTCTTCGATCAGCAGGTGCACTTCGTCGAGCAAGGCCGGACACTTTTGCACCTCGTCGATGCACACGACGCGGTCCTTGAACTTTCGCGCCGCAAGTTCCTGCCGAAGGAGCGTAGGGTCCGCGAGCAGTCGGCGTAGCAGGCCTTGATCGAGAAGGTTGTAGGTGCGGTCGACGGTTTCACCGAGTTGCTGCCGAACATAGGAGGACTTTCCGGTCTGGCGAGGACCGAAGAGAAAGACCGTGTTCTTCTCCAAGAGTGTGGCGAGGTCGAGGGCGCGGGAGATATAGCCGTCCATGAGGAATGCCTCCTAGTATGGCATCTATCATGACAAACGCCATCTTGCCTAGCGCTGATCACCAGCCTCGGGCTCCTCCGTATGCTGTCGTTGTAGAAGGGAGCCTGTCGAAGGGGAAATTGTGAGGAATATTGGCAGCCTCATGAGATACTGCAGCAGTTTGTCACCGCCAAGCGACCGAGATGAGCCCCCCAGTTCAAGTTTGGGATTGACAGTACTCGTTGATCGCTTAAAGTGAGTGACATCGGCGACAGGTTTCAGAAACGGCAAAGGTCGATTTCGATGAATTGGGCCTCCTGACAGGTTATTGTTGATCCTGAGAAACCAAAAACACGGTCTTGGCCAAGAAAACGCAGCTTTTCATTTATTGTGGAGTTCCTATGAAGAAATCGATTTTTGGGCTTGTTCTCATCCTTGCGACCGCTGGGGCAGTTTTTGCGCAGGTTTCGTCTTCCGGAACCCAAAGTCAAGTCTACAGTCAAGGACAAAGCGGTGTGCAGACCCCGGAGCCCGCCGCCAAGACTGTTGTCCCAGCCACTGTCACTCCGGCCCAAGCTCCGGTACTCCCCCCCGTCGTGGAGGTTGAAAAAGTACAATTCTCGGATATCAAGGTTTTTGCCCTCGAACTCGGCGCAGGGTCGCTCTACGATGTCGGACTGAAGACGATTGGTCCTACCCAGACGGTCTCGACGGTTTTCGGACTCAGTGACACTCTTCAGGCCGCCTTCACCATCATTACTGGCGACAACACGACTACCCATAGCTACCGGCTGATCCGACTAACCGTGTTCCCTGTTTTGAATCTAGGCGTTCAGCTCTATTTTGGAAGCGACGGAACGCCGGTTCTGGTGAGCGGCTTCGGCTTAAGTTTCACTGTGTTCCGCAAGACCAGCGACAGCCTGACAACCGCCCTCCATCTGACCACTCAGTACCTGGCTAGCAACAACCTCACTGGAGTTCTAAGTATGGGTTTAAACCTTCACATCGGTTACTAGACAACGAAGAACTGCTGCTGTTCCCGCCACCGCCTAGAAGGTCACCCCCGTTCTTTGCTCTGAGACCTCCCAAAGGCGGCGGGCTGCGTCTTCTTCGTACGACTTCTTTGAAGACGAGACGACCACCGGGTAACCCTTCATTTCTAGCAAGCCATCGGGGCCGACGTATTCCCCGCCTTTTAGCTCCGTAGCGACCGCCGCGTACAATCCCGGTAGGGTGCCCTGAGCCGCTGTTTGTGCCACCAACTTCACGAAGAACGAAGACACGTTTTTTTCGACGACCGCTCCTTTCATTTCCGGACCTACGGACACAAGGTTTGTGTAGGACATTCCAGGGTGGCTGGCGAGGCTTAAGACTTTGGAGCCTGAAGCCTTGAGTTTTCTATCGACTTCGTACGCGAATAACAAATTGGCCAATTTGCTCTGCGCGTACGCCGTCCAGGGATTGTAAGACTTCAGTCCGTCGAGGTTGTCAAAATCGACCCGACCCATCTTATGCATGACGCTGCTGGTCGTGATCAGCCTCGCGGCGGGTGCCGCTTTCAACAGTGGCAACAATCGGCCGGTGAGGGCAAAGTGCCCGAAGTGGTTGGTGCCCAGTTGCATCTCGAATCCCTGTTTTGTCTGCCGGTAAGGCAAGGCCATAACTCCCGCGTTGTTGAATAGGAAATCTAGACTTTTGTGCGAGGCCACGAGAGCTTCACAAAAAGCGCGCACCGACTCCAGGTCCGACAAGTCTAGAAGTCTAAGGTCAATATCGGCGCCGGGGACCGCCTGCTTCAAGGCCTCGACGGCTTTTTGCCCCTTGCCGGCATCACGGCTGGCGAAGATCACGCGGGCGTTTTTCCGCGCGAGGACCAGGGCGAGTTCGTAGCCGAGGCCACTGTTGGCGCCGGTAACAAGGGCAGTCTTGCCTTTTAAATCGGGCACCGAGTCTGCGGTGAAGGGTGGTGTTTTTTCCATGAGTCGAATGTGTGGTTGCAACGAAGGAAAAAGCAAGGTCGAACTCCCTAGTAAACCTAAAAATACATCTCCCGGCGCATGTAGTCCTCGATGCGGGGAAGGTCGGCGCGCGTGTAGTAGGTTCCGAACTGCTCCCAACGCTGGTCGTCGCGGGTAAACAGGTAGGTCAGCACCGCATAGAGGCTCACTATTTCGGCTTCCTGCTCGATGTTGAGATTTTTCCACTCGTCGGGAATCCGGTAGATCTGCTCGTTACTGTACTTGGCATAATTGACGATGGTGGGGTGCTTGTACTGGTGGAACTCCCAGTAGTGTGTCACTTCGTGAATCAAGTTCGCGAAACGCCTCGAATCCGCGGTGTTCGGGTCTTTGCGCAGGAGAATCCAGTCCGTGTCGGGCTTGTAATAGGCCAGGGAATTAGCCGTAGAGCCCGAGAACTCCGACTCACGGGCAACCCGCACATGGCGTTCGACCCACCTAGCCACCGGCGGGCCAAAAATCTCGCGGATTACCTTGCGCTCAAAGTCGGTAAGTTTGTAGTTCCCCAACGCCAGCTCTGTGCGGCTGTCCAGCAACGGATGAAGGGGAGGCAACTGGGGTACTTTGACCTCTACTGTTCGCACGAGCTCTACCTTGCGAACTACCTCAACGGTGCGCACGACTTCCCGCGCCTCCGGGGGGAGGGTGGCACAGCTACTGACGAAAAGTAGGCCCGCGAGCCCAGCGACGTGAAAAGTTGGTACCAAGTTCGACTCCTCAAACTATTTTGCGCGAGGTGTCTGCACTGGCAGTGCAATCCTGCGGCAAAAGCTGCTACCTGTCGAGGAGGCCGACGAATGACCCCCTGGGGTTTCGGCTATTCCTGGTCTACAACCTCCGCAGGGACGAGTTCGGGATGCACTTCTTGCCGCCGCCAGTACCGTATTGCGGATGTAGGCCTTGGCCTCGGCAACAAGGATTCGGCCTTTTTGCACCAGCGCGGCACGCCGGGGCCCCAACAAACTGCAGAATTTTCAAGATTTTTGGGGTCCAGCTGTTAAGTACCCCCCCAAGTGCGCCGATGGTAACTCCGGAGGCAAGTAAGGATACGAGCTTCCAACATTTTGTTTCAACGTCTCCGGGGTCTGACGCGTTGCCGACGACCCGGGAACCCGACGTAATATTCAAGGAGGAATATTATGATCATCAACCACAACATGAGCGCCATCAACGCTCAGCGTGTGCAAGGGGAATCCATTAAGGATGTCACCAAGAGCATGGAAAAGCTGTCTTCCGGGCTGCGTATCAACCGCGCCGGCGACGATGCTTCGGGGCTGGCCGTCTCTGAGAAGATGCGGTCGCAGATCCGAGGGTTGAACCAGGCTTCCCGTAACGCCTCTGACGGAATTTCGTTCCTTCAGACTTCGGAAGGGTACCTGCAGGAAACCCAAGACGTGCTTCAGCGCATCCGAGAACTTTCGGTGCAGTCGGCCAACGGAATTTATACTTCCCACGACCGAACGCAGATTCAGGTAGAAGTCAGCCAGCTCGTTGATGAAATTGACCGCGTGGCCTCGCACGCTCAGTTCAACACGATGAACATGCTGACTGGAGCTTTCGCGAAGGCTGAAGGGACTAACATTCCTACCGCTTCCATGTACTTCCATATTGGAGCCAACGTGGATCAGCGGATGAGAGTTTACATCGCCACCATGACTGCTGCTTCTCTCGGACTGAAGGACCTGGCTTCGGCGACTAAGATCTCTTTGCAGAGCCCCGACGAATCGAACCGCGCCCTGATGACCTTGGATGCAGCTCTCAGCAAGGTCAGCAAGCAGCGCGCCGACCTCGGCTCCTATCAGAACCGCCTCGAGTTTGCGGTGAAGGGAATCGACATCAGCGCTGAAAACCTGCAGGCCAGTGAAAGCCGTATCCGCGACGTCGACATGGCGAAGCAAATGGTCGATTACACCAAGAACCAGATTCTGGTGCAGTCGGGCAACGCTATGTTGGCTCAGGCCAACCAGCGCTCGCAGTCCACTCTGCAGCTCCTCGGCTAAGCTTTCCCCTACAAAAAAGGCTGACCCCAAAAAGGGTCAGCCTTTTTTTATTTATTCAACGATGAGGTAGCCGACCATTTCGTCGTGGCCGTGGCCGCACTGGATGGCGCAGTAGTACTGGAACTTCCCTTTCACGTTGAGTTGGATCGTTTTTTGTTTCCCATCTTTTAGATTGAACTTGTAACCATCATCCATCTTAGCGCTGTGGAGCCCAACGGTGCTGTGCAAAGTGATGTCGAGCGTATCGCCCCACTTTGCATGAATCTCTTCCGGTGTGAACTTCCAGCTCTTCGCGTCGAGGTCAACTTTAACCACAACCCCCGTGTCTTTAACGTCGGTAGCAGGAACAGGTGCTGTTGTGGCCGGTGCGGGCTCGGCTGCTTCCTGTTTGGAAAGCATCGCAGTGCGGCTTTCGCAAGACGCGACCAAAGTTCCGAAGATAATAATCGCAACAAGGCACAGAACGCACTGAGTTCTTTTCATAAAATACACCTTCCTCCCTACCAGTGTGAGAAGCTTTCCGCTGAGCTGTCTGGATAGTTCCATTTTGCTTGACGGAAAACTATAGATAACGTTATTCTTGCATTGACGATTACTTTCGTCAACATCTTAATTCTGATAAGGAGTCCCAAATGAAAAAGGGGCTTTTTGCTCTCACCTTGGGAGCGGTTCTACTTTTCGTCGTCTCCTGCAGCGGCGGCGGTACCGACAATCTCAGTTTTGGTAGCGCCCATTATGACCTTGCCAGTACCCGCAACGTTCCGGTTACCGACATCACCAAAGACAACATTAAGGACCTTGGAGTTGTCTGGAAAGCCGACTTCAAGGCCCTCGATGCCAACATTCCCAACGGGAACCAAAACTTTCCGATCGTGGTTGACGGGGTGCTTTACACCACCACCGGTCAGAACCATATATTCGCTTTCGACGCTGCCACCGGCGCCCAGAAATGGCACTGGACCCCCGACGCCGAACTCGTTGCCACGGCCACTAAGCTCCATGGTGGCGCCAATCGCGGTGTTGCTGTCGATGGCGGCTTTGTGTACATCGTGCTCTACGACAACCGTGTGACCAAGATCGACGCCAAGACCGGTTCGACGGTCACTGAAGCCAAAATTGCCGAGCTGCTGCCCGAGCTCAAGGACGTCACTACCGACAACGGTTACTACGAGACCAGCCTTCCCGTGATCTCGAAGGGCATCGTCTACATCGGTTCCTCGGGTTCCGACAACGGTGTTCGTGGCTTCGTGATGGCTCTCAAGGCCACCGACCTGACCGCCGCTTGGGACGCTCCCTTCTGGGCTGTTCCTCCCAAAGGCCAGGATTGGCTGGCGACCAGCCACTTCAACGGCGGTGGCACCACCTGGATGCCCATTACGGTTGACGTTGCCACCGACATCATCTACTTCGGTACCGGCAACCCGGCTCCCGACTTTTATGGGGAGAACCGTCCCGGAGCCAACCCTGACGTGGACTCCGTTGTCGCTGTGGACGGTAAGACTGGCAAGAAGCTTTGGGCTCAGCAGTTTGTAGCCCACGACCTCTGGGACTACGACGTGGCCGCCTCCCCTATGCTTCTGAATGCCAAAATTGGCGACAAGGTCCGCAAGATCGTCGTCGACGGCGGCAAGGGTGGCGAGTGGTGGGCTTTTGACGCCGCCACCGGCGAGCCCATCTACAAAAACGTGGCGTTCAACAAGCAAGACCACGTGCCGGTCACCACCGAAGGCGTGCTGGGCTATCCAGGCATCCTTGGTGGTCAAAACTACGCTCCTGAAGCCTACGACCCAGCCAGCAACTACGTCTTGATTCCTGGTATTGAGTACCCCTCGTTTCTGCGTGCCTCCAAGGACCAGGACAGCGGTGACGCCAGCTTCGGCTTCGGTGCCCTGACCTTCGGTACAATGTGGGACATCGGGGCTACACCCAAAGACGTGGTTCCTTACGGCACCGTAACTGCGGTGGATGTGGCCACCGGCAAAATTGTCTACACCAACAAAACCGACACCATGATGCGCGGCGGGTTCACCACCACCGGCACGGGCTTGGCGTTCTACGGTGAAGGCAACGGCAAGTTCCGCGCCATCGATGTGAAGTCCGGGGCTACGGTCTGGGAGTTCCAGCTTGACGGCGATAGCATCGGCGCTGCGCCCACTATTTATAAAGTGGCCGGCAAGGTTTATGTGGCCATCACCAGTGGCGGCGCCAAGCCGAAATTGCACGTCTTTGGTTTCGGCGGAGACAAGACCCAAGCCACACCGGCGGCTCAGTAATCGATGAAGAGCACCAGTATCCCCGTCCTCCCCTCGATTTTACTGCTGGGGATGCTGGTGTCCTGTTCGCCGTCTGGGCCCTTGGTGATCCAATTTGATACCAAAGCCTGGGCGGTTTACGCCTGGAAGGCAAATGGTTCCCATCAAGTAGCTGTTCAGGGTAAACTCCTCCAAGGGAGCCAACCCCTAGGCCAGTCCAAGGTGACCCTCAGTTCGGGAAGAACGCTAGAGTCCGACGCCGAGGGCCGTTTTGCAATGTCAGTCGACCGGAGTTTTCCCCACTCAATATCTGTATCCAGTGTTGAACCAAGCACCAACCGAAATGTGACAGAAACCCTGCTCGTGTATTATCCAATCGCCGTCCTTGCTATGCAGGAGGTTCCAGGAACCGACGGCCTGGTCGAGTTGACAGCCAAGACCAATGTTTCAACCCCAGTTCAGCAGGTAAAGGTTGACTTCGCCGTTCAGGGAACCATTACTACCGCAGAAGGCAAGCCCGCCGTGGGTGCCGTTGTTACCCAGCATGAGCAGGGTGGGGAAGGCTGGGCCATTTCCACACCCTCGGACGCCAACGGTTTCTACTGCTTTTATTTGGCACCCGAGGCCGATACCGGTCTTCTGATACGCGTCAACTACAACAACACCGACTACACGTTTCCCCCCGGACGCTATCTGCACCTGCTCAACGACCTGAGCATGCAGATGAATCTGATTTTGCCGGCTACGGGAACCATCATTGCCGAGAAACCTCCTGCTCTCACTATGAAGCCGGTTTCCGGCAAGCGCTACCGCTTGCTCATTCTTGGCGCGAAAAATCCGAAATCGGGATCGTTCTACGAAATGACCATTCCCGACGCCGAGGGTAACTTCAAAGTCAAGCTACCCAAAACAGACTTTCAAGCCGGAGTTCAATGGGTAGAGGCAGAGCTGCGATTTTTCAGCGACCGCGACTTAGGTGCCGGGGACTGGGTAGGGCCAAAGGAACTTGATAGGGCGGCCGAAACGATTCCGCTCTTGAATCTCCCGCTCACCCTCGTGTCGCATGGCATGCTTTAGTTCAACTTCCGCCCCGAACCTAGCGCTCCCGAGGTTTCGCTGCTGACTTACCGCCCTTCCCTTGGAGAGCATGGTGTGCCAGTATGAATCATGTTCAAACTCCATAATCCCGTGGTCGTCCTCGACCTCGAGGCGACGGCTGGCAAAGATGAGCGTGGGCACCAGACCAATAACTGTATTATCGACCTCGGGGCCGTCTATTTGAATGAACGCCTGGAAGTCGTATCGACCTTTGAGTCCTTGGTACGGCCCGAAGAGCCGGTGACCCCCTTCATCACCAAACTCACCGGGATCACCCAGGAAATGCTCTCTAGCCAACCGGATTTTTCCGTGGTTGGTCCTCAGTTGTTAAAATGGGTGGAGTTGCATGCTGGAAACGTCAAAAAAGTGCGTCTGGCGGCCTGGGGCAACTACTTTGACATCCCGCTGCTGCGCCGGAACTTTCAAAACCATGGCCTCGAGTTTCCTTTTTCCGGGACGGCGCTCGATGTCAAAACCCTCGCTTTCCTGTGGCTGTCTCAAAGTGGCCGACGCACCGATAAAGTCAGTCTCGAGTTTTTCGCGCAGCAGTTTTCTATCCCCGTCGAAGGCTCCTGGCACCGCGCTTTGGTAGACGCCCAGGTTACCGCTTCGACCATGGTTCAGATCTGGAAGGATCTCCAGGGATTCTTTGTCCCTGTTAAGGAAGGGGATCCCCATCGTTTGGTACGCTTTCAGCCTGACCCACCTCGCGGTTAAGCAGAGACAACATCTCTGGGTTCTTGCCGCGGTTGGCATACCAAAGTACCGAACGCCCGAGGTAGTCTTGGTCTTCGGGATTAGCTCCCCAGTTCAAGAGAACTTGCACATTTTCGAGTCGGCCCTCTTGGCTGGCAAGCATCAGCGGAGTTACACCCAGTTCTGAGCGCGCGGCAGGGGGCAGTCCATTCCTCAGCAGGAACGGAACCATGACTGTTTGAACCGATTGGGCCGCAGCGTGAACAAGGCTGAGACCAGAGAAGTCAACTTGGTCTAGGCGGGCTCCGGAAAGAGCAATTTTCCTGAATAAATCGAGGCGGCCAGCCAGGGAAGCCTCAAACAGAAGGTTTCGCCCCGACTCATCGATTCCAGCCACAGGCGCCCCACGATAGCTGAGCACGTCAAACACCTCACCCGACCCACGGCTGACGGCCCAACTCAGGTCCGCAACTGCAGGAAGGGATATCAGTTCACCGGGCTGTGTGAGCTTCCAAGCCGTTAGTGCGTCGTTGTTGGCAATCGCCCAGTAGAGGTCTGACTGTGCAAAACCAAACCCGGCGAGGAAAAGCAGGGTCAACCGGACAAAGTTTCTCATCACCCCTCCAGTATCGGCAAGGTAGGTACTTCGGAATCAAAGTTTTCCCAGGGCAAGAAATTGTCCTTTCAAGATTGACGCAGAGGGGGGGTATTTGCTAAGGTGTCTTTCGCCGCTGCGGTCCGGGTGCGAAACTGGTGAGCTGGCGGCGGAAATAAACCGAGATTCTGCAAGAAAGCAGAAAGAAGTTGTTGACAGAACGGGGGATAGGACTGTAAGGTCTTTCTCACGCTTAAAGCCAACCTTGATGGTTGGCGGTTTCCGGCACTGGCCGGGAGCTGTTGTTCTATGACAGTGAAAGGACTTAGGGAGAGGGAGAGAAAAGGCGAGGGAGACTGGATTGCTCTAATTATAGAGCCTTGGCGCAAGCCAAGGTATATATGATGGAGAGTTTGATCCTGGCTCAGAACGAACGCTGGCGGCACGTTTTAAGCATGCAAGTCGAACGGCAGCAGGGGTAACCCTGCGAGAGTGGCGAACGGGTGAGTAACACGTAGGTGATCTGCCCTGGTGCTGGGGATAGCCTGTGGAAACACAGGGTAATACCGGATACGCAGCACGGACTTTGGTCTGTGTTGGAAAGGTGCTACGGCACCGCACTGGGAGGAGCCTGCGGCTGATTAGCTAGTTGGTGGGGTAAAGGCCTACCAAGGCGACGATCAGTAGCCGGCCTGAGAGGGTGTACGGCCACACTGGGACTGAGACACGGCCCAGACTCCTACGGGAGGCAGCAGCTAAGAATCTTCCGCAATGGGCGAAAGCCTGACGGAGCGATGCCGCGTGATCGATGAAGGTCGAGAGATTGTAAAGATCTTTTACTGGGGAGGAATAACCATGGGAGGGAATGCCTGTGGGATGACGTTACCCAGTGAATAAGCCCCGGCTAATTACGTGCCAGCAGCCGCGGTAACACGTAAGGGGCGAGCGTTGTTCGGAATTATTGGGCGTAAAGGGCACGCAGGCGGTTGTGCAAGTCTGATGTGAAAGACCTGGGCTTAACTCAGGGAACGCGTTGGAAACTGCACGACTAGAGTATTAGAGGGGGAGTCGGAATTCCTAGTGTAGGGGTGAAATCTGTTGATATTAGGAAGAACACCGGTGGCGAAGGCGGACTCCTGGCTGGATACTGACGCTGAGGTGCGAAAGCATAGGGAGCAAACAGGATTAGATACCCTGGTAGTCTATGCTGTAAACGATGTGCACTTGGTGTTGGGCCGATTAGGCTCAGTGCCGTAGCTAACGCGATAAGTGCACCGCCTGGGGAGTATGCCCGCAAGGGTGAAACTCAAAGGAATTGACGGGGGCCCGCACAAGCGGTGGATTATGTGGTTTAATTCGATGATACGCGAGAAACCTTACCAGGGTTTGACATGCACAGGAATGGAGTAGAGATATTTCAGCCCGCAAGGGTCTGTGCACAGGTGCTGCATGGCTGTCGTCAGCTCGTGCCGTGAGGTGTTGGGTTAAGTCCCGCAACGAGCGCAACCCCTATTGCCAGTTACCATCATTTAGTTGGGGACTCTGGCGAGACTGCCGGTGACAAACCGGAGGAAGGTGGGGATGACGTCAAGTCATCATGGCCCTTATGTCCTGGGCTACACACGTAATACAATGGTCGGAACAAAGCGTTGCTAAACCGCGAGGTCATGCCAATCGCAAAAAACCGATCTCAGTTCGGATTGGAGTCTGAAACCCGACTCCATGAAGGTGGAATCGCTAGTAATCGTATATCAGCATGATACGGTGAATACGTTCCCGGGCCTTGTACACACCGCCCGTCACACCACCCGAGTTGGGGATACCCGAAACCGCTAGACTAACCTGCAAAGGAGGTCGGCGTCTAAGGAATGCCTGGTGAGGGGGGTGAAGTCGTAACAAGGTAGCCGTACCGGAAGGTGCGGCTGGATCACCTCCTTTCTACGAGAAAGGTAAGCTGGTGCAAGTCACACCGGCAGTCAGGCGCAAGCTTGGCACAACGCTGGCCGCAAGGCTGGCAAAAGAAGGTCTCAGGGAGTTGCTAACGCGATTTCCATGCCGAAGTATTTCTCTCTCCCTAAGTTCTTTCGCAGTACTGGACCAGTAGCTCAGTTGGTTAGAGCACCGCTCTGATAAGGCGGGGGTCAGAAGTTCAACTCTTCTCTGGTCCATCTTCAAGGTTGTCTTGAAGTGCATGTTCTTTAACATAATGAATAGGGATGGAGATTGATAATATGGTCAAGCGAGAAAGGGTCCATGGTGGATGCCTTGGCGCTATCCGACGAAGAAGGCCGCGGTAAGCTGCGAAAAACCTGGGGGAGTGGCAAACACGCATTGATCCCAGGGTAGCCGAATGGGGTAACCCGGCAAGTTGCGAATACTTGTCACCGTGCACTGAATAGATAGGTGTACGGGGTGAGACGCAGGGAACTGAACCATCTAAGTACCTGCAGGAAAAGAAATCGAAGAGATTCCCGGAGTAGCGGCGAGCGAAAGGGGAAGAGCCTAAACCCGTGTTGTGTGATAGGCGTCAGCCGTTGCGGCATGGGGGTTGTAGGATTTTGCGTCCTTGGTCTGACGGCTGGGGGTGAAGTGACAAAACTGATGCATAGTGGAAGGCAACTGGAAAGTGCCGCCGAAGAGGGTGATAGTCCCGTACGCGAAATGCAAGCAGTCTTCTAGCAAGACACCTGAGTAAGACGGATCACGAGGAATTTTGTCTGAAGCTAGGGAGCCCACTCTCTAAGGCTAAATACGAGATAGCGACCGATAGTGAACGAGTACCGTGAGGGAAGTGGTGAAAAGCACCCCGGGAGGGGAGTGAAATAGAACCTGAAACCGTGGACCTACAAGCGGTCAAAGCCCGAGAGGGTGATGGCGTGCCTTTTGTAGAATGAGCCTGCGAGTTACCGTTTCAAGCGAGGTTAAGGGATGGGAGTCCCGGAGCCGGAGTGAAAGCGAGCCTGAACAGGGCGTTGAGTTTGAGGCGGTAGACCCGAAGCCGGGTGATCTACCCATGGCCAGGTTGAAGCTTCGGTAAAGCGAAGTGGAGGACCGAACCCTAATCTGTTTAAAAAGGTAGGGATGAGCTGTGGGTAGGGGTGAAAGGCTAATCAAACCCGGAGATAGCTGGTACTCCTCGAAATGGATTTAGGTTCAGCCTCGGATGGTTTTTTGCGGAGGTAGAGCACTAATTAGGCTAGGGCCCTTCACCGGGTACCAAACTTAGTGAAACTCCGAATGCCGTGAAACAAAGTCCGGGAGTGAGACTTGGGGCGATAAGGTTCTAGGTCGAGAGGGGAACAGCCCAGACCGCCAGCTAAGGTCCCTAAACTATGCTCAGTGGAGAAGGAAGTGTCATGGCTGAGACAGCCAGGATGTTGGCTTAGAAGCAGCCACTCATTTAAAGAGTGCGTAATAGCTCACTGGTCGAGTCATGATGCGCCGAGAATGTAACGGGGCTAAGCATAGTACCGAAGCTGCGGATCAGTAGCTTGCTACTGGTGGTAGAGGAGCATTCCCTAGGGTGTTGAAGCGGTATGCGCGAGCGGCCGTGGAGCTATGGGAAGTGAGAATGCAGGCATGAGTAACGAAAAGACAGGTGAGATTCCTGTCCGCCGAAAGTCTAAGGTTTCCTGGGTTAAGGCAATCTTCCCAGGGTAAGTCGGTTCCTAAGGCAAGGCTGAAAGGCGTAGTCGATGGGAAACTGGTTAATATTCCAGTACCGCTGAGTGGACTGATGGGATGACGCATGAGGTGTAGCACTGCCCCTTATTGGATTGGGGTCTAAGGCACGAGTTGTTGAGTCTGGAAGGCAAATCCGCCGGATGAGATGAGTGTTGAAAGATAGTCGACCTACGGGAAGGCGAAGAGTGTGTAATCAAGGTGCCAAGAAATAATCTCTAGGGTTAATCTGCTTATGCGACCGTACCGCAAACCGACACAGGTAGACGGGATGAATATTCTAAGGCGCACGGGAGAACTCGGGTAAAGGAACTAGGCAAACTACATACGTAACTTCGGGATAAGTATGGCCCTTGCAAGAGGGTGGCACGGAAATGGCCCAAGCGACTGTTTACCAAAAACACAGGTCTCTGCTAATGGGCAACCAGAAGTATAGGGGCTGACACCTGCCCGGTGCTGGAAGGTTAAGGGGAGTGGTTAGGCGCAAGTCGAAGCTGCGAACTGAAGCCCCAGTAAACGGCGGCCGTAACTATAACGGTCCTAAGGTAGCGAAATTCCTTGTCGGGTAAGTTCCGACCCGCACGAATGGTGTAACGACTTGGGCGCTGTCTCTACCCGAGGCCCGGTGAAATTGACAGACCTGTGAAGATGCAGGTTACCTGTGGTTAGACGGAAAGACCCCGTGAACCTTTACTGTACCCTGGTATTGAAACTTGGCTTAGCATGTGTAGCATAGGTGGGAGGCAGTGAGACTTGCACGCTAGTGTGAGAGGAGCCACCGGTGAAATACCACCCTTGTTAAGTTAGGTTTCTAACGGGTTCCCTTATCGGGGATCTGGACAATGCCAGGCGGGCAGTTTGACTGGGGCGGTCGCCTCCTAAAGAGTAACGGAGGCGCGCGAAGGTTACCTTGCGGTGGTTGGAAATCATCGTGTAAGTGTAAAGGCATAAGGTAGCTTGACTGCGAGACCAACAAGTCGAGCAGGTACGAAAGTAGGTCTTAGTGATCTGGCGGTAGCGCGTGGAAGCGCCGTCACTTAACGGATAAAAGGTACTCCGGGGATAACAGGCTTATCTTCCCCAAGAGTTCACATCGACGGGAAGGTTTGGCACCTCGATGTCGGCTCATCGCATCCTGGGGCTGGAGCAGGTCCCAAGGGTTTGGCTGTTCGCCAATTAAAGCGGTACGTGAGCTGGGTTCAGAACGTCGCGAGACAGTTCGGTCCCTATCTGCCACAGGCGTTGGATGTTTGAGAGGAGCTGCCCTTAGTACGAGAGGACCGGGGCGGACACACCTCTGGTGTACCAGTTATCCTGCCAAGGGTAAGCGCTGGGTAGCTACGTGTGGACGGGATAACCGCTGAAAGCATCTAAGTGGGAAGCCCACCTCGAGATGAGACATCCCTGGGGATTTAATCCCCCTGAAGGCACCAGGAAGACTACCTGGTTGATAGGCTGGAAGTGTAAGCTCTGCAAGGGGTTCAGCTGACCAGTACTAATTCGCCGTGCGGCTTGACCATATTATCAATCTCCAGTCCCAAGGGTTGCACCCTTGGAACTAAGGGGGTTCCTGGCGATCGGTAGATCGCCCTGAACTCCACTCCAAGTCCGCGCCTATATTCAATGCGTTGTTACTTTGTAATTTACGCCTGGTGATCATAGCGAAGAGGTCCCACCCGTTCCCATCCCGAACACGGAAGTTAAGCTCTTCAGCGCCAATGGTACTGCTATTGCGGGAGAGTAGGTCGTCGCCAGGCTTTTTTTTATCCCCACCGTTCTTTGTGTTCCTCGAGTTATTGCTTTTTACCCCCTAGTTGGTTATCCTAGCCCCTGTGTGGGGGCTTGCGTGGAAAAAGAGGGGCAGAAGCAGCTTGTGACGTTTCAGCTTGGCAACGAGCAGTACGGCATTGATATCATGGATGTCCACGAAATCTGGAGAGTTGAGGCAATCCGGCCCATACCAAACGCACCTTCGTACGTTGAAGGAATTTTTAACCTTCGCGGCGATATCGTCCCGGTAATTAATCTTCATCGGCGTTTTCACATCAAGCGGATTGAAATGAGTGAAGACGACCAGTTACTTAGCGGCTCCATCATTATCAATATCAACGGTACTAAAATAGGAATTATTATTGACAAGGTGCTGAGAGTCGTCGGCATTGATCTCAACCAGGTGCAGCTGCCACCGCAAATCATTTCTGGAATCGGAGCGGAGTACATTCAAGGGGTCGTGCAAAGCGACGACGGGTATCTGATAATTCTCGATATCCACCGTCTTTTCGATCCGAAAGAACTCCAGCAGATTTCCAGCATCAGCCGTTGAGGAAACGTGGCCCTTCCCCTCATTCGTCATTCACTGAAACGTAAAGATCTCGATCAGTTGCTTGTTGCTGTACTTCAGGACAAGTTAGGTTCCGGGGAATACTATGACCGATTGAAGCGTGAACTTGGAGAAAGCTTTGCAATCTCGCAGACGGCACTTTACGCTTCTCCTTTATCTGCCGTGCTTGCTCTGGTGCAGGCATCGGGTCTGGTTGCGGGAGACAGGGTTGTATTGTCGGTTCTTGCACCAGGCTATTGGGTTCAGGGTCTGCTCGCGTCGGGAATCGAGGTTGTCTGGAGCGATGTGGCGTCGACAGTGCCACTTCTTGATTTAGCCGAGCTTGTCAGACAGCGCCGTTTTGAGGGGGTCAAGGCTGTGGTGGCAGACACCACCTTGGGCTACATTCCCGCCTTGGAACTCCTCCAAGATCTACCTGTGCAGGTGTTTGTGGACTTTAGTCAGGGCTTGGGCGGTACCTTGATGCAAAAACCGGTGTCAAACTGGGGAGACTGGATCTTGGCAACTCTGGGAAGTGAGTCGTTGTTGGCGGGGCCCGGAGGGTGCGTTCTCGGCCGACGGAAGCGATCGTCTGAGCCTCACCTTGAGCCTTTGGTTTGGGACCGTTTGTCAGAAATGGTTTGCGCTCTCGTTTTGTCGCAATGGTCCGATGTTGAAGCCCTTGCCGAGGGTAAGCGCGAAAACTTCCGCATCCTTTTCCACCGGTTGTCCCGGCGGGTAAGCCAACCCCGTCAACCGGGTGAGGCCTATCCCGTCCTTCCTTTTTTTCCTGTCCTCGTCGAGTCGGGTGCGAAAGAAGTTGTTGCTTTCGCCCGCAAGAATTCGGTGGAAGCTGATTGGGCTTTCCGGGATCACCAGTGGTGGCCCGCAATCGAGGCATCGGATGGTTTTCCGCATGCCCGCAAGTTCGTTCAGCACACACTGGCTTTTCCGCTCTATTCTTCTTTTGGGTCGAAAGAGCTGGAACTTTTAGGCAAAGTCTTGGCTTCTTTACCGTGAGGGCTAATTGATGCGTACTGTAGTCATTGCGAACTTTGATAAGTCCGGTGCCGAGGAGTTTCAGGACCTCATTATTTCGGTCCTACGCGATCGAGGTTGCGAAGTGACCGGTTTGGGTTACAAGGGAAATGAACTCGTTGATCCGAAGCCCGGTCAGTCGGTCCCGGATGCCGATTTAGCTATCGTGCTCGGTGGGGACGGAACCGTTCTCTACAGCTGCCGGCTGTTCGCAGAGAAGCCTATACCTGTCCTCGGTGTCAATCTGGGCACTATCGGGTTCATGGCCGAGGTGGTCCGTGAAGAATGGCTTTCGGCGTTCGAGAAGTACGTTCGCGGGGAACTAGGGATTTCGGAACGTCTGATGTTGTCGGTGTCGGTGCTGCGTGGAAATCAACTTTTGCTACGGGAAACGGCTCTCAATGACTGTGTGCTCAGCGGAAGTGCGAGTTCGCGGATGATTTTCATCGATGTCGAGTTGTCGGGGATCGAGTTGGGACGTTACCGCGCGGATGGTATTATCCTGGCCACTCCGACAGGTTCGACCGCCTATTCTCTCTCGGCGGGGGGCCCGATTCTCCATCCGGAGACGGATGCTTTGATCCTGACTCCCATCTGCCCCCACTCGTTGTCGAACCGGCCTTTAGTTTTGCCTGGCAGCGAGAAAATCACCTTGACTTTGAAGCAAAAACAACGGATCCCCGTTACACTCACTGTGGACGGAAGAGGAGTTTTCCTGCCAGAGGAAGGTGACGTGATTCAGGTTTCACGTCATCGGTCCAAAGCGCTTCTTGTTAAGTCAGACAAGCGTTCGTTTTACGAGATTGTCCACGCGAAACTAAATTAAGGAGGCGGTGTGATCCAGCACTTGACCATCACCAACTTCGCCCTGATCGACAAGGTGCGTGTGGAGTTTTCACCCGGGCTCAACGTTCTGACCGGCGAGACCGGAGCTGGAAAGTCAATCTTGATAGGCGCGCTTGGGCTGGTTTTGGGTTCGAAGGTCGAGTCGGAGGTTATCCGCACGGGGACAGAAGAAGCTTCGGTTACTGCCAGCCTCGACGCGCCACGCACCGAAGAACTTCTGTCATGGCTAGAGGAAAATGGACTTACTTGGCCCAACGACGAGGCTCTTGTGTTGCAACGAGCCATTCGCCATCAGAAGCGTTCTGTCTCGCTGGCCTCCGGTCAGGCTGTTTCCAGGGCCCAGTTGGAACAGTTGACTGGCTTCTTGGTCGACCTTCACGGCCAGCACGAGCACCAGTCGCTTTTTTCCCCCGATCGTCACCGAAAGCTTCTCGATCAGTATGCGGGTCTACAAAGTGACCTTCTCGAGTTTGGAGTTCGTTTTCAGGCACTGTCCCAGGCCAAAAAAGATTGGGAGTCTTTGGTCAGCTCTGAAACAGAGCGCGAGCAGGACATGTTTCGGCTCACTCAGATAGTTACAGAGATAGAAAAGGTTGGTACACGCCCGGGGGAAGAAGATGAGCTCAAGGCCGAGCGGCAGCGCTTGGACCAGCACGGAAAGCTCACTGACTCCTTGCTTCAGCTTGAGCAGAGTTTGTCGGATGGTCGTCATGGCGCGATTTCTCAGGTGAGGTTTGCCCGACAGGCCTTAGGAACTATTGCGACCATTGACGAACGCTGGGGCCCCGAGGAACAGCGGCTTGAAAATGCGTTGATTGAGATTGAAGACATCTGCGACACTCTCCACCGTTACCGCTTGGGGCTGAGTTTCCAGCCCGAGCGTTTGGAAGAGGTGAACGATCGATTGGCGCAAGTGCATGCGGTAGACCGGAAGTTTGGCCCTGGTTGGGAGTCGCTCCAAAAGACCCTCAGCGAATCTCGGGCACGTCTGTCCCTGTTGGAAAACTTTGCCTCTGAAAGAGAGCGGGCTGAACAGGAGATGAACCTGCAAGAAAAAGACCTTATTCAGGCCGCAATGGTGCTATCAGAAAAAAGGCAGAAGGCAGCAAAAGAACTCGAGGCCGCCGTGCAGGTGGCACTGTCCGACCTTGGCATGCCCCATGCGGTGTTCCGCATCGGCTTTCAGCGGAAGTTGGCAGAAACAGGAAAGCCCGTCTGCACACCCTCAGGGCTAGATCAGATTGAGTTTTTGCTTTCCGCCAACGCAGGAGAATCCCCAAGACTTCTGCGAGAAACGGCGTCTGGAGGCGAGCTATCGCGCGTGATGCTGGCTTTGAAGACTATCTTGAGTGAGGCCGACAATATACCGATACTAATATTTGATGAAATCGATACGGGAATCGGGGGCGAGATCGGTTTGGCGCTGGGAAAATACCTGAAACGACTCTCCCGTAGCAAGCAGGTACTTTGTGTGACTCACTTGGCTTCAATAGCATCGTTCGCCGACTGTCAACTTCGGGTGGAGAAGTCTGTTGAACAAGGCAGAACACAAACTACGGTGACGGCTATTGAGGGCAAGGAGCGAGTTCGAGAGGTGGCGAGGATGTTGTCGGGCAACACTGCCACGGAAGCGGGTCTACACCACGCAGAAGAACTGATCAGGAGGAACTCCTTACAGGGGTAAACATGTCGAAAGTAAATGACGACGACCGCAAGAAGTACCTAGAGATTATCAAGGACTACAAAAAGACCATCGAGGATATTGAAACCCGGGAGAGCCTGATCCTGAGTGTGTTGGAAAAGGATCCGACAGGAGCTGAGTACAAGAAGCTTCGCCTCGCCGACGAGAACCTGAACTTACTTTCGTACTTCGTGCTGATGAACACCCTGTCGGTCAACCTCCTTGACGTCAAGAATGAAGTGTACCTCAATAATGCCCGCAAGCTTTGCTACAAGGTCATCATTTACCTGGAACAGGTGGTCACCAATTACATCGACGTGTCCTACAGTGAGTTTGACGAGAAGCTTGATCTGATTGCGACATACGACCACAACCAACGCTGGGCCCTGATCAACAAGATGGGCTTTGCCATCGAACTCGTGCTTGAGGGATATGGCGATAACACAAAGTGGAAATGGACTTTTGTCGAGCTTGAAGCTCGATTTGCGACCATCGTCAAAAACTTTTTGAACCAAAAAACACTGTACAAAGACATGGACCCCAATGTTGACGGCTACGCCACTAAGATGGCGCATCTTGCTTTGGCCCGAAAATTATTGGAACAGGCAGCGAATCGTTACCGTGAAAAATACGAGCTTTCTACGCTGCGTTTTGACGATTTTCGTTTGGCCATCAAGTATTTGGGGGCTCTGAGGCTGCTTTCGATTGCTATCAATCGAACCGCAGATGCCGAAGCGATCAAGAAAAAAATGGAAATCTGGAATCAAAAACTCGAAAACGACCTGAAACGAAAGGACATAGCTGACAAGCAATAAACTTTCCTAATTGACAGCCCGTTGGGCCTCCGGTATTCTCACGCCCATGGGTCTTCTGAGAGAGTCCACCGCAAGAGAAAACTCGGCGGTTTTCATCACCGTCATCCTTTCAGTTGTCTTCGTGTTCCTGTACAGCCTAGCCTTTCCCCGGACGCTTGGAAAAGAGTTGTTCTTCGTGGCCGGTACGGCGGTGCCTTTATCCGAAGATCTCAACCAACCACTTAAGCCGGGCGGTAGCTTCTTCCGTTTGGGCGAGCATCAAGGGTATTGGTCCGAGGACGGGACGCTTCTCCAGTCTTTACCTCTCAAGCCTCAGATGGTTACCGACGGCCAACGGTTTGCGTGGTACGACAGTGTAGGGGAACAAATTGTTGTTGAGGGAATCAAGGGCGTCCTTTTTCAGGTCAAAGGCCAGAAGTATCCCTATTGGTCTGGAGGTCGATTGTTTGCCCTCGATGAGAACCGCTTGGCACTGACTGCCCTGGGTGCAGCCGGGCAGACTCTCTGGACAAAACATTTTTCCAGCCTTATTTCTGCGGTAGATGCCAACTCCGAACATACTGTGGTGGGGACCTTGGATGGAAAAGTTCAGGTATTCGACCTCAAGGGCAATAGTACCGGACCTTTTGTGCCGGGTGGCAGTAGAGTACCCGTCATTTTCAACGTGGCCATTTCGCGTGATGGTCAGCGCCTACTTGTCTTGGCGGGAATTGATCCGAAGCGTTTTCTCCTCCTGGAAAAAGGTGGTGGCGACTTTCGGCCCGTTTTCCACAAGTCGCTGACCGAGAACAAACCGTGGCCTACGTGGTTGGGCTTTCTCGATGAAGGACAATTAAGTTTCCATGAGGTGGAAGAGGCCGTAATTATCAACCAGATTTCCAACGGCGCTCAGGAGAGCCTCCTGCCCTTCAAGGGTCACCTTGAGGATCTGCATTTCCTCTCGTCGAAGAAACTGATCTTGCTTCTGACTAACGACAAAGACAAACAGTCACTGGTTGTGGATTCGTTGGAAGGAAGACCCGTCCTCAAAGTAACCTTTCTCGCCAGAGAGGTTTTACTGCGAACCAGCGGTGATACTTTCCTTCTTGGCGTTGACCAAAGCTTTTTGACCATGAAATTGAGCTACCGATGATGCGCTATGCGTCGACACTGGTGCTATTCCTTCTTGGTTTTTACCTTTCGGCTTACGATTGGCCGGCGGCTGATGTTCAGGTGAGCCGAACGTTCGGTCAGAGGGTGGGTAGCGAAGTTCTTCCTGGCGTCGAGATCGTGACAAACGCTTCTTCACTCATCGCTCCCGAGAAGGGAGATCTCGTGTTCCTCTCTCGACCCGGTGCCACCGTGCAGGACTTGCCTTCGGGTCTCGGCGGTTTTGTGATGCTCTCCCACGAGGACAACCTCAGGACTGTGGTCAGTCGCATTCTACCGGAGGCCGAGCGAAAGACTTTCCAGCGTGGTGAGCCTTTGGGCAGGGTTACAGCGGATGCCGGACAGCAACAATCCCGTCACCGCTTGTTTGTGTTTGACCAGCAACTCGGTGAGCTGATGAATCCGCTGTTGGTCTATCCCCCTCTTGTCGACAAGAAGGCTCCTCTGTTTTACGACGTCGAGGTTCTAGCAGAAAACTCCAAGGACCCCCAATCACTATTTGGAAAGTCAGTCCTACCTGTGGGATACTGGGAGGTCATGATCGACATCAGTGACCCATCGACGCTCTTCGGCGGACTTCCGGGTGAAAAAGGTTCTGAAATCCAGCGGGGTATTTACACGATCGAGACCTACCTCAACGGTTCTGAGCTATTCAATATGAGCCTTGATTCCTTGCACGAAAAGGCCGGAGCCTGGATCGTGAAGGGGATGACGGACCCTCTTGATAAATTTCTCTTGAACGACCGACGATGGCTCTTGGGGCAAGTGTTTTTCAACGAAGGTAACAATATTCTTGAGGTGGTCGTCCGCGATTTTGCCGGTAATGAAACGGGAAAGACTTTCCGGGTGCGCGGAATCCGTTCTTAAAAAAAGACCCCCGGAATCAGTCGATAAGTTGGGTGCGAAGTTCTGTATTTATCAAGAGAAACTCCGCGAGCTTAAGTAGTCGGCCCAGGTCACCTTGGGCTTGGAGTTCTCCCTTTTCGATGGCTGCCAGAAGGGCGGGGCCACGTTCTTGCAGTGCCTCGAACACGAGTGACTGAGCCACCGTAATGTCGGGCTGGAATCCCCAAGCAAAAAGCTTTCCCAGAAGTGTCTCAACGGAGTTCACCACCGCCAGGGTTGTAAACTCCGCAGGGTTGCCCAAGGCGCTAAACAACCACAGCGAAAACCTTTCGTTGAGACGCTCCCTATCGAGGATCAGCCCAAAATCGTCGGCAAACTTGAGCTCCTGCTCCAAGGACAGCAGAACTTCGGCTGTGGGAAGCCCTGGTCGTGAAGCAAGCTCAAGGAGCTTTCGGGTCACTGCAAGCTCCATCAGAGAGCGGGTGAGTGGCTGTGGCGGGACCTCCAGAAAGCGCGAGTAGACCAGAGCCTTTTGCAGCAATGGGTAAAAACTTTGGGTTTGAGAAGCCAGCATGCTTTCCAAGGCGTTTCCAAGCCACTGAACAATTTCCTTGCGTTCTCCGACAGGGAGCCATTCCAGATCGAACTGGACTGGTTTCTCTGGGTGTTCAGGCGTCGTGAAGCTCAGGTGGGCCCCAACCGACAGGTCTTCGACCAGCAGGTATTCCAAGACTACGTGTTGGTCTAGGTCAGTGTGATGCAAGGTTAAACCACCGGAATACCGAATCGTACCATCAGAGAGCTTCTCTCTGTGAAGGGAGAACTTAACCAAAGCAAAAATCCCCAGACGTTCCGTGTACCTCGGCTCCGGGCGCATGAGACGGTCAAAAACCACCAGCGCTGCCGCGAACTCAGGCCCATGGCGCCTGTTGAGGAGGTCCTGCTCGACCCGTTGTCGGATCGTCGCCCCGGAGTTGCTAGCGACTTCAAGAGACAACAGAAACTGCTGAAACAAGGGCTTACTCGGTCCGCTCTCGGCAAGTTCGAGCGCCCGAAGCGCCGCAAGGAAACCCACACGGGCATCGGGTAAAAACGGGTCAGCCTCGTGCCACAGATTCGATCCCATCATAGCCTGTGACCAGTATGCCACCCAAGCCCAGCTGAGCAGATCATCCTCCTGTGACTGCGACAAACCGCCTGCGAGGGCCCGAACCCAGTTTCTCGCGGGGGTCAAATGGAGAAATAGAGCTGGTAGAGCCGCCTCCCAATCCTGCAAATCGATGCCAAGCTCGCGCAGAACCTGTGTTTCGGCCCGGTTCAGAGCTTCCTCAAGGTTGACCAGCGTCCGGAACACCCCAGGGCGCCAGCGCTGGTTCCAACCAGGTTCTCCACCTTGCGTGCAGCCACAATCGGACTTCCAACGCTGCACGCCGTGGGTACAGTCGCTCGAAGTACCTTCCTCGTTGTGTCCTTTCTTCAGACGGATCTGCCATAAAGGGGGCTGGCGGCTCCAGATGACACCATAGTTCACTACCTCGACTCCGAGGTCGCTGAGCTTGTCCCAAAGGGCTGCCAGGCACATGTCTGCAAAAGGCTCCTTCAAGCCGAAAAGTGCCCCATCGGGGGCAAGACTCGCAAAAGTCTGCTGGACCAGACGTTCATCCAGTCGCTGCGCAAACCGCGAAGCATCCTGCAAGAGCTCTTCGTCAAAAAGTTTCTCAGACAAAAGGGAATCTTCTACGAAGACCCCGAGACTGCCAGAAGGACGGTCAAGCCGATAAGTCCGATCGGAAGGAGGGGGCCCTCCACCTAACCCAATCCAGCTGCCTTCCTCGGCAGGCATAATTGCCTCGGCCTGCCAGGACGAAAGCAAAACAAACGGAATCTTCAATGCAATCAACTGGTCGACAACCCGATCGCTGATGGCCTGATGTGGCAGCCAGAACCCCTCCGCTCGCCGTTTGAAATGTTTCTCGAAAGCCGCCAGGCCCCATTCCAGCTGCCGCCTCATTTGCCGTGGTTCCAATAAGGGCAACACAACCGGGTTCCAACATTGGGCCAGAGCATTGCCATAGCCAAGTTTTTGTACCGCTTGTGCGTCGGCGTCGACGATGCGCCTGTAGACATTAGGGGCCCGTTCGGAAAGTTCTTCCAACAGCAACGGTGAAAAACTAAAGGCGAGGTGCTGGTAGTTATTGACGATTTTGTGGATCTTTCCATCGGGCCGGAGAATGCGGGAAGCAGAGTTAGCGCCCCAACAAGTTCTAGCAAGCTGCTGAAACTTTGTGTGGTAGTTCTCACTAGGGCTGTAATCATGGCGAAGACCACTCCATGGATCGATTTCCGCAGGTGAAAAGAAGTGTCCTGACAGGACGAAGGTGCGTGCCATACTTTCACTATGGTCACTGTGGAAGTGGATGTAAAGGTTAGTTAGAGAAGCGAAAGTTTGAGCCACTTGACACCTTCGGGGCCTTTTTTTAGTGTAGGGTCAGGAAAGGGGGGAACGTGACGAGGGAACGGCTCGATGGTCTTCCAATGCATGCGCTCCTTGAACTCTCCCGAAAGGAGAGCCTTGAAGTCGATTACGATCTCCCGCGCGATGAACTAATAGGCGAGCTGTTCGAAGCGTTCGAGGAAGATAGGCGCGAGCGTGAGTCTCTTAACAACCTGATCGTCAAAATGGAACAGTCGAAGTTTGCCGGACTTTCCGATGACAAACCGGAACCTACCGTTGCTGATATGGATCCGAGAATCCCTGAATCCTACGATGAGAATCGCATTAGCCTAGTCCTCCGGGACCCCACTTGGGCTCTGGCCATCTGGGAGGTCAAAAGAAAGGACCAGAAGGTTTCAGGACAGGACTATGAGTTCCGCGGTTATGGACTCAAAGTTATGGAGCATCCTCACCATGTTGATGCACTTCCTGACCCGGCTGCGAAAGCAGTTTTTCTGATTCCAATACCACAGGCCCTTGGGACTCGTTACATTCACCTTCCGACTCCCGGGCGTTGGTATTCTCTCGAGCTCCACGTGCTCCATGACCGGGAAACCCGATTCCTGCGCCGTTCGCTCTTGATTTTTTCGCCCAAAGAACTTCCTGCCAATCCGCTCGACCGCAAAGGGCTGGGCCTCCATCACAAAAGAATGCTGGAACTTTCGGGCGCACGTGCCTGTGAAACCAACGTGAAACTTCCAGTATCGTCGCAGGAGTCTTTGACTGTGGCCGCTATTCCTCAGCGAATCGGTGGCTTTGATGATCCGGAGGCTTCTGCATGATTCAGGCCCGAATGGCCCTGCTTCTCAACGCCCACCTGCCTTTTGTCCGACATCCTGAGTATCCGGTTTTTTTAGAAGAACGCTGGCTTTTTGAGGCCTTGTCGGAGACCTATCTTCCCCTGTTGCGAGCCTTCCATCGCCTGGAGGAAGACCATGTTCCCTTTCAACTTACCATGTCGTTTTCGCCCACTTTGACGGCCATGTTGTCTGACCCTCTCTTGCAGGAACGATATCGTCAGCACCTTGATTTACAGCTTGAACTAGCGGAAAAAGAGATGGAACGCAACTCCAATGATTCGCAAGCGAGCAAACTTTCCAAAATGTATTGGCTTCTCTACAAGCAGAATCAAGGCGACTTCAACGATGTCTACCAAGGAAACATCCTCCGTGGTTTTTCCTATTTCCTGAAGAAGGGCCACCTCGAACTGATAACAACCGCTGCAACTCACGCTTTTTTACCTCTTTACCAGGATTACCCGGAGGCTGTGAACGCTCAAATTCAAACGGCCCTTGAAAGCCACCATCGCGCTTTCGGTCGGGTTTCGCGGGGGATCTGGTTACCCGAATGTGCCTACTACCCTGGGCTAGAACATTTGCTCAAGCGGAACAAGATTGACTATTTCTTCGCCTCGGCCCATGCCGTGCTTAATGCCCGCGATTTTCCGGTGCGAGGCGTATTCGCGCCCTTGTCGCTACCTAACGGAGTGCTTGCTTTCCCTCGGGACATGCATTCGTCCAACTCGATTTGGTCTCATCAGGAAGGTTACCCTTCCCACCCGGTCTACCGTGACTTTTATCGTGACATCGGCTTTGATCTCGAGGATGACTACCTCAGGCCCTACATGCAGGGCGTGGACGGCCGTTTGGCTACCGGTTTCAAATACCATGCGGTTACTGGAAAAACGGATGCCAAAAAGCTCTATGACGCCGAACTGGCTCTTGGACAAGTCAAGGAGCATGCCTGCGAGTTTATTGCCGATCGAGTCGCACATGCCCGGCAATTAGACGAAGCAGGGATGGACCGAGATCCACTGATCGTTTGTCCATTTGCCGCCGAACTGTTTGGGCATTGGTGGTTTGAAGGGACAAATTGGATAGAAGAGTTTTTTAGGCAACTGGCTTCCTCACAGGCCGGTTTGACTTTGGTCACTCCCAGCGTGGTGCTACCCGAGGCCGCGGAGTTTCAACAAACCGAGCTGTCCTTCAGTTCTTGGGGTTCCGGAGGGTATGCTGAAGCTTGGCTTGACGGCAGCAACGATTGGATTTGCCGACATGCTTTTCAGTTGGTCGAACGGATGTCCGAGCTCGTTGAGCGTTTTCCTGAGGTGCAGGGACGCAAGCAAAGAGCCCTGAACCAGGCGGCCCGCGAGGTGCTTCTGGCGCAAGCCTCGGATTGGCCGCTCATCCTCAAGATGGGCACCACCGCCGAATATGCCGAGCGAAGGGTCAAGGAACACATTGCCAATTTTACACGGATCTACGAGTCGCTTTCGTCGAACACGATGGATACTGAGTGGCTCACTTCGCTGGAAAAAAAAGACAATCTCTTTCCGGACCTTGACTACCGGGTTTTCCGGCGCCATCGCTGATATTTCCACACCCCAGGGGACGTAAATAGCGAATACCGTACATCTGTACGGTATTTTTTTGCCCTGAACGTTATTTCGTAGGTTTTGGTCGACTTGACCGTGTTGACAGCTCCTCGATTGCCTCTATAGTGAACAGGGGTGGGGAAAAGTGGGAGAATTTAGGAGAATGTGGTAAATCAGGATGCTTACAGGTGAGTTTTCTGTCTCCATGGATGAAAAAGGCCGTCTCCTGATTCCTACAAGGTTGAGGGGAGAGCTTTCGGGCGACACTCTGATCCTGACAAAGGGCATTGATCAGTGCCTTTGGTTATTCTCAGTTCCCAAGTGGGAAGTTTTTTCGAAGTCGGTGCAGAAGTCGCTGGGCATGTTCAATCCACAGCACCTGATGATTCAAAGAAGAATCATCGGGAGCGCGATGGAACTCGATGTTGACCGGGCAGGGCGTATCGGTGTGTCGGCGTTGCTACGGGATCACGCGGCGCTGACCAAAGATTGTGTGGTGATGGGAATGGAGAACTACCTGGAGATCTGGGACGAGGCGACCTACAAGAACTACCTTGGCCAGACCCAATCGAGCTTCGGAGAAGCGGTGCAGGGGCTCAACCTCATTCCCGACTGGTCGCAGGGAACCTGATGAAAATCCTTCACCGGCCAGTTCTCCTGGAGGAGGTCATAAAGACTTCCAACGTCCAGCCAGGAGAGCTGGTGGTGGATGGGACCACCGGGGAAGGCGGGCACAGCGAAGCATTTCTGGAGCGTTTTGCTGATTGTCGGCTGATCTGTCTTGACGCAGACTTGGCGATTCAGCAGAAAGCCCGGATGAGGTTGTCACGGTTTGAGGGTCGGCTCGAGTTTGTGCATGCTTGGTTTGATGAATGGTTTGAGGTTTCTACGCTGAGGCCCGAGGTTGTATTGCTAGACCTTGGAATCTCTGTTTACCACTACGAAGACAGTGGCAGAGGTTTTTCGTTTCGCAGTGACGAGCCGCTCGATATGCGTCTCAATCCTCTACAAGGGGACTGCGCGGCAGATCTGGTGAACTCGCTGGGGGAAGTGGAATTGGCGAGGATTTTGTTTGAATACGGGGAAGAGACGCTTTCGAGGCGTATTGCCCGGCACTTGGTAGAGGGTCGGACGCAGGAACGGATTGAGACGGCTAAACAACTGGCCGATAGAATCTGGGAGGCTGTTCCTGTTTCTGTGCGTTATGGACGTATCCATCCGGCTACCAAGAGCTTTCAGGCCCTACGAATTGCTGTGAATGGAGAACTTCTCAGATTGGAGCGCGTCTTGCACCTAGCGTTTGCCAATCTTGCGGTGGGTGGGCGGTTGGTTGTGATCACGTTTCACTCTTTGGAAGACCGAATGGTGAAAAGGTTTTTCAGGGAGCAGTCAAAGGCGTGTGTTTGCGGTCCTGAAGTAGCCCGTTGCGAATGTGGCGGTATGCCCTTGGCGCTAGATTTAACCCGAAAGCCGGTGGTGGCTGGTGAAGAGGAAGTGGCGGCAAATCCGCCATCCCGCAGTGCTAAGCTGCGGGCAGTGAAGAAGTTGCGGGATTCGAGGAAGGGAAGATGAACCGGAAGTTGCTGCTGTTGTGCGCTTTGACTTTACCTCTGTTCTTCTTTGGTGTCGTCGCCCAATCCATGGCCTATCGTCAGGCCTCTAGACAGCTTGAATCAAAACTGATGCAGCAAGATACATGGATAGAAAAGAACAAGCGCCTTATGGCCGGAGTTGCCGTGTTGCAGTCACCTTCGCGAATTGAGGAATTGGCTTCCGGAAAGTTAGGTCTTTTCCTTGTGGGAGCTTCCGGCACCATTAAAGTGCGATTTACCGGGGTATCTCCATGACTCCAAAATGGCCGTTGAGGCGCTGGCAGGAAGTTCTGCCCGAGTCTGAAATCATTGGAAATGCTTCCTTGCTCGAGACAGTAGAAGGTTTTTTTGTCGACTCGAGAAAGCCTGTCCCGGCCGGGATGTTTGTTCCTCTCAAAGGTGAACGGGCTGATGGGCATCAATTTTTCGCTCAGGTCTGGGATACCGGCACAAAAGCAACGTTCTGTGAGCGAGACCATTGGGAGTTCATCCGTCCTTCGTTTGAGCAACGGACAGGGCTTGTTGTTGTGGTGGTCGAAAAGGTGCTTTCAGCGTTGTCGGCTATGGCGGGTGCTCACTTAGAGTCTTTTCCTGGCACGGTACGGGTGGGAATAACGGGCAGCAACGGCAAGACCACGACAAAGGAATTAATGGCCGCCGCCCTTGGGGCACATGGCCCCACCTACTTCAGCGAAGGAAATTACAATTCAGAGATTGGTCTTCCCCTTATGGCGTTGAAAATGGGCGCGGGAAACTCGTTTGCAGTGTTCGAAATGGGCATTAATCATCAAGGAGAAATGGACAGTCTAGCTGCCATTGTTCAGCCATTGCTTTCTCTGATCACAAACATAGGGACCGCCCATATCGGTATCATCGGCAGCCAACACGAGATTGCTTTAGAAAAAAAGAAAATATTTTCCTTGAGCGGCAGTGTTGCCCTAGCAGTCCTTCCAGCGGCTGATCCCTATCTGGAGGTGCTTCGTGAAGGTTTCGACGGGCGGGTGCACCTTTTCGGTAGTTCGTTGCCAGGCTATCGACTGACCGAAGACCGGGGCTTGGGAGGTTCGAGCTTTGAGTGGAACGGGACAGAGTACCAGAGCTCCCTACCAGGTCGACATAATCGCGAAAATGTCCTCGCGGTGCTCGTGGCTCTCGAGGCTCTTGGTCTAGATCCAAGTAAATCCCGGCTGGCGATCGCCCAGGTTAAAGCTGCATTTGGTCGAGGCCAGTACTTTCAGGGTCGCATCGATCTCTATCTGGACTGCTACAACGCCAATCTCGATTCGATGCTAGGGCTTTTTGATCTGGTGAGAGGCCTTTCTCCGGCCGGCCGAACCGTCATGGTCCTTGGCACGATGAAGGAACTTGGCGCTCAGGCCGTCAGTTTTCACCGCCGGCTGGGTGAGGCGGCTGCAACGTTACGAGTGGAGGCACTCTATTTCTTCGGTGATGAGGCGCAAGAAGCTTTTCAGGCCACTGTAGACAGTAATTTTCCGGGGCACGTTTTTTGGACGGCGGACTTTTCCCAGCTGGAGGAGGCCCTTCTAGATTTTGTTGAGGACGGAGATCTTGTCGTGCTCAAGGGGTCTCGCGGTGTGGCGCTCGAACGACTTCAAGCCAAACTGATGCGCGCCAAGGAGGCGACCCACCATGTTCTATAACCTGCTCTACCCCTTGGTGGGGCATTTTTCGCTGCTGAATATCCTCAAATACATCACGGTTCGAGCGGCCTACGCCGCAGTCACCGCCCTTCTGGTGACTTTTGTGCTCGGACCTTGGGTGATCAGCAAGTTGAGGGAGCTTAAAGCAGGCCAGGCTATCCGCCAAGACGGACCCCAATCGCACCTCGCAAAATCAGGGACACCTACGATGGGCGGGCTGCTGATGATTATCGGAATGGTGGTAGCTGGTCTGCTGTGGATGGACTTGACCTCGCCAGTGACCTGGATTTTGCTGTTGTCGCTGGTGGGTTTTGGTGGGCTGGGGTTTGCTGACGACCTGCTCAAGGTGCTGGGAAAGAACTCGCGGGGTCTGAATGGGGTAACTAAGTTAGTTGGTCAGTTTTTGATTGCGCTGGTTTGCATGCTGTGGCTCTACTTTCTTCCGGGTTTTCAGACAGGCCTATACGTTCCGTTCTTTAAAAATGCGGTGTTGGACTTAGGACCCGTGGCGGTGGCGTTTGGCATCTTCCTGATGATGGCGTGGTCGAATGCCGTCAACTTAACCGACGGTCTCGATGGTTTGGCTACCGGCTTGGTGATTTTTGTAGGGTTGGCGTTAGCTGTGATCGCCTACGTTTCCGGCCGTGTCGACTACGCCACCTACCTTCAGATTCCCTATAACCCTTGGGGGGGTGAAATCGCCATCTTCTGCCTGGCCCTTGTTGGTGCCGCGGTTGGTTTTCTCTGGTTCAATGGTCACCCGGCCGAGGTTTTTATGGGTGATACCGGATCACTTGCGCTGGGCGGGGTGTTTGGCTTGGTTTCGGTTCTCCTCAAGAAAGAGTTGCTCCTCGGAATTCTCGGTGGCGTTTTTGTGATGGAAACGGTCTCTGTGATGATTCAAGTCTTCTGGTTCAAGCGGACCAAACGACGTTTCTTCCGTATGGCGCCGCTTC
>Ga0209084_1000702_pt1 | contig 31076 bp, 29 predicted proteins | sample C_130820_MF_Meta_FD_187309 | JGI IMG/M metagenome (GOLD analysis project Ga0209084, IMG submission 187309) | Freshwater microbial communities from Lake Croche, Canada to study carbon cycling - C_130820_MF_MetaG (SPAdes) (version 2) | ecosystem: Environmental > Aquatic > Freshwater > Lake... | reverse complement strand
TGTTGAAGTTGAAGTTCAACACCAGTTCTGAACAGAATACCAACTTCAACTTCAACATGGCACACCATATGCTGAGGGGGGATTATTATCACGATGGGGTAAACCGCCGTAGTCGGCGCATGACTGGAGGCGCAACGCCGGAACAGCGAGGCTTGGCAGATCAAGTTCGAGAGCTATTTCCATCAGGAAACAGTAACAGCAAAATACACAAGGATATTAACACAATTCTGAACTTAGTTGTACACGACCCCAATACAGATGATATATCTAAACGCGTTACGAAACAGGGGGCGTTTCCAGATGTTATGGACATCATCAAAGACATTGATGACCACCCAGACAATTATGGTTTAGCGCATCCAGGAACACGCACGCCGTATCATCAAAATGCATCGAATATTTTATGGGACAATGGTACATCGGAAAGCTCAGCTTTTAGATCACAACGGGCGCTGGAACCTGGTGGTGACATAAGACGAGTATATGAAAAACTTGAAACTGCACCGAAGCTGACATTGACAAAGGCGGGGTTAGAACAGTTAACAGGCGCCCAGAGGATACAAAGGCATGCACTCGCGGGTGAAAGCAAATATAATCCGTCACCAAATGCCGGCGTCGACATAGGCGAGCGGTTTCTTATGGAAGGCATCACAGACGAGATGCTCAAGCAACCCGGAAAACCAACCATACTGTTGAATAGAATCTCAGCTATTCGGAAGAATATGCTGGCTGACCTCATGTTCGAACTTAAGTTTCTCCATAACCAGTTTGGAACTCCAGATCCGGAAGCACCAGGAGTGTTGACCCAGCAACAAAAAACGGATGCAACTCAGCTATTTAAGTATGTTGAAAATCTTAAGCAACAGGAGGGAGTCATTGACGGACCCGCACCAGAAGTAGTTGCAGCAATGTCGAGGAAGCGTGCTATGCAGGCACAAATAGAAGCACTCAAGGGAAGCGTGAAACCTTCTGCTTTAGCAGCAGCTCCTGCGGGGGTGGGACCGTAACTTAAGGTGTTGCAACGTCACTTTCGTCATCATCGCTTGTCAGATCTACCACCTCGTCTTCTGGTTTGTCAACCGCCGACGGGACGTGTGGGATCACCGAGACGGATAGAATGTTTCCATCGTTGTCAACGGTAATCGCCAGCTCAATCTCATCCGCGTCCTCTACTCCCTCCGCCACGTCAACGGGGATCTCTGCATCCCCCACATCCTCATCTGTTGCCGTCAACGCCTCCGCGTCAAACTCGGCCATTGACTGCCTACAGCGTAAACACAGCAGTCGGTTGTTCCACGGCGCAAAAGCAAGCCAGTCGTTTGGGTTGTACTCATCTTCGGTCCACCCACAACAGTCGCAGTTCACATCTGACACCACTGGGATGGTTACCATTTTCGCGGACTCAGCGTATATTGATTTAAAGCTACCAATTTGCATACATCGCGCTCCGCTGTCTCGAGCGTTTAACCCCGCTTAAAACCGCACGTATTGACGTTGTGTGTGTAATCCATGCCCCATACTCGCGGCAAGTTCTCGTGCTTCCTTCAATGTTTGGTTTTGTCTGTCAATACTGCTGATATACTCATGGCGCAGTGAGTTACTTGTGACAGGCCTATCAAATGCTTCCCTAAACACATCCGACTTCCAACTGGAAAACCCAGACTCGGAATACGGAGCACCTGACTTCGACACAAAAAGCCATTCGCGTGGAAAATTCTCCACGCTATCGCGAAGAATCTCAACCATCTTACCTTTTAATATCCGCTTCAGCGTTCCAAACGATTTAGACGTTTTATGGTCGCGGATATATAAGATTGTTTGGGCATCGTTATCTGGATCACGAAAGATGCAATTCCCCTCATCAGTGAAACCTATATGCACACGTGCCAGGTCCCCTCCCCGCAGGGGTGGCATGACTAGAGCATGAAAAGCAAGCAATAAGGTAGACTGTTCATAAGTCTTATCTCCAGAGTCGAGGGCTTTCTGGAGAACCTTGCGCCAGTCTGACAGCGATGCGTGGCCCTCTCGTTCCTTGTCGCTTTCCTTGTTGTCGTTGATGCGCTCTGTATAATCCTTAGACGACCGTTGAAGGTGCTCGCTCCATGCAGCAAGCAAGTCAGAAATGTCTGGATCGCTACGCTTAAAAAACCCAGCTTCCTCTCCGCGCTTGAAGAGGGAGACTATACCAGCAAGAGCAGAGTGTAGAGTATTACTAGACGTTGACTTGTCGATGTGGTTCATATAGCTTGGTTTGCTCATAATCGTAGAAAACGACGTAGGCCCCTCAACCCCAAACAGACGCACAGCCGACCTCAAGTGTTTCTTATATGACTTCTTACTCATGGGTGAGATAGAAGACGCCTTGTCTATAAGTTCCAGCCATTCATTGTCCGTTTTCCATAAGCCACTGTGGAGTGACATTTGCCGACCCCGGTTTGACTCGCTTTTTCAATTAGGTCAGATCTTATTGTTTTGCTAAACGTCAGCTGACCGGCATGGCTGACCCGCGTAACTCAAATCGGACACGTCTGCCACACCCGTCGATTCTTGCCGCTGCGAGTGTTGCCGCTGCGCGCTCTTCGACTCTTCCAAAATTCTGGGAGGATGAAGCTGATGAAAATGTATATCCGCGACCTGGAAATCTCGGAGCAGAAGGCTTTCCGGATATTGACGCTGAAGATGCAGAGCGTGACGAGTACCTCAAAGACCGCAAGCGTGAGACGGATCAAGAGCGCGAGTCACGACGCGACGAGCGTCAATACCGAACTGCGTTTCGGACAGCGTTCGAGCTCGGGATGAAGGCAGGACGCATGCAGCGCGCCGAGCCCCAGCCGTGTGCGGCGTGTGAGCGCCGTAAAGAACGCAACCGAATTGCCGCGCAAGCGTCGAGATCCGAAAAACGCCGCCTCGAGCGCTCGCTCGCGGGCCTTCCAGGCGACGCTCCGCGCCGACAGCGTCGGGCGACGGGTGGTGTAGTGCCACCGCCCTTTCTACCCGTGCCAAATGTAAAACCAGTGGTTGCAGTGAAAGCGGCAGCGGCAGCAGAAGAGGAGGAGAGCAGCGATGAGTATGAAGTGTTAGAACCCCCTGCGTTTTAAAACTTTGAGACCACTTGGCTTTCTCACACCTTTTAGGACCTACAGAGTCCCACAATCGTCTAGAATGGTAAGTGTGTCGAAGCGCGACTCGTACGAGACTCCGGGGTCTTCAATTCTCGTGCACCGTCAAATTGCTGAGCGTCCGAATCGGGAATTCCTCATGCATCAGCAGGGTCTATTTAGCGGAAAGACCGAAGGCGATCTTGAGTCTATTCCGGGTTACTATGGCGGAACAGCGAGTTACCAGTTTGTCCAGAATGCGAAAGCTTTGAACCAGCACCGTGTTGTGCGCCATTTGAAGCAGGCCGCACTCGCAGAGCAGGCAGGATCGTTCCTGCCCTCGCTTACGCCGTCCGCTGCGCGCATTGCTGCTTATAAAGCCGCAAAGTCGCTGAAGGGCGTAAAGACGCTCACAGGTCCCGCGCGTGGAGAGGCGATTAAGTCGACAGTTGAGAAGAAGGCACCGTCCAACTTCATAAAGGACGCGAATGGAAACATGGTGTATCGCCCAAATAACGAGAAAGTGGTAGCGAAGGAGGTTAAGGATGCAGCTGTTGCCGAAGCTTCAGCTGCAGCCCCCGCTGCTGCGCCTGCACCTCCCCAGCTCGTTCCTATTCCTGGACAACAGGCTGCTATGGGCGCACTACCAGCCGCTTAATGTATGTACACGCATGTCGAATCAATCGTTGACTTTATTCTAATATCCCTGTTCCCCCCCGCAGGCCCATCGCGTGCGTCGCAGCACCAAGCGTCGTGGTGGTAAGCTGAGCCACCACCTCGCTACCTTTTCCAAGGTTGCGAGTTACATTCCTCATCCCTATGCCCAGATGGCGTCGAAGGCTGCGTCTGTGGGCAGCCACGTCGCTGGCGCGCTCGGTCATGGCAAGAAGCGCCGCCACCGCCGCTCGCGTCGCTGAAACAACAAAACGGAACCCTCACGCTATAGTGTGGTTAAATGGACCTCTCCGAAGACCTACGTAGATTTAGAGTTGCACAGCAGAGGCTCGCAGATGAGGCGGTGTTGATGCGCGAGGAGGATCGAGTGTTTAAACCATCACACCGCGTTCACGCACTTGTAGAGCAAGCTAACGCAATCCAGCAAGGTCGCGTGAGACCAACTGAACTCTTACACAAGTTTTACCTCGGCGATGAGCGTATCATTACGCACACGACCGACCATGTCCCCCCTCCAACCGCTGTAGAGATGCGTGGCGACCGCGGCCTACTTGACATGTTTGGCTGGGGTCAGGATGAGGGTAACACCACGTTTGAGAAACACATCGCAATTCAGTCTGGAATCGCTGATAAGTTTGAACAGCAATTTAAGAAGGCGCCTGAGATTCCTCCTTATAAGGGAGAGCTTCTCAAGCCTACGGAGCCTAAGGTTTCTATTTATGACATTATCCGACCGCCTACAATTCACGGCCCGAACGCACCGATTGGTCCTGTTCCTATCCCGCCAGTCGCGCAGGTCCCTACTGGACCTGGTGGACCTCCTCCCCCTGGCGGTGGCGGACCTGGCGGGCCAGCCCCTCCGCCGGGCCCCCCGGGACCTCCTGGTGCCCCGGTTCCCCCGCCTGGAGCACCCCAAGTTCCACCCGCACCTGTGCCGCCGAGACCTGCTGTGCAGCCTGGTCTCGGGGGGCTTGCTGCTGGGGCTGCCATTGGCGCCGCTGCCGGAGAGGCTATTGGTGTCCTACCGCCAGGCCACCGCGAAGAGGCACGCGGCGATGCAGCAGCTGAAGCAGTTATGGCAGCCCGCGAGGCAGAAGAAGGTGCGGCAGTTGAGCAACACAATGCGGACGAGCGTGGCGAGGAACCCGAAGAGGAGGATGGAGAGGTCGATGAACCTGATGCACCTGGTGTCGTTTTTAACAGCGGAGCCTTTATCGCCAATCGGTATCGTCTTGCGGCTGCTTATGACCGCGATGGGATTCCTTATGTGCGCGACCAAGAAATGCAGCAAATCAAGGATTATCTTGAGGAGTATTGGGATGGTGATGCTGGTGAATTGTTTCTTAAGTATATGGATTATTATGGAAATTACCGAAATGATGGCGCTGGTGGTGTCGATAGGGCAAACTGGGAGGCGGCTAAGCAGGATCTTATCAAGTTTTTGAGAACCACCGAGCAGCGTAACCTTCGCGTGCCTGGGCCTCTACAGATGCTCTATCGGCGCCTCAATCACGAGGCTGCAGGAGAGGAGATGGAGATTGACCAAGCACACGGCGGTGTTGGTGGTGTGGTTGGTGATAGGCCTGCATACGCACAGGCGCCAATCCGCCAGGGTAACGACGAGGTTCCCCAGGATGAGGACGACGATGATGCCGTGGAGGCCTATGAAGCTGAACTCGCGCAGCCTGCCCCGTCTCTTGCACGCAGTCGTCTTCTTCAAATTGCCAATTCGCCGTATACACACTTTGGGCTTCGCATGGGTGGCCAGGTTATCAAGTATGGCGCCCTCGGTGCACTTGAAGCTGTTCAACTTCCTTTCCGCGTTGGGAGGGATATTGTTGACCTTGTTACAGGATACGATAGGCCGCCTCCTCCTACCCATGTAAACCCAGGACGCGGGCAGGCTCCTCGTGAGGCTGCTCGTCAGGCTCCCCTCGGTGCTCCTATGCCACCCGCTGCCGCTGCCCCTCCAGCTGGCGTAGCCTCTGCGCCCATTCCTCCTCGTGCAGCTCCTGGCGTGCCCGCCGCTGCTGCACCTGCTGCACCCGCTCCCGCGCCTGCTCCGGCGCCTGCGCCTGCAGCTGCTGCTGCCGCTGCTGCCGCACCAAGGGCGTCAGCGCGCCTTGCCGCACAGGACCCCGCACAGGTGGCTGCATTTAAAGCAGCACAGGCGGCTGCTGGGCGGTCTGGCCGCACTGCTGGATATGGCAAGCCCCACGTCCATAACATGGCACGTCTTACTGCGCTATACGAAGGACATACCGGTAAGAAGCTTGATGGGTCTATGTTTAGCGAAGACGATGGAAGCTTTACGCATCCTGAACTTCAGTCTTGGTATTCGGGTCACATGACAGGAACTGGGCCCGAATCAGAGGCTATTCGCGCGAAGAAGGCCGAGATCGACGAGCACTTTAATAAGATGGGAGGAATGAAGGGTGAGATGAATGGTTGTGGTAAGTCATCCATTGACTGCGACAGTGACTCGGGAAGTGGGTCCGAGTCTGATGGCTCAAAGAAGTCTGTGAAGGGAGCGGGTAAGAAGCGCGCGCGGTTTGTGAAGGGATCGCAGGAAGCGAAGGACCATATGGCGGCGATTCGCGCGAAGAGGAAGCCTAAGACACAGTAGAGTGTTCAATCCACCACAGACCACCCTACACCCTGTAGACCCTTCACTTCTTCTCGGCCTTCTTGGCCGCCGCGCTCAGCATCGCGCCGATATCCTCCACCTCGTCCTCCTCCTCGTCGTCCTCGATCTCGTCGGCCTCCTCCGCCCCGCCGCCCGCCGCCGCTGCGCTTGAAGAGGACGAGCTAGAAGACGAGCTTGAGCCGTAGTAGGGCGGCGGCACCTGGCCGCCCGTGTGCCGGCGCTTCTTGGCGGCCAGGCCAGGCTGGTAGTCCGGGTCCTTCGAGTCGTCCTTGACCGTGTAGGAGTGGTCCTTCGACAGAACCTTACCCAGGCGCGTCGGCGGGCCGCCATCCTTGCGCTTCTCGATCTCGGCCTTCAGCGTCTTGATCTCGAAGTCCTTGTCGTAGACCTTCGTGTGCAGGTTCTTGATCTGCTCGGTCAGGTTGGCGCGCGCCTTGGCGTCGTTCTTCTTGGCCTCCGCCATGGCCACGATGATAGACTCGTCCTTACCCTGCTTGTAGGCCTTCTCACACTCGCTGCGGCCCTTCTCGGTCGCCGCGGCCAGGTCGGCCGTCAGGTCGCTCAGCTGCTCCTTGAGCGTGTCGATCTCGTCGTCCTTGTTCACCAGGCGCGCCGAGAGCATCTCGTGGATAGCGACGACGTCCTTGTTCAGGTGCTTGAGCAGGATAGACTGGTGCTTGAACTCCTCCTTCAGCTTGTCAACCTCGCCGGCCGTCGTGTCGAAGGCCGAGCTCAGGTCGTCGACCGACTCTACCAGGGGCTTCATCTTGGCGTCCAGGATAGGGCCGATCACCTTGCCCTGCGTCTCGACCGAGACTACGTGCCAGACCTGGCCATCCTGGCCGCGCTTGATGCTGCCAGGCGCGAGCACCTCCAGTGGAGGCGCGCGCGCTGGAGAGCCCTGGCCGCGCGGCGGCGAGTAGCCGGCCGGCATAGGAGGAACTTGGAAGGCCGGGTCGGCCGGCGCGTGGGGCGCCACGAGTTGAGTGGGAACAACGTGCGACATTTTACTTACTCAAACTGTAGACGGTAGCGGAGAACGGGAGCGAGGTTAGAGTCCGCGAAACTTTTTTTTTGCCCCACCTCCTATGGTAGTTAAGACAGTAGACGCGTAAGTAGCGGCATCCTTAGCGGTCCTCGCCCTTTAGTTTCTCAGGCCAAAGGGATGGAGGCTTTACGCGTCTTACTTTCTAAGGACACATGCTTACGCGCCTACACCCCCCTTAACTACCATAGGAGTTAAATCGCTGTGCTACTGCTCGTCCTGATACACATACGGTCGATCCGGTATAAGTATGCGTTACTTTTGCTTGCGTACAACTCGCTTCTGAAACTTAGCTTGGTGCACGCTGTGTTACTTATACCAAATCGAATGGAGGACTTTTACCTGAGCAGAACAACCTCAGTAGGTCATGTAGCGCATTGGTACGCAGTAACTGGAAACGTTGAAGAAGTAGGTTCGATTCCTACCTTGACCAACCCAAGGCCGCATAGCGTAATGGACAACGCGTCAGTCTACGAAGCTGAAGATTGTGGGTTCGACCCCCACTGTGGTCAACAATTTTTTTTTGCCCGCTTGCTCTTCTTCTTTTTGCCCTTGCCCACCGGCCTGAGCTCGTCCGGTGCATACACTAAGCGGTTAAACTCGCCTGCAGCCATCCGCCTTTTCATAATGTCCTCCTCGTCGTTATGCTTGTTGGGTTTCCTAAAAGCACGGTGAGGAACGCCATTCTCCTCGATAATAAGCCCAGCGCGTATAACGGGAATACCACCCTTTGTAGGAGGATAGTGAACCATGTGTAGATGCTTTCTTTGCCTGGCGAACTGAATTGCGGCCTTCTCGCGTTGGGTCTTCGTCATTGCAGCGTCGGGCAAAACGACAAGATGTAAACACGCGTGGCGTTACTTATACCAAATATGGTGGAGTACTTTTATCTGAGCAAGTAGCTCAGAAACCAGGTCGCATAGCGTAATGGACAACGCGCCAGTCTACGAAGCTGGAGATTGTGGGTTCGACCCCCACTGTGATCAGAGGCCGCATAGCGTAATGGACAACGCGTCAGTCTACGAAGCTGAAGATTGTGGGTTCGACCCCCACTGTGGTCAAATATTTTTTTTTTGCCGCCTCACGGAACGGGCGCGCCGCCACGCGCGTATGGGCGCACAAGCCAGCTATCCGATTGAAGCCTTCGCCCGCCCATAAAGTTAGTGCGAACGCACACATGGCGCGCGCGTGGATTAGGCACGCCTAAGACTCCTGGTACTAACCAGCGTAGCCACCACCATTTCGCCGCCGTAGGCAGACGTCGGCGACTCATTGCTACACATACATATACCAAATCGAACAGAGTGTGAATAGGAGCTCCCGGGCGTGGTACCTGGGATACTGAAAATTGGAATTAGATAGCATCTTAGCGGTTTAAGACCTCACAAGGGTCTGAGCTTATCCCCGAGTTCTGCCAGGTCTCGCCCTGCCTTTGCAAGGATATCCGCCTCTAAGAGTTAGGCATTTAGTTCTAATGGTTGCTTCCATCCAAAGGCCTTTAAGCTGCGTTACACTTACAGCGTTATCGCATGATGGCAGGAGGACTGATCACCCTTCTATCCTCTCATGAGCCCTGCGCGAGTGGCAAAAAGGTACGGAAAACTGGGGTGGTGGCAATTTTTTTGCCCGTCAATAGTGCCCGTACACGCGGTTACAGCCCTTATGGTACTCTTCGCCGCGCAACATGTGCTTTCCCTTTCCGACTACCTTACCACCGGGACCATAGACAACGTCGCCCGCCTCTTCCATATCATCGTCCTCGAAGACTGCCTCGTATTGTTTATTGGTTCGCCGCCTCGCGGTTGCAAAAGCCTCTTGTGCGAGCTCTTGGATTACTTTAGCATCCTTCACATACTGTTCAAAGTAATCCCGATCTTTAAGATCAATATCGTCTATGCTCTTGTAACCTCCATACCCTTGTTCCATAAATAGGTTAACATCTCTCTGGAAGTCTTCAAGTTCATTTGGGTTCATTACGGGGTTAATGCTCATATTAAGTGCTCGAAGTCTTTGAAAATAGTCACGGTAATTGCTTGTTTTACTAATTGGACTAGTGTCATAGAGAAATCTATATTGAATGTCAAACGTTCTATTTACGCGCTCCTTGCGACTCTTCTCTTCGTCGTCCTCCATTTTTCTTACGTGAATGTTTGCGTATAAGCCTCGTTTTGCCATACGGTGGTACACAGTCTGTAAGGCGTGGCAAACTTGACGTCAAAACTCAAAAGACTCTCTCTTTTTAACGAAAGTCACAATGCCGCGCATCAAGAAGACACCTGTTGCCAAGGTGGTTCCCGATCAGCCCGTGTCGATCGACGCGACCCAGCCCGTCGACTCTGCGCCGGCTGTTGAGCCGGCTGTCGAGTTTGCCGTGGGTACGCTCCCGCCCGTTGAGGAGGAGAAGCCCGAGAAGCCCAAGTCTACCCGTGCCCGCAAGCCTAAGCCGTGCGAGCGCTGCGATGAGCGCCGCCGCCGTGAGCGCGAGTACGCGCGCGCGAGCCGCCAGCGCGTCAAGGGCAAGGGGAGCGGTGGCTCCGAGGGCAGTGGTGATGCCGTCAAGGACTCGCTCGTTGTCGTTGAGACGGCTCCGTCTGATCCGGCTGCGGAGACGGCGCCCATGGCTGGCGAGTGATGTGGCGCATGCGCTAGAAACGGGTAACACAGACTGCACACATAGTTTAGTAGCCGGACTCATCCTCTTCGGATTCCTCATTCTTTTCCTCTACGCCCTTACTAACGGAACCCTCCGTGCGCTGCCGCTTGGCCGGGACGAGCTTTGATGGATCCTTCTCATCGTGAAGCAGGTAACAGCCGCCCTCGTAGATAACTAGTGAAGGAAATGTTGTACTCAGACACACCCAGCGACTAGGAAGCTTGCGAATGCGCCTGAGCTCGTCCGTATCACACCCACCGTAAAGACCGAGCAGGTTCGTCATTTGCTTCATGGAGCACCCGTTCGGAAAGAGAACGAACTTCTGCGCCTCACCCAAAAAGAGACGAGTCCTGCGTATCGGGGGATTGAGGTGATGAAAAAAGTGTGGTGTGAGATTACGTCAAAAGTCAAGTTCAAAAATAACTTACCCAAAAAGTGGTTCGAAGTGACATATAGATACAGCCAGACCGCCTCGCTGTATACTATAGGTCACTTCGATCCACTTTTTTGGTAAGTTATTTTTGAGCTCGTTTTTGTCAGGTTAACTTTTTTTTGCGAGGTCTATCGACACGTCTCAAAAACAAGAACCTCACTCTCTTGGACTCACCTCTTATAATCCGTGAGGAGGTGGGACGCGACCAACAAAGAAGATGAGGTGTGGCGACCGGTCGTGGCAATCATGTCAATGATTTGTTGGAGGAGCGCGTGCGTGTCCGGATCATCGTGCTGGAAGCCCTCGATGTCGTCGAAAATGGTAAGGGAGTTCTCATAGGTCTTCAGGTCCGTTGCCTTCTCATCCGTGTGAAGCTTTTCAGGGTTCACACGCTCAATAAACTTGAGAGCGTCGATGGTCTCATCCTCTTTAAGAAAGCTCAACAGGCGGATTGTGCGACGCGGCCAGAGCATGTGGTAGCGAATGGCAAAATTCTTTGCGGTGTGGCTCTTACCGCTTCCAGACTTGCCACCCACCATAATCACATCACGGCCCTTTTCGAGATTGGTTGGCTCAAGCGCAAGGTACTCACCCGAGGGAAGGACAAGGTCGCGCGTAGGCAGGATCGACCGCTGTGAAGCGTCAATCATGAGTGCCAGTCCATCGCGTGGGCTCGTCTTTGAGTGTAGAATTGCAATGGGCTGGAACGTTGGGTCACTCTTATTAAACTCACCGATTCTCAGCATTCTTGCCGACGTTTGACCAACGTAGGCTTACTGTGTCTACTTAGAGATTGGTATGGACCCGTTCTTCTTTTTCTTTAGTGATCCAACGCCAACTCCTACGCCGGTGTCTTTTTTTGCGAACCCGTACAAGTGGGTTTCATATGAGGCATATGTAGTTGAGACTACACTGATCAAGACTGTTCTCTCGTGGGCAATGATGCTCTTTATGATTCGTCAGGTTCCTGGCATTGGCCCGTTGGTCATGTCGACAATCGAGCGCGCTCTCTTATACTGCATCGGCCACCGCAAGCAAATCGCAACGGAGCTGATCGACCTAACAGGCGACGTGGCTGAGGTCGCAGAAGATCTCGTTGAGGAGGTCATGAAGCACGTGACACCGATAACCCCGTCAACCCCGCTTGGTGAATTCGAAGAGGAGTCAAAGTCGGCGGATGCGAATAAGAATGGAAAGTCAAAAAACGCATAAGGCTCCCTTTTCAAACCTGCCAGTATACGTGTCAGCATATTCGTAAAAGATGTCAGCTCCCAATCTTGTCATCGCAAACCCCAACGACTTCACGGGTCACACCTCTAGCATCAGCCGCATCGCGGTCATGCATAGCGTGAAGCGCGGCGACGCGGTGCGCAGCCTTTGGATCAACTACATCCTGCCACAGGTCACGAACACCAAGTTCCTCGACTCGGTCATCGGCTCCTCGGACTTCTTCAAGACCTTCAAGCTTAACGTCTCCGCCGACTTTGACGACTTCAACTGGTCTTTGCACGAGAACGTGGCGGCGTACCAGAACCTGGCGCAGCTTACGGACAAGAATATCCCCACGCGCCTCGTTCCGTGGCAGATCCGTTTCGAGTTTGCGGACGCTATCCTGCCGCGCATCATGACGTCTTCGCTCGACTTCCATTTCGAGATTGGCACGCTCTTCGAGAAGGCAGGATGGCAGTACTGGCGCACGGAGACGGGCTTCTGCGTGTGGCCGCTCTGGATGTATGAGGAGCTCAAGTCGCACAGTACGCTCTACCAGGCATGGATTACCATGCGCGACTTCAAGGGTGCGGGCTTTAGCGATTTTGCGGTGGAGGACCGCAGCCCGCCGCCGCTGTGGCGCGTGACGAAGGAGACGGCGCAAAGCGTGCTCAAGGAGTCGGGCGCGCTTGATGGAATGCCGGCGCTGGAGAGCCCTGGCATTGCGGATGCTGAGTACAACAATTACCCGAACTACGTGGGCGGCTCGAATGCGGCGGCAGGCAGTTTGAGCGCGGCGGGTCGCACGGCGTAGTGTCCTTCTTTGTAAGCTAGAAATGCAATAAAGGCGCGCGTATACAAATGACATGACTTTGCGTCGTTGCGCTTGGCTGCTTCAACAAGCATCGCCTTTAAGTTACTGATAGCCCTGTCAAATGTTCCAGTTGTATCACACTCTTCGGCCATTTTGAAGAACTCCAATCCGGGGTCGTGGATGCGCAGCGCTTTTTCGACAGCCACCTCATTTTCCATTCCATCAAAAAATGCCTCGGGTTCGGTTTACCCTGCCTGCCGCGCACGTGTCTTACAAGCGCGATTTGTTTGATGAATCTGCGCTAGCGTATATGCTTGATCTGCATGACGAGATTGAAAAGGTGCGCGTGAAACGTGATATCTATTTTGCGCGTGGTGAGACTGAGCGGGCATTAGAATATGAGACTCTTCGGAACACGCACATCGACGCGCTTCAAGTTTTGCTCAAGGACATACGCGAGCGTCGCACGTGAATGCAACCCCGTCTTCGCCTGAGAGGCCATGAGCGCTTATTTGTAGCATTCTATGAAGCATATATAGAAGCGGAGATTAATTTCTTTAAGTGTGTTAATTTACCAATCACGTCGGCCCATCTTCAACCTACAATCGCTGATATGCCTCATACTGTACTAAGCACGGATGACATGAAGGAGATGCGTAACCTTGTCATCAGTGGTGTCCAGTATCTCATTACAACCTGTAAGGATGCGACTCAGAATTCAAACTCGACGAACGGATGGCATGGGTTTTGGGATGTCTCCATCGCAGTCAGCACGAGCATTTTGAATTCGAGCAACTGCGAGAACCTCGACATTCACGAGGTTGCTCATTTCGTTAAGTTTACTGAGAAGCTCAACGACTCCATGACGGACATTGAGCCGATGAGTATTATGTTTGGTGTCGTGACCAAGAAGACCAACAGCAAGCCGCCATACACGTGCCGCGACTGGTCGGATTTCAAGCCGCGGTTTGAGACGGGGGAGGCACGCGCAGACCCGCACGCGATCCCTCGTATGGCATCCGACCTTCATGCTGCATTGGACCGGGCGTGCCTCGAGGTTACGGATGCCGACTTCACGAAGATGGAGATGTTGAACTAGGCGAAGAAGCGCGGATCGTAGGACATGCGCGGGCGTTTGTGGATGTGGTGGTTGTATACATGATGAATGAGCTTGGATCCACCATAAAGAGAAGTCAAATAAGAATTATAATAAGTGCGCCACTTCTGAAGCATGACTGGGATGCTAACGTTCTTCTCAGGCGCAAACTCTGGATCGCTTGCTATAAATGCATAGAATGAATCGAGTTCGACCATGGTTACGGGTGGTTGGTCTAAATTTTCAAGTTCACTGTATGGAATTGGTTCATGACCCACAATTGCTGCAGGTGGCGGGGGTGGCGGTGGCGGTAAAAGTGACTCACGCCACAGCCGATAGTTATCATATGTAAAGTTAAGATTATTATGAGACATCATTTTTGAATCCAACCAGTCCGAGAACGATTTCTGCTCTTCTGGTGTGGACGGCGGTTTCACGTCCTTGGTCCGTTCGTATAAAGCCTTGGCCTCGTCTGCCTTAACTTCCTCTGGTGTCTTCCCATTGTGCTGGAGTTTATAATCCTCCTCTTCGCGGGTCCTCTTTGCAGTCGCTTGAGCTTGGAACGTCTCCGCCTCAGTCCGGTTCTGCTTATCCACCAGTGACTCGGCGGTCTGTTCAGGGATCTCAGCAGCGTGTGAAATCGTTGCCAGCGTTTCGCCCATCTCTGCCAGCCTATCTTTCACTTCATGTGTAATCACGTTTTTAGCAGCCTTCTTGACGAGATTCTTACCAACGACGCTTCCAGTGGTTGTTGCGACTTGAAGCCACGAACTCGGATCAGTTGCGCCCTTACCCGGAATCGATGCGAGAACAACGCCAGCAATATCACCCGGTCCAATTTCATGACCCTGCGCGGCTTTCGTAATGACTCTCGCGGATGCAATGATTGCCTGCATAGCGGCAAACGTTCCAGGCCCGGCCATGCCTGCGGAGACTACGCTTGCAGCCGCAGTCACCATCAAACTCATAATCGTAAAGTAAGTCTCCGGGTCTTCGAACTTGTGCTTCCATTCGTCAGGCGTGAGCGGAATGCCAGCAGAACGAACGAAGTGGGTAAGCGCGCTATCTGGATTTGTAAACTCGTTACGAAGTGCAGCAAAGCCATTATCAAGCTTAGCCTTATCGCGCTCCGCCGACTCCTTGATCTTCGCGCCGAGATCTTCGAATGCCTTACGTGCATCACCGCCAAATTTAGCAAACGCGGCATCAACGCCGTTCTTCTTCGGATCAAGCGCATCGCCAACTGACTGCTTGACCTGATTCCAGTCTACATTCTTAACTGCCTCAACTGCCGATCTCACAGCATCCGCGAGACCATTCTTATTTGGGTCAAAGGTCTTACCTAAGACTTCGCCCGTTTGTTGGATGGATGCGTTCAAGCCGTTCTTATTCGGATCAAACGCATCTCGGATTTTCTCACCGAGATCGCCGCCATGCATGACATTTTGAAGAACACGAAGCTGTGCATTCGCTTTCTTTTCGCTAAGGGGTCGTTTACTGTGACGCACGCCTGTTTTTGTCGTGATAACCCAGTATTTGTTTTTGCCTGGCCCCTTCTCAAGGGCGTAAGGCATTTTGTTGCTACAAATGTCTGATCCAAGCACGGTATTGACTGGTGGTGGGATCGGGGTCGCCTTTTCGGTTGTGGCAATGATCTTTGTCAAGTTTATCTATCCCGCGTGCACAGCAGCAAACCATCACAGAGTGCGAACGGTATGCTGTGGGCAGTCCTGTGTCACTTCGCTTGACATTGAGGAGACGACACCTACAGACATAGCGAAGGCTATCCAGGCCCATGAGTCTCCAGCACAGGTGTTACATGCGACAGGCCTGTCTATCCGAGCACCGCCCGACCCCGGTCTTGCAGAGTCGAAGGCCTGACACACATATTATATAAACAAGTTCCCGACCCCGCGACCGGACGACGCGACGTACTTTGAGCTCTCATTTTAAATCACAACTCGAAAAGCCTCTTCCTTGCCTTTCCTCAAATTTTCCGGCCAGTCCACGTGTGCCAGTCGTATCGACAAAAAATGTCGCAGCTGACAGTGACACCCCTGCCGGGCCTGCCGACCGACTGGTCTCGCTTCATCAACATCAAGGCGCCGGCCAAGGACGAGAAGCTCGGCTACGTCGACATGGTCACGCGCGGCTCCACCTTCAAGTTCCTTTCGGCGTCCGACAAGCCGCTGGCCATCAAGAGCGTGCGCACGCCGTACGAGTGCTTCACGGTGGCGGAGTGCGTGGGCAAGGGCCGCGGCAAGCTTACCGCGCGCATCCAGATCAACAAGGCGATCTGGGAGTCGCTGTCCAAGCTCGACACCTACTTCAAGTCCTTCCTCATCACGCACCGCGCGAAGCTCTTCAGCCAGGCGGACGCGGACTACATCGGCCGCGACAACTCGGCCATCGCGCTCAAGTACAAGAACCTCGCGCCGTGCACGCCGGACGGCGAGCCGCAGTACGACGCCTTCATCACGGTGCGCATCAACGGCCGCGTGGGCGAGATCGCGGACCTCGTCGTCAAGGACGGCTCCAACGGCCGCTACGTGGCGGGCGTCGAGTGGGTGGGCCGCACGTCGCCGCTTCCGCAGGGCGCCACGTGCTTCCAGCTCGTGGACGGCTACACGAGCAACGCCGGCGTCTTCACGCCCATCATCCGCTCGACGCTGCCGGTGAAGGGTATCGTGCCGGTGGGCGCGCAGCGCGTGCGCTATGTAGGCCCGGGCGAGATCCGGCCGGAGTCAACGGTGATGCGCTACCTGACGCTGCGCCCGGCGTACTGGGCCTTAGCCCCTGGTGGCGGCGCGTCGCTGGCGCTCGTGGCGGACACCATCGTGCTCGAGTACCAGAACGAGGATAGCGAGGCGCCTGCGGCCTCGTCGGCGGCGGCGCCGGAGGGCTTTGCGCTCTACGACGACATCCAGGCTTATGACGACTCTGGTACGGCCATGACGAGCGTGACGAACGCCAAGGCGGCGGACCCTTCGCCCATGCCAATGCACGACCACAAGCGCATGCGCACTGGCGCGGCCATGTCCGACGAGGACGAGGCGGGGGAGACGGAGGGCCAGAAGGCGTTCATGGTGACGGTCAAGGCGGACCTGGAGAAGGCGCGCGAGATGCAGCAGATCACGATGGAGAAGCTGATGGCGGCGGGGGCGCCGCGCAAGGTTCCGGCCTTCTTCTCGCGCTCGGCCTCGCTGGCGGCGGGTGCCGGCGCGGGCGGCTCGGCGGCGGAGGAGCAGCGCGCTTTCCAGAACCGCATGGAGCGCGCGGCGGTGATTGACCGCGCCGAGCTGCAGCGCACGAGCAAAATCGGCCCGGAGGCGCCTTTCGAGTTCGACGAGTGACCTCGCGTCAGTCGACACCGGTCAACTGAGCCTATAAAATGCCAGGAAAGTGTCTAGCAACGAAGGCGGTGCGCACGCGTGGGACCCGTGCACTGCCAACGATGCGTTTGATAACCCTCGCGAATTCCGTTACCAGCGAATCAAAGTTTGGCCTAGCTCCCTTAGAGACATCCGCCGCTATGGCAACCCCGATCGCGCACTCCGCTTACGAGCTGATAGACTTGCCTCAACCGAGCGAGCAGCGCACGCGCGGCATGCCATGGGAAGAAGACGACGAGACGTTCCTACGCTTCCGCTCGACACTGCCTATAGAGGTGACACCAGAGGTCATCTATGACAAGGTTGCCAAGCCTGCGCTCGACATGAGTGCCGAGGGTGGCCCGCAGCGCAGCGAGGAGTGGCACGCGGCGCGGCGGTTTGCCGTAACGGCCTCACAGTTCGCGAGCGCGAGCAACGAGAACCCGACCTTCAGCCAGGCTAAGCTGTTGACCAGCAAAACGTACCCAAAGCAGAACGCCTTCACAGGCAATGCGTTTACAGAGTGGGGCGCGCAGCACGAGAAGCACGCCGAGGAAGCCTTTGTCCAGTTCCTCTGCGAACAGCTCAAGGCGACTAGCGAGCTTAAGGGCGACGATGTTTACTTTAGTGATGGATCTAAGCTTACGCATAGTGCACACAAGCGCGGCTCTATTCCATATCTCGGATTCTCGCCTGACGCCTTACTTTGGTCTCCTGACGAGAAGGAAGTCGCATTAGTGGAATACAAATGCCCAGCCTATCAACGGTCCGGTCCGGGTCATCCCTACGCCAACAAAAATGAGTTGAACATTCCCAGGCAGTACATGCCGCAAATCCAGGGCAGTCTTCACATTCTAAAGGAATGCTACCCGGACACCGTTTGCATTCGTTCGTGGTTCGTGGTATGGCAGGCACACCAGTTCTTTGTGACACATGTGCCACTTGTGCCTTCATACGCAAGCCGCATTGTGTCAGCCTCGTCAGCATTCTTTAAGGATAAGTTTCTACCAGCGTGTGTCGAGGCAGTGTCGCTGCGCGATGGAATCGTAAAGGCGAATAAGTGTGCAACATAATTTTACCCCATAAGTTCAATATTCACATCTGCAGGCGTGTATGATGGATTGTCGAGCTGAATACGAGTAAGAGCGTTGCTTTGGTAAAATCCAATACCATATTCCCGTGATGGTGTATAGCCAGGTAGCGTACACGTAAAAACTTGAGTTGTGTATCCGATTGGAAATCCCATTGTCCGGATTGTGCTAGTTACTGACGAAGCAAGATTGAAGTTATAGAGAAATACATCACAGACTGCATGTGAGGTACCAAAATTGTTTATACTCAAACTTGCAGTTATGCGGTAGTCTCCAGCTTTAGAAGAGACGAACCTATCCGTGGATGGAAATGTAATTGCGGACGCTACAATGACAGTATTCATTGGCACAAATACTAATGTATTAGCATATATACTGGTTATTACACCAGGAGTTGCCTGGACAGTTGCGTATGCATAGAGTTCGTGGCCGTTGAGTTTTCCACCAAGTGTAACATCCGCGCCCGCCCATGTGAGCGCAGTAGTAACCACCGGCGAGGGTCCAGGACCTGTTGCTACGAGCCGTCCACCACTTCCTCCAGCAATTTCGGGCCCATTGACAGCAGATACATATTTAATATACTGGAACCCGTCGTTATAAGGATAAAACCTCAACTCGGTAGAGGTTAGAATTTGCGCAACCTGTACATCTGCACCCGTCCACGTAAGCGCGGGAGTTATCGTTCCAGAAGGGCGACCAGTGCTCACAAGCCGTCCTCCAGCATAACCTGCGATTTCTACACCATCAACACCGCTTTCATATTTAATGTACTGATACAGACTGTCAACTGCTTGCATACATAACTTATAAGCATTTATAGAGACATTCTGAGTCGCCGCAAATGTAGACCAAGTAGACGCCGGCTGTGTATTCTTGACCACAACCGCCCCCGTCGTCGGGGTCGATGTAAGTCCAACGCCCGCCGGATCTGCAGTAACGGACGCAACGGCTCCACCGCTACCCGATGAATTAACAGTCACGACACCCGTTCCACCAGCCGGGCTAACTGTAACATTGGTGCCCGCCACAATTCGCGAAACACCACTTGAACCACCCGATGAAGCCTGTGAGATCCTGAACGCCCAGACCGTGTCCTCGCCATCCTTATTGGAGGTCAAGATAGGATTGACTGTGCTCGCCATCGTACACACTCAGATAACTTAAGTGCCAATCGTGGTCCACATTAGCTTTTGAGTGCCTGGACCACCGCTTGACCATCCAACTGTAATTGTGTTTGGACTTGTTGGCGTTGCATACATTTGAGCCGCTGGGGAGTCTTTCATCGTGACCTGGACGACGTAAGAAGAAATAGAAGCGTATGGAGTTGGGATTGTAACTGTCACAGTTCCAGACCCTCCCGATCCAGCAACAACAGTTCCGTACTGAATAAGCGGTGTGGCAATTAACTGGCGAAACGCCCAAACAGAACTCGACTGGTCACCGTTGGCAACCACGATTGGTGCAATATTACTACCCATAGCAAACACAGCTATGAACTGTGCCCTGAATCATTCGATAAGAGCTTAAAATGCCCCCCAAAAAGTTCCGCGCACCGTTAAGTCGCGATGAAGTGTTGAAGCGGGCGCTAGAGCGTCGCGAGCGCGCACGCAACCGAGCAATCCTTCGTAGAGCGAACCGACAGAGCACAAAGGCTCGCGATGCTTTGTATGACCGCGCAATCGAGGCAGTGCATGCACGTGGATCGGCGGCTGCGCGCGAAGGAGCGCGGCGCGCACGCGACGCGTTTAATATGGCGCTAGAGCAGGGCCGCCAGCATGGCCCCGCGCTTGCAATGGGTGCTGTGCGTGGAGTTTTAGCTGCGCCTGGAATGGCAGTTGGTGCCGTGAACGCGGGGTTGGGAGGGGTAGTGGCGGGCGTTCAAGCTGCGGATCGCATCGCTGCGAGGGCGGGTCAGTTTGTGATCGGAGAAGTGAGGGCGGCGCGCGAGGGCGTGGAGCATCTGCAGAGAGGCGCGGAAGGGATTATCAGCAGCCCTGGGGGTGTGGTACTTGACGGAATGATCAAGGCTGCGCTGATGCCGTTTGACGCGGCGGGCGTAGTCATTGATCGTGCGATTCTACCGTTTGGTCGGAAACTGTTGGAAGCGGGGTATGCTGGAATCCAGGATGCGGAACGCGACAGGGCGCTTCTCAACCGTCAACTGGAAGCGGATCGGGCGGCTGCGGAGGGACGCGCGGATCGGGTGGAAGAGCAAGCGAGCGCACAGAACCAGGCAGCGGGTGGGTTAGGCGCATATGCCCAGGCACGCGCGCTCATGATGAGCTATATGGAAAGAGCAGCACAACCTCCTCGAGCTGCACAGCCAGGGCCTCCACCGCCTCCACCGTCGTCTGGTCAGGGGCCACTCCCGCCTGCTGCGTGATGATGTGGGATGGCATTTGAGCCCTCCCGTCAGGCATTCAAGGATGCAGCGGATGAGGCGTATTCAAAGAATCCAAAGAGTGAAATCAGCGATGGATTGAAGTTGATCTTTGCAACTCCGACCTTGAAATTCTGGCGGCGCGGCAATACTGTCATGGTTGGCATCCGTGGCACACAAGACGCACGTGATCTCGTTGCCGATGCGCGCATTGCTCTCGGGCTATTGCAGTACTCGTCGCGCTTTAAAGAGGACTTGAAGATCCTGAATGAAGTGCAAGGCGCTTACCGCGATGATATCTTCTACGGGTCGGGACATTCGCTGGGTGCGGCAATTTTGGACTTGTTCATCTCGCGAAAGCTGATCTACAAGGGTGTTTCGTATAACGGCGCACTTCAGTTGGGAAAGGAGGAGACGGCAAATCAGCGCGTGTATGCAAGTGGCGACGCGCTGGGATTGCTCTCGCGGCCCTTTCTTTACAACCCCGCCGAGATCCGTTACAAGCCAACAGACATTGATCCAACCAGTTTCCCGGTTGAATACTTCCTAAACCAACACGGTCTCGAAGGGATTGGCGCGGGCAAGTCTCAGCATAGGCCACGTCGGTATAGCATGCGTTAGATGCCTACGACGCGTACACTATGTAAGCTGGGATCGTTCGTTTCTTTTCTAAGTATGTAGCGATGATCCGATGGGCACCATCTAACAGAGTATAGTCTCCATCCTTTGCTGCAATATAGACAGGGTCTACCTCGCCTTCTCGGCGTATCATGTTAATGTGGTGTACAACAGAATCAAGATCATCTTGACCCCGCGGACGGTCTTCCTTTGGGTACGGGTCATTCGAAAGACGGGCTGGGTTGAAATTATTTAGGTCTCTGCACATCTTCATTGGAAAGTGGACAATTTCGCTTTCGAATACGTGAGCATACAATGACTTCTTCAAAGACGGGAAGACCTTGATCCGCACCGACGTGTGTATGGAATCTCTTAGATCATCCATTTTAGTGGTGACGATAATATAGCGTGTATAAGGTTAAACGCCAGTTTAATTTATACGCCATTGTAATCCTAGTCGTCCTCCTCCCGCTCGCGCTTTTTTCCCCGCGCCGCCTCCGCCTCGTCCAAAAGTTGCTTGAAAAGGTCAACACCCGTAACCTCGGGCTCGGCCGCCTCAATCTCAACGCTGCCCGCTGAGAAGGGAACGTGCTCCGACAGCAGGATGTGCTGCAGGCGGTCCGCGCTCCAAACACCAACGGGCGGCGGCGAGTTGGAGAAGTAGATCACGTGTGGCACCTCGAAGACCTTCAATCGCGACTGGTACTTCGACGAATAGATCTGCCCGTTCTTCAGCTTCTCGCCCACGATGTACAGATCCTTCAGCGTGATCAAGTCAACAGCGCGCGCGAGGTCAAAGAGCACGATGGGCTGGCCCGTGTAAGAAAAGGCGGCATCAGACTGGCGGCCGTCAAGCTCAACGGCATTCATTTCGCGGCACATATAGGTGGTCAAACGGCTCTTGCCGGCAGCGCCCTTCGGATCCTCAATCCAGTAGATGTGTCGAGGGTGCGCCTTGCCCTTGCAAATCTTAGCAATGGCCGCCTGCCATGGCCGGAACTCAAAGCCCGCGTCCTCGCGCACACGTGGTACCACTGCCTGCGCTAACTGCGTGATACCGCTAGGGTAACGGATAAACTGTCCCGGGAAGCGCTCGGCCACTTGCCGGATACCCTCCTCGGGTCCGTGCTCACGCAAAATTTCACGAATGGCCTCAAAGTCGGTGCGCGCGCCCTGCTCGGGCCGCACGCCTTTTCCGATTTGCCAGTGCGGACGCGCAATCAAATCAATCTTAGAGCGGAAGCGAGTTTCGGAGTTGGTGCGCACGCGGATGTGCTGGTCGCGGTCCTTAACAAAGGCCGGTCGGAAATCCTCACCTCCCTGTCCAATCCAGTGGCGTACGGCGCCGAGCCGCACCTGCTCCGTAAACTCAATATAGCCCTTGAACAGAATAGCGCGTTTAACCGTAAGATCCTCATCCCTGCCATCGCTCTTACTACTGGCACTGCTAGAATCGCTATCAGAGCTATCAGAGCTATCGGAGCTGCTCTCGCTGGACTCGTCGTCGGTTGGATCTGCGGCCTTCGCACCAAACTGCGGCGGTGGCGGAGCCTCGAGCTGTCCGCACGCAAATGTCACGCGCTCCTTCAATTCGTCGGTAATCGCAGGAGGGTCGTAGTTCACACTGTGAGTGCGCACCGTAAAGAGCCACGCGCGCGCGCGGACTCCAAGAGACGCAGCTGACAGGATTGACACGCGAGTCCCGGCAACGCTCGAAGTCTCGCTCATGGTGCAACGTGTAGGCCGACGTGTGAAATTGAGCTAAGGGAGAAAGTATGAGCTTAATACACAGGGCGTCTGTTTTCAAAGGAGTCATTCAAGCGCTACAACCCCGGTTGGCCACGTGTGCCACTTACTTCCCAAGCATACTATAAATCATCCGAGTCACGGTGTCGTCGGGCTTGCCTTGTCCTTTCATAACAGAAACAAATGTATTCATATCCGTATTGTGGTTCAGGACGCGCGCGGCGGCCCAGCGACCGCACGTATCCGCATTATCGTCCTGTAGCTTAGTGGTGTTATGGATAACAGGCTTCTTACCCTTGGCAAGCAAGTCTGACAAAATGGGCGCAACTTCATTAAATTCAAGCTGCTCCTCCTTACTTAGCCAGCGCCTGTCACCATCGATCGCAGTGCCAAAGCTGTCAAACACCTCATAGTTTTTAGGATTGTCAAGTACGGTAATCCAGTGTCCATTGTTCTTATCTTCGGTCAAAAAAAGAAGAAAGACCGCGGGCTTGCCTTTAAACATCTGCTCGGGGCTGTTCATGTGTTGTAGCTCTGGGTAGCGATAGATGGGGATATGGCCGCAGAGTTTGCGGAGATCATCCTCGCCAAGAGCGTAGTGAGAGATCTCCTCAAGTGATTTCGGATCCATGTCCGTTAAGTCCGTTAAGTCCACGACGGAACAAATGGATCGAAGTGTCCTATATAAGGCAGCGAGGCGGTTTGACTGTCTCTATTAGTCACTTCGATCCACTTTTCTCGCCAAGAAGAAATTTCAGACTCAGACAGAACCCGTTGTTTTCGGGAAGGTCATCATGCATCACGCTAAGCGAGGCCGAGGGTTGGGTGACCTGGGCAGCTCGACGTATGACCAGACGATCTCATCTGGTTTGATTACTCGCACGCGCGACTCAATTCACTATGACACCAACATTCTTGTCACGACTAACGTGGATGCAGGCGTTACAACGAATGGAGCTCACGGACGGTATGCGCGCTTCCGCGAAACCCGCCTGACTCCGATTCTTGGAAATACGGATGACTACTCGGTGGCTCTTGTGCGCGGCACAGTCACGACGAATGACATTCCGCTGTTCTGTCCGAAGCCTTCTACGCTAATCACGGAGAATGGCGTACAGCAGTGGGAGGTTGGCGCACAGCCTGGACTCGCATACGCGTGGACTGGCCCTGTGTATACGACCGATGCAACAAGCATTGTTTTGCCTAACCTTGACCTCACAATGGCATCGTGGCCAACAACGGGATACATCCCATTTTATACGGCAACGACAATCCCGGGTGTGGCAAATAACGCACGCAAGACTGGCTTCTTGGACTGTTCCACGCTTGGATCGTCGAACGATGCGACAGCGGCACAAGTCGCATCTCGTCTGCAGAGTCTGTTCACAAGTGCCGGTCTTACGACGATCACTGTTGCAGCACCCAGCCCAAGTGCTTCAACGAACACGCAGTACTATTCATTTACAAATACAAGCAGATCCTTATCGGTCTATCTTGATTTCTCCATGCCGTCGTCGTATGCCCAGCAGAATGGCCAGATCGCGCCGGGGTCGTATGTGAATTCCACGCATCCGTCAAAGCAGGGTATTCTGCAGGCGTGCAAGCTTCTTGGGTTCATTCCGAATTCAGTTTTCGTGATCCCAGCGGGTGCGACCGATCAAACGGTTGTTGCGCCTCGTGCATTTCAGCTCGGATTCCGCACGACTGTGAACTTATACTCGTACAAGACAGTTCGGTGGGTTCCGGAGGATCAGGCGGCGCTGGTCGTTCCGACGCCTCAAGATGTGAAACAGGGTACGAACGGGCCATCGCCGACATACTTTGACTGTTATTCGTATCAGCACTTCCTGAATCAGTGTGTGAATCCGACATTCCAGCGTCTTATCTACGACGAGTTCGACAATGATGGCACAATTCCACTTGGCGAGCAGTGTCTTCAGCGCCAGATCCAAGCTGTGTGTTCTGCCAACTGCAATACCGGATTTTGGTATCCGAACGCCTATTATAATGTGGGAGACTCTGTCACTGTCAATGGGCGCGCGTATTACGCTCAATATGCGAATAGCGCAGTTAACCCTACTACAAACCCTGTTATCTGGATGGACTGCGGAACGTCTATTGTGTCGTCGTATGTCCCGGGGCGGAAATATTATTATGGGGACGTTGTAACGTATTCAACTGCAGCGTCGACGTATCCCTCAACTCTTATTAGCGGTGGCTCGGCTCAATCGGGTCTAACGTCTGACTGGGTCATTCTTACTGGAAGTGGTGGAACCGTCACATTTTCGGCATCATCTGCGACCATCTCCGCGTATGTAATTTTAGTGGGAGCAGGCGGCGGCGGTGGAAGTGGAGTGGGAAACAATGGCGGAGGAGGCGGAGGTGGTGGCCAGATTGTCGTGTCAAACATGGACTTCAAGGTAGGCGCATCATATTCATTTGTTCCCGGTGCTGGTGGAAGCACTGGAGCAAATGGAGGAGCTTCGACATTTAACGGGCTGACTGCTCTTGGTGGTGGAGGCGGAGGATCTGCGTCTGCGAATGGCGCGACTGGCGCATGCGGTGGCGGTGCTGGGTCTACGACTCTTCCCGGTCTTGGAGCTGGAGGCACTGGACAGAATGGAAATGCGGCAACTCCCGCTTCAGTTGGTGTTTTTGCATCGGGTGGCGGCGGAGGAGGAAATAGTGCAGCATCTGGTCCGGCAATTAACGGAGGAAACGGAGGGCAGATTTTTATTGGTGGTATCTCGTCGATTCTTGCTGCGGGTGGTGGTGGCGGTTCATCTGCAACATCTGGCAGTGGTGGATCTGGCGGATCGTGTGTTCTTCCGTCGGGATCGGCTTTGTCTGGAGGAGCAGGCGGTCGTGCTGGACAAAACGGAACGAGCGCTACAGGTCCTGGATGTGGAGGTGGTGGCGCTGGTAGCGGCCAATCCACAGGGGGGAACGGAGGCTCAGGCATTATCTACATTGTGTACCGGGTTGCACCCGTTCCGACCGTCTACACGGCAACTGCAACCACGACAAACTTACCCACAGTTACAGCAGATTGGACAGCCTCAGCGGCAGATGTTTATATTGCAAGTCCGACTGCGGCTCAAATCACCGCAAACCTACCTGCTGTTGCGACTGCTGCGCCTTTTATTACATTCAACCCTACTACGCAAATCTTCCTCCTCAACCTTGACAGTTATGGATTTGGAGGGACGCAAGGCACAAATGTCGACGATGGGTATGGTGGGTTTATTGACGATGCCGCAAATGCACAAGTATCCGCGCAACAGGTGGCAAATTCGGCACTGAATGACCAAGCTCGTGATTCGTGGGGTTTAACCGGTACTGCACCTGCCAATACTCAAGCATATACTGTGGCGCGCCACCCGTTCAGGTCGTACGATGAAAAGATGAATGTTGAGGTTGACGACTACTTCCACCAGCTATTTGGGAACTGGCCGGCGCTTCGCTTAGTCTATACGGATCCGCGCACACAAGTTACATCTTCGTACGTGCGATACCTTCCTCAGGTAAATGCTAGTGGACTTGCAGTTCAGCAGCCTCTGCCGTATGTGACCCCAACGGTTGCATCTACGTCGTATCTTCCGTATGGCCGTGTTGCCGGAAACACGCCGTATAATTATACCTTTACCCAGGATTACCCGTCCGTTGGACTCATGTGGAATCCAGTTGACACGATCGTTGTAGTGACGGGTGAGGTGCCTGTGCTCGACGACCAAGTTGCTCCTGCGTACATCCTTGGTGATGTGTATTCATCTCCACTGGACGCTTCAAACGGAAACACCTTAAAAATCCTCGGCGAGTTTGTGGTGCGAGCTGTCAATCAGAACGGCCAGGAATTTCGAAATGAGATTACGTTTGAGCCCCAGACGGCAATTCGGTGCGCTCTTCAGAGCTCCACGCCGTTCGTAACATTCGACTACCAAGTCTGCATGCGCATGAAGAATTCTAACGCGCTGCGGCCTCTTACGATTTCGAATGGTGGCTCTGTTTTTATGCGCTATGAGTTTCAGATCAAGCAGTAGTTGCCAACCGCCTGTTTTACGCAAATCTAGCCAGTAGTCCCACTTAAGACCACCCCACTCAAGCTGGTCATAAGACTAGGGACTCTGTCAGGATGAGCACAATTTCAAAGATCGCCGTGTACGATGCACGTCTCCAGCAGTCGGAGCCGGCGTATGCCGTGCAGAAGGGCGCTCTGTCTGTGAGCGTTGCGCCGTTCCAGGCAATCTCTGCAAATTCCAGTCAGATGACGTTCCAGGTTCTGGTTCCGTCTCTTAACGTGTTCGTCGATCGCAAGATTCAGCTGTCGGCGGCTCTTAACTTTACCGCGCAGCTTTTCTATGGTGGGTCTCGCGGCCCTTCGATGAAGCTGTTTGGTTCTATTGTTGGCGAGACCACTGGAAACAGTGGAACAATCATCGGCAACACGCTCAAGATCGTTGCCGGTAGCACCCTTCCCACCGCGAGCGCGACCCTTCCGATCGGCACGAGGCTGTTTGGCAGCACGGTTGCTGCGGGTACGACAATTGTTGCCTCGGCGAGTAACGTTAGCTACACTGTGAATATTAACCAGGCAGTTGCACAGTCCGTGACTCTTTATTACGAGTATGTCGCAAACACGGATGTTCCCGATGCGTCGATGGGTATCCAGCAGCAGGTGGTTGCGGATATGGGCTTCATGAATGCCAACCTTGGCGAGATGTTCCTCCAGTCTGGCTATGCGACTGCCGTGTCGGCTAAGGATCTTTCGTATTGCGCATTCCCCCTCCAGAGTGCCCTCACAAACATGACCGCCACGCTGAATGACTGCACGGTTACGACGAACGGCGACACCCTTCGCGAGCAGCTTCTGCTTACGATGACCCCTGAGAACACTAAGCAGCGCACGACGCCTTCGAACACGGATACGTTTGCGTGGGGCCGCGATGACGTGTTTAACGGATCGGGAAACTTTTCTTCGTACAGTGTTGTCAATTCTCTGGGTGATATCCCAACTGGCGCATTCCCGACCACGTGGTTCTCGGATGCAACGCAGGCCAGCCCGCTTTCTGGTGTCGCAGCCGCCCCGGTCAAGGTTGGCGCCCAGGCTGGCTTTCCGTACCTCCCGGCTGGAACAGCATCTTCGTTCGGTCTTGACAAGTCTGGTGTTCTTCCGAACACGGCTGCGGCTAGTTCTGGCGTTGGTTGGTATGTTGCTGCTCAGAACTCGCAGGTCAGCGGTGTTACAAACGGCGGTCTTGTTGTTGTTCCGTTTGTGAATAACCAGCCCGTGTGGACGACTGGATTTCCCGGTGGTGATCTTATTGCGGCTGGTGATACGTACACTGGCCAGCCTGGATTTGTGCTTTCGAGTGTTACCGCGACGACCGCGACTCTTACGCTGCTTGTGACTGTGCCGCCTTTTAGTATGATTGCCGCGCGTCTGTATCTGCGCAACGGCACGGCTGCTGGCAGTGCTCCCGCGTCCGTTGGCTTCGTGAGCTCTCTCGTGAGTGGTGCTCTTGGCCAGATTGGCTCTACGTACAGCTGCGTTCAGTTCGGCACCTCTATTTCCTCGAGCACTGCAATCTGCCTTGGCGCGGGCTGGCCTGTTTCGTCGGGCCCCATGCCCGTCTTTGGTGCGGTGTCTGTCGTCGAGCCGCTTGTTCTCTCGCCGCTTGTCTGGGCCGATAGCGCGGAGTTCCAGACGGTGGGCTTGTACGGAATGACAAATATGCAGTTCGTTCTCAATTTCGCCACGCTCGGTACCTGCTTTGCGTGCCTGAACGCGGGCAGCACCATCACGGCCATTGCTGCTACGGGCGGTACGGCTTCTCAGCCTTATTGGGTTGACGACCTGACTCGCCCGACCTCAAACACGGGCAATATCCTGCGCTCGTCTAACGTTCGCACGGTTATCAGCGACCTCCTCTTTGGTTCGTCTACAAATCAGTATGGCCCGTGGACGAAGCCTACGCTGTATGTCGGGTTCCTCACGCCGGGCCCGGACATCACGCTTCCCCTCGTGTCGACTGTTCCGTATGTCGAGTTCCCCCGTTATGTCAAGACTGATACGTGGACGAGCTTTGCGGGCGCGCAGGTTATCTCCACGAACACGATCTCGCTGACGTCTATTCCGGACATGATCATGGTGTACGTCAAGCCCGCGACCAGGGGCCCGAGCCAGCTTGACTACTATGTTCCGATCCAGAACGTTGCGGTTACGTTTGATAACTTCAGCAATCTGTGCTCTGGGTTCCAGCAGTTCAATCTCTACGAGTCTGCGGTTGCAAGCGGCATGCCGATGGACTGGCACCAGTGGCGTGGCTACACGCAGGCCGCCTACCCGAGTCTCGCGCGTGTCACGCCCAACAACGCGGCGATCGCGACCGTTGCTCCTACTTACAGGCAGACGGGCTTTACGCAGCTGTCGGGTGGCCCGATCCTCCTGCGCATGGGCCACGACATCACGCTCAGCCCGGGCCTGGCGCCGGGATGCCTCGGTAATTATTCTATCCAGATCAACATGCAGACGTCCAACCCGTACGGCTACCTTGATTCGCTTACGGCTACCACGGTCACGCTCATCGCCATTAACACGGGTTTCTTTGAGACGGTGCGCGGCCAGTCCGCGATCCGCAAGACGATCCTCAACAGCGCGGATGTCGAGGCTGCAACGCCGGAGACGGGCATGACCAAGACGCACCTTAACCGCATGGTCGGCCGTGGCAACTTCCTCAGCGGCGCGTCGCACGCCGTCATGAAGGGCCTCGAGCTTGCCCACAAGGCGCACGGCATCAACCAGAAGCACGGCCTCACTAAGATGGCGGAGGCGTATGGTGTCCCGGGTGCTAGTCACATCGGCAAGGCGCTCGAGTATGGTTCGCAGGCCCACGGCTCGCTGGGTGGTCACGGCATGAAGCGCCACCGCTCGGGCCTCGTTTAAATAAACAGCAAACATGGCAAAAACCGTCAAAAAGGTCGGATCACGAGCTGAAGTGTTCCACGGCAGCGCGGAGCGTACGTCCGGTAGGCTGACGAAAGATGACCTCATGAAGAACGCGGCGGGTCGCATCGTGTCAAAGCGCAAGCATGCCGCGGGTCAACTCGCGTTGAGATACCTACACGCTAAGGGTTACATAGCTGTCAAGGGTAAATTCGGAAGTAAGCGCGCAGTTGATGATGCTCCTATTGAGACACCACCGGTGACAGTTGTGGCGGAGGGGGTTGAAGTAAAGACAGAGTAGATTTGCAACCTTACTGGTGGAGAGGTGGTGTCTCATCGACGTCATGCCATCCCATAACTCGGTTAGGAAACATCTGGTTAGCGAATATCCGTTCGTCGAGTCGGGCCGCCCGAATATCAATCCGGTGGCGAATGCGATCCCACACAGTTTCGATCGTGTTGGTGATTTCAATGCGAAGTAGTTTGAACTGTTCTTCCAGCGTAGCCGCGCTCTCTTGTCCAGTTCGGTACTTGTCGTAGAGTATATTCAGGATGCGATGGAGAGGTTCGAACAATTCAGCATCCTGACGGTATGCTGCCTTGAGATCTAAGATTTTCAGATCAAGATCCTGGAACGTCTTGTTGATGCGCGCATGCGTTTCCCCCCTTTCCTTTGCGGATGTACTCATGGCAGCACCGGATCCTGACATGGTCGGCGAATCGTACTGAAATCTCCTATTGATACCTTTTGTATGATAGTCACCTTTTGACATGTGCTGCGGTATTCCCTCTCCCTCCATAGCGTCAATCTTAGGGGTCGGAATCTGATCCTCGTCACGAACCTCCGCCATCGGCGCAGCCGCTCCAGCAGCGGCTTCGGCTGCGGCTTTAGAGGCTGCGATTGCTTTATTTGCTTCAGTCATCCACCCTTCCCATCCTGGTTCGCCCTCGACAAATGGCTCAAACGGGTTGATCTCAGGGTACATTTTCATGAGGTTCCTTATGATTCTGTTATAGCGCTCGTCGTCGCTAAGACCGTTCCATCTAGCGTTGCCCATCATACTCTGCATTTGCATCTGTGAGATGAGAAACTGCTCATCTGTGTAATACTTCCTATCGTGTTCCTGTAACTTCACGTCTTTCAGGGGTTCTTGGAATGCGCCTGATTTCTCGCGAGCTGCTTCGCCTTCGTATACCTTTGGCACTGTGTCAAAGATCACCATTTCTCTGATCGTGTGGTTTAAAACTCCAGCTCGT
>Ga0209084_1000701_pt1 | contig 31082 bp, 27 predicted proteins | sample C_130820_MF_Meta_FD_187309 | JGI IMG/M metagenome (GOLD analysis project Ga0209084, IMG submission 187309) | Freshwater microbial communities from Lake Croche, Canada to study carbon cycling - C_130820_MF_MetaG (SPAdes) (version 2) | ecosystem: Environmental > Aquatic > Freshwater > Lake... | reverse complement strand
AGGTATACAACTTCAAACTGTGTAGATTTGCTTGAGACATCGATTCATCAACTCCTAGCTTTTAAAGCAAAGCTTAATGATTAATCTAGTACAAAAAGTTCATAACATACATCAGCACGTTTTGTCTAACTTATGTCTCATTTAAGAAATCGTAGACGAAATACTTAACTAACTCCTCTTTAAATTAAGGTGATTGCTGATTGACCACCTATACTTACAAGATTTACAAAAAAAGAACTAAATCGAACCCTTTAGCTACTAGTAAGATTTTAATTAGCGGAAGTAGATCAAACTTAAACAAGGGTTAAAGTAATTGTTTAATACCCACTCATCTCGAATACTAATAAAGATTAAAGTAAATAAAATCGGTTTAGATTATTATCTAAATCTTATGTTCTATTTTTACAAAATGACGTATTCTTTGAACGAAATACTCTTCATCAAAGGGTTTAAGCATATATTCTATAGCGCCTAAATGCCCTACTGTAGCCTCGGTATCTTTATCCGAATAGGCCGTTAGAATTATTACTGGCGTGTGTTTAGTGTTTTCACTTTCTCTTAACTTAGTTAGCATAGTAACTCCATCCATTATTGGCATCGTAATATCGAGTAATATTAAATCAAGTGACTCTTTACTCGCTATTTCAAGTCCCTCTAGTCCATTACTAGCCTCGAAAAACTGTACTGAGTAACCGTTAAATAGGCGTTTAACTAACTGCCTTAGTGTGTTGCTGTCATCTACGGTTAATATTCGAGTCTGCATAAAATTATTAAATTACAAATTTAATTTAGAATATAAATTTTCATCAACATTATTTGAATTTCATTTTGAACTAGTAATTTCATTATCCAGTTTTAAAAAATAAATTCAGTACCTTTAAGAAAATGTTTACTAAAAGCAATTATTGAGTTCCTTAGCAACTTAACCTGCAAGTCGACAAATAGCACCTTAAACACATCTATAGGTGATACAGCTCATATGGTATAGATTAATTAGAAGTTAGTTTTCTATAAGCGCAAAAAAAGCACCACGGATTATGTAGTGCTTGGAGTATCGATTATGAGCTGTGGTATTACTTCTTTTCTTCTGCTTTTTCTTCTTTTTCTTTTTCTTTTACAGCAGCTTCAGTTTCTTGGTGTTCTTCAGCTACTTTACCTGTTTCAGCGTTGATATCAACTTCTTCGACTTTATTTGCACCTTTGATATCGAAAGAATAGACGAGAACACCATTTTTAACTTCCATTTCTAGATTTTCAACGGTTCCGCCTGGAACTTCCTTCAAAGCCGTCTCACGTGCAACTTCTTCGCTGACTTTAGCTTTTTCTTTCATTTCAGCTTGAGTTTCAGCACGAATAAATGAGGAAGTTAATGATAAGATAGCGATTAAACCGAGATACTTTAGTGGAGATGAGGATATTTTCATAGTTTTTGTTATAGTGAGTTAGTTTATCATTAATTTAACGTCACAAATTATATAAAATATAAATAATAATGTAATTAATTGTTTTATATTTAAAGGTAACTTAAGTTTCAGTTTTATGAACACTTAAAGAACACTACGGGGATAGTGACGTAGCATCTATTTAATAAATAAATTAAATTATCCGTTTGGATGTAAAGGACTTCCAGGTATCTTTAAACTTTGATTTTTAAGTAATGCTCGAGCACTATCAAACGAGAGATTTGAACGTTCAATACTCTTTAGCCCGAATCCAGCTTTTTCTACCGTGTGTTTTAATACTTCAAAAGATAGATCCGTGCCTGGTTTCAACTCAATAAGAACGGTTTTAAGTTTAAGATTAACATAAGCATTTGATACTTCTGGTAAGTCTTCAAACGTCTTATCTAGGTTAGTGGCACAGAAGTTACATACTAATCCGTTTATTTTAAGAGCAATCGTTACAGAATTGCTTTGGGCTTTAACTAAGTTAAGCGGTATTAGGAAAATTAAAATAAATACTGTAATACTCTTATACATATTAAAATAATGTTCTTAAACCATACTCATAATGAAGGTGAGAATTTCCACTCATTCTCATAGCCCTAAATTCAAGTAATAGTCCTTTATACATTAAAACAAATTCAGGGCCAACCTGAATTTTGTCTGGTAACCTACTATCAGTCATTTCTGTAATATAAATCCACGGTGCTATTTCATCATATTCTGCTGTATAAGGTGCCCATCCAGCATGGAATGTTGTTATTGAACGTACCCCTGAAAGGAAAAATACAGATTGTTCAAGTAACATTACATGATACCTTCGGTTTTCCCAATCTACTTGTAGTGAAGCAGCTTCAGCAGTTCCAGCACGTGAACCGTTTTTGCCCCGACCTGCACCAGCATAGAGATAGATATTAGCTTGTGAATCCTCGTTATTCCACCGTTTCACTAAAAAACTTATGGCGGCTACCTCTGCATTAGCCTTTGATTTTTCGTGAGGCGTAAATGCGTAATAAGTAGCACCTAGAGCGACACTACTCGTTATAGACTGACCTACATCAAAATATGAAAAATTATGCCCATATTCAGCTCTTGTAAATGTTAGTCCAGGAGCCGAAACCATTTGAGCGTAAACTTTACTCATTAAAATGGTTAAAAGTATTAAATAATAACGCATGTATTAAGAAAGATAATTATGATTACTAAATTGTCAAAATACAGACTATTTAAATTACCAATTATAACTATTTTGATTGGAGATAAGTATAATTATTCTTAAACAAATAACTGTCCCACTAAATTAATGGATTATATTATAACTTAGTGTATTATTAATAATAATACAATTAATGATTTTATACTTATAATTATTCATTAAAATAAAAAAAGCATTACAATTAAGTAATGCTTTTTAGTATATAAACTAATTCTTAAGAATTAATTATCCGTGGTGATCAGCATGTAGGCTAGCTGCATGTTTAGCATGCTCAGTTGCATGTGTATGATGTGCGTGTGCTACATGAGCATGGTGACCAGCTTTTTCATGATGACCGTGATGATGAGCGTCAGCTGCTGCTTTGTGGTGCTTAGCTGCGTGTTCATGATGCTCGGCTGCTTTATGATGATGTTCTATCTTTTTTTCGTGTGACATGTCTCTTTATATTTGAGGTTACAGTGGTAAAATTAACCACAGTTAACCATTAGTAACGGCACATAAACCTTTGATCTTTATCTCTTACTAAAAGACCTATTTTAATTGTAACAAATTAGGTTATACTTTGATTTATTATGACTAAATGAAATTTAGCTGCCTCTTGAGCATGATGTTCGGCGTGTAACTGGTGCGCATTTGCTACATGGGAGTGATGACCCGCTTTTTCATGATCACCAGCATGGTGAGCTTTAGCTGCTTCCTTATGATGCTTAGCGGCCTGCTCATAATGTTCAGCAGCTTTATGGTGATGACTTATCTTTTTTTCGTGTGACATAGTGTAGTCTTAAATTTATCGACAGTATAAAAATATCAATGAAATTGTATACTAAATCGTATTAAGCTAACAACCTTAATAAACTCTGTATTAAAGCGAAAACTATTACATAAACTACTTGAAATCAACTTGTAGCACAGTAATTCGCTATAGTTTCTTGATCTGATGCAACGAACATCACGACTTGTTCCAAGTTTTCCATCTTTAAATTTAAAGTTTGAAGCGCTCGTGCATCAGTTCTTAGAGCAAATCCTCCTATTCCTGGTGCAGATCCGATCATTCTAGCAGCACAATCAGCTAAATGTACCACAGCTGTTAATCGCTCATGAGCGGGCGGCGTATGATGGCCGGCAATAGCTTTACAAATCTCATCGTTAAGTTTCCATTTTTTGACCAATTCAGAGCCAGCTATAGCATGATCTTTGTTACAAATATGTTTCTCGGCTTCTATCCAAGAAATAGAGCGTGAATCTAACTTTCCTCTAAATACAGACGATTTGGTAGTCAGTTCAGCATTTAAAGCGATTTTTCCTACATCATGTAATAATCCACTGATAAAAGCTATAGTACTGTCCAAAGTTACTGCATTCTCATCTTTCTCTAATTCTAACGTATTTATCAATTTAGCTATATTTTGTGCGATCAGAGCAACAATTACAGAATGAACCCATAATTCATTTCTGGCCATACCGTATCCCTTTAACTCACCTCCTAAAACTTTACCAAAACTAATCCCAGATACTAATTTAAGAATCTCGCTATGGCCTATTCGCATCAATGCAATTTCTATGGCTTCTACCAATTGATCGCGTGAAAGAACAGGTTCCTTTGATTGAGATTGAGATTTTTTATTACTCCCATCGTCTATACTAACTTCGGGTTGAAATAAAATGAAGCCCTCCTCCTTGTTGCTCATTTGCTCCAATTTATTAACAAGAACGGAGGCTATAAATTTATCATCTACAACAGTGTTAGCTATTTCTCCGTTACTAATATCCGGATCTCTTAGCATAAACATAAGTCGTACTACGATATCTACCGAAGCCTGTAAATTTCCTACTTGCGAATTAAGTTTATCAGCCGTCTGAGGTAAATGAATTATCATTTATACCGCAGTAAGTATTCCCGTATTCCAATCTTCAACTAAGCTATTATTTATTTTTATTTATAAAACATAAACCTATTATTACATAATGCGTTAATTTCCAGTAATTTAAATATTATAGAGTTCTTTAATTATAGTTTGGGGCGAAATTATTAATAAATTATTTTAATTATGAATACGCTTAAACGTTATAATAAACTCAATAGGAGGCTTATACGCCGACGAACAAATAAACGACTAACTCAAGAAGAGTCGTAGTGATGTATAGAATTATACAATTAGTCTTCAAAATTTTACCCGAGAAATAACAAGTAACTCATTGGGCCAAAGGATAAATCTAAAGCATTTATCGCAACTTACTCATTATCTTGTGCACTGATAGTTTCATTTCTTCTATTGAAAAGGATTTTTTCAAAAATGCTACTCCTCCAGATTCGAAAGCTTTAGACTCGTATTTTGTATCTGCTGAGACAAATACTGTTTTAGGTTTTCTATCTAAGTCTTTAAGTAAATCGAATCCATTTTTAGAATCCCACAGATTCACATCTAAAAAAAGCACATCGGGATTTAAACGCTGAATCTCGCTCTTAGCAGTTGAATAACACTGAGCATTTCCAACAAATTCAATACGTTTGTATTTACTAAAAAGGATAACGATTAAATTTCGCCATACTTCGTCATCATCTACGACTATAGCCGTGAGCTTTAATTCTTCTTTATCTTTCAAAGGAGAATTAATCATTTTATAAAGTATCTAGAAAAAGATACGAAAGCAATATATATTAATAAATTTAATGTATATAACAAAAAATACTTAACTTATTTAATAGCAATCTCTCTTGTGCCATCTCGTTTGATATAAACCAGTCCAGTATATTTTAAGGACTAGAATACAATCAATTCTTACTCAAGTAATTAGTATGCATTATAATATGCGATACATTATTATAAGTAATCTGTATGTCATCTCCAATACGTAATACAGAAAAAGCTACTGCATCGCTATTCACATCAATTGCTAGATTAGGTAGTGCCCATTTTCCTTTATTTATCAAGCTAAGATCACTTTTAGGAGCATGTATGCGAAATACAATATCTCCTTGCACAGAATTTATTGTGAGAAGATTTTTTTCCGCTTTAGCATCGAGTAAAGGAGCACGTATAATACGAACCCAACCTATAGCATCGCTCGATAGCTTCCAGTGTATCGTAGCTGGATGATATTGACTCGTAATCGCTAAAATTCCGCGTTTAAGACCCGTCTCTTCAGCGCCTATCATAATATTTTTCGAAATCCATGCTGTAGCAATTCTAGAACCATCAGAAATTTTTTGTACTACTAAGCGCTCACCACGAAGAAGTGTAAAATCATCCAGTACGTCAGGAGGTATTCGTGTACCTAATGGAGCATATGTCATAGCACATAGAAAATCTCCTCCATGATCCATGCTTGATCCAATTTTGGGTAAAGGCATTTTTGTATTATCCATTGAAAAACTTAGCCACACTCCAACTAGAGATGCATAATGAGTCATATCCATGCCATAAGCTCTATCATACGGCCCAGCTAAGTTACGTAAGCTCGGATTGTAAAACCGAGCAATCATGCGCCATAACCCTGCTTCCATATCCGAACCAATTTCTTTAATACGCGGTGTTACCCCATATCTTCTTAGTAAAGCAAGTCCGTATAAATCTACCCCATAGTAGGTAGGTGAATTAAATTCATCAAAACTGCCGTTGAGCAAGTAGGCTTTATATACTTTTTCGGTCCATGCCTGACCGTCGGCTAACCACTGCGCGTTATGAAAACGTTCCCCAGCAAAAGTCCATAGAAAAGCATACATTAAAGAAATATTAGTATAACTAGGCAGAAGTCGTTCTTCTTTAAGTTCGCCCTGAATAGCGTATTTAATCGCATCTTCTAGTATTAACGTATCAGCTTTTGAAATTCGATCACCATACTGAATCAGAGCTAATGCAAATACTGTTCCTACAAATTCTCTCCAATTAGGATCATAATCTATAAATTTCTTAGCATGCAAAGGAGGTAACTTCTCTTCTTTAGTTCTTCTAAAGGTTCCATCCCATGGCATACCAAGCATGGCATACTGAGTTGCAGCAACAGCGCGTAACGTTTTCAGGCCTCGATCAAAATCTCCTGGCTCGTTTCGAGTCATCAAACCAAGCCCATACCACGCAGAGCCTCTGACCGTATGTGATTGATTAGATCCGATAAGACCTACCTGGCTATCCCAGTGAGAGTCTACCGAACGGATTGCAGCTAAGAAAACTTCTTTGGTTCGAGCGTCAAAAGCTTCCTGCCCTGAACTTTGAGTTAACAAATTAAAAGATAAGAAAAGAGCTAACCCTGTGTAAACTAAAGTTATTTGAGTTAACGCTCTTACCAGTCTTTTTATTTTACGCATAAATATTAGACGCCAAACATCGCGTATTATTACAGTAAAGTACGAAAACTATCTCACAATTAAAAGGGTAAGAAAATCAGTTCGTTGGAACTTGATATACCTCGATAATAACTTTGCCGAAACTACCGCTTAATCCACTCACTTGCGCAGTATATTGTCCTGGAGGTACGTTAACGATGATTGCGCAGTCGTTGCTGTTAGGTGGTAAGCTAAACGCGCCCGCACTCGTCATAAGGGCCGCAGTTATAGGAATAATTGTAGCACCACTAGATGAATTACCTAAAATAGATGGTGAGGACCATCCGGTATTATAAGCGATAACATTGCCTGTAGAATCATAAAGCTGAAGAAAAGGTTGATTTAATACTCCCGTTACTCCTAAAGGTAGTAATCCAGGGCCATCTGCCCTTATTAAAATTGTCTCATTACCAGTACCAGCTATTGCAAATCCTGTAGTAAAAACAGGATTACTTGTATTAATTATTCCGAGTAAGGATAGGTTTACTAATCCTGCAGAATTAAGCGAAATAGTTGCAGCATTTGATAGTACAGTTCCTGCAGTATTCGTTACAGCTACCGTATACTTACCAATAGTTGTAGAGCTAACAGCAGGTATTGAGTAAGTTGATGAGTTAGCTCCAGGTATTAAAGTTCCATTAAGATACCACTGATACGATATACCAAAGCCTGTGGTTGAAACACTTAGTGTTGCTGATGAACCAGCGGAAACAGATTGGTTCGTAGGTTGTGTTGTTATTACAGGAGCCGCGACATTCGGCATAGCTACAACAGGTAATGAAATTGATCCACCAACCATATTTATATCAACACCAGCATTTGTTGTAACACCAAGTGCAAAATCATAGGTTATACCGTTTGTTAAACCACTTACATTTATATACGTTGCATCAGCAGATCCATTCACGACTGTGATATTACTCGATGAGTCTTGAGGATATAATGTAACAGTAACATAATAATTTATTATAGATGCTTGTTCAACTTGTCCTGTTGCTATAACTCTGGAACTACCAGTATTGGTTATTTTATTAAAATTTACGGTAGCTTTTTGATCCCCCATTGAAATGGAAGTAATCAAAGGTATTTCAGGCTGAATTATTAATTCTAACTTAGGGTTACAGCCGATAAATGCAGAGGATGGTAAACTTGAAAAAGAGAATACGTAATCGTTGGGGCAATAAAGTGCTAACAAATTACTACAACCTAAGAAAGCAGCGGGAGCTATTTCAGTATTAGGTGTAGGTAGTTTAAACGTTTCGCTATTAATTGCAGGACAGTAACTAAGTATGAGACTTAAATCTTTGCTAAATAGACCCCCATTTAAATTAACATAGTTATTGTTAGCAGGGTCTACACTTATAAGAAGTAACTTTGAGCAATTACCAAAGGGATTAACTCCTATTTCATTTACAGTGCTAGGTATATTAATAAAGACGATACCTGTACCTTGAAACGCAGCATCTTTTATTGATATAAGTCCCGGATTTAAAGTTACATTGGTTAAATTAATACAACCACTGAATGCATTTAAACCAATACTCGCTATCGTTTGTGGAATTATTATGCTTTTTAAAGGCAAACAATTTTGAAACGCAGAATCAGCTATGCTGGTGACTGTATAAGTAGCTCCACCCGAGTTAATCGTGCTTGGTAGCGTTACACTACCCTGAATTGTGTTAAATCCTATTACGACTGCTGTAGAGGGACTTGTTGTAAAGCGTCCATAGACTACACCTTGCACATCTGTATAGGTTTGTGCGCTAACTTTATTTATTAAAATAAAAAGAGATAACAGTAATCCTATGAAACTTAATTTCTTCATCTATATAAAACGTACTAACGGGATTCATTTTGCTCAAACCTATACTTAAACCAAGTTTTAGATAACTATAATACCTGGTATGCAAATACTTAACCGATTTAACTTTAAGCAGATATGTCAGATGTATTACATGTGTATTTGAAAATTCTACTTTTATAAATTAAATATACATTAATCGCTCATCACGTCGCTAAAAGTATGAATTGTCCATTTAACCATAAAGGTACTTCGCCAAAGTCTATTGAAGAAACTTTTACTCTGGATGAAGAACTTCAATTTTTGCGTGAAGTCCATAAGGCTCAAGATTACGAGGAACGACTTAAGTTATACTCCACTGCTATCTTAAATAAAGAGGCACCTGCACTTACAAGCGATGAACTGACTTGGGCTGGACGCATAGCCTGGCGTAATCACAGTAAATGTATTGGAAGACTTTTTTGGCGAAGTCTTATAGTTAGAGATAAACGAAGCGTAGAGAAGGCAGAGGATATTTCAGAAAATTTAAAAGAACACCTCCTTTTAGCACAAAATGAAGGGAACGTACGTTCGGTGCTGACTGTTTTTGCTCCGCCTAATAAATCGAACGAAGGATTCCCGAGAATATGGAATAATCAACTTTGTGCCTATGCGGGGTACAATAAGAACGGAAAAATACTAGGTGATCCTAAAAACGCTAAAGTTACTGAGTTAGCACTTAAATTAGGATGGATACCGCCTAAAGACCGTAGTCCGTTTGATTTACTTCCTTGGATTATTTCTGGATATGACGGTATCCCACACGTTTTTGATATTCCAAAAGACTTGGTAAAAGAGGTTTTAATAAGACACCCCAAATTTATATGGTTTGAGGAACTTAAACTCAAGTGGTACGCTGTGCCTGTAGTTAGTGACATGAAATTTCATGTTGCAGGAGCAGATTATACTGCAGCTCCTTTTAATGGATGGTACATGGGAACAGAAATCGGAGCTAGGGATTTATCCGACGAAAACCGTTACAACCTGCTACCAATAATTGCTGAAAAATTAGAACTAGATAGAACATGTTCACGTACGCTGTGGAAAGACCGCGCCTTATTAGAGTTAAACCTAGCAATTCTATATTCTTACGATTTAGCGGGTGTCAAAATTGTAGATCATCACACTGCTTCTCTCGAATTCATCAAATTTAACAAAAAAGAAAAATCTCAGGGAAGAGATGTTTCTGCACGTTGGGACTGGATAATCCCTCCCATGTCTCCAGCGACTACAGAAGTTTTTCACACTCCTATGAGTGAATTTCGGGCTACACCTAATTTTAAATCTAACTAAATTAGCTCATCTTCAGTATGTTTCAGGATTTTTTAGGAATACGATTAAAATTATCTCTTTTTTTAGATATAGAGAATATAGATCAATTAACCGTTTCGCTCTTTCTTTGAGTTCCAAAGGCGGTCAAAACGTCTCGGTTAAATTCCTCCAAAGATGAACCCCCATCAACTGCTACAGTTTTAAATAGATCTTGGATAAAGAAATAGTGAGACGATGCTGTTTGAGCATGCTTTAAAGCCAAATCATACAGCCCCTTTTCGTATGCTTGAGCGGCCTTTTTATTATGACTAACTGCATATTCTAAATGCTCCGCTATTCTGTAATGACTCTCTATGTAATGCTGTATTGCCATGATACTAAGTTATAAGAATTTTTACTAATATGAAAGGTCTCTGTGTTACAATCAAGTTACATAATACCCTTTTTATCTTTTAATGATAAAAGTTTATAAAATTTTTTTTAAGCTATTTGTATAGTTTATCAAATTTATGAGGACAAAATTATCGCTAAACATGATTGTGCCAATGATGCTCATAAAGTGGTTAATTTAATGTTTCGTAGTAACGAAAAATCGCAAATTGTTCCTATTAAAAGAACCCAGTGTTTATAATAATGAGTATGTAGGTAACTGAGTACTCAAAGAGTATTTATATTCTATCCTGATGCGCAGGTTATAAACAGATATCAATCTAGTGACCAAAATATCGCTACGTTTAGAAAAGTATCGCAATACAGGAATTACCTATATTTTCGGCATCATTAAATCTAATTTGTAGAAAAAAACAGTCACAGAACTTTATTTGTACGCTTAAGTAGAATTGTCTAAGGTATGTAGATTTTTTAAGTTTTACTATTTAAAAGCCACTAAAAATGCGAAGGCGCATGAAAACTTTTCTATCACCTAAGCAATGCTGCGTAATTAAAGCGCTAATTTTGCCCTAAGTAGACTTTTATAATATAATTTAAAAATATTATCTTAAGTAGACGGTAATATTTATGGTATAACCTTATGTATAGGATCTTCTATTAAGATGCGTGATGGCATATATTAAGAATATGCGTTAAAAATCAAAGTACCATGTTTGCTTAAGAAACATAACTGATATTATCTGAGCTAGTAAAACGTTTTAATATATAGCTATTATCTTTTTAAGTATTTATTTTTACATTTATTAATGACGCACAATCTAAAAAATCCCTCCCATGACACTACTTTAGTCATAGAGGCCAAAGATATATTTAAAAATTATCCAAGCGGACAAATTTTGAAAGGTGTTTCTTTAAAAGTATATAAAGGCGAACGCCTTGCACTTACGGGTCCATCGGGTAGCGGAAAAACGACTCTTCTAAATTGTTTAGGTGGCTTAGACCATTTTGATTCAGGTAAAGTATTTTTTTCGGGCGTAGATTTACATACATTAAGTGGTTCTTCTCTTGCACAAATACGCAGAGAAAAAATAGGAACTGTTTTTCAGTTCTTTCATTTATTGCCTACATTAACATTAAAGGAGAATATAGAACTCCCCTTACAGCTCGTACATGCAGAGAAAAAAGTTAGGAGTTTAAGAGTAAATGAACTCTTAGATAAAGTTCATCTATTAGATCGAGCAGATTCTTTACCATCCGAACTATCAGGTGGAGAACAACAGCGTATAGCAATAGCACGCGCGCTCGTTCATAAGCCTCTACTTATTTTAGCCGATGAACCTACTGGAAATCTAGATTCGAAAAGCGGACAAGATATTTTAACTCTTTTTAAAGAGATTACAGATGATAGCTCTGGACCTGCTCTGATAATGGTAACACATAGCGAGGACGTTGCTTCTATCTGTCATAGAAGAGTTCATTTAAAAGACGGAAATATAATTAACGAGTCTACTATTTAAAATGGCTATTCTTTGGCTATTATTAAGAAAAACGACTCTCAGACACTGGCGTTTTTCATTTAGGCAAAATACTATTTTACTCTTAGTATTGTCTTTAGGTATTGGAGTATACTTTTCTATTAGTTTAGCAAATAAGGCTGCACTTGCTAGCTTCGAGAGCTTTACTAATACCCTTGTTGGTAAAAGTGATTGGATTATTCAACCTCAAACCGGTTATTTTAAAGAAGCGATATTAAGTGATATTAAAAAATTAGTAGGAGCACGCTCTGTAAATATAGTACCTGTTGTCGAAACAAGTGCTGCAGAATCTGACGATAGTTACAATTCAGGTCTTTCACGTAATACCTATACACTTATAGGTATTGATATTGTAGCAGTTAGCAATTTGCCAAGTAAAAGCAAGGATACGAGTCTTTACATAAATCAATCAGAGCAATTTTGGTCTGAATTTAGATCAGGGCCAAAGATTTGGATACCTCGCAGTTTGGGTTCTAAGAAAAGTCTTAACCTAATTATAACTGATAAAATCGTATCGCTACCTATTGCTGGAATTATTCCTACGCAGCCAGAAGCTCCTAAAATACCAGATTCTGTTATAATAATGGATCTGCCAGATTTGCAAAAATTATGCGCGAAAGAGGGTTATTTAAACCGTATCGAATTTATCGTTAATCCTGGAGTTGATTATGAAAAAAGACGCATAGAACTAGGTAATTTACTACAGCAGCAAGGTGATTTAAGTCATAAATGGATTGTACGTACCGAAGGAGCAAATAGTACAAGTGCAAAAATTATGACTCGAGCGTTTAGTTATAATCTAAACATTCTTTCTCTCATAGCACTTCTTGTAGGTTTATACTTAGTTTTCCAGGCTATGGATGGGGCTGTAGTAAGAAGAAGACTAGAAATAGCTATATTAAGATCGCTTGGAATCTCGCCATTCCAAATACGCGTTTTATGGTTAATGGAGGCATGTCTCTTTGGTTTTATAGGCGGCATATGTGGTTTAGTCCTTGGATATTTTGGCTCTCAACAAGCAGTTCGAATCGTTGGTAGAACGATTAACGCGCTATATTTTAGTACAACAATTAACGCCGCTCACTTCGAAAAGAATGAAGCTTTGATTGCGCTTCTACTCAGTATAGTAGCCTGCCTCTTATCCGGATGGTGGCCTGCTAAACAAGCAGCTGAGATTGCTCCAGCACAACTCCTCGTACGTACAGGATCTACGCACGAGGGAGCAACACTTTGGAAAAAGCCTACTCTCGGCATAATACTTGTAATTCTTGGTTTCATACTCATTAATTTTAACCCTATTCACGAAGCTGGTGGAGTTAGATTACCACTCGCTGGTTATTTTGCTTGTTTGGCATGGATTGTCGGCTCGGGTATGCTCTGTGCAACGACACTCCCCCTACTAGGATTACTTTATAAAAAAATTGGCAATTCGTATGTCTCCTTTCGTATCGCAGGTGGCTATTTAATTAAAGCATCTAGCCGACACCGTTTAGCTGCAGCAGCACTCGTATGTGCCATAGGTATGAGTGCTGGTATGGCTATATTAGTAGGAAGTTTCGAAAAAACAATCCAGAGCTGGGTAAAACAGGTTCTTCAAGCAGATCTTTATATTTACAGTTCTGGATCTAGAAGTGTTACAGAAGCAAGTCGGATTTCCGAGATAACGTGGAAAGCAATAGCTAAACATGAGGGAGTTGAAAATGCTTGGATTTTAACGACCTACCCTTTTCAAATGGGTGAAGGCCAAAGCGTATTACTCACGGGAAACAATCTAGCACTTATAAAGCAGTACGAGATTCTCAAATGGGTAGAATCACCTAAAGACGATTCGCTCTTTAATTTTTCTACAAATGACAATCTAGCGGCAATAAGTGAAAGCCTTTCTGAAAGATATCAACTTCACCGCGGCATGGAGTTATCTCTTCCTATCGAAGGCAAGATACACAAATTGATTATAGCGGGAGTATTCGCAGATTATGGTAACGAGCGCGGTTCAATTATTATAGAGCGCGACCATCTTGTTGATTGGTCTCGTGATAATACAGCAACCCATATTTCACTGCTAGTTAAACCAGGCGTGAACGCTAACACACTTAAGTCTGTGTTGAGTAAAGAATATCCTGGATTGAATATTCTTAGCCAGACGAATCTGAAAAACGAAATATTAACTATATTTCATCAAACTTTCTATATAACCTATGCGCTGCAGTTGATAGGTATAATGGTGGCACTCACTGGTATCGCTTTAACAATGATGAGTATTATTGTAGATCGTTTTGATCAGTTAACTATTCTTCGCGCTATTGGTTTTACTCATAATGAAATTGCCTTCGCGACAGCCATCGAAGGATTAGCGCTAGCTTTATGGTCTACTTTTTGGGGCCTTATATTAAGTCTAGGTTTGGGTTGGATACTGATTTACGTCATTAATAAACAGGCCTTTGGATGGACTTTGGGGCCAAGAATTCCGGTTTATAACTTTTTAATGCTGGGACTTTTTGTGGGTTTATCTGGTTTAATATTAAGTTACTGCGTTGCATATTTAGGAAGCAAACTACCTGTGGATACGAACAATGAAAACTAATCTCATAGTAACGCTTCTTATTCTTTTACTAACAAGCCCTGTATATTCTTCATCTAATGAAAATGAAACGTGGGAGATTCCCCACCAAGGGCATAATTTTAGTTTTCCTAAGGATAATGGATCCCATCCGAAATTTAAAATAGAATGGTGGTATATTACTGGGCACTTAAGTGACTCTCTTAACCATAATTTTGGATATCAAGCTACGTTCTTTCGAGTAGCCGGTCCTAATGATTTCAATGAGAGTACGCCAAACTTTGGGCATAGCCAATTGTATCTTGCCCATATGGCACTGACAGATGTTTCGAATAACTCTTTCATAAGTGAGGAACGTTTAAATCGTAATGGATGGAACGCTTATTCATCGCCAGAGGCATTAGATATAAAAAATGGCAATTGGAGTCTTTTGCAGACGGATTTCGAACATAATAAGCTTACTTTGTTTGGATCTATTCGCAGTCAGGCAACATTCGAACTCGAGCTTCAGAGTTTAAAGCCTTTAGTTGTTTTTGGTCAGGATTCAGTTTCACGTAAAGGAAGTGACCCCAGTGCCTCCAGTTATTATCTTACCTTTTCTAAACTATCTACACAGGGTACTTTAAATCTAGAAGGTAAAAATTTTAATGTATCCGGAATTTCATGGATGGATCATGAAATTAGTTCAAGTCAACTGAGTAAAGAGTTAGTGGGTTGGGATTGGACATGCATTCAATTTGATAATTCGGATTTCGAACTTATGCTTTATAGGCTTCGTAAATCTGATGGTACAAGTGATCCCTACTCTCAATTACAATGGGTGGATAAAGCGGGCCGTACGATTAATGAGCCATTTAAATGGAAGGTTCTAAGTATGTGGAAAAGTAAACAAAGTGAGACAACTTACCCTTCAACAATTCAGCTAGAAACTATAGATCCACGTACAAAGATGTGGATCAAACTCATAATTTCTCCCGAAGTTCTAGATCAAGAACTCATCACCTCGTTAGGTGGAGGCACATACTGGGAAGGGACCTGCTTGGTAAAAGACGAGCAAGGTAATATTCTTGGTAAATCTTATTTAGAATTAACCGGTTATTTAAAACCTATTAAGTTATAAAATCCTACTTATTAACGGGTAGTTACTTCGTAGACCTCAATTAAGGCGAGGCCAGGATTTCCTGAAGCGCTTGAGGCCTGAATTGTGTAGGCACCCGGAGTAAGAGTAATAAGTACTGCAGAATCTTTATACGAACTACTTGTAAAAGGGAAAGCTCCTACTGCATTTGCTGCTGCTGCTACAGCAGTGTTGTTTGCCCAACCTGTGTTGGTAGCAAGTATTGCAGCAGAACTATTATAAACAGTTAGTTTCGGATCCAATACACAATTTGCTACTTTAAAAGGAGCTAAAGCCAACGAAGGCCCACTCTCTCGAATCAAAACCTGAAGTGGAGTGTTACCACCAATAACAAAACCTGCAGATAAAAATCCGTTGGTAGGCACCTGCTCTAAACATGAAATATTTACTAAACGTGGCGTGGTGTTAGTATAAGAACCAGCCGGTGTGTTATCATAAACCTCCGCTAATGCATAACCTGTAGCATTATTCTTTACACTTACCTGTGCCGTGTATGAGCCCGTATTAACTAGTGTTACGAGCGCAGCATCAAATGAGGAAGAGGGACTTAAAGCAAAGGCGCCCGTAGCTGTATCTGCACTATTAACTGCAGTTAAATTAGATGAACTACTTCCCCAATTATCATTTGAAGCAATAATCGTTTGGCCATTGAAGACAGTAAGCACTGGATCTGTAAGTAAATTAGTAACACCATACGATGAAAGCGAGGGACCTACGCCGCGAATGAGAAGATTTTGATTTCCTGTGGTACCTGCTCCGGATGATACAAAACCGATAGTGAGCATTTGGCTTCCAGGGCCGTCCATAGCCAGAACAGATAAATTAACAATTCTGCCTGGATTCGTTGTTATAGCTAAAGACGCCGGATAAGATGTAATAGAGCCACCTGCATTTGTAACGGTCACCGTATAAGCACCAGCAGTTGTGGCATTTGCATAAGGAACAACATACGTAGAAGAGGTTGCTCCAGGTATAGCATAACCATTAAGATACCACTGATAGGCTGCCGCCAAACCATATACACCGACTGTAAATGCTACGGAATTCGAACCAGCCGTCACTGTTTGACTCAGCGGTTGCGTAAGTATGATTGGAGCAAGAGGTAAAATATTTAATACAGCTGCGTTACTTGTAACTGTTCCGGCAGAATTTGAAACCGTTACAGTATAACTTCCATTATTTAAAGTCGTTGAACTCGTTATAATATACGTAGGTGAATTAGCTCCTACTAGTGCGGTTCCATTCAAATACCACTGATACTGGAGTTGCGGCGTTCCTATTGCTGAAACCGCTAAAGTAATTGCTGTTCCTGTGTTTACCGTTTGCGAAACAGGAGAACTCAATATTACTGGTGCCGTTGCAGGTATAACAGCGTTAGAAAGGGATGAGTTAGGACTACTTCCAATTGGATTTGTGGCAGTAACAAAAAAATTATAGCTAATGCCATTTGTTAAACCGGTTACTTTTATAGGTGAAGTTGTACCGGTAGCTATGATACCTCCCACGGTAGATACCGTATATTTAATTACACTAATTCCGCCATTAGTGCCTGGTGTAAATGCAACATTAGCCGTTGTGTCTCCTAATGTCGCTACAATAGCGGTAGGAGCGTAAGGAACCGTAAGGCGAGTACCAGATAAAGACTGTACGGAAACCATAGTAGCAGCCAAATTCTGAATATTTAACGTAGCAAGAGCTGAGCAACCGTAGAATGCAGAAAAATCTATATTTTGTACGCTTGCAGGTAAAGTTACTGAAGAGAGCAGACTACAATTCATGAACGTGGACGTTTGTAGTGCAGTAAGTGAAGTAGATAAAGTAACGCTTGTTAAAGCAGTGCATCCCTGAAACGCGCTCTGCCCTATGCTCACTACAGTATTCGGTATACTAATTGTTTTTAGTGACGTGCATCCCTGAAACGCCTGAGCATTTATCTGAAGTAGACCAACAGGAAGTGTAATTCCCGTTATCGAAGTTGAATTTAAGAATGCACCAATATCTATAACAGTGACAGGGATAGTGTTAATATTACTTGGAACAATAGGTGCCGTTAAAGTACCCGAGTAGCCTATAACTTTAGCGGTGCCATTATTGATATAGTATGCAAATCCATCGGTAGTAACGCCCGTACTAGAGGGTTGGGCTCTTAAAGAAATAATAGCACAAAGGAAAAGTGCGACGTGCAAGAGCTTCAATTTCATGTTGGTTTACGAAGGATTTTGGAATTTATATTTAAAGAAGATAAAATAAAAGCACTGTTTACTTTACTTCGTATACTTCAATTAATTCAAATCCAGCTACACCTGATGCACTTGAGCTTATAACTGAATAAGCTCCAGGATCTAACGTAATTAATAATGCGGAATCTAAGCTTGTTGAACTACTGAAATTAAATGCGCCTGTTGATGTAATAGCACCACTCACGGCTTGGTTTCCACCCCATCCTGTATTCGATGCAATTACCGTTTTGGAACTATTATAAAGAGAAAGCTGAGGATCGGGCATTGTTTTAGTCACCCCAAAACTAGCTAGCGAGGGTCCACATGCTCTAATTAACACTGTTTCTGCCGTAGTACCGGTGATTACAAAACCTGCTGTAATTGATGCATTAGATTGTATGTACTGTAAGCAAGATAGGTTGGTTAAATGCTGACTACCTGAAGTATAGGCTAGGCTCGAGTTATCATATACTTCTGCGAGAACACTTCCACTCTTTCCCGAGAGACTTGTTAATTGCGTAGTATATGCACCGGGAGTAAGTGGAACTACAATTGCAGAATCTAAACTTAATGTATTTGTAAGCGCAAAGGCTGAGGTATTCGCATTAGCTGCAATTACTTGAAGTTGGTTAGCTGGAGAGGAACCCCATCCATAATTCTGAGCCGTCATATACTGCCCGCTAAATAAACTTAATAATGGGTCAGGGAGAGGATTTGCTACATTGAATGCCGCTAATGCAGGTCCAATACCACGTATTAATACAGTTTGACTACTATTAGAAGTAGCAGTGTTAGTTACAAAACCAATCGTTAACGTAGGATATGAAGTGCTTACAGAATTAAGCACTGAGAAGTTTATCATATGACCCGTATTGGTCGTTTGAGCAATCTGAAGCGTTGATGGATTACTTAAAGTGGCACCGCTATTATTTTGTACTAAGCATTGGTAAATACCCTGCGTCGCATTTGTTGCAGTAGTAACGAATGTTGAACTAGTGGCGCCGCTTACAACAAAACCATTTAAGTACCACTGATATAATTGTCCAGCTGTAGCAGTAACTTGAAAGCTCACGGTAGAACCTAGAGATACATCATGCGAATTCGGTTGGTTAATAATTTTAGGAGATCCGTTAGATATAACTGTTAATAACGCAGCAGTACTATAGGTATTACCTGCTGAATTACTTGCGGTAACCGTATATGAGCCGGATTTAGCAGCACTCAAATTATTAAGCGCTAAAGTAGATGAAGTTGCTCCAGCAATCGGTGAGCCATTAAAGTACCACTGATACGTAGGAACTGGAAAACCACTAGCAGATACGATAAAATTAACATTAGAGCCAACTGAAGCTACTTGTGAAATAGGCTGATAATTAAATATCGGAAGTATATACGGATTTTGTACAGTTAACGTAGCATTATTACTTAAAATGGAACCTCCTGGATAACCAATGCTAACTGAATACGTTCCTGTATTTCCTAATTGCGCATTCGTGATGGAGTAATAATTGGAGTTTGCACCGTTCACGGGGTTACCATTAAACAACCACTGATAGGTTAAGTTTGGGTATCCTGTAGCTGTTACGGAAAAAAGAACACTCGAACCAGTATTCACAACTTGTGATATTGGTTGGCTTGTTATCGTAGCGAGTGAGGAAGATGCGGTAACCATAACAGTTGCTGGAGCACTTACGAGGGTTCCGCCTGAATAAATAATAGCTACGGTGTAAATACCTGTATTTGTGAACACAGCAGTAGGTATCGAATACGTAGCGTTTGTAGCTCCAATAATTGGATTACCATTAAAGTACCACTGATAGGTAACATTTAAATTATCAACTATAGCTACTGCAAGATTTAGCTTAGCTCCTACTTGAAGTGATTGAGACGCAGGTTGCGCAGTGATGCGAGGTGTAGCTGTTTGACTAATAGCATTAACAGGAGTTAGGTTACTGATAATACTTCCATAAGCATTGGAAACGATGACAGTATATCCTCCAGCGTTAGCGACTTGAAAACTAGGAATACTGTAAGTCGATGTTGTCGCCCCAATGACTGGTGCGCCATTAAGATACCACTGAAATGTGAGAGGCGCTGTTCCTGTAGCTACAACACCAACAGATGTGCTCGAACCAACAGCAACCGTTTGGGTCAAAGGTTGAGATATTATTGAAGGTGGAGTATTGAGTGAATTGATGGACAAGTACGCAGCGTTAGAAGTTACCGATCCACTATTCGATGAAACTAAAACAGTGTATGCGCCTGCATTAGATGCCTGAACACTTCCAATTGTGAGAGACGAATAAGTTGCTCCAGCAATTATATTACCGTTTAAATACCACTGGTAAGAAAGCGTGTTTGGCGATATCGCAGTGACTGTAAACGTAGCGCTATCTCCGATATTTTTATTTTGTGTAGCTGGTTGGCTTGCTATCGCAACATAGGCTACTTGAGCAGTTGTAGAGGCAGGAACACCAACAGAATTTCCTGATACTGCAGCTACTGTAAATGCATATGTAGTACCATTTGTAAGATTATTTAAAATTAATGGAGATGCATTTCCAGTTACACTCGTAGTAATCCCTCCATTAACAGGAGTAGCTCGAGCCAAATAATTAGTAATTGCTGAGTTACCTGGAGTGGTAGGAGGTGTGAAACTAATAATTGCACTTCCATTGAAAGCACTAACAAGCATAGCATTAGGCATAGATGTCGTACCAACAACTGCCGCGGGAATTCCATCAAACACGGGGGTCCATCCTGTAGCACCCGCTTGATAGAAAAACGTTGCTTTGTTATCACCTGCGAAATCCCCCAAGGCGCTATTGCCAAAAGGTTGCGCAATAAGAGGTGCATTTCCTGCGCAAGTTAGTGTAGCAAGATTAGGACAGTTATAAAATACTCCCGTATTTCCACCCAACCAATTATTGCCGGAATTACCGAAATTAATAAGAGTACTAGGTAGTGTTACTGTTGTCAGAGCAGTACAACCCGAAAACGCTTGCTGCTCAATTGTTGTCAAACCAGTAGGTAAAGCTACGGTTGTTAACGAGCTACAATTTTGGAAAGCGGCATCGCCTATTGTGACTAAATTAGTAGGAAAAGTTACGCTAGCCAACGCTGTACAATTACCAAAAGCATTAACGCCAATAGAACTTACACTATTAGGAATAACTATACTTGCTAAGCTTGTACAATTAGCAAAAGCCCCAAGCGGGATCGTATTTAAAGCATTAGAAAGTGTCGCTGATGTTAATTGATTACATCCGTTGAATGCGTTTGCTCCGATTGAAACAACCGTTGAAGGAATTGTTATTCCTGTAAGTGTAGTCGCTGGAGTATTAGTAGGAATAAAAGCATTAGGAGCTATACTTGTAACTGGTACCGTGTTGATCGTTGATGGAATTGTAGGGGTAGCACTATTACCTGTGTAGCCAATGATTTGATTGGTGCCTCCGCTGACTGTGAAAACATAACCATCTGTAGTAACACCCGTTGTGCTTACTGTAATTACTAAAGATTGTGTAATCGTTGGAGCATTCAAAAATGTTGCACCCATTGTGAGCGCATAGGTACCAACCATTGTTGGAGTACCTGTAATTGCTCCTGTATTTGGATTGAATGTTAAACCACTTGGAAGCGTTCCCGTAAGTGTATACGTAGATGGAATATTATTTGCTATAATTGAATAAGAGAAAGGCGAGGATAACGTTGCTGCAACAGATTGAGGACTCGTAATAGCAGCTGAAATTATAATTGAGAGCGAAGCGTTCGGAGATGTGCCGGTGCTGTTTGATGCATTAATTGTTACGTAGGCAGAACCTCCTAAATTTGGGGTACCTGTAATAATTCCGGCAACTGGATCGAGTGTAAAAACTGAGGGTAACCCTACAGCACCAAATCCTGTAGGAAAATTCGTCGCGGCAATATTATAAGTAAATACTGAATTAACCGTAGCCGTTACAGTTAATGGACTTGTAATTACTGGCGGTGGTTGCGGACTTACATTAAGTGTTAGAATAGCAGGGCTAGAATTTCCAGTAACATTTCCAGCAGTGAGGCTAATGCTGTAAGACCCGTTGGTAGTTGGTAGGCCTGATATAATGCCCGTCGATGCGTTTAACGTTAAATTAGTAGGCAGACTGTTTGTGGTAAATACTGTGGGTGAGTTAGTTCCAGTAATTGTATAAAGGAAATTGCTATTGACCGTTGCCGTAGCAGTTAAAGGACTCGTTACAGTAGGAGCTGGCGGATTGACAGTTAAAGTAAAGTCTTGGTAGCCCGTGCCACTATTATTTGTAGCACTTAGATTCAGTGATGAAATACCTATACTTGAGGTAGTTCCGTAAATCACTCCATTTGAAGTATTTAGAGTTAAACCTGAGGGCAAAACGCCAGTTTCACCGTATGAATTTGGTGTTTGAGTAGCGACTATGGGAAAAGTAAAAGTTACTCCAGCCGTGGCCGTTGCAGCATTGTTGCTAGTAATTACGGGCACTTGGCCATAGCTAAGTTGGGCAAAAGCTAAGATAAGAAATAGACTAATTGTGCTTAAAATGGAGCGGTAGCTCATTTTAGCCGTATTTTGATATGGTAAAACCATACTTTAAATATCGTACATAAATCACCTAACTTGAATAGATTAGGCCACTTAGCGTCATTTAATAAGTCGCTTTAAAAAGCTTTTATTTATGTAAAATTAATACGTTTCATTTAAAAGAATAGTTTATTTTTAAATTACTGGTGCAGAGCATTTTACGTACTATATATCCTGGGTTAAAATACGTTAAAAATAAATTATAAGATACCTAACTTTTTTACCAATCCAAATCGCAAGACCGAGAGCAGAACGATGCACTATTTTTTGATGCTATTTTAGAGGCTTTTCTTTCAATAATTACGATTAATACGTAATTTCCTAAGAGCCATGAAACACTCAAAATTTATGAAAGAGGCGATACTTCTTTCAAACAAAAGCGTATTGCATACTCAAGGAGGGCCATTTGGGTGTGTTGTTGTAAAAGCAGGTAAAATTGTAGGAAAAGGAACAAATCAAGTTACGCCTATGCTGGATCCTACAGCACACGCTGAAATCGTGGCTATACGTGATGCATGTAATAATTTGAAAACATTTACACTCAATGGCTGTACACTTTACACGAGTTGTGAACCGTGCCCTATGTGCTTGTCGGCCATGTATTGGTCTAGAATTAAAACTTTTTACTATGGAAATACACGACAAGATGCAGCGGATATAGGATTTGATGACGCTCTGATTTATAAAGAAATCTCACGACCAATCACGAAAAGAAAGATAGTCGGTAAATCTCTACTCCAAAAAGAAGCGACTATTGCGTTTGAAAACTGGCGCACAAAAGCTGACAGAGTAAATTATTAAGAAGATTCAAAGTTAACTCGGTTAACTTACGGAGTACGTTTATGTTCTTATCTAGTAGGATATAAAAGTGAAATGGACTACGCGGATTTCATAACGAGCACAAAGTACTGTTTTCCCGTATTTAATCGTAAAAATTAATTAATAAAGCACACTTAAAACTATATATATCAATAGGATGTGAAAATACCTTGCGTTGGTCTGTAGGGTGTCTAACTTGCCTTGGTCTTTGGCCCTCATCGTCTAACGGTTAGGACACCGGGTTTTCACCTCGATAATCGGAGTTCGATTCTCCGTGGGGGCACCAAGGACTAATTCCAACTCGTGCTCATTCAATTGAGCTTAAAGTCAAGAGCTCCCAGTTCTGCCATGGCGAATGGTGCAGACGCGACAATTTCCTCTAATTTCGTAAACGCGTTTTGGAAAGTGCCTACACTACAAGTAGCTAATCCAACATCAGTATCGTGGATGTGTATAGCCCAAGAGCTATTACTACCTTCAAGCGTTTCAAAGAGCATGCCATAAAGATAATTTCCCGGAAGTCCTACATGCTTACCACATCCCGGTATTAAAAATAAACTATGTATCGGTTCGTATCCGACAACTTTTTTATCATCTATCCATTTTGCTCTGTGGTGAGAAACTTTACCAGCAACTGATTCTCTTCTAGCTGAAGCATTTATTTTTATTTTCTCGTCTAATGAATCTAAATAGCGATCGAAAATACTATTATTTGATTCGATTAAATCGGTTGTGATTTTATTTTCAGCAGCATCCTTTATGTTTTTAGCAAAGAAACAGGGTTTACCAGCAAGTATACGAGCTGTAGCATAACCTCCTTTAAAGTCAGCATTAGCATAAATTTGATGCGAACCCACTAATCTTAAAATAGAGTCTTGAAAAGCCGGTGTAGCAGGTACAGAGCCTGTTGGATTTATTTCAATTAAGTCTAATGTATGTAAATCAAACTCAACATTGGGGTTTTGGGGCATGTATTACCAGATATCCTTAGTGCATCGCTAAAGCGAGCTATGCATTAAATTATTTAGAATTAGGCTTTAATCAGATAACTATAAAGTGACATCAAACCAAAGTTGTATTCAAAGCCTAGATTTGAAAGTTGCTGCTTAATCACTTAGCCCTAGTATATTAGAAGGACCTATATCCACGTGAATAAATCTATTTTTAATCCAGTTTTCCTTTCACTAAGTCTTGTGAGTTGTCTTTTTCTTTTGGGATGCAGCAAACCTAAAGAAAATACATGGCAAGGATACCTTGAGGGAGATTTTGTTTATATCTCTTCACCTCTTGCAGGACGTCTCGATAAACTCGCTGTAGTTAAAGGCCAGTACGTTAATAAATCAGATCTGCTGTTTAGTTTAGAAAGTGAGAATGAACAAGCAGCTCAAAATCAAGCGAGTGCTGAGCTCGCAATGGCTAAAGCTAAATTAGCTGATGCCAAAAAAGGGCTAAGACCCTCTGAACTTGCCAGCATTGAGGCTCGCTTAGGTCTAACTAAAGCTAGCGCAGAACTTGCTCATTTAGACTTAATACGCCAAGAACAACTTTATAAAGAAAAAGTTATTTCTCAAAGCGAATATGATCGGGCGCGATTAAACTATGAGGCTAATACGAGATCTGTTGAACAAGCTGGCTCAGACTTAAAGACGGCAAGCTTGGGATCACGTAGTGACTTAATACAAGCAGCCTTAGCTCAAGTCCAAGCGAGTGAAGCATCAAAAAAACGTGCAGACTGGTCTCTCGAACAAAAAGTTAAAAAATCACCTGCAGCTGCGCTTGTTTATGACACGTTATATAGAGAAGGAGAATTTGTCGGTTCTGGAATGCCTATAATAATGCTTTTGCCTCCTGAAAATCTAAAAATTAGATTTTTTGTAACTGAAGAATCTTTTGGAAAATTAAAAGCGGGAGACAAATTGAAAGTTTCTCTTTCTACTACATCGGAGCAACTTTCTGCTACGTTAAGTTATTTTTCCCCGCAATCAGAATATACACCTCCAGTTTTATTCAATCGTGATAATAGGGCTAAATTAGTTTTCATGTGTGAAGCTCTTTTTAATCAAGCGCCTGCAGGAACACTTCATCCGGGCCAACCAGTAGATATTAGTCTTAGTCAATGAATAGTTTTTCCGCACCATCTTCAGACTTAATTATTGATGTCAAAGGCGTGACGAAACGCTTTGATGGAAAAGTCGTTGTTGATTCTTTAGACCTTACGGTTCGCAAAGGAGAGATATTTGGTTTCTTGGGACCAAATGGCAGTGGTAAAACTACCTTTATAAGAATGTTGTGCGGATTATTAATTCCGGATGAAGGCCAAGGAACCTGTCTGGGTTATAACGTAAGAAGCCAACAACTACTCATTAGGCGAAATGTCGGGTATATGACTCAACGTTTTAGTTATTACGAAGAATTATCTATTCGTGAAAATCTGGATTTTATCGCTCGTATTTATCAGATTAAAAACAGAAAAGAAGCCGTAGATCAAAGTCTAGAAAAACTAGGTTTACAAAATCGCAGTAAACAACTTGCGGGACAACTCTCTGGAGGTTGGAAACAACGTTTAGCCTTAGCTGCATGTCTTATACACAATCCAAAGCTTCTTCTTTTAGATGAGCCAACAGCAGGTGTAGATCCGAAAGCACGTCGTGAATTCTGGAATGAAATTCATCGTTTAGCAGATCAAGGTCTGACCGTACTAATTACAACCCACTATATGGATGAGGCTGAACGCTGTCATAGGTTAGCTTATATAGCTTATGGTAAACTCTTAGCTCAGGGAACCACAGCAGAAGTAATACGTTCAGCAGCACTAGCAACATGGTCTGTTACAGGCCCAGAACTCGTATCTCTTTCAAACATATTACGGAATAAACCTGGAGTAGAGCAAGTCGTAGCTTTTGGTAACACACTTCATGTAAGTGGGCGTAATGCACACGTGCTTGAATTGAGTATCAATTCTTACATATCAGGCTCTCATCAGTGCATTAAAATTAATTCTGGTCTTGAAGATGTATTTATAAGTTTAATGGATTCATCAGAGGATAACTTTAAATCAAAATGAGTTATTTCTCTTTAAATAGGCTATGGGCAATGGTGCTTAAAGAATTCATCCAAATGAGACGCGACCGCGTAACATTCGCTATGATGATAGGTATACCTCTTTTACAGCTTACTTTATTTGGTTTTGCTATTAATTCAGATCCTAGGCACTTACCCACAGCAGTACTGATAGCTGATCACGGCACATTTGCACGTACCCTTGCAGCTGAGTTACGAACAAGTACTTATTTTGAAATAATAGAAGATGCTAACTCAGAATTAAATGCACATAAACTCCTCCAGAAAGGGGATGTACAATTTGTTATTTCTATACCTATTGATTTTACACGTAAACTTTTACGCGGAGAAAAACCGCAAATACTTGTTGAAGCAGATGCAACAGATCCTGCAGCAACTGGTCCCGCACTAAGTACTTTCCAATATATCGCATCTCGTGCTTTCAATCGTGATCTCAAAGGTTCTCTTGCTCATTTAAAACAAAACCTTGGTCCTCTGTCTTTAAATATTCACTTACTCTATAATCCTGAAAACATTACCCAGTATAATATTGTTCCAGGATTAATGGGTGTGATTTTAACTATGACTATGGTGATCATAACAGCGCTTGCGATAACGCGGGAAAGAGAACGAGGAACAATGGAGAATCTCTTAGCTACTCCTGTAAGACCGGTAGAAGTTATGCTGGGTAAAATTATACCTTATATACTAGTAGGATATATACAAGTAACTCTAATTTTATTAGCGGCCCATTTTTTATTTCACGTTCCAATGGTAGGAAATATTTTTCTCATTTATTGTGTAGCGATCATCTTCATCGCAGCCAACTTAGCGATGGGTATTACCTTTTCTTCGATTGCTAAAAATCAATTGCAAGCTGTTCAAATGGCATTTTTCTTTTTTCTTCCTTCAATTTTAATTACTGGATTTATGTTTCCGTTTCGAGGAATGCCTTTATGGGCTCAGTATGTGGGAACTTGTTTACCCAATACCCATTTCCTGAGAATCGTAAGAGGCGTACTTTTAAAAGGAAATGGGCTAAATGAAATCCTACCAGAATTATGGCCAATTGTACTTTTTGCTACTGTAGCTATGACTGTTGGAATTAAACGCTACCGCCAAACGCTCGATTAATAAAGGCTCATTGCAAAATCATTCATGCGCATAGGTCCGTATCAGCTCTCCTCAAATTTGTGTCTTTCACCACTCGCTGGCTACACGAACTTACCTATGCGTTTAACGTTACGTGAGCTAGGAGGATTAGGTTGGGCGACGACAGATTTAGTTAACGCTCGCTCATTGCTCGAAGCAAATCCTAACGCTTTACGTCTCGTTGCGACCTCTGAAAAAGATACACCCCTTTCAATTCAACTTTTTGGTAGCGTGCCTGAGGAGATGCGAGATGCTGCAATTAAGTGTGAAGCTTTAGGTGTTCACGCTGTAGATATAAACATGGGGTGCCCCGTTAAGAAAGTAACAAAAATCGGTGGCGGCTCTGCTATGATGAATGATTTTGACGGTACAATCAGCTTGGTATCTAAAATGGTAGAAGCGGTTAAAATTCCAGTTACCGTAAAAGTGCGTCTTGGCTGGGATGCAGAAAATCTGACCGCTCCAGATCTAGCACGAGCACTTGAAGATGTTGGTGTTAAAGCAATCTTTGTTCATGGCAGAACACGCGCACAAGGTTTTTCAGGTATTGTAAATTTATCTGGCATAAGATCTGTTGTAGAAGCAGTTAAATCAATACCAGTCATTGGAAATGGTGATGTTACAACTCCTGAATCTGCACAGCATATGCTTAACGAAACGGGTTGTGCCGGTATAAGTATTGGAAGAGGTGCTTTTTATGATCCATGGATATTTAAGAGAACATCCTATTTTCTTAAAACGGGTATTATTGAAGAAGAGGCGGACTTTAATGAACGTATCCGGGTAATGAGTATCCATTACGAGCGTTATTGTGATTTCTTTGGAGAAGAATTCGGATCTCGTCTTTTTAGAAAAGTTGCGCCGTGGTACGCTAAACGCTTTGGCCCCTCAAAGCCTTTTAAACAATCGATTCTCACCATCACCTCAAAGCGTGATTATACTCGTGTGCTTCATGAGTATATTGCATGGAGAAGCACCTATTGTGATTCTGAAGGTAAATTAAAAACTGAATTCACTCCAGCACCTCTCGTGTCCTCTTTTATGCAGGATGAGGGTGAACGGAGTGCAATACCTGTACCGCAAGGTCCTGTAGAGTGGTGGTAAATCTGTTGCGTCACGTGATTAAAAAATATAGTTTGTTTTTAATATTTTTATGCATTCATCGGTAGTATCGCATTTTTGGACACTCATTTTAGGGACTATCATAAGTCTTTTACCGATTATAAATCCTATTGCAGTTTCATCTACTTTTTTAGCAATTACAGAAGGAGACTCGCCTGAGAGACGCTTAGAGCAACTTAAACGCGCCTGCCTCTTCATGATTTTGATTCTCGTAGTATCTCTTCTTTTCGGTACGTTTATAATGAATGTATTCGGTATTTCAATTCCAGGACTACGAATCGCAGGCGGTATGTTAGTTGTTGGTATAGGTTGGGATATGCTAAACGGTAAACCTGTATCTGCTAAATCAAATGAAGTCGCAAATAATGCCGCGCGAGCAAAACTAGATATCTCATTTTCTCCTTTAGCAATGCCTCTCTTAAGCGGGCCTGGATCAATCGCCGTAACTATCGGTTTTACCTCTCTTGCTACAGGATATATCGACTATGTTGCTATCATTCTTGGTATAGGTGCTGTTTCTATAATCACTTATATAATCTTACGCCTATCAAGCCATGTTGTTAAGGTTATTGGTACAAACGGCATGACTGCTTTAACTAAAATTATGGGCTTTTTATTAGTTTGTGTAGGAATTCAATTCTTTGTGAATGGACTAGTAGGCATAGCGACCGAGCCAGCTTTGATACAGTCCATTAAAAGTGCATTAAAATAATAAAGTTTCACTCGCTGTAGGACCTTATATCATCTAAGGTCTATTTGTACGTACTATGAAGCGCTTTATCATCCTCTTCTCTCTCCTTATATCAGTGACACTCTATTCGGGTTGTTCCCATCTTCTTTTTTGGAGAAAACCGAACCCAAGTGAAGTACAAGCGAAAGTAAAACAAGATCCTCATGTTGCTACCGCAACAGAACTTGAATTTAAAGCACGTTGGGTTGAAAAACGTTCAGCAGAACTTATTTCCCAAGGCATGTCTCCCGCGGATGCAAAAGCTCAGTCGATATCTGAATTCTCAGTTAAATTTAGCGCAACGCATTCTGCACAGTAATACTGATTAATCAGCTTTTATTAATTAAGCCGATCAATTGAAATCAGTTCTATTGTAAAGATAAGCGCTGCATCACGGGGAATCTTAGGCGACTGTCCGCGACTTCCATAGGCGAGTTCCGCAGGAAGAATAGCTAGAATTTTTTCCCCGGGTTTCATTTGCTTAACGATTTGATCCCATCCAGCAATAACTTGTTGGCGATTTAAGCGAAATGAAAAAGGGTGCGTTTTATCAGTAGCTTTATCAAATAAAGTACCGTCTAAAAGACGACCCTCATAAAGTACATTTACCCTATCTCCAGCCTTAGGTTCATCGCCTTGACCTTCCTTCTGAACTATATAACGAATACCCGTCGTTGTCTTAAGTGCATTAGGATAATTCTGATCCAAAAAATTTAGATCATCTATAGAGAATCTTTCTCTTTGTGCATGCAAAGCGGGTTGAAGTACAAACAAAGAACCTAAAGCTAAAAAAAGTGATTTTAAACGCATAGAAAATTCGGATTTACGTCCTAAACTTAAAGTAAAGATTCTTAAGAGCGAAGCGGAAAATCACTAGTCTAAAGTCTTAATTGCTTTGTTATCAGCGATAAGTCTAAACGCTTTCGCTATAAGAGACTTTCCTGGTTCCATTCTATGCCAAGGGGAAGCACCCGAAGGATGAGGCAATGGAATACATTCTACCGTATGTTTATGGTAGGTCGTTTTAAATGATTTACCGATAATCTGGTCTAACGCATTAGAGGGTAAAAATTGAGTGATTGCTAATTTGCCCACTGGTATGACGAGATCTGGTTTGAGTAGCGCAAACTCTCTTCTAAGCCAATGTGCACAATTAGAAATTTCCTCAGAATTAGGTACTCTATCACCCCCTTCTTCTTTTTTACCCGGAAAGCAGCGACACACTGCTGCAAAATATATTCTATTTCGCGTTTCCTCTTCCGACCAACCCAAACCTTCATTAAACCACTTAAATAAAGTTTTCCCTGCAGTCCATGCAAAAGGTCTACCCATGATTGGTTCTTTATCACCAGGAGCCTGACCAACGAGAATAATTTTATTAGCGACTATTCTTCCTACAACTACCGGTTTATGCATGCGAGGACAGCGCGTACACGATTTTAGTAATTTAAAATGTCTATTTAATGCCAGTGACACAGCGGATTTATTTAATTCAAACATTAGTTACTTACATGTAACCATAAAAAGACATAAAAAAAGACGAGGTGTTATAGACCCCGTCTTTGCAAAGTGAAATCGGCTTAATGCCGAATCAGAGATTAGTAACGACGTTCGCCACGATCGCCGCCACGGCCACCGCCGCCGCCACCGAATCCGCCACGGCCAC
>Ga0209084_1000700_pt1 | contig 31087 bp, 43 predicted proteins | sample C_130820_MF_Meta_FD_187309 | JGI IMG/M metagenome (GOLD analysis project Ga0209084, IMG submission 187309) | Freshwater microbial communities from Lake Croche, Canada to study carbon cycling - C_130820_MF_MetaG (SPAdes) (version 2) | ecosystem: Environmental > Aquatic > Freshwater > Lake... | reverse complement strand
TCCATGTCTTTTGGGTAAAATGGAACTATCCATTTACCAATGCGGCTTTTGCCACCAATATAACTCATTGCCATATTTTAATAATAACACAAAATATTGAAAAAGCAAATTTTTATCCTATTATTTTATAAATAAATCAAACAATATGTCAGAAAAAGAATGTAAATCTTGTAAAGAAAAAGGACCAGGATCTTTCCAAATTGGAACTATAATATTAGGATTCTATATTTTATTCTCCTCATGTTATGGGACAGTACAAATAGTTAAAGAAATAATTAATTTCTTTAAGTAGTCCTTTCAAACTTAACATGTAGTTTAACATACATATCCCCACCATTATATCCTTTACCTTTTAATCTCAATGGTTTAGAAGTATCAAATGTCTTTGGTGTTGACATCATTAGGTCACCATTAGGGTGTGGTATGTTAATCTTATCTTGTTGTACTTCTTCTAAGTTAAGATATTGATTGTAAATTAAATCGTTATTAATTTTTTCATATCCATCTTTAGGTTCCATTTCAATTTGTATTACCAAATCACCATACTCACCACCATTAAAATCCCCTAAATTTTGTACTTTAAGAAATTGCCCATCATCTGCTCCATGAGGAATATTAAGTCTGAATTCTTGAGACTGAGTTTGTGTGCCTTTACCAGAACAATGATAACATTTGTTTATAATAATACTACCTTTACCACCACAGGTTGAACAAACAGTTCTTATTTGTTGTACCATGAAACCAGTTTCTACCGTTCTTATTTGGAATCCATTACCTTTACAAGTTCCACAAGTATTTGTATCTCCTCCAGTTCCCTTACAAACATGACATCCTTGTTCTCTAAAATAATTAATCGTTTTTATTGATGCCCTATAAGATTCTATTGGACTTACTTTAACCTTAACAATTTTATCAGGTGCAGATTTTCTTATGGGTTGATGTTGATGATTTCTAGCATTAAACATTTGACTAAATAAATCTTCAAATGGAGTTCCTCCGTATGGATTATTCTTTCTATTATCGTATTTCGCTCGTTTATCTTTATTACCTAATACGTCATATGCTTCAGCAATATCTTTAAATTGTGCTTCTCCGTCAGGATTTACATCAGGATGATACTTCTTTGAAAGTGTTCTATAACTTTTTTTTATTTCATCTTCTGATGATTTCTCTTGAACTTCCAGTATTTTGTAATAATCTTTCATATATGATAAACTACATTGTAGTATTGTTTAAGGATAAACTAAAAAAAAAGATAATAAATAAGTTTGTAACATTAAAGAATGCCAAAGATTTTTATGAAAAAAAATTATTGGCATCTAATGATGTTATTTTTGAAGTTGTCGTTGAGAATGGTCATCCTTGTAGATATGAGGTAGGGATTATTGAAATGAGTTCAAAACAAAGTGTTCCTGTTTATGTGATTGATGAAATGGGTAGAAGTAGTAAGGTTAAATTAGAGGATGAAGGAATGACATTATTACAAATAAGTCACTATAAAAAAGAAGAAACTATTTTTGATATACAAAGAGATAAAAAAATTTTTACTCAAGAATTCATTAAAAAATATTTGAAGTCTGATGGATTAAAAATGATATCTGTACTCAATAATAAAATTTTAGTACAAAATGATGATACGGTTAATCTATTTTCTTGTAAGAATGAAGATGAATCCTCAAGATTTTTAGATTGTTTATCTCAACATTTCTTTAAAACTAAAAGGGGTGATTGTCTCTTCATTAAAGATTACTCCACCCCTCAAAGGAAATATTTGTATAATTTATTGGAATCAAAAGGATATGATAAGAAAATCCTTTACAGAAAATTTACGACTTATCCTCCATCAATATAAAATGGAATTCGGTTCCCGAAATATCTATTGTAAATTGTTTGTGCTGTCTGTCTATTTCTCTAAAATGATTAATTACACTATTATACTCTCCTATAGGTAATTCAAATATAATAGTACCTTTACCACTAAACATAGTTTGAACTGACTCAGCAATCAAAGCCAATTTTTCTAATTCCCTAGGATTATTATCTTTATTTTCTCCCATAATGTTATTTTTTTAGGAATTGGAAAAAGTTCATTCTTATTTAAACTTTTAATTTCCTTAATAATTTTATTCTTATATGATTTTTCTTCTAAGTTATCTCTTTTTTTCTCATTCTCCAACCAATTCAGCATTCTCTGGCTGGAATCCGTCTTGTTCGTCATCTACATCTAATTCAGTTTCTTCATCAAAATCAAAATAAAGATTTTGAAGTTTATCTAAATCTGTTTTTTCAAAAGTTTGTTTAAGTTGCTCCACCGTTTGTTTAAAAAGTCTTTCTTTTAATTCTCTCTCTTTATTTAACTTAATAATTCGGGCAATCTTTGTTAAGACTAATGAAATATTTGATTCATCAATTTGTGCCACAAAGGATATCCCTTTGTAATTTTGGTCTTCCGCTTGAAATGCAACTATTTCACCCTCATCAATAATATTTTTAGATATTGTCCATTTGGTTGGAAACAACATATCAAAACTCATATAAGTCTTAAGTTTTCTGATAGAATGAATATAATCAATAAACGGAGCGATTTCTTTGTAAAAACTCATAGTTTAAAAATGTAGGTTAATATATAACTTATTGATAATCCTAGGAATATAAGTTCCCTAACTGAATACGTCAAAGGTTTAGGTTCACGTTGTGTTAGGGCTCTTATAAACTTTGTGACATTTTTCAATGAAACTAATATTGTGAATACGAATATAAAAAAATATAAAGCGTCAATATTATGCATTATCTTCTGTCTTTTTGTGATCAAGGATTTCTCCTCTTAACTTTTGTAATAAAGCCTTTAATTCTTGTGCGGTCTTTCTTGCTCTGGTTCCAGCGCTTTTATTTCCTTTAAAGAATTTAGTTGCATCAACTGAAATAAGTTCAGTTAATTCTTTGATTTGTTCTAAAGTTTCCATTTTTTAAATGTTAAAAAAAAGTTTATTATTAATATACTATAATATACTTTTTTTTGTTCTGGTGTAAATAGAATCAAACATTTTTTACATTTTAATATTTTTTTCTAACAACTTATATAACTCAGTTAGTATGTCTAAATCTGATTTACTGAATGGTTTTTCAATGTTAAAAATTTCGGTAATAAAATGTGGTATAACATTCTTAATATTGTCTTCTTTTTGATTATAAAAACTATCCTCAAAAAATGATTCAAAATAATCTTTATGTTTTCCACTATGTTTTATATGGATATTTTCTTTTCTAAAATCTTCTAATAATTTATTCCAACACCAATTAAAGTGTAATGTTTTATCTTCCTGTGACATTACAATTTTTGTTTCAGATTTTTCATTACCTAAATAAGTGTCAATAATAATAAAATTCAGTGACTTAAATATATCACCATATAGTTCAATTTTTTCATAATTCATATTATGAATATTGAACCATACCACCACATCTTCTTTAGGTACGGGCTTAGACATCCAATTAAAAAAATTCTCCATAGAGTTCATCTATGGAGAATATAAGTTATCAATTTAAAATGTGAATTTTTATTGTGTTTTTCTATTATAACCAATCAGATTTTTCATCTTTTCCATTTCCTCGTTAACAAGTTTTTCTTTTTTATTTTCTGTAGATTCTAATGTATTAAGAATTTTAGTCGCTTTTGATATTGAACTTGATTTGTCAGCTCCTTGTTTAGATTTTAAAGACCCTTTTAATTTACCCTGACCTTCAACTTCAACTGGTTGTGGTTGTCTTTTATAAGACGCTTTCATTTGCTCAGCACCATATAAATTATCATCATAGTTCTTTTTAAATCTTTCCCCAACTTTACTTGGGACAACATTACCCAGTGCCTTTCCGTCTTTATCTGTAACAGCATTACCATAACTTGAATGACCTTTTAATTGCTTATCAATTCTTTTATCATCAGGTTTGATTTCATCATAAACTAAATTTGTCATTCCAGGATATGAGAAAGCTTCAATATATTCTTCAACAGCTTCTGATGGATTATACTTCATTTCATTATGTTCTTTTTCCATATCATAATTACTTTGAGGAAAACTTTCAGGATTCATTTCATATTTTCCTTTTGTACTATCTTTCAAATAATCAGTCATTTTTTTAGCCAATTCTTTGAAATATGAATCTCCTTCTGATTTATTCTTTCCTAAAACTTTTTCAGTTTTCTTTAATCCTGTTGCTTCTTTTTTACTAATGTTATTTTTTTCAGCATCATCTTTTACTTTTTGCTCTAATACCAAACTCTCAATCATATCAATTAATTCTGTTTCAGTTAATCTCAATGAATTTTTATTTTCTTTAACACTTTTTAATGTAAGAGCCAAATTAACTTGTTTTAATAATTTAGAATCAGCCGCTGATAATTTTTTATCTCCTTCACCTTTCTTCATTAATTCTTTCTTTAAAGATTTTAATTTAGCTTGAGGGATTTTATCTCCTTCAGGTACACCTAATTTTTTATGTAAAGCTCCTTTTTTCATATGTGTCTTCTGAATCCATTTTTCTTCAGATTCTTTAACAGAATATTTTTTACCATCAACTTCAAATGAATCTTTTCCTGATTCTTTAGCATTTGCTAAAGCCCCTGAAAATGCATTTCCTTCTTCAGTCTCCGCCTCTTCTTCCAAACCTTTCGCCATTCTAACTCTAAACGGCTTACCTCCAAATTTATCTTGATATCTTTTGAAAAATCTTTCTCCGTCATGAGGTGCAAACCATTTCTGATTATTACCGTGTTTTGCCATTAATGATTGAAAATCCGAAAACTCTTCCTCATCATAATCAGAAATTGCATCACCATGACTTTTTCTATCATGTTCATCAAACCAACCATGTTTGTCATCGAATGAACCCATCATCATTGGTTTCTTTAATCCTTTACCAACATAAGTTGGTTCTTGTTGAGATAATTCCTCTGCTTCGTCTTCAGCATCTTCATCTCCATCATATTCACCAGGTGTTAATGATTCTTCACCGTTTTTATCAAAATAGAACCACTCATCTACTTCTTCAGATTCTTTGGTTTCCTTTTTCTTATCTCTAAGTTTTTTAAAGTCAGCTGCGTCAAGTTTACCTTTAGGTTCTGCCACATCTAATTTCTTTTGATTACCTTTAAGTTCCTCATCAATTTGTTCGGAAAATTGTTTAGATTTTTTCTCTATTTCCTCAGAAAGGATTTTTGAGACCATTTTGTCAATATTATTTTTGAAGTCGTTCATTGTATTTTTATTATAAATATATTTATTTAGTTCTTTTACTTAATTTATTCATTTCATTCTGTAGAATCTTTTTAATTTCAATCTCACTAATATTCAATTTATTTGAGACATTCTTAATTGCTTCTTTAACAGATTCATTTTTAGTAATTTTCAGAGCATTTATATCTCCTTGATTACAATATGGAAACTTAGTACATTTCTTTTTAACTTTAACAAATCCTCCACCAGGTATTTGTGTTTTTCTACTTGGTCCCCAATCTTTCTTCTTAGTTGATTTTGCCCACATTGCAGGTGATTCATAACCACCAACAGAACCTGAACCTGTTGCCTCAGTCGCTTCAACTTTTTTACTCTTCCCTCTTCTAATTAAACTAGGTGTTTCTGAATTACTTTTTGTATTAAATTCTCCAAATAAAGGTCCCGAATATGCACCAACTGAACCTGAACCAGTCGCTTCTTTGGTTTCAGATTTATTTTTTTTCTTTAGACCTTGACAATGGGCTTTCTGACTAAAACCTTTTGGATGTGAACAATCTATAGATTTTTTATATTTTTCACTCCACTCTTCATTAGTATTTTCTTCTTTTTCATCTTCATCTTTTTCGGTTAGATTTCTACTATAGTTTGAAAGATCTTTAAGGGTTTCACCATCTAATTTCATACCAGGTTCAGTAAAAGCCTTTTCTAATTTATTCTTAAATAAATCTCCAATTTTTCCCATATTATGCATTCTTTAATCTTGGTTCCCAATAACTCCTATTCATCCACATGAACTGATAGAACTCACGGAACATTCTTAATGTGATATCTTTAACATCACCTTCCAACTTACCTCTTTTGATTTCTTTTTGAACTTTATCAATAAGTTTATCTTCAAATTGTTTCATGGTGCTGCTACCCATAAAGTTTTTAATTTCTTTACGAACAACTACTTCCATTTCTTTAACTTCTGAACTTGTTAATGCCATTATTTTGTAATTAAGAAAAATGTTAATACAGCAATTACTCCTGTTCCTATTATTGATTTAAATTTACCTTTCACTTTTTCTTTTTTTAAATCCCATTCTATTTTTTTTGAATAATTTTCAATCACATCATACTTCTTGTCTTTCATGTTAATTATTTCTAAATAATTCTTTTCCTTTTCACTCATTTTTATAATAATGTTATCTTTTATCACAACTTTTTGTTCTGTTAAAAGTAATTGTTTCTCAGTATCTTTTAATAATGCTTTAGCAGAATCACCAATTAATAAATCTTTTACAATTAACCTAACTACAGGAATTGGAAAATATTTAGTATGAATTGTTGTGTCCGTACCTGTTTGTGAAGAAGCTGTCAAGCTGAACATCATTATAATTAACAACGCGATTGATTTCATCATGATATATTTCTTTAATTATAGTTTTTTGACCCTTTATTATTGATATATTGTTATCTAAATTATTTATTTGTTTATTATAAAGAATAATTGTACTATCTATTTTACCTTGTTCCTTTATTAGTTCTTTCATCATCATATTTAAAGAATCTATTTTAGTTTTTTCTCCTAATCTCATAGTTACTTTTGGAGTAAGAACAAATACCACCCAATACAATAAAAATAACCCAAATAATCCCTTTAAAATTGTTTTATATTTTTTTATTAAAAAGTCCAATAATTTATTAATCATTTCTTTCCCCTGTTTTTTTCCTACTAGCTAAAATCCTAGACCATTTTGATTTAAATTTTTGATAGTATTGTTCAAGTTTATTTATTAAATTTAAAAAGTCTTCATCAACTTTTAACATGTCTCCATTAATATAAACCCCACTATTCTCACCTATTGTGAATGTAAAATCAATATCTTTATCAATAATTTTACCAGACCAATCAACATTATTTGGATACACATTTAATGTATTAAAATCAACAAGATCAGAAACTTCTTCAACAAACTCATCCATAGTTTCTTGAAATGCCAATTTATCATCTGTTGTAATATCTGTATCAGTTTTGTTTTTACCATGAAGGGCTAATATACCACCTGATATTCTATATCTTTGTGTTTTATCTTTAACAGAAGACACTTCTTCTTTATCATCACCATCTTCACTGGCAGTTTCATACTCTTGGTTATCTTGATCATCTTCAGTATCTTGACCAATTTTAGTTTCAATATCCTTGGCAATATTTGGTGGAGCTTCATCTGTAGTTTGTTCCATTAACATTCTTGATCTCTTTAAAAGAGATTTAATTTCATCGTATCTTTCGTTATGCAAGTTGCTCATATTCTATAAATTTTGTAAACATTTCAAAATTGAAAGAAGGATTTAAATCTGTGTAAGCGGTATCAAAATTACTTTTAGACACTATTCCACCGAAATGGCTTATACCTTCAACCTTGGTATTATGCCCTATAAATTTTCTTTCTAAGTTTAGAGATTCGATTAATTCATTACACAATTCAGCAGTTGCTTCAAGTTGACTTGTTGTATAAGGTTGCCAAAAAAAGAAATCTCTCCACTTTTTTTCGTAAACTTGTTCATTATAAATACTCCCATTCCAGTTAATATGATAGTTGGTGAGTGGTTTCTTTTCCAACCAACCCAAGTTCTCCAAAGTAACAATAATAGAATTTCTATTTATATTTTCTTCATCGAAGAAGTTTGAATAACAATTATCATCAAGCAACCTCAGAACTTTACCTCCTGAGGTTACAACATAATTAGGTATCTTATCATACTTTCCATTGTACCTAAATTTAAGGGAGGTCAAGTATTCCTCAACCTCCCTTGATGTATGACATAGGATTATTTGTTTCTTCTTTTTTTGCTTCCCTACCGAATTAAATTTTCCATATCTTTCAATGTTAAGCATCTCTTCTAGTGTAAGTAAGTATTTTTTTCTCAGGGTTGTTTATATAAACTTCGTTAATATCAGAATCATCAGGACCATTTGTACCTAAAGGACCTTCAAGTGTTCCGAATTTTTGTTCGTTCATTTTAACCAATTCTTCCTCAAGTCTTTTTAATTCATCTTCGGTTGGAACATATTTGTCTTCAACATATTTTGCCTCTTGTTTACCCGCTTCAATACTCAACTTATCAATATCAATATCTTTTGATGGTAACTTACCATTTTTTTTATCTTCTTCTTCAAATTTCACTAACATATGTAGGAAAGACAAAGAGATAATTGGTAACATACCACCTGAGAATAACGCCAAAAATCTTTTATGACCAACAGGATCACCTGAATCAACACCTAATAAACTAACAATAGGGTCAACCATATCAACCCAGTCTTTAAAGGATTGACTATTCACATCAATATATTGATAAGCAAAAAATATGTTACCAATAAATTGAATTAAAGTTACAATTCCAAATGGAAAATATACTTTTCTACCCATTCTAGCAGAAATAGCTGCCAATGCTGACAATGCAGCAATTTCAATTCCAACCGATAGATATATTGCCCAACTAACTGGATTAGATAATCCATACCATTTTGTTACATGCGAAATTGATACGAACGCAACAGTTAATATTGGAACCAAAAACGAAATATATATTATCGTTTTAAAATTTTTTTGAAACCAATTCATTTTATTTTTTATTTAATTTTTTTATCTCCTCTTCAATTTCTGTTTGTCTTCTAACATCCAATAATTTTCTGTCGGTAGCTTGAATCATTCTTTTTTCAGATTCCAAACCAGAAATTTTAAGTTCTCTGTCCATCTCTCCTTTTGTATATGTTGAATCTTTGATTGTAGTAATCTCTTTTTTAATTTTAGATAATTCTCTTGAATCACTACATCCTTTAAAGAACGTTAATAGGGCAATAACCAACACGATAACTGTAAAGTTGTTCTGTATAAATTTTTTCATAATAATAGTTTTAATCCACCAAATATAAAAGGTGTATTATATAAATACACCCTTTACTTAATTTTACATATAATCAAACAACGAACTTGTTTCATTTCGTAATTTTCTTAACGCCTTTTCCTTAATCTGTCTTACCCTTTCTTTAGTTAAATCAAAGTCATTTCCAATATCTTCAAGGGTTCTTGTTGAACCAGAAAGACCAAAATAATCTTCCACAATAATTCTTTCCCTTTCATCCAATACATCCAACATACCTATTAACATATCTTTAAATGTTTTTTCTGTGTTCATATTGGCATCCGCCAAATCAGCATTAGGATTATTTAATATATCCATCAAAGTATCACCTTCTTCATTTAAAGGCGAATCCAAATTAACAGTATAAGGAAGATTAACAAACTTTTCTGGGATATCAACACCAGCATTATCCAAGTCCTTCTTAGCCTTATGCAATTCTTGAACCACATTTACAGGCAAACGAATCGTTCTAGCATTCTCATTCAAAGATTGAAGAATAGATTGTCTAACCCACCAAACAGCATAAGATATAAATCTTAATTTCTTTGACCAATCAAAATTTTCAATAGCTTTCATCAACCCATAATTACCCTCAGCAATCAAATCAGGAAAATCTAACCCTTGATTTTGATATTGCTTACTTACCGTAATCACAAAACGCAAATTACCCTCCAAAATTTCTTTTTTAATATCTGATTTTTCCTTATCTGTTATATTATCAGATAACATTCTTTCAGATAATTCTCTCTCCCTCTCAGGAGTCATGACTGTTAGTTTTCTAATGTCTTTCAAATAACTTGCAATTTCTTCTTGGTTGATTGGAATTACCGCTTTTTCTTTCATAATTAATTTTTACTATATAAATCTAATGTGTCTTTCTCAAATTGAGTTAATGATTCCATTCCCTTGTTTGTAATCTTATCCAAGAGATAATCTAATGATGGCTTTTTAACTTTTTCTTTCACCCTATCCAAAATCAATGCCACAAAATCTTCATCTTCATCCTCATCCTCCATAAATTCAGAATTATTCTTAATATCACTCATATCTATAATAGAAACATTATCAGTTTCACTTTCCAAATTAAATAAATGTTTCTTGAGTTCTTTTGTCATACAAACCGACAATTTGTCAGTATATTCAGATAATATAAAACAATCAACAATACCAAATAAACTTCCTTGTACATAATCATGTATCTCTTCCTGACTTACCTCAGAAGCAAAGTGAAATATTAACGCTCCATCAGATGATTGAAACTTAAGGTGTGCAGAATCAACAATTGGTGTCAGAGTTAAAGCAATATCTTTACAAATATTCTTATCATGAAAATCACCTATAATAGTCAATAAAAATTTAGTCATTTTTTATAATTTTAAAAAATATACTTTAATAAGTTATGTTTTCCAAATAAATTTTACCTTTCGCACCCGAATGCTGTTCATACCACTTACCTTCCTTATCCATCCACACATAAGGATTAGTTGGATCTACTTGCCATCTGTACTTTGAATAGAACTCAAAATCTTTCTTCAATAGATTGGACTTATGTGAATCATGAAACTTTTGATTACCCCACCAAATTGGGTAGGTAACCGATTCATCAATTACTTCTTTACTCATCGTATTCTTAAATCCACGTCTAACCCACTCGTCAATACTTGCATTTAAGTACATCTTAAGTAATGGTACGTGTTGTCTCCACATAACCGAACAAGGATGGTTTAACCAACCCTTATAAGGTGTTCCATCTAATTTTGGTCTACCTGTTATGGCATTGATGATTTGGAATGTTTCGACTCTCTGTTTTCCCAAACGTTTATCGTCAAGTACTCTCAGTGATTCTGTAATGTCTGAATATGGTAAGAATGTTTGCATGGAGCAAATATACGGAATTATTCCATATAAACAAAAAAACCCCACTAATTGGTGGGGTTAATCATTATTTTATTTATTTTTCAATCTTTCAAGTGATATATTATAATATTCCTCACTAATCTCAATACCAATATATCTTCTATTAGTCCTTAAAGCGGCGATTGCAGTTGTTCCTGCCCCTAAACAATTATCCAAAATAATATCATTTTCGTTTGAATACGTTTTAATTAACCATTCAAACATTGAAATAGGTTTTTGCGTTGGGTGGTATACTTTACCTTCTGATTCAGCAGTTTTAAAATATTGTACTGACCTAGGATATCTTAATCCATCTTCATTTTTAACATGGATTTCACCTTTTTGTTCTCTATAAACTTCTGTTGGTCTATGAGCAATACCTTTATCGTAAGGAATACCTTGAACCATTTGAGGATTATATGTTGGCAATTTTTTATAGAAAACCAATATATCTTCGTGAGTCCTCATTGGCATTTTTTTACTATTTAAATACCCTGTAGATTTAGATTTTTCCCAAACTAATGAGTATCTAAATAATTTAGTATTAGACATAACTAAATTAGAAGTAAAAGGTTGAGCAGCGGTCAAAACAATCGCACCATTTGGTTTTATTATTCTTTCATATTGTTCCCATAAATCTTTGAATGGAATTACACTGTCCCAACCACATTGAGTTGTTCCATATGGTAAATCGCAAAGAATCATATCAATTGATTCTTTTTCTATTTTTTTCATCTCTTCAATACATTCACCCAATATTATTTTAGATTCCATTTAATAAGTTGTTTGTTATAATATAAATACAATTATAAAGCTTATCAATATTAATTGATTTTCTGTATCTAGGGTCCCATATAGGTTTCTCTCCAGACCTTTTTAAATCCATGAGAATAAACACATTATCAATATGACCATCTCTCATGAAAAAAGCCAATGTTTCTTTTTTTACACAATCTTGTAATGATATGATATAACTAAAAATTTTTTTATCCCCTATTTTATTATATTTTTTAATTATATTAAAATCGCTACTAGCTCTTTCAACATAAGTTTTATCAAGATAAGTTTTAGCTTCACAAATAATTCTTAGTTCATTTTCAATTTCAACGTGTTTATCTACTTGCGCCTCAAAAAATGCATCCTCATCTATTTTACACATGATTTTTTTTTCATCTCCTTTATAAACTTTTGAATTTTTAATGTTTAAAACATTAATACAATATTCAAATATTTCATTACAAATTTTTTCTCCGAGGTCTCCCATGATTTTTCGTTTCATACCTCCCCCAACAGATTGCCAAGCCCTATCACAATATTCATTTACAATTAAATTTAACTCATTATGAAAAGGAATAATTTCTTCTTTTGTCATCATTTTTTTTATTTGGAAAATTAAAGGTATATTAATTAATTAAGAAAACAAAATTTACAAATATATTATTTGAACTCCCATAATTTCACATATTTTTTTTATGTGTTTCAATTTTTCTTCTGACCCTGAATGAGTAGAAACAAAAACACCATTATGTAAATTTATTATTGAGGTTTTTCTATATGAATTTGTAAATTCATCTTTGTTTTTTTTAAAATATCCCTTTGGTAAAGTTTCAAATTTTTCACAGTCCATGATTTTTGATACGTTCAGTAAAAAATCTTTGTAATTATCAACAAACTTATTACTATTATAAATTTCACCCAACACTTTAAAATGCTGGATAATTTTTGACTCTTTCTTTTTTTTAACTTCATTTTTTTCTTTAACTAATTTAACTAAGAATTTAATTATTTCGTTTTGGTTTTCTACAATAATTTTTTCAATCGGTGACATATAATTTATTTTTTTAAAAATATATGTCTTTTATTTTATCCAGTCAATTATCTGGCTAGATAAAAAATAAAAAACCCCACTTATTGGGTGGGGTTTATTTTATTCTCCAAATGAATAATCGTAAGTTAAAGCATCGTGATGTACGATATTTTTGTTGAGGATTTCCCATATCCTCTCTGTTGGCTCGGGACCTGCTAATCGTGTTCTACACTCATTAACATTATCCTCCATAAATTCAACACCGTATGTTGTTGATAGGGCTTGTTCTAAGGTACATCCACTTCTCTCCATCTTTCTAATAACAACCTCAGATAAGAATTGTCCATCACCACATGAGTTATCCAAAAAAGTCTTTGTTGGGTCTGAGAATAAAGTTGGGTCTTCTTTCTCAAGTTTGTCTAACATCTCTTGGACCAGTGGGGTTGGTGTGAATACTTCTGCGGTTTGTTTAATTCGTAGTTTGTCACGCTCTACACCTGACATGTATTCTCTGTTCCTTACGTGGTTAATATATCTATTCATCAATAAATTCTTTCCAAAAATCTTTTCTAAATGATGAAACTATCTTGTAGTAAACTAATGGATTACCTGCAGTTGCAACATATTTTGTCGATTTATTTATTTTTTGAAATTTTTCAGATTTTAACACACTTTCAATCTGGTGGAGATTTTCAATAGTATCGACAATTCCAAAAGCGAATTGTGTCAAACCAAATTCTCCATTTGGATCTAACAAACAAGTTGGATTTGTACCATTACCGAGTATTAATTTTGGAATACCGAAATGACCTTTTTGATTGGTTGATGAATACATGAAATTAGCACTTCCATCACTCAAAACACTATAGACACAAGGATATTGAAACTCCTCTGATTGTGTTTTTGAAATATATTTTTTTCTAGTCTCATAATCAGAAAAACTAAAAATAATATCAACTTTTTCTTCATCATCTTTTGCAATCAAATCCATAACTTCATCGAAAAGAAAATTTGGAATAATTTCTAATTGTGAAATGTCTATTTCTTTAACAATTTCATCTTGAAATTTTATTATGGAATTTCTCTGGTTGGTAGTATTCTGTATAACATACCAATCAAATGGCGTTGTTGCATTAAACATTTGTTGTCCAATTTCCACGCTATTAATTGACAAATACTTTAAATTTTTTTCTTTGATTAACTGTTGAACATCTTTATACTTACCGTCAATATTTCTCCAACCATTGGGATGTATCAAACTAACATATCCGTTTTCTTTACAGACTTGGAATGATTTTTTAACAAATTTGTTCCAAAGAGATTCCGTCTTATTTGGTCCCACTTTAACCTGATACGGAGGATTACCTAAAACTACATCAAATTCCATTTCTATTATCTCATTCAAAAAATCTTTATGTCGTACATTTTTAAGACCACGACGTATTAAGTGATTGATATACTTAACTCTAATATCATACCCATAAACACGAGATTTTGCGTCGTCTTCGGTATACCCATAAATATACACCAAACGTCTTACAATCTCAAGTAGAAAGGTTCCTTTACCCATACAAGGGTCTAAAAAAGTCGCATTTGGATTCCTCCAAACTTCTTCAGGAATTTTATCCAAAATTTTACACACTAATTCAATAGGTGTAAAAACTTCACCTTTTGACGAATCCTCCTTCCACTTTAAATATTGAGTCATTTTCATATTACAAAGATATGGTATTTTCTTCTTTATTATAGGAAGTGATAATAGTATTTAATAATTTTTCAGACAAAGCACCTGTCAATATGATTTTCTTAACCGTTTGACAATCAAGTCCAACTTCAAAGACAACCTCCTCAAAATAACCTTTCTCATCAATCATGTTCAAGGTTGTTATAATATTGTCAGATTCACAGTTGTTAATCTCAGATATTTCAACAATGTTCTGCACAATATTTGATAGGACTTCTTTAAGTTTTTGACGAAGGTCTTCAACAACTTTCTGATTCTTTTTTTCTTCTTTAATTTTTTCTTCGTCAGTTCTAACAACTTTAGATGAATCAATACCTTCAATCTTTTCTTCTTCAGTTTGATTGTTAACCTCAATGCCAGTCAACAACTTAACCAACTCTAAGTCATTAATAACCGAATCAACTTTAACAGTCTCCATTCCAACACGAATCAAGTCACTTGAACTAATTAACTTATCAGCATATTCGTCAGATACAATTGGTTCCATCATGCCTTTATCATTAACAAAGATATTAACAGAACGAAGTACTCTATGGATACCGTCGCTTAGTTCACTGACTTGAACTTTCTCACCTTCATAAATCAAGTATTCATCTATAGGATTAACTTGTTCACGATTATGGTCCAACGACAATGAAATAACATTACCATAAACTTTCTTATCCCCACCATAAGTTTCACCAGGTGTTAACACACGAGAAACTTTTTGACTGATGGTTGCATATGAACCACGGTCAAACATTAACATTACGGTATCAATTTCAGATACAGAGAAACTACGAGACCCCATGTCCTTACTAATGAAAACAACTTTCTTTCCTTCTCTTTGAGCTCGAGCAACAACACCTTTAGCTTTCTCTTCAGCCTCTCTGTTGCATGTCTCATCTCCGTTAATTAATTCAACAATATATTGTGGTCCTAAATTATCCTCAACTAATTTATGAAATTTCTTCTGTTGTTTTTTATCAGGGGTACCAGCAAAAATCATTGTAACCTCTTTAGGACAAATTTCACTTGTATTTAAATCAACTAAATAAGTTAATTTTCCATTATACTCTCCAAACAAAGACTTAATCAAATTAGAAAGTACTGGTTTTGATTTATCAACATCAGAAAATAACTTGTTCCAATCAGTTCTATATTCAGGTTCAACACTATAAAAATTATCAACTACACCCCCTAAAGATAATCTCATAAATTGAGGAACGACAATATCTTTAACTGAACCTTTACTTTCCTCAAGAAATTGTAATCCTGTTTGAATAGGGTGTTCCCCCTTCTTAACCATTAACATATCACTATAAGACCATCTGATGATATTATCTCTAAGATTTGATAATGGTGACGCAACACGTTCAATTGCAGTACCTGTCATATAGATATTCAGTCTACAATTCAAATAGTAAATTTTTTCTTGACTGTTAATTCTGTGAGCCCCAAAGTCCGCTTCATCAATGATTGAAACTTTATCATAACTTGAAAGTGATTTGATAATTTCTAACTTTGATTCGTGTTCTCTCATATGAAGAGACATTACAACCACTATTAATTTCTTACCGTAGTTCTCATCAATAACCGATTGTATGTCATCTTCAGATGTAACAAATACAATGTTAGATGAATATCCTTTGAAGGTATAAAATTCTTTTTTGAATGAAGTTATTGCAGTTAAAACATAGGTAGGTATTACACATAATTTAATGTTATGTTCTATAAATAAAGTATTTAATAGGTCAATAGCCCATATTGTTTTACCAAATCTTGGTGCTAATTCTAAAGCAAAATCAATCTTATCATATCCAAGACGTATCTCGTTTTGATATTTAGTTAAAAATTGATTCTTAATTACTGATTGAAAATATCTAGGTGTGTACTCAACCCGAGTATCTTGTGAAGACTCTGCAATAATCTTATTCATAACCGCAATCACCTCATTGTCAGATGTAAATCCACCATACCACTCTCTAACAATATGAATATACCCTAACTTAATTAACTTCTTGTGGACATCATGGTCACTTAACTCAGAAGTACCTTCCCAAACTTTCTCAGGATTTTCGGACATTGCAGTACGTGCCTGTTCTTTGATTCGAACATCAGCGGTTCTATTTGTTTGTCCAAACTTATAGTTTCCTTTTTGTCTATCAGTTGGTGTTGTATGCGTGTATAACGTATTCATACGGCAAAGATATGAAAAGTATTTAATAAAACAAAAAAGTTTCACACTACTGTGAAACTTTACTTACGTTATCAATTTTTTTGATTTGAACTACGTTGTCCGCCCAATTGGATATTAGAGGATTATGACTGATTACAAATATCTTTTCAAAGTAATCCTTTAATTTTCCAAAAAATTCCCCAACCATTTCCAAGTTATCGTTAGAAACCTTACCCCACGTTTCATCGTATACTGATATGTTTGGTTTTGGAAGTGAACATACCTTAGCGAGTACGGCTCTGATAGCCAACGCTCCAACGGTCTTCTCATATCCTGAACCTGCGGTCATAGGTTTTTCAATACCTGTTCCATTATCAATCATGATGAAGTCAACCTCGTTCTTATCGTTGATACGAATCTCCAAGTTGAAGAAGCAAGAGTCTTGAAGTAATCTCTGAAGTTCAGAGTTAATCAATGGTAACATTGTTTTCATTATAATCTTGGCAATTCCATTTTTACCGAACACGTCAACATAGATTTTATATATCTTTTCACGTTCAAACTCTTCAGCAATTTTGAGGACGATATCATTATTCTTTTCAATCTTATTATTTAGATTTTCAATTTGATTTTCATTAGTAGATTGTTTTCTTTCATATCCACGTTTTTCGTTAATCAATTCATCAATTCTATATCCGGCTTTAACTAACTGTCCATCAACCTCATTGTTCTTCTTAATCTTATCTTGAACTTCTTCGTATCTCTTAAGTTTATCTTTGGATTGTCCAAGTTTTAATTCATTGGATTCAAGGGATAACTCATATTTTTCTTTGATAAGTTTGTTTCTTTCATATTCATCAAAATCTTTTTTTAGTTGGACAAAAGATTTTTCAGTTGTCTCTAAAATTTGAATTTCTTTATCAACCTTTAATATATTTTTTTGAGTTTCCTCTTTTTCACCAATTTTCTTTTTAGTTAGTTCAGCTTCCATCAATTTAATTCCACAGTGTTGGCATTTAATACCATCACCATATTTGTCAATTAACTCAGCAATATCTTCTCTTTTATTCATCAATAAGGTAAGTTCCTTATTCTTTATTCTAATTTGTTCTTTAACCTCATCATGTTTATCTTCATGATAGAATTCTTTTGGCTCAACAATCTTAATATCGTTAATTTGTCCTGTTATTCTTTTGCTGGTTGTTACATAGTCATCAATATCCCCCTGTAACTTCACTGGATTCATTATAATCAACTCTTGGTCGATATCTGTATACTTTGATGCCAATAATCCATCCTTATATTCTTGACCCTTCTGTAACCTTTTATTAACATCTTCAATCTTGGTTTTGGCATCATCTATCTCATTCTTTAATGTTTGAATACTTTCTTTGGATGTCTCATTATCTTGTTTCAATGACTCCGTGTTATATATGTTAGACATCATTCCTTTTGAGAACTCAGAATAGATTTCCTTTCCAGTTTCTTCTTTCTTTTTGAGAAACTCCAATCCCAAGAATCTGCTTAACACCTGACCACGAGCAGTTGGCTTTGCTTCCAACAAGTCCTCAAGGTTTGATGCTGTGGTTACAATAGTCATTAGGAAGTCATCCATGTCCCCAATTGATGTTTTGATAAAGTTCTCAGTCTCACGTCTTTGCTCCCCTGTAAAGTTCTGCAATTGACCGTCAGATAACTTCTTGAAGAAGTCCAACTCGGTCTTAACATTCCATTCACCTGCTTTAGATTTTTTTCTCTCAATCTTACGAGCAATGATATATTCCTCTCCATCAATGATGATATCACCCTTAACTGACACCACATTCTTATCTGTGAATCGGTTAAAGATTTCTTCTGCCTTCTGTGTCTTTGTTGTTGTATTAAAGAATAAGAACAATAATAAATCCACGGTTAATACCGTCTTACCACCAAAATTTGGAGGGTCTGACTCAACCACCGTAATACCATTACACTTATCAAAATCAATTACTTGGTCTTCACCATAGGATAAGAAGTTACTGAATTCAATCTTCTTGATATACCATCTCTTGAATGGAGTTACTTCAACCTCATTGGCCATCATTCTGTTCTCAACTGCAAGGTCAATATTCATAACTTGGTCATAATACTGGTCTTGTTCCTTACCTTCAAGAAGAGTTCTAATCAGTTCATTCTGATAGTTCTTATCCATGATATTAACTGCAACATCAATAGTCTGTTGGGTTTCATCAGTTGTCTTTACCTTGGTTATAACATTAATGTTTGATGAAACATACTTCTTCATAAAGTATTGTTTAACAGACTTAATTCTTTCTTGAGTAAAATTCTCTGGCGTATCTTCCCATATCACTTGAACATAAGGATTCTCCAAGGTAGATATATCTAATTTTGTTGACATATATGTATAGTTATATTCTGGATGCGGATTGAACAAATCCCATTTCATTATTATTGATTTACTGTAAGACCAGACGCCGCAGCATCCTTCTTTTTCATTTCTTCAATCTGAGTCTTCATAGACTCATTGAATAATTTTTGGAACGCATTTTGTTCCGCTTTTAATTTTTGGTTTCTCGCTTCAACTTTTTTGCGATGTTTTTTTTCTTGTTTTCCCATTTTATTGTTTTTTTGGTCGGTTCTCTTCGAACCATTCTATTATTGAATTGATTGCCCAAACGGAACCTGATGCTAACATACTATCAAAAAACCATGAGACAATATTTGTTACTCCAAGTATTTCATGTACAGGTGAATAAATTGAAATCGATAAAAACCACCCACAATGAAATCCAAAACACATCATACATTTAATCATTTTGGATACAAAAACCCAAAATCCATGTAAGAATCCATCCCCGTGGTCAGCTTCATTAAAAATGTAATTTCTTGGCCCGTTGAATATACTACCGTAAACTACAATATTACTTAATCCATAAGCAATAATCATCCATAATACTAATTGTGTCATCATATTTTTTTTATATTGTTTTATTTAAATTTGACCCACTCAGATAGACCGCTCTTTTGTCTGATTGGAATTTTTGAATATCTTCTATTGTTTTTTCGTATTCCTTTATCAATTTATCCTTCTCGATGTTCTCACTCCTTATCTTTTGAATGGTAACTTGAAGAGCATCTAACTTACTCTTGTCAACTCCACCTACTTCTTTTTCAATTATTACCTCTCTAATGACTTCAACAGGAACCTCAACAATCTTTTCAACTTCCTTAATGACTTCAACTATCTTTTCAATAATAACTTCTTTAATTTCTGGCTCAGGTTTGTCACAAATGTTGTCTAAAATTGTTACAACTTCTTCTTCTTTTTTGTCGTAAATATATACTATTTTTTCGACAGGAACTTCTACTTTTACCTCCTTAATTACCTCTCTATCAACGTATTCTATAACTTTTATTTCCGTAGGAGTACTTGGAATTTCTTTAATTACCTCAACAATCTTTTCAACAATAACTTCTTTGGTAACCACTTTTTCTATAGGAACCTCCACATATTCAATTTTAATAACTTCTTTTTCTTCTACTACAGGAATCTCAACATACTTGATAACTTCCTTAATAACCTCTTTCTCTTTTACCTCTTGATTAACATTTAATAGACCATACCTTTCAATGTTAAATCCAGTTGTAAAGGAATCCTTAACAACTTGACTTACTAATAAATCATTCAGATTACAGAAAGATACTAAATCTTTATGCTCAGAATTGGAGAGGTTAAGTTTAACTTCCATTTTAGTAGTTAACTAATTTTTCATTCCCTTTCTCTAAACACTCAATCGAATTAATATAAAAAGAAAGGAAAGGTTTAGGATTAGGTAAATCCACAAAAGTATAGTCGTCTTTTTCAACTTCATATACGCCATATCCGTGTTTTCTAATTGTTTCACCAAAATTTTGTTGGATAGTAGAACCGACCATATATGCCTTCTTGCCACCAGGGATATCAAAAATTTGTCGTTTATGTATGTCTCCACATAATACAAGGTCACATCCTTTAAATTTACTAACATCAAATCCATCTTCAAACTTATAACCTACATCAGTATAAAGTCCTTGAACTGGTCCATGAAATAACCCAATGTTCTTGTTTTTTGACTTTTGAATATCAGGAGGAATATTGTGATCCATTAAAGAATAAACACACCAATTGATATTATCATCTTTGTATATCCCTCTATTCTTAAGATACACAATATTTTCATTTTTTAACGAATCAATAACAGGAGTTAATGCATCAAGCCTTGTATTGTTATTTTCAAGAAAATCATGATTCCCAATTATAACAATAGTCTTAGCAATTTTGGCACATTCAGTCAATACCCAAGCAACAAATTCTACCAACTCTGGTGTCATCTGATTTTTTGAATGAACTAAATCTCCCGTAAATACAATTCGGTCAGGTTGAAGTGTTTTCCACTCTCTTAACGCAGTTTCAAGGATTGCACGATATTGCTCATGATCCTTGAATAGTCTAATATGTAAATCGGAAAAATGTACCAGTCTTTTAATCATTGTCAGTTATTAACATTATACCTAAGATTATGAATAGTGAACCCACAGCCAAATTATCAAAAATTGCGAACTGAGTAATACCAGTACCAAATAAAAGATAAGGACCGAATTTTTTCCAAAACTTTAAAAATTTATTCTCCATCTATTATTGTTTTTTGTTCTTCAAAAGGATTAAATCCTTCATTTATATGACCACAGTTATCACATTTATAAATTGGAAATGGTACTGTAGTATCTTCTGAATCTCCTGTCATCATCTTAGATACTTTCTTAAGATAAATAACTTCTCTGAAATAAATACTATCACAACTCTCACATTTGATAGTTGGACACTCTCTTAAATTAATTTTTGGTCTTTCTAATCCCATATTTTGTTTTTTAATATATAAAATATAATCAATTACTTCTTATTAATCAAATATTGTTTTATGTCCATATCTAAAACAGTATTAACAATCTCTTGAGGTACTTTAAATTCTTCAAATTGAGATTCATCTGTTAAGTGAGTAATAACACATCCAAATAACTTAATATCCTCATATTTGGTACCTTTCAACATCTTTAACAATAACTTACCATAAAATGGTAATTGAAGCAAGTAGTGACCTAATGCTGTATCAGGGTACTTACCAAATGGGTCTTTTAATCGTTTAGTATATTTTGTTTCTTGGAAGTTCTTTTTCTTATTTGTCTTCCAATCGGTAATTACAAATCCAAATTCAGTCTTGAGTCTATTCATCATTAACCAAACTTTATCGGGTTGTCCTGTATATCCTAATTCAGGGTCACCAAGAACCATCTCTGTATCTAATAAAACTGCCCCCCTTTCTTCCATCAAATTAATATATCTATTCCCCGCAGAAATCATATTATCACCTTTCATGATTTGAGTTAAATCACAATCAAAGATAGGTTGTCTAACTTCTTTATAATTTCCGTTACGTTCAATAATATTCTTCTCTAATACATAGTGGACTCTACTTCCCATATTGGTTGAGTAATCCCCAGCAGCTGACCATTCTTCAAGTAATTGTTGTTGTTTTTGTAGGTCTCCACCTGCTTTATTATAAGACGCTTCTTCTAACGGAAACTCCGTATAAAATTTCTTAAGGACTTTAGAAACTGAAGGATAATCTTTCCTTCCATTCATCGTATATATGTGTTCGTTTTCTTCAAAGGTTAGTCCAAGTTCCTCTTGTCTAACTTTAATTAACTCTCTGATTTCTTGTGCGATGTTACTTAATTTCATAATAATACTCGTCAATTTGTCCCCTTAAATCACAAACGTCTTTGTCTGAAGGAAGTTTAATAATTTTTATTTTGTTGTATAATATACCACCATTTAATTCATGATATAACTTAAGTCCATCCTTAAACGCATCTCCATCCGTACATATAATAATATTACATTCCGCTTTGTTATACAATGTTTCAAACAATAACTTACTCATTTTCTTTCCCAACATAACAATTGGGTTAGGTAAGAAGAACGAATCAAATACCCCTTCACACAAATATACGTCTTTTTTCCAATCTATATTGTTTTCACCAAATATAATTTCATCCTTAGGTACGGTTGGATTCTTATATTTCATCTTCTTGGGTACCCAAGATCTTGCAACATAGTAGTTTAGGACATTCTCTGAATTATAAGATGGAACGATTATCCTGTAAGAGAAATCACCATTTACGGTATATCCTATCTTAAATTTCTTAATCATTTCATCTGTTATACCCCTTGATGTAAGATATTTCATCGCCTCTATATGTGGAATAAATCTTGGGTTAGAGTCCTCAAATGAGGTATACCCTTCAGGTAATCTTAATTTAGGTCGTTTAACATCTTCCTGTTTTAATTCTTCAGGTTTAATTAAATCGTAAAGTTTTTTTTGTTTCTTGCTTCCAAACTTATCAAATAATTTTCCAAGTGGGCCTTGTGTTCCGTATATTTCACAACAAGCCCAACATTTGTACACGTGTTTTCCATAGTTAATCTCAAGGTTACCCTTACCATCTCCGTGGTCTAATCCTTTTTCATCAGCACATACTGGACAATCAAAAGATATTTGACCTTTTGATTCATAATGCTGATGCGGTTTACCCAATACATCAGACAATAATTCTACCAATACTTCAACTTCATCTGTCATACCACAAATATAGTTAAATTATTCGTTAAAGTCTTCAGGAGTTTTGTTAAACGGATCAGGAGCAGCAATATGTTTTCTCCACCATTTTTTAATTGGGTGAGTGTCATCAACATTTTTTTCGATAATTCCTGCAACAAGAATAAAAAATGTGGTCGCAAACAAAAGAAATATCCACAAGTAAGCAATTATAATCATATTATTCCCATTTAATTTTTGTTATATTATAATAATCTTTTATCTCAACACCAAAATATTTCATCCTTGTTTTAACTTCAAATAAACAATTTTTTCTTATAAATCTGTTAAGTTTAACTTTTGAAATACTATAGTTTTTTAATATTGAGGTGGTATACCACGTTCTATTCTCAACCCCCACTCTGACAGATATTTTTCCTTCAAAAGTTATATCAACTTCTTCAGAAAAAGTATATTTTCTATAGTTGTTGATTTTAATAACTCCGTTTAAATGTTCTGTATTAATAGGAATTTCTCCCCACTTTTTGAGTGATTTCTTAATACCTGTGGAAACTTCATTTTGAATTACGTATCTTGCCATAGAGGACGAAGATAAGAAGAATTATTTACTCTACCAAATTTCTTTTGATTTCATATAACCCAAAACTGCGCAATAGGCATCAGATTGGTCAAAATTTTCTTTTTTAAGTGTATTGTTCTTGGTATATCCCCAAATAATTTGAGGTTCTCTTTTGGCTACTAATTCCCATATGATAACTTTTTTATCTGTGTCTTTTGCGAATCCTCCAAATAGTACGTGTTTACCCTTATCATTTGGTTGAACTAAATGTGGAAAGGCAAACTTTCTTGAGTTATAAGTTGAAATGAATTCAGGGATAACTCCTAATACATCATAGATTTCTTTACAAATCAATGTGTTGTATCTCATAAGAGTACCTACAGTCCATACGTTATTTGAGTTTAATAATGGTTCTTCTATAATCACTTTAGTGATTCCCATACCAACATAGTTCATAAGTTTTTCTTTAAAAACTCCACTTTTAAGTATAAGATCCTCAATCTTACTATCAGTTGTTGGTTTAGGTCTTGGAGACACGTGAGTTAACTCCAACAAACTTTTAGTTTCAATATCAAATAACGCCCAACCAATCACTTTCGTTGACACATCTAATCCAAGAACTTTGGGTGAATCTTTTGCAATATTTTTTGCCATTATAAAATTTTAAAACTTTTATTAATAAAATAAAGAGTCCATATTAAAAGTCCAACTTTACAACATACTGTTGAATTCCCTGTCTCAATTCAGGCGACTGTAATTTGGATATAACCAGAAGGTCTTTATTTGTATCATACAATCCAATTTCAGTCACATATGAAGTCGTACCCGATGTCCAAGTGGGGTTTGAGGTATTTGTAAACTGGTTCCTTCCAAGATTAACAAGATATTTCATCTCATATATTGTTGCAGAAATGTCTGTTTCAAAATTGCCATACAGATAGTATTCGTCGCCAAAATTCAAAACATCAGTATCATTTAAAGGTGTTAAATCAATATAATTACTTAAATCATAATAAGGTGCTGAAGTATATTCAGAGAGTGAAATTTGGAATGTAGTTCCCGTAAGACCACTCATAGTTAAATAATTATTGATAGATGAACCACTGATTTCACTAGTAATATCAATTTCTTTCCAAGCTGTTGGATTTGGTTTTTTAGTACCTGTAACCATTTGACACAATAACTTAACTGAGTTAGCTGTGTACCCCGTAAGATTTGATTCAAAATTAGGATTCAAGAATGAAAATTCAGGACCAAATCTAACTGCAATATTTTGTGTATTTGCCGTAACACTTGGATTCGCGCTGATATATGAATAATAATTGCAATGTAATGATTGAGTAAACGCTGTTGAATCAAATCTATAGGTTACCCACATAGCTTGAGTTGCAGCAGAGAATATACCTGTTGCTGTTGAATTATTGGTATAACAAGTATTTGGTGTTAACAATGACAACTTAGGAGCTGGTAAAGTCCAGTTTCTATTTGATTTGTTAGAAAGTGCCGCAACTACCTCTTCATCATCAACAATGATAATTTCTTGGTCAGGAAATACTTTACCTATTCTATTTAAGTTACCATTATCATCCGGATTGGTATCCCATAAATGATAATATCTAATACCTGGATCATTCATACCAACATTAACCTTCGACTTAATATAATAAGGATAACATAAGTCATAATCAGGTGGATCAATCCAAAAAGTTTCCCCTATTGAAGAACCTGTTGATTTGTGCCACATTAATGTTGGTAATGTCAATCTAAGATGTCTAGCCAAACCTGTACTATCTGTTGGTGTTTGTGGGTCAAAAGGAACTGTTGAAAATTTTTCTCCATAAACATGGTCAATATCTTGATTAGTATAATGAATAATAGCAATTGCTTTTTGTTCTTTTGGAGTTACAACAATTTTTTCATCAAATGAATTATAATAATACACTTCACTTGTATCTGTCTGTCCACTTGGTTCTTGATATCCCAAATATTCTTTGGTTCCAATATAACTAACTGAACCAAATTGGTTATATCCTTCCCAAGAATTATTATCTAATCCCGCAGGGTTTTCTGACCAAGGAATATTCATATTCCAAATTAAAGGATTTATACGATTTATAACATTACAAGTTGACTCAAAATTCAATACATCTTCTTGCCAATAAGGTGCTGGTGTATTAGAATCATAAAATGGTGTCATCCCTGAAGGATATATTTTAGCTCTAGCATATGCTGAACCTGATGATAAGAATGAATAATCAGGAACACTTCTGTCTAAAGTTAAACTCCAAAAAGTTGTTGCAGAAGTTCCTGTTGTTGGATTTAAACTTTGAATTTTATATGTTAAAATTGGTGCAGTTGTAAATCCTGAACAATATCCATCACCATCCAAAAATAAAGTAATAAAGTCATTAACTGATGGAGTTCCTGATGATGGAGAACATTCTTGAGGGTCAAGTTCAATATCTATTGTAGTTTGTCCTGACAGTGTACTCATATCAATCCAATAGTTAGATGTTACAGTATAGGCTGAAGTTGTCTGAGCAGTCCAATGTCCTTGAGTCCCCCCTGTGGCAAAAAATCCTTTTGGTCCAGCGGAATTATACACTACTTGTACATCACTATCCATAAAAGGAATACCATAAGTATTACCTTGTTGTGCACTTACATAATAAGGATATTTGATATTTTGTTTGTTTGATTCAGGAGACCCTGTATCATTTTGAGCGTTAAACGCTGGCATTAAAATATTATTATTAACTTGATTGTAATTTGTAACTGCAGAATATGAAACTTCACTATCTCCTATTTGAAAATACGAAATATTAAAATTACCCTGAGATAACTTTCTCCTACCTACATCAGTAAGTCTTGTATTAATTAATCCTGCAGTATTTTTTATGATATATGCCATTGTTTATAAATATTCTTTTTTTCTTTTTAATAACTATAACATCCAAGACCAACTGATGATCCAATTATTCCATTGTTTAATTCATATAATGCTCCTGATCCATCAGTACAATATGAATATTCTGTTAATAAAGTTGGGTTTGATGAATTTCCTCCGTATAAAGAAAGGCCCGTTTGAAATGAAGGTCCATTTATATATCTTGTAATATCATTTCCATAATCCGAACATGCTTCTGATTGACTATTACCAACTCCTGAAATAACTGTAGTGTAAGTTGAAGGTAAATAATTATTTTGTCCATATTGAAGACTATGATTTTGAATACCTTGTGGTATATCATCATCCGTTATTGTACAACAAGTACATCCATTAATAACTGAAGTCGATACTGATGTTAATATTGTTTGGTCTAATTTAGTAATACATCCATTAGATCCAACTTGTCCATCAGTAATTTGAAGGATTGATGTTGACGTACCTGATACCGAAATATCTTTACTAAATTGTAATGAATAAACTTGACTCTCACTAACATTAATAGTTTCATATGGACTACAATAAGGTCTATTTGATGTTGTTGTAACAGAAGATGTTGTTGATGGATATTGTAATACTTCGTTCTGTGACACAGTAATTATATCTGTTATTGTTCCTGTTCCAGGTTGATTATAATTCTTGGTAGTACTTATATTCAAATCAAAATTTACAATTGACCCATCAGTTATAGATGGATTCACTTCCACATGCCAATATGCAATCTGTGTTGAAACATCAATTACTTCAATTCTATCAACTACTGTTGCTATAGAATATGTTATTGGATCTCTATCAAAACCAATAACAACAACTTGAGTTTGAGTATTATTTAATGAATCTTTTGTTATAACAGTATATGTATTTTGACATAATCCGTTAAACATATTACTTGATTGGAAACTACTTCCATTATTAATTGAATAAATATATGGAGGTACTCCTCCCATTGTTGTAACACTAATTGAACCATTACAATTTAATGTTCCACTGCATGATGTATTTGTTCCCACTACGTTAGTTGATAAAGGTAAATATGTTGGACAAGTTCCTTGAGTCATTGAGATTGAAGGTTGTGTTCCATTTCCTCCAGCAATTGACCATGAACTTGTTGGTATATTTGATGGGTCGGTACTTACAGGTAATCCAATTGTATTTGTCCAACCTTGAATCTCCCATCTTAAATTTGTTATTGACCATCCAAGAATCATTGATTCTGATGTCCATTGTGGTTTTCCGTTTTGATTTCCACTTATAACAAATTGGTATGGTCCATAACTTACAGTTGCATAAGTAACAATCAAACATAAATTTGGCCATGATGAAGATGGTGTTAATGTTGGTGTAGGAGTATTTGTTGTTGTTGGTGTAGGAGTTGGAACAAAAATACTACAAATTGTATTAGCAGTATAATCACCATAATAATCTACAATCGTAATTGGATAGTTTCCTGCAGGTATATTTGTTAAAGTTTGCGTCCTTTGTCCTCCTGTCCAATAAAAAGAATATGGTGCTGTTCCACCTGTTACTCTTATTGTTAAAATTCCATCAAAACTAGTTTCTGATGAAGGTTGTTTTAAAACTTGACATCTTACACCCATATCAAATAATGTAAAAACATCACAATTATTTTTTAATCTATAAGCTGCTGCATTAGAAGGGGTAATTGTTGGAGTTGGTGTACTTGTTGTAGTAGGTGTATAGGTTTGAGTAACGCTTGGTGTAGGTGTATAAGTTGGCGTCTGTGCTGGAGTTTTGGTCGGAGTAGGTGTTGGACAAATTGTCGTATAAACAACATTCAACTTAGTTACACCATTACTTGGTTTGGTGTAATCCATAGTAATAATAGCATTAACATCGGTACCTTGAACAAAGTTACCACAACAATCAGTATAATAATGATTACCTGTTGTAACACCACTACCACATATTATTGGAGTTGTATAAGGTGTTTGAGTTGGAGTTGGAGTTGTTGACGCCATTAATTAATTTTATTATATTCTATAATTATAAGACTCAAGTATTTTTTGTATAGATTTGTTATTATACGAACTCAAGTTTAAACAACTATAAAACATATTATTATAATCCGTATCTTGACCTATATGTATTAAACTCCGCCAAAACTTCTGCAGGAGTTAATACAGTATTCCAAATTTTTACAATTGCAAGTCTACCATCCAATGGATTACCTTCCGCACTTCTTAAAACCGCTAAAGGACCATTAGTGGTACTTAATGTTGAAGAAGTTGAGGTATTTATCTGACTACCATTTAAGTATGCAATTTTTTGATTTCCTGAAATATTATTTGTAAATGTAATATTCATCCACGTATTTTGAGTTCCAACCACTGCATTGTATTTTTAACTATAAATACTTAGATATTCTGTAAAACATATTATGTTAATATCCAAATCTGCCTTTATTTGCGTTATAGTTTTGTTGAATTTCTGCAAGAGTTAATGCTCGATTATAGATTAGTGCAATCGCAACATCACCTTTTAGATAATATAAACCATTGTAAGCCGCAATTTGTATAATTCCAGTACCTAGGAAAGTATCAGTATTTGAATTAGTCACTTTCTGTTGACCGTTAATATAAAGCACCCATCCGTTTGTGTTACTATAAGTTACAGCAAGATTATACCAAGTACCTGTACTGAGAGCAGGGGCAGGGGCAACTACTCTAGTCCAAACGCCATTATGGCCTCCTTGTAATATACCATTAGAATTATTCAACCAAAAAGCATGCTGGCTGGCGGGTCCTGGAGTTGTATCAGCTCCACTAATAATATTATTTTCAGTTGCAAAAGTACTAAATTTTACCCAAGCTTGCTTCGTATAAGCAGTTTTTGATAAAATATCGGAATTATTATATCCATAAGCATTTCCAGGGAAAGTAATATAGCCACTCGCATTATATGAATACGATCCAACTAATGTAATATTATTATTATTCCCACTCAAATCTTTCCAAGTTGAACCAGAACCAGAATAACTAATAATATTTCCAGCATCATAGTATGCAGTACTTCCACTACTTATAGTAGCTCCTGAGGTTGGAGTTACTGTTTGAGTTTGTGTTTTAGTTACTGTTGGAGTTTGTGTTGCGGTGTTAGTCGGAGTTTGAGTTTTTGTCGCAGTATTTGTTGGAGTTTTAGTTTGTGTTATAGTATTAGTTGGTGTTATAGTATTAGTTGGTGTGATACTTGGTGTAACTGATGGTGTAACTCGTGGTGTGACTGATGGTGTTGGAGTTGGTGTAACATTGAATGTCGTTCCTGTCGAAGCCCCGACATCTAGTCCATATTTACTAGTTCCGGATATATCAAATACCACATTAGCAAATGAACTTACATCAGTTAAATTATTGTAATTATAATTAACAGATTGTCTGGAATAACCTATTGTTGAACCTGATAATATTGTTATCGAACTATTAATAACTAATGGAGACCCACTAACAACATTAAGTATATTAGTAAAATTGGTTGTCACATCCGCATCTAAAGGATATGTTGATGTTAATGTATATTCGGCATTAACGGAACCTGGTGAGTATAGACCTTGTAATATAAGATTATTTGATACACCTGACCACGAATTCCAATACCCGTTATTGGTTAACCACGCAGATGATTGGTCTCCTGTGGTAAATGTTTGCGGTGTACCATTTTTAATTGAAACGAATTGCGACAAATTAATAAATGATTCTTCGGTCAAAGTTTTTGTTCTATAAAATTCAACTGAAGCAAATACTCCATCTACTGGAGTTGGTTGAGTGTTTCCAGAAACAGGTTCTGCAATAACAAACCCTAATTCTTCATCAGGTCCTTTCCAAAACAAAGGACTGTTAGTAAATCCTGATGATGGAATTCCAACGGATAATTTTCCAACTTGGATTGTTCCTGGTATTAAAACGGAGTTATTATATGCAAATTGTCTTGATGTTGGCATTGTATTTTTAACTATAAATACTTAGATATTCTGTAAAACATATTATGTTAATATCCAAATCTGCTTTTATTTGCGTTATAGTTTTGTTGAACTTCTGCAAGAGTTAATGCTCGATTATAGATTAGTGCAATCGCAACATCACCTTTTAGATAATATAAACCATTGTAAGCCGCAATTTGTATAATTCCAGTACCTAGGAAAGTATCAGTATTTGAATTA
>Ga0209084_1000699_pt1 | contig 31119 bp, 46 predicted proteins | sample C_130820_MF_Meta_FD_187309 | JGI IMG/M metagenome (GOLD analysis project Ga0209084, IMG submission 187309) | Freshwater microbial communities from Lake Croche, Canada to study carbon cycling - C_130820_MF_MetaG (SPAdes) (version 2) | ecosystem: Environmental > Aquatic > Freshwater > Lake... | reverse complement strand
ATCATCAGGTATCAGGTGTCCGTCAACTTTGTGAAAGCCCAATGGAGTAACACCACAATAAACCTTGCGTTCTTTTTTAAGGTGTGACATAACACTTGTAATAAGTTCCCCTCTCTGATTGGATTCAAACTCAGCAAACGCAGCAATCATTTGAAGCATTAGTTTGCCATGAGATGTACGAGTATCAACTTGAAAGTCCTGCGTATAGAACGCAACGTTTTTCTTTTCGAGGAAGTCAATCCATTTAAGAGTGTCCTTTAAGTTTCTACCAAATCGTGACAGACTGTAAACAGCCACTACATCAATCTTCTTCTGTTCAGCCAACCTAATCATCTTCATGAACTCAGGGCGATTTTCAAATCGTTTACCTGATACACCTGGATCAGAGAACTGATAACGAATCTCGTAATCATTCATCTTACAGAACGCTTGAAGTTTTTCTAACTGATTGTCTAATGACGAGCCATCTTCAACTTGGTCAACGTGTGACACTCTCGTGTATATCGCTGCTACTTTCTTCATCTTCTTTTAATTTGATTTGTTTTTCTTTTAGTTTTGTGATGGAACTTTTAATAATTTGGTTAATCATTGTGTTGTAGTCGATACCTATTGTGTTGGCGTATGCTGCTAATAAAGTAGAGTTTTTTCGAGTCATTGTTACATTGATTAATTTATTCGGCTTTCTCTTTGCAAATGCTTTCCTCGACAATCTAAGCCGATGTTTAATGCAATAATAGTAAACCAAATCAGAAATTAAAACATCAATATCTCTAAAATCAAAACGATGCGCTATGTTATCTAATTGATTATATAAGCTATCAGATATGCTAATGGTTGTTTGATGTTTCGTTTTCTGTTTTCTTATTTTCTCCATCTTGTCCAATATATCATAAAGCCAAGTAAGCCAATGACAATAAAGTCTATAATACAGGGCCTAAAGCATTCCCAAAAATCTTTAAGTTTAATCAATAGTAAATTCAACTTCCTTTTCATACATTTTTATATTATTTACAATCATATTATCCTCACACTGAAAGTAGTAAGCGAGGTTAGAACCAAGAGCAATGTACGGACCACCACTGGGATCAACGAAACAAATAACACCTTCTTTGCTTTTAACCCATTTAGAATACTGCCAAAAGAAATCATTATCTGATTCCATTTTTCTTTCAAATAATTCAAAGGTTAAATCTTTTGTTGTATTTTTATCGTCTTCCATATATTTTAGATAGGCTAAATCATAATCGTTAGCCCATCCGTAGCGCATACCCATGTCAAGCATACCTGTCATAGTTACTTTTTTGTCTTGCTGTGTAAAGCGAATGACATCTCCATAACGATTCTTTCTTTCGATAATTACATTATTATCCATAAGTTTTTATTTTAATTAATATTTTTTTAGTTTTTAATTTGTTAAATTCTTGTAATTTCTGATACTAATAGATTAACTAATTCTTTACGAGTTAAATGCTCTTGGTCATACTTGGATACGATATCCAATAGATTCTTTTCTCTTACCAATACAATTCCCTTAACCAATTCAGCGAATGCATTTTGTGTGTCTTTGCTTAGTTTCTGATTCTCAACGAAACTGATTGTGTTGTTTTCTTTTGTCATACGTGTTTATTTAAATATTCAATAATCTTGTCCTCAAGTCCACTTGTTTCATCTAAAATCTTCTTGAGTGTGTCTAAGTGTGCGCTCTTGATGTGAGGATGTTTGAAGTCATCTCCATTCCAATAAGCAACAGTGTCTTCCTTGTGAAATAAATTCCACATCTGAGTGTAGGGGTTGAAGTGCAACAACCAATCATAGGTACTTTTTATCATGAGATTCATTTTATTGATTTTAGTGTTTGTACATATGAAGGATCTGATGCGTAAGAGCCGTCAATCTTTTTGAGGTATCTGTTTTGTATGTGTATGTAGCACTTGATACAATCTCTGTACGTGTCATACTTGGCATACACTCCGTGCTTACCTCCCACAAAATTACATTTGTGATACGTGATACCAAATAAATTCTTGGCTGCCTTACCTACATTTGATTTGCCGTGGTTGCTTTCAATCTTAGATTGAGCACAAGCCATTGCCGCTAATACTGCACCACTATTAGTTAGTTCAGCCGTAATCCCAGAGTCAGTCAAAACAACATCAGAAACTACTTCTGTGGTAATTGTTTTTGTTTGGATGATGTACTTAATTTTCTCAGGCAGTTGGGAAAAGTAAATTAAACCCAACCCTAAAATGAAATTAATAAATACAGATACCCAAAATGCTTTGGACATATCTCGGTGTCGAACTAATTGCAGTTCATCGTTAATTTTTAGTAACATAATTTTTATATAAATAGTAGAACATAAATAAATACTACCCACCCAATGAAGGTGATTAGTATTGAACTAATGAATGGATGCTCATCGACAAAGTACTCAAGGTACCCGTAGGTCCGATTAATAATCTTCTTGATCGTTTCCATCTTTGTAAATGTAATAAAATCTGTAAATCACTTCTGATACTGCTGTTGATGTCCACGTTATAGTGTTCTCAACAAATACGATTGTCATTAGAGGCATTTACAAATATATTATAATTTTCTAAGTTTCTTACCTGTTTGTGTTAAATTTTTTATATCGGTAATATTAAAATCAAATCCCTGGGTTGGGGTCTCACTCTCCCATCTGTCCAACATAGACAAGATATGAATATACTTATCATCTGAATACATCATGTGATGTATCAATAGGGCAACGAACTTCTTGCGTTCTCCAATCTCTAACTTTTTCATAACTGTGAATTTAATATTCTAATTGAATAACTTGTATATACAAACTCTCGATTGTTGTAGGCACTTTCAAATCCACTGAGTGAATAGACTCGACCTGCTGCTTCAGCGTGTAAGATAAACTCATCGTTGCTCATCTCATCATCATCTTCATCATCAACCATATAAACTCTAACCTCTCCGTTGTTGTATCCTTTGTAGAAATTAACGAATGAATTTAGTGTTTCGTATTCTGATGAGTATTGAAGTCTCATTGACTGCCAAATGTCTACCTGTTTTATCATGTGATAAATAGTAGTTCTGTCCCTACCAAAAGATTGAGCCACGAATTCAATGTCAACTCTTTCTACCTCTAATGCAACATGACATCCAATGAATCGTATGATTACAGCATTGGCTGCTCTTGTGTCAAGGTATTCTTCTTTTGATAAGCCGAAGAAAGATTCTAATTGCTTGTGTATGTTGTCCAACTTATTTGCAGTTGGCTTGTCGAGTACTCTCTTAACTTTTTCCATTGGTTGCTCTAATAAAGATTTCAATGATTTGTTTTACGTCTGAGGCCTCAGATATACGATCTACTATCTCACCCACCGTAACTTCCCAGCCTGTTTCAAATTTATCAGCAACTAGATACTCGTCGCTTGTTAGTTGTCTCTGATAGAATTTAAAATCCTCAGCATACGTGGGAGTGAATCCCATCTCAATTAATTGTTCTTCGGTTATCATATGTAAAATATTATTTGTCTCATTACTTCTTCGTAATAGAAGATTTCTTTTTTGTTCTGCCACTCATTTAATTTAAGGGCTTCAATAATCTTCTCGACTGCTACAATAGAACAAGCACGTGCAGTACTTTCATCTATTGGTTCCTGTTCAAAAATCCACAACATATCGTGGTAGATTTTATCTGCTTCTTCTTTGTGTTTTGCAAATGTTGTTGTCATACTTCTTCTCTTTGGTATTTTACAAGTGATACATCGGTATTGTCAGCCTTATTAAAGATTTGAATCAAATCGTTTGCATAGGTAACATAAAAGTCTGGACTAAAGAAACCAATCTTACCCTTTGCCATATCTTCTCTATCTTTATCATAGATAGAAGGGATAGCGTGGATTAGTTCTTTTGTGTCGTGTTGAAGACGTTGCATCAAATATGCTACGTGGATTGGAGGCATATTTTTAATACCTTCAATTAAGATGTCTTGTGCTGATTTTTTCTTTTTCATATTGTTTAGTTTTTATTGTCCCATAATTCTGCTCGATATTCAATCTCTGCAGTACTTACATGAATGTCAATCGGTTCATCCAATGCTTTGTCCCATATCGTCACATATAATTCTGTGTCGAATGAGTGTGATTCATAGCCATTGGCTTTAAACCATTCCTGTGCTTTTTCTGTTTGTGTCATAATCTTTTAGTTTGTTCCTTGTGTGCCACTATCATCGCTCCAGTGATTTCCTCCAATTCTGCAGCGACCAAACATAGTGCTGCTGATATGTTGTTTCAATGTCCGTCGGTTTTTTGTCCAACAAATAATTTAGTTGGGCGGTCTCACTTGTAATAACACGAGACAAAGAAATCTTCAAGTCCTTACCCCTAAGGTGTCTTGATCCTTTAATATAATTCTCTAGTTTACGCATAGTCTCTTAGTGCTAGTTCTGTGTGAAAGTAATGTCCCCAAATAGTATCAGCAAATTTATCATTATCATTACAATAATGAAAGAAGATATCATATATATTTTCATCTGTCATTTCTGATATGGTAATCGGGTCAGCCGTAGTGAAGGTAGTTCCCTCTTCATAAAGCCTTCTCCATAACATAGTATCTCTCCACTCTCTAAATCCTGCGGCACACAACAAAAACCTAACGGGTTTCTTTGCAATGGTGTCAATGTCTAGATGTGGCTTCTCTTTCCAATCAGTTAGGATTGTACCTAACTTGTCTACGATGATTCCACTCTGTATGGCATCATCATAAATACTTTGATCGTACAACCAAGCACTCTCCTCAAGAGGCTTCACTTGTTGTTTAACTTGTTTGGTTTTCATAAATAGATTTTAATTGAGTGTTTAAGTTTTCTAGTTTGGTTATTTCTATATTGCCAATGTAATCTAATCGTTTGTACTTGTGGTTATAATAATCTTCACTCCCTCTCAAATAGATTTTGATGCCTTGATGCATATGTATCTCAGGTACATTACATATCTCAAGGACGTTATGTGTCATAGCTAATTCACGGTTGAGCTGATACAAATCAATTTGATGGGTTACTTCTTGGCTAACGATTCTATAGTAAATATTATCGCCTTTCTTTACACATAGGATTCTAAATGGATAGTTCATAATGTTTATAATGTTCTTTTGTTTTATTTTGAAGATTAAATAGATAGGAAATATCATCATCGCTTAAGTGTGTATGTGTTGTGTGGTGGTCTCTATCAGTCATCCATCCCCTAACAAAAATATCATCGGTATGATATGCGAGACACGCTGATGATGCAATACTTAATGACGACCCTACAATATTGACCCGTTCAAATAAGTCATCTTGATAAACAACTCTGTAATAAATCTCGTTACCTTTCTTCACAAACAATAATCTAAATGGGTAGTTCATAATTTTCTTTAATTGATTTGTTTAAACTGATTGCTAAGTCTTTTGTGTAATACCAACTAGCACTACTAATACGCGCATGTTTGTGGTCTTGGGATTCATCATTGCCTCGAAGAAATAACGTACCTCCATTGTTGTCGACAGCAAACTCAGGGCAGTCACAAGATAAAATATTTATCTCTTTTATTTCGTCTCGTTGATTACGAAACGTAATACGATCAGCAGGCATGTCTTCTTGATATACAACACGCATGTGATATTTCTCACCTATCTTAACTAATAGAATTCTAAATGGATATTTTTCCATGATATATATTATTAACTTCACGTAATTTTTTTACAATAGATTCTTTCTCATCGACTGTCACGTGACAAACATCAGGAGTGTGGTCTTTACTATTGGTGTCGCCCCGTAAGAATAAATCATTTTCATATACTCTGAGTTCGGGACAACTCACACACTTTAGTGTTATGTCTCCAATCCTTTCGCGTAGTTTACCCGAAGGTTGTCTTACTACTCGTGTTAGTATTTGTCTGTCTTTCAAGACGCACAATACTTTTAGTTCTTTTAAATATGAGTTCATGTCTATTGATTATTGTTTTTAAAAATGGGGCATCAGAATTCCTCAATACCTAGCCCCATTAAACCAAACTAATTAAAACAAAAGGTCTATATTATCAATTAAAATTCGAACAATGATTTAGAATAATTAGTTACTACCTTGTGATGTTCCTTACACATAGAACACTGACAAGTCTCTAGGTCATCACCATATCCTTTCATCAACTCTATACCACAGTCACCACAATACCCCTCGGTCACACCGAACGATTGATTATAAGACTGCTCATCTAACTTATCATAGTAGTCGTTCCAATCTTTTGCTGCGTAGTTAGGTGTAGTTGTTTTGGTTGTTTGTAGTTGGTGTCCATAGTAACGTAGTGATGGATCAAGATATGATTTGTTACTGAACCAAGACTCACCATCCCAATACCCTGCCTTCTCATTGACAATGACTACTTCGTTATCACTACCCATAAAGATAAGTTTATTGTACGAGCCAATGAAGTCAGAGACAAGAGCCATTACACTTGATGACTTGATAAATTGCTTGGGCATATCTTTGAGGAACTCATTGAAGTGCCAAGTGTCTGAGAATTCTGAGACCCCATAAGAGAACTCATTAATGATACCATTGTGTACAAAGCCGACGGTCTCGTCAACAATGAATGGGTGAATGTTGCGTTCATCTACTACACCGTGAGTACGAATACGGAAGTGCAATACTACCTTGTCAGTAATCTTGCGTACTTCTTGGTATTGCTTGAAGAAAGCCCTGAATGATTTGAGTTGCTTGTATGATTGTAACTCTCCGTTGTCTACCCATAGCATACCTGCGCCGTCATCGTTAGAATTCCAGCAGTTCTGTAATGTTTTCTTGGTAAGTAAATCTTTGTTGTTGTAAATTGCGATACACATAATTTTGTTTTGTTTTTTAATTGGTTGATTGATTGATTGATTAATTGGTTTCGATTGGTAATGTAGTCATAGGACTAGTTGTGTTGTTCATGAAGTCATCTTGTTGTTCGGGTGTCAAGTCATCCCAATCAACTATGATAATAGGATTGTCCCAAACAGTGCCATCGATTGAGGTAGGTATTACCTTTTTCTTTTGCTTGGCTTCTTTGATAATCTTTCGCTTGACAAGATAGTTCTTGGTGTCAATGATATCGAATGAATACTCACGACAATACTTGTAGAACAACTCACCCTTCTTGATGACTTGATCTACATCATACACCTTGCGTAGTATGTTGTGTAATTTACTGCGACCATCAAGCATATTTTTTAAGACTTGGGCCTCACTTACATCACGATTAGACACAATATACTTAATGAGTTCAGTACGCCATAGAAGATTAGTAACATTCTTAACAGCACTGAAGATACGAAACTCTAGACGAGAATCTTTGAGATACACTGCACCATACTTATCGTGAGCATTACTATGCTTAGAGATAGCGGGACAATATGTATTCTTAGTACGACCATTATACAATGCATAAAGCATAGGCATATAGGACTTGATAGAATCATACAACTCACGAGGTGTCATAGTCATGTGAGATATATTGATATGACCACCACAATCTTTGCTGTAGTCAGCATTGATATAGTCAGCAACATTACTGAATGTGTTGGCATCTACCTTGAACATATCAAAGACGGGTGAGATAAACTCAAAGCCACTAGATGAACATAGAGAACCGTCGCGTTCTTTTGCCCACTTGGTATCATTGAAACAATCCCACGCAGACCCACGCTCACGCATATCTGAGTCTTCTTTCTCTACCTCATACGCAATGCGCCATTCTGCAGCGATGGCCTCAGAACTAAAGTGACGATTACCACTATGATACTCGAATAGATAGTCTTCATTCTCTTCTCTTTCTGGGTGATAATCACCATCAGATTCCCAATAGTGTAGACCTAACTCATCAGCAACCTCTGAGTCAATGACATAATTGTAATCACAATCACGACAGCAAATGTAATCAGAGTTACGGTGAAAGTAACCCGTGTTACCACGACGATCTACTGCACCAAAGCAAGTGTCACTTTCCCACACATCTTCTTCATAGTACTCACAATAGACGACGATGTTATCATCACGCAGTTGTTCGTAATCTTCATCCGTAAGCCAGCATCCTAACCTGTCATAGAAAGTGGCTTCAGTCATTGGTACTTCCACACCTGAGTGGGTAGTTACCATTTCGATTTCTTCTTTTTGATTCATAAGTTTTTATTTGGTTTTAGTTTTTTTGTTTAGGTTAGTTCATTTTTTAATGATAGATATGTACTGAGTAACAATCCCATTAACGATATTACCGCTTTATCTTTATCGGTATAATAACACTCCTGTTCGCCAAGATATTCAGTCATCAAATCCCCGTCATATGCAAACCACTTGCCGTCCTGCGCGTGTGGTAGTTCACACCCCACACCTACAAGAGTGTACTCAATCGCTTCTTCGATTGGTTCGTCGGGTTCATCTTGGTTAATGTTAAAAACCCGCATCTCAGTGACACGGGTTTCAAGTAAGGAAGTAAGGCTAGGTGTTACACACCATATAGTACTACCTATGGTTAGTTGTTGTTGTTCTTTTGGTGTCATGAAAGTTTTGATTTGTTGGTTTGTTTATCTGTTGTATTAATAGTTTTAATAAAGGTTGCGGTAATTCGGTACATGGGATAGCAACTTCATCCATCCAACATTCTGCTTCTGCTTCTGCTTTATCTCCATATAGAATGATGTCTCCGCTACCAAATTGAACAGCATAGTCACGTTCGGCACTATATACTACATAGTCAGTTGGTTGTAGTTGTTTCATGCCCGATAGTAACTAGTTTCTGATGTGATACCATACTTAAAGGCTTTGCGTTCCTTTGGTTGAATTGCTGATGTTCTTGTTTGACCGTTAACAACCTTCCGTTTGTAACGATTGCGCAGTTCATCAATCTCTGCGGTTGTGAGGAATTTTACTTGTATCATTTGTTTTTTAATAAAGGTTTGAAATGTGGGTACGTTCGACATACTGACAACCCCCACCCAATTAAGAGAGGGGGTCTCAGACCACATTTAGAATTTACTTTTACTTTGCTACTGCAAGGAACTGCTTCATGTCAGAATCACATAGAGACCGCATAGTATCGGGACGCACATAGTCAACTTTCATAAGGTCAGTCACATTAGGACGGCTTGTTCTAGGTCGCTTATTCTTTGCTACCGCTGTGAGTAAGTCCACAAGGAAACAAGCAAAGTTTTTGACACCTAAATTACCGCTAATCTTGACACCTTGCTCAAATTCATCTCGCAACGAACTACCGACATCATCTAAGGCACTATCTAGATAGCACACTTTGAGGTTGATAGGACGATTGAGTTTGTACGGACAACGCTTGTGCCTCCGCTGAATAGCAAGGACATCAAAGAATTGGTCAACTAGGTCTCCGATAACGATACCTACTGCGTCCGCATCAGTAAATTCAACGGACAATTCGCGAGGGGACACTGAATAGCGTCCGTTTTTTGTCTCACAATCTTGCGAAACAAAAAGGGTTAGTTTTTTTGACATTTGTTTTTTTAATAAATTGGTTTTGTGGGTGCGTATCATTGAAGATAGTCAACATAGATTGACCGCACCCGATAGCAGTTAAGAATAAGAGTACAAGCGATTGCACATTATACCTACGACATAAGGTGCTTGTTCTTAAAACATAGAGTACACACAAATAGTGTGTTTGTTGTTTGTTTTTTTCGTGTAGCATAATTGCTACTTGTAATGTATTCGGGTGATTAATGAGTCGGTTCTCAAAGTGCATACTCCACCCGCCTAGATTTTACCATATATTCTCTAGCGTTTCGCATAAAGCGACGATGCCCATTACGGCTAACGACTTGACTATAATTTGCCACCACGATAAATCGCGTCCGTTTGTATTACCTCGTCCCTAGCGTTCCCATTCAAGTATGGAGAAACACCCTTGTTACAATCGTTAGGTCATGGAAAGTCCATGCCGTCCGCTAGGTCGGTTTGCCTGTTTTCGTCAGACAATAGTTCGTCACGCTAAAAACACCACATTTTTAGTTAGAACTAAATCATAAGATTTATAAAAAAAACACACCATTGACACCCCGCTTTCGTCGGCTAACTTTTTAGGTTACTACCTTTTTAGTCAATTGCGATATTTTTATTACAATACAAAGATAGATATAATTTTGATATAATCAACACAATGCAAACTTTTTTTTCAATTATTTTCAAAATAAATTGTAACTTGTTGATATTCAATCAATTACAAATGTAGTTTATAATTGTTCTAAATAGGGACGCAAATTTGTCCCGTATATATATGGAAACGGGCGCGCGCGAAGTATATGGGAAAAGTGTTTAATTTCCTAATTTACATTGTCATTTTTCTGTCATAAAAAAAGAACGGGCTGTAAAAAAAATATGACAATAATATGACACGATAAATTTGTTTTTGTGCTATTAATTACCTATGAAGCATATGTCCAATTTATTGCTCACCTATGTCCAAAAAAACAGACATTTGTTTGTTACCTATGTATAGTATAGCATACAACCAAAGTGATCAATTTATTGTACACTAATTGTCTAAAAAAATGGACGCTGATGTCTATTATAATGGAATTGCGGTGTCCAATTTAGAGGACGGGGGTGTTTTTTTTGACTTCGCAGTTTCCGAAAATGTAACGTTTACCTCCACAACCTGCATAAACTATATAAAAAAGTAAGGTGGGGGGTACTTTATACCAAGGGGTATTATACCAGGGGGTATAACTGGGGACGGGGGTACAAAATATAATTGGGGTATGTTACTTATATATAATGGGGGGATCCTCATTTCTATTGGATTTACAAATATTTTTTGTATATTTACACTATGAAAAATATTCTAATTGACAATAAGTATTCAATTACCGAAGACGGAACGGTGATTAACAACAAAACAAAACAAGTAAAAAAAGCCCATATTGATAGGTGCGGTTATTTGCATATGAGATTAAGCGATAAAAATAAAAAATACTTTATACATAGGCTTGTTGCTCTCACCTACATTGAAAATCCTGAAAATAAAGAAACCGTCAACCATAAAGATGGAAACAAACTAAATAATCATATCAGTAATCTTGAGTGGATGACAAATAAAGAAAACTTAAAACATGCTTATAATAACAACTTAACGAAAGGAATTCCTGTGAAATGTACAAAGACTGGAAAAACGTGGAATAGTATTAGTCAAGCCGCCAAAGAAAATAATATAAACCCAGGGCATCTGCATCATATGCTACACGGAAAAACAACAAATAGCTCTGGTCTCAAGTATGTACTATAATTGTGCAACAGGGTGCTGCATAAATAATTTGCGGTAGGTAGTGTTTTTCACTACTTTGTGCCCTTTGTGCCCTTTGTGCCTTTTGTGCCTTTTGTGCAATTTGTGCAACCAATGTGCAATTAATGCACTAATCCCTATTTACTGGCAATTGTGAGTACTTCTGCCAATTTATAGTGCATGACAAAATTGGAAAAATTCATGCAAAAGGGTGCAATAATTAGTCTATGTTACAGAAACAATTGGTTCCCTCATCTCCCTTCCACAAATCCAACTGAGAAGTATTAGCCTTTTCGATTATCTGTCTATAAGTAATGTCCTTTCTAAATTGTTTCCCAGTTAGTTCTTCCATCTCTACCCACCATTCTAATAACTCAGGCTTATCCTTAGCGATCATTGCGAGCTTTCTCTTACCCTTTAGGAAGCATCCGTCACAGTTTCCGTACAGAGTGTCTATTTCAAGGTCGAATGGTTGTTGTTTCCACCAATCAAGTACGTCAGCTTTAGTTACCTTCCAAGTGTAAAGCGGGAGTTCTAGTTCTTCTTTTACGAATCTGTCGCTTCCTTTTATTTTAGCTACTCTGTCGAGTTCGTCGTATCTTATTCCGAGGTAGTTACTGTAGTATTTTACGCCTATTGATTTTAAATAGTATTTTAGGGTTTTGAGTTTGAGGAACTTGGTGCAGTATCTTTGGAAGTTTGAGGGGAGGAATCCTTTGTTGTAGTTTATTGCTTTTTCAAATGGCTCTCCTTTTCTTGATGCTGTTTCGAATGTTACTTCTTTGAATGTTCCTTTTGTCTTCTCTCCTATTAGAGTTGTGTCATATTCTATCCAATGAATAGTGAGGCCCCAGTCTTTACTACATCTGTCTATGAATATTAGGGTTTCTTCTGCTTCCTTACCAGTATTTTGGAATACGATACGATAATCAGTTAGCCCTTCGTCTATTAAACGCTTTGTCATATAGGCCGAGGTTCTTCCACCACTGAAGTTTATTATGTTCACTTTACAAATATACAACACATGGCTCACTTTGAATAAAGAATCATTTTTTGTATCTTTGTTATATGGCATTAGACAGTTTCAAAAGAATAAATGACACGGACTTGTTTCCAGAAAGGGATCTGATTACTATATACAGTCAGAAATTGGGAATCACTGGAGTTGTTAATCTTAATCAGATTTCAGTTCCCCTCCCCTTAGGAGTGCTCAAAACTGCTCTGCCCTTGTACTCGACTGCTCAGGTTGTAACAGATGCATCTGAGACCCAATCCCCACTCCGTATATCCACAACTGCAATTACCAACTATGGGGCGGGTGATATTACGTCAAATACTGCCTTTGGTTTAACTGCTTTGGTATCAAATACAACGGGAGTTGAAAATACTGCCTTTGGGGACACTGCATTGAACGCAAACACAGACGGACAATGGAATACTGCAATTGGACACGATGCTCTCTTATTCTCCACAGGAAGCAATAATACTGCAGTAGGACGCCATGCTTTAAGAGCCAATACCACTGGAGCCGGTAATACAGCGGTAGGTACACAGGCCGGAGCGGTAAACGCAACGGGAGCTGGAAATACTGCTGTGGGTTATATTGCGTTGCAGAACAACACCAACTCTAACAATACGGCTGTGGGTTATCGCAGTTTGAGGGCTAATACGAGTGGAACTACAAATGTGGCTGTGGGTGTAGATGCTTTATTAACTAATACAACAGGTTCTTACAACGTTGCAACAGGTTATCAAGCATTAAATTTGTCAAGTACAGCGAACTATAATTCTGCTTACGGACATCAAGCGTTAGGTAGTAATACAACAGGATTTGAAAACGTAGGTTTTGGAAGTCAAACTTCGTATTTTACTACAACAGGTCAAAAAAATACTGCATTAGGTACTTACGCATTATACAACAATATAATCGGAGATTTAAATACAGCCGTAGGTAATCGTGCATTATTCAACAATACCGCATCCTACAACACCGCAGTGGGGTATCAAGCAGCGTATAGTAATACGAGTGGGACTAATAATACGTGTATTGGTTATCAAGCAAATTACTCAAACGCAACAAGTATTCAAAATACGGCTTTGGGCTACCAAGCGTTATATGCTAATACCAATGGTGCAAATACGGCTGTTGGTCATACTGCAATGCAATCAAATACAACGGGTTCAGAAAATACTGCTATGGGTAGTCGTGTTTTGGTAGCAAATACTACAGGTAATCAAAACTCTGCACTTGGTGGATTAGCGTTATTCAATAACACAACAGGTTCTGGAAATACCTCAATAGGTTATTTTTCGCTATTTTCAAACAACGCATCAAACAACACCGCAGTCGGCTATCAAGCAGGGTATAGTAATACGAGTGGGGCTTCTTTGACTGCTATTGGTTATACTGCTTTACGTTCAAATACAACAGGTTCTCAAAATACAGCAATAGGTTGGAGTTCTCAGTATTCAAATACTACAGGTAGTTACAATCATTCTCTTGGTACAGGTTCGTTATATGGTAACACAACAGGAGAAAAAAATATTGCAATTGGAAACAATTCTATGTATAATAATTCCACAGGTAGCAGTAATACTTGTTTGGGTTACAATACACAAAGCACTAATTTTAATGGTTGCGTTGTTTTGGGAGAAAATGCTGGTTCCACTGCATCAAATCAATTTGTAGTAGGTAGTGCAGGAACAAACGCAGGTGCAGTTACTGCCGAAGTAAACGTTTCTGCAAACGTTTGGAACGTAATCATTAACGGAGTAGCAAGAAAGATCTTATTAGCATAAAAAATATCATGATAAATTATACTTGGAAAATTAAGAATCTATGGACAAAAACTATAGATGGACAGCAGGATTACGTTGTGATCGCTGCTTATGATGTGACTGGTGTGGACGGAACCTTTTCCTCATCTCTATCCAATACAGCTCAATTCTCAACTGCGAGCGTTAGCGAGTTTGTACCTTATGCAGATCTGACTGAGGAAATTGTCCTTGGATGGATTCAATCTGAATTAGGTGAGAATGGAGTTCTTTCTATTACTGCTTGTATCGAGGGACAGATCGAGAGTCAAAAGAATCCTCCTGTATCCCCAGAGATTACTCCTCTTCCTTGGAGCTGAGACCCATTTAAAAGAAAAAGCCCCACAAGCAGATCTTACGGTATGCAGGTGGGGACTTTCGGTTAAGGGATACTATCCCAAAAGGGGTTCAGTACAAAGATAAGATAAAGTAATTAAATTTGGTCTTCGTCTATTAGTGTGTAAGTGTATATGTCCTTAGCGTGTTTCTTATATTTAGAATAGGCTAAAGGAGTTATGATCTGAGACCCCTCCGATTGATTGCTCAACGCAGATTTTGTACTAAAAGGTCTTATTAGGTGAAGCGGGTGAAAGATCAACTGAACACCGAATAGTTTTGGGTCATACTCATCGTACAGATTAACATCTTCGACAGTATCTCTCATAATCACTGGCGAACGTTGTTGCCCGTAGTGTACATAGTGCTTACATTTAGTATAGGTGTATTGCCCTGTTTGTAGCATAACTGGATTACTTCGGGTATTCATCGGGAACTCATAGCCTTCTTCTCCGTTAATAATCATAACGAGAGTATCTTCCAATCCATTTAGAATCGATACGTTGTTGTTTTCTCTAATACCGATTAAGTGGAACTCGTAGTCCCAAAGGTATCCTTCTGATGTCATGTAGTCAGAAAGAACGTCTAGTTTGTATGTTGATACTTTTTTCATTTTCATTATGAGAGGGCGAAATCAATCATTAACTTCATGGCTTTTGCGCTAGCAGCATCGAACGAGTCGAAGAACTTTTCAGCCTGGTGTTGAGTGTTAAACTTATATTCAGTACCGAAGTAGTCGTCATCAGTGAATGTTTCCAATCCTACGTTTCTTGACATGGATGTGTATTTGAGTTTTAGTTTCTTTCCGAATACATCAAACTCTTTTGTTTTAATTTCGCTCATCTTATTATTTCAATTACTTTAATCCGTTTTTCATTGCACGTACTCCACGAGAGTCTGTCTTCCAAGTTATCTTTCCTCTTTCACCAAATTCAAGAGTTTCGTGTTCTTTCATTTCTGCCTTAATAAAAGCACTGGCTAATCTTACTTCTCCTTCTATGTCTTTTATCTGTTCGTTTAATGCTTTCATTCTGAGGCCGAATTGGTAAAGTTGGTCGCTACCTTTCATAGACTTAGATTCACTCTGAGCATACTTTTGGTTTAGGAACTTTTGATATGATTCTGTACCATCGGGCTCAGGAGCGTAAAGGTCAGCGTTTTCCATATCGTTACGTGCAGCGGTTACTCTATCCCAAAATTCATTAGTGGCACTCAAAATCTTTTCAACCATAAAGTCCATCTTCTCAATTTCATAGACTTTGATGTTTCTTCCATCTTCTAAAAAGGCTAATTCTCCCTTTTCAAGTTCTAGTCCTATTAGATATGTAGTCAACTGAGCGATGTATGATGGTGGTACTCCGTTCTCCCATTGTTTAGATGCGAACCCACTGATTGTTTTAATCTCCAGTACTCCCAACATATTCTCAGGAATCAGCACATCATTGAATGCAGGCTTACCTTCTTCTATAATTACTCTATCGGGAGAAAGAAATAGATTTGGATACTTGTCGTTTACGATGTATCCTGGAATTTCTTGAATGAATCGCTGTCTCTTCTTTTCGTTAAAGTTCTTGATGATGGACTCTTGGCTTCCACTGTAGTAAGTCCACATATCCCCTACGAATCCTTCAAGACGATTGCCCATAAACATTGCCATGTTTTCTTCAGCCTTATTAGGTATGAGGCCCAACTTTTGATAAAATAATTCTATAGATGACTTCCACGGGTTTAGTCCTAAGATTGTTCCCACTTCTGAGGCACCGATACCTGAGCTACGATAGTTTAACCAACCTTCGTAATCCTCATCTTTGCTTATGTTAATTATCTTAAAACCCATTGTTCAAACTGTTCTGCGATTTTGATAACATCACTTGCATTGGCAGTGCCTGCACATTGTGCTGCTGCCTTTAAACAAGATTGACGAATGATTTGTGTGTCTTTACTGTAAGAGTGTTCCATGTGAGGATACACATCTGGCTTTTTTGAAAAAGCGGTAAATGTGGAGGCCATTTCGGCTGCGAGGTTTTTGTTTTTTATCATTTTTTTAATTTTAAAAATAAGGGGAATCCGAAGACTCCCCATAAGTGATTGATTTACAAGAAGTTATTAAAATGGAAGATCTGAAAACTGATCCTCATCTTCTTCAACAACGGCTTTTGCTTGAGGTGTTTGATTTACCTCAGGAAGCATAGTCGGATTTAATAGTTTTCCGTTCAACTCTTGTAACATATTAAAGTAAAATTTGTTACGAGCCTCACGGTCATAATCCACGACTTCACCTTTCTTATTAAGGGTCACGTCAACATCTGGCCTTCCTTGAGGATTGTCATTTGTGTAGAACCATTTAATCATTTGGCTATCTTGAATTAAGAATAAACCTGACTTCATTTTTCCGTCTACTTCCTTTTGAGTTGGAACCATACGTAAAGGACGAGAAAGATTTGCATTTGGAATAATACTACAGAATGCTTCAAAGTACTTGGAGTCTACGTCAACATTGATGTAGTAAGTTTCTGTTCCATCTACAAACTGAATACTCAAGAATAATTTGTCAATCCCAAGTAAGTTTTCAGTACGAGTGGACATCTTAGTGATGTAACCCTCGATGTAGTCGTAGATGTAATAATACTTCTCTTCGCCTTTTTTGTTTAAGATAGTTGTAGTACCTTCTTCTTTTGTTTTCGAGTAGCGGTAAAGTTTACCATTTCTCACGTTCAAATACGTTGCGTTAGTTTTAATACCTAGTGCCATATTTTTTGTGTTTGTTGTTTTTTGTTTTATTGTGATACAAATATAATGTATAATTTTTACTTTCCAAATCTTTTTCTAAAAATATTTTCAAGAGCCATCATATCAGTTTGTGAGGCTTCACTCACTACCAATTTAGTCTCGACTTTATTCTCTGTAGTGTAATGCTGCTCAAGTTTATCTTGTTCGATATACTTCGGGTAGCCTGGCATAAGACCAGTTTTGACGCACTCGCCAAGTTGCGACTCATCAAGAGAATTTGCGTAAAAGCAAGTTCTGATAAACCTGTGCATTTTCTTCTTTGTTTCTTCATTTTGTTGGTATAAGAATTTTTCGTTATTCCTCTTTAGTTCTCTTCTTGACATTGACATATTGCGTAAGTTAAATTAATTTTTTTACTTTTTGGATCTGTGTATCTTGTATTGATTGGGTCTTTTTTATTTTCTGAGACCAACTTAGTTGCAAATTCTAGTGCTTTTTCTTTTTCGCCAGTTGCTAAGATAAACAACACTATGTCACACGCAACAAATGCGTTTCTTTCTTTTTCAAACGAACTGATTAGTTTTTTCTTGTATGAAGAAACCAAATCAATAGTTTGTAGGTCAGTTTTGTAAATCATAAGGCAAGTACACAAATGTAATGGTATTTGTCAAACTTGTATCAACAAATTATAAAAGTGTCACAATTATTTGTAAATTTGTGACAGATGAGAGCAAAATACGCCTATATCAAGTGGGATTGTGAGTATGCAATAAGAAAACAGGTAGAAACTATTCAGGATTTATCTTTGAGCCTTAAATTTAAAGATTATGAATTTCTATCTCAAAAGGCAGGCTTATCTCAAGGATATCTTAAATTGATTTTCTCCAATAAGGTAGTACCAAGTGCCAAACACTTATCTTTGTTAAAGCAAGCGGTTAAACAACAATTACTCAGAGATGTCTATATCCTATCGTGACGAAAAAGATAAATTAGAAGAACGACTTCGTAACCTTTATAAATTGGGTATGCCTAGAGCAATTGAGTCCCAAAAAGTAAACGAAGCAAAAAAATCATTCTTCTTTGCGAGTATGGAAACATATATGAAGAATAAAATTGTCGTTTTTGTTAAGAATGTAGAATACCTCAAAATCAAGCATAGTATGTCGGATTATAAAATCGGGGATTTCATTTGTTCTCAAACAGGCATCAGTATTTACAAGACAACTGCAATCGGATTCCTGGTTAACAGAAAAAGAATGTCAACTGAAAAATTGTTCTTTCACGCAAAGGCTGTTGGGATTTCTTTTGATATAGACCCACTTGACCTTATAAGTTCAGACATAGAATACTCCGATGCTGGGAATTTTACAAAAAAGTTTTGGAAATAATTTTGAAAATAGACAAATAGTATTATATTTGTATCATACTTGTGGTCGGGGGTACAGATGTACGTGACAGCAGCGCAAGTATAATTACGCTTCTACTGTGGGAACCTATTAAAGAAGCAACACCGGCACTAAGGACTGAGGTGTATGATAGGCGGGGGGTATAGCCCTTGAAAGTTGAGTCCACGCATCGGCACCTATATGTTGACCATGTTCTCACGACGCTCATTCAGGTGTTGTTTATGAGAAGGTGATAACTGAGACAAATCTTTTTTGTTTCAGGAATTCACTCACTTTCTCATTCTACTATTCAGATGCATTGCTCAATCGATAGTTAACAATATGGTATACCAAGATAAATAAATAATGGGGATGCTATGTTCAAATCACAATGACAATAAAAATTTGCATTCTTCCATTTATAGGCTTATATTTGTAATGTAGGCGATATGATATATTCATTAAGAGAGCAACCAAACCAATTCGTTCCTGAAAATAAAAAAGATGCTATCTGGTACGCCAACTGCATTAGATACGTAGCTTCTAAGTACAATACCCAAATGAATAACTTGGGCTATCGTAACCAATCTTTATTCGATAAGCCTGTGGACGAAATGCTTAGAATGTTTTCATACTACTTAGGCAAACAAGAAAACAGGGATTATTATTACACTACACAAGATCAGAGTAACTGTGAACTACCTACTGTTTGGATCAATGGTCAAAAGTTGACATCAATGATTGACTTTATGTTAGGTAATGCGATTAAGATGATTGAGAATATCGAACCATCAGTTCGTGCTACAGCAAAAGCCGCAGTCAATAGAAAGACTCAAAAATTAGAGTTAGCCCTATTGAAAATAGAATTGAGTGGCATCTTTAATGAATTAGAAAAAGCAGGTATCTTCTTTACTCCTACTGGTTCAAAGGAATTTGAAACTCCAGAAGAGACAATGAAGTATATGCAATACGACTACAAGGAAAGAGGAGAAGAGATTGCTTATCGTTTGGCTACTGATATTTTATATCGTAACAGATTCATCGATAAGTATAAACAGGCTTTCTTCTATACCCTACTCGGAGGCATTGTTGGTATTGAAAATAAGGTAGTTAACAAAAAACAAGTTAAGGACATCATCCTTCCATATAATTTAATTTGGGATAATTCATTTGATGATGACTTAAATACAAAGGCTCGCTTTTCTGGTAAAATAGATTGGATGACACCTGGTGAAATTATCTCTAATCCCTATATGGTTCAGCAACTTACGACTGAACAGATTGACGAAATCAAGACAATAACTACTCAAAATATTGATAAGTTGTTAGGTGAAGATAATATCACAACCAATAAACTTAAATGGTATTATAATACTAATGGAGTACCTTCTTTGGCTGCTGTAACTACTTACTGGATAGGCTATAAGGAACTACGTTATGAGAAAACAAAAGATAAGTTTGGTAATACACATTACGCTAAAATGCGTGGTAAACAACCATCTACCTATTGGACTAAAACAGTTTATAAGGGAACACTAATTGCAAATAAATACCTAGTTGAATATGGTGAACAACCCAATATCGTTAGAAAGGCTGATGATATGAATGAGGTTGATTTGCCGATTTCAATATTCATTCCTAACATGGTTATGGGAGAATCTCGTTCTATTGCGTCTCGTCTGCACAAACACCAAGATAGAATTGACTTCTTAACCAATGAAATCACCAAGATGATTACTCGCTCTAAGGGTAAGGTATTTGTTTTAAACAAGCACAAGTTGGGAACAGCAACTGCACAAGAAGTATTGAATGACTTTGAAAGAATGGGCATTCACATTACTGACGGTAATGCAAGTGGAGAAGATTACAACTCAGGCGATAACAATAGAATCGTTGAGGTTGTAGATATGACTCTTGACCCTAACATCAATCAGTTGTTGAACTTGAAGAACGAGGAGGAGAGGATTATGGAAGAGATTGTTAACGTGCCTAAAGTTGCTATGGGTCAACAAGCAGGATACTTGGGAGCAAAGACACAAGCAGGTACAATTGCACAATCTAACTTAGGTACTGCTTATTTATATCAAGGCTTTATTCACTTCATTGAAAGAGACTTACAATACGCTTTAAATCAATATAAGATTTCTCTATTGGCTAATAAGGATGAAGACATTCCTGTTATCGGAGACCGCGGACTTGAATATTTGCAGTTGACTGAAGACTTCAAGTTTGAAGATTTCGCTATTTATATTAAGGTACGTGACTTCATTGACGAAGCAGCAAAAGAAAGATTGATGATGATTGCACAGGCTGCAATGCAGAACCAATTGATTGATATGATGGACTTCTTGAAAATTGAAACTGCCAAGACTTATAGCGAGTTGATGAATCAAATCGAGTACGCTATGAATAAGAAGCAGAGAAAAGCGGAGGAGCAACAACAAATGCAGATGATGCAACAACAAGCAATGGCTGAACAACAAATGGCTATGCAAGATCAACAAATGCAGATGAAGGAACAGGGGCAAAACTATAGAACAGGAGTTAAGGCTGCTGTCGATATGGAAAAAACAGGAGCACCTACTGAGGCTGCTGCTACTGGAGAACAAGTTGCTGCTGGGGCTCCAACTGCTCCTGCTCAACAACCTCCTGCTCAATAACTTGTTAATTTAAAAATAAAGAACTAATTTCGAACACTATATGTACGATCAAATTGTAAAAGAAATTGAAGCGAACGAAAAGAAGGTCGCTTTAGAAAATCCAACACCTGCGGAACCAACTGCTGCTGAACCAGTTGCAGCAGATCCAACTCCAGCAGAACCCACTCCTGCGGCCTCAGAACCAAATGATTCAACTGAACCTACATCAAAAGCCTGGTACGAAGATGAAGATAACTCTGATACCCCCGCTGACTCAAAATCAAAAGATGCACCAAGTCCTCAAACTCTAGTAGAAGATGAAGACGAGGATATCACATTGATTAAAGAATTTAAAAAACAAGGCAAAACATTAAAAGATTTTGTAGAACAGTACAAAGTTGAGGACGTTAGTAAATTCACTGACACTCAAATTATTGAAAAGGCTCTCAAAGAGTTTGAGGGTTTTGAAGGCGATGAGTTCGACCAAGCAATGAGCGAAGTTGAAACAATGCCCCTATTCCAAAGAAAAAAATTGATTCAAGAATACAGAGCGAAGTACAGTGAAATGAACCAAGAGAAGTTGAAACAACTTTCTTCAAGTTCAAATAAAACATCGGAAAAGCAAGTAGAACTAATGAATCGTTTTCAGACTGAATTGAATCAAACAGCTGATTCATTGAAAGGACAGGAGAAATATGGGTTGAAAATTACAGACGAAATGTCAAGTAGAATCAACAAATTTATTTCAGACGAAATTTCACTGACTCGGAAAGATGGCTCGATGGATGTCGACTTTTTAGTTGATGTTGCTATGTGGAGGCTGTATGGCAAAGATGTCGTTAAAGCCAATGTCACAAAAGCAAAAAATGAGGGAAGGGAAGAAATGTTGCGTGCAACAACTAACCCGTCCACTGGAATGCCGAATTCTAACAACAGTCCTTCTTTTAGTGGGAATGAAGTAGAAGACGCATTTAACGCTTACTTAAACAAAAAATAAAAAAAACTAAACAATGGCAAGTCCAACTACCACCCTTGATATATCAAAGAGTTTGTTACTCAAGGGACTTTCATTGCCTAACAAAATGGCAATGGTTTATGCTCAAGATTATGGGTATAACATTTTGACTCAGTTGACCTCTAAATTAGGTCCATCTATTTCAACCAATCAACCAAAGATTGAAATTAGTGCGCTGGGTAATCTTTCTGTATTTTCAAGCGTTACTGCAGTTGCTGCTGGCGGTGGAACTGGAGAAATCCTAGTTACCGTTAACAACGCTGAAAACTTTCGTGCTGGTGACATCATCGCTGATGCTAACTTGGCTCAAGGTATCGTAATTGAAAAAACTACTACTTCTAACCAATTACGTGTTAAGAGTGTAACTACAACTTTGAGTTCTTCTTTGCACTTCCAAGTTGGTCACGTTGCTAAAGTATTCTTCGATGCTTCTGCTAACCGCTTGAGCTACGGTAAATCTACTTTGAACGCTGTTCCTAGCACTGACTACACTTACACTTCTGTAAGTCGTGAAAGTTCTACACAGGCTCGTCGTGACCGTACTGCTTCTTTCGTTAAATGGCAGGGCGATTTCTGGTATCGTTCTTATGATGATATCGCTTTGCGTCGTTTCGCAAAAACTTTGGAGTACAAATATGCTTTCTCTGAGCGTGGTATTTTCTACGGTCCTCAAGGTGAAACTTATGGTACTGCTGGTTTGCGTTGGTCTATCATCAACAACGGAGGTACTTACTTACCTTTGACTACTGAATTGACTCAGTCTGTATTCAATGATTTCTTGGAAACATTGGTACGCAAAACTGCTGACAACGGTCGTAAAATGGTTGCTATGATGGGTTCTGCTGCTATGGCTCGTTTGCAAACTATCTTGGGTGATTACATCAAGTATGCTGGTAATACTAACACATTCGGTGGTGTAGCTGTAGATGGTTTGAACATTATGACCTATGCTTACGCTGGTATCAGTATTGATTTCGTTCGTTGGGCATTGCTTGATGACGAGATGTTCCGTGCTGACTTGAGTTCTGTAACTGGTAAGCCTAAGCAATCGCATTCTATCTATTTCATAGATATGACTCCATTGCCTGCAGCTGACGGAAGCGGTTCTATGGGTGCATTGCAGAAGTACCACTTCAACAATGATGAGATGATTGCTAACTACGTTCCTGGTATGATCGGTTTGGAGGATTCTACTCCTTCTTCTATCAAGGCTACTGTAGCTGGTTCTCAAATCGTTTCTTTGGGTACTAACGATGTTGATGGTGTTGACTTCCACGTTCTTTCTGATTGTGGATTGTATTGCGCTGCTGACCGTATGGGATTGATTGAATTAACCCTCTAACTTTAAGGAGAAATAAAAAATGGAAAATATCGCATTATTCGCTGGAAGCAGCACCGCAACTGTTGACGGAGGTAAATTGTATTTATCTGCCAGTTACTTAAATTGCTACACTCCTTTGGAAATCACTTTCTTGAGTGGCTTCACAAAAAGAGCTGGTACTTTGGGTACCTCACGTGTAATCACTGTTACTCCAGTTGCTGGAAACAACACTGATTACAAATTGCAATTGACTGCAATGAAAAATGAAATCACTAGTCCTTTTGGTTCAAGTGTTGTAAACTCTTTATTTGTTTTCACATCTGATTCTACTGGTACTGTTTCTGAAGCTGTTGACGGTCTTTGTGCTGCAATCGTACCTGGTTTGCCTGCTGCTACAAACAGTGGCTCTGCTAATGGTTTCACCGTAACTAAAACTGGTGCTTCTGGTTCTCGTACTGCATTTACAATCACAACTGTAAATACTGCAGAATTCGATTTCAGTGGTCAGTCTTTGGTTGGTAGCTTGCTCGGAGTTGTTAACACTACTACTGCTTATGTAGCTCCTGTAGGTGTTGGTGCAACTTTGGCATTGATGGGTGTACCTGGTGCAACTGCTGGTGTACTTTACACTGTTTACAACAGCTATGTATCTAAGGCTAAATTAAACGGTGGAGTTGCTCCTGGCGTCGACAACGTACCTGTAACTTTGTATTTTGCTGCTGGTTCTAATGGTATTACTGATATGGATGCGTTTATCGTAAGTCCTTTCAGTTTTACTAACAACGCAAGTGCTGTACAAACTTACAACTTGTAATTAGTAATTCTCTTAAAAAGGGGAGGATGTAATAGTCTTCCCCTTTTCTTTTAAAACCAAATAAAATAACTATATTCGCACTATGATTCGTAAACTATTAATTCAGGCATTAGTTCCAAAAGGAAATGCCACACTTGTCGGAAACTATTACGACAAAAAAACTAGAAAGAATTTATATCTCGTAGATGGAGGCAAAAGAGTTTGCACCGAAAATGACTACGAAGATGACAAGGTTCACAACATTCTTATTTCTGACGGAAATGTACATACCCACGAGTATGACGATTCTATTAAATCAGAATTGGCTATTGTTGAATTTTTCAAAAACCACCCACTGTGCAGAACAGTAGGGTCTACTAATCCTAATTTGGTAAACGCATTGTTTACTATTATCATTCACCACGAAGTTGTTGAAAAAGATATCTTTGAACTTGATAGAAATCTTGACATCGCAATCGAAACTTTAAAACTTTCTTTTGAAGAGAAGTATGAGTTATCATTTGCATTGGGTTTAGATCCTCGTTCAATGACACACAAAGACTTAGTTATTGCATTAGTTGGTCCTAACTTGTTAGGCAAGGCAATCACTGAACACGACTCATTCAATATGTATATGAAAGGCATTGAAAGCGATCGTAAGGCAAAGGTATACGCTAACAAGGCAATCTTGTCTGGTATCATTCCATTTAGCGATGGCTACTATCGTGTGGCTGGACGTACACTTGGGACAACACAGAGAGATGTTATTGACTTGTGTTTGACCGATAAAGATTTCTTCTACTCTTTCATCGTACCTGAAGTAGATAAGTTGAATGCTGCGCCATCACCAAAACAAGATGACTACAAGCCAACTAAAGACTTCAACAAACTTGAAGGTATTCCAAAAACAATTGATGAAACCTACAAGGACATCAAAAAACAAGGACGAGGTAAGAAAGATGCACTTATCTCAGACATGATCGAATCAGAATAAATCAAACCACTAGAGACCCCGAAAGGGGTCTTTTACTTATGATAAGAAGAAGCGAAAAAAAGATTCCCGTTAAGGGAGCCCCAGAACCAAAACCATTAAAGCAGCAGTGCTTGGGGTGTGGTAAAATTAAAGTCATCTCAAACAAAACTAGAAAGTTATGTGCTAGTTGTGTGGCATTAGAGCGTAAGGAAAAACAAAAAGTACGCAAGGAGAACGAGAAGAAAAAGAAGGCAGAGTCGATATCAACACTAACTAAAAAACTAGATAGGGTATTCTCTGTTTATGTTCGTTTGTTAAATGCTGATAATCAAGGCAATGTAAGATGTTTCACTTGCGATAGAGTGGAGTACTGGAGAAAGATTCAGAATGGACACTTCCAGTCTAGACGTTATTATTCTACAAGGTTTGAGCCTCAGAACTGCCAACCCCAATGCTATGGCTGTAACATAGGATTAAGCGGAGCACAATACGTATTTGGAATCAATCTAGATAAGAAGTATGTAAAAGGAACAGCAGAGAGTATGGTAAGGTTGTCAAAAGAAGTAAAAAAGTTCACAGCATACGAGATGATGGAGCTAATAACTACCTACGAAAATCACGTTGCTAAACTTCGCAAAGACAAGGACCTTTGGGATTAATAACAATATTCGTTATATTTGTATAGATGACAGGTGCAGAATTCTATACCATATTACAACAAAAGATAGATAAAGCCTACTCTGCGTACATTGATACCACAAAGGCTGATCGACTCATACGTGAAACAATTTATCGTTTGGTTGAAAAGCTATATAGTGGATTGATTACCCAAAAGGAAACAGACGAACTCTGGAGTATGATTGCAAAAGAACAGGCCGTAGTTACTGCTGGTGCTCTTGCTATTTCAAGTTTGACAAGTTACTCTCACTTGTTTTCAATGAAGTTCGTTTACAAAGATCAAATAACAGGATTTACATATTCAAATGGCGTATTTACAAAAGCAGGACACACTATTAGGAAAGGTGATATTATCGAGTATGTGTCTGTTCAATATATTGTTAGCAGGGTTACAGCTAATACTTTTACTGTTGCTGTCCCTTATACCAGTGGCATTATATATCTCTATCGAGTATTTGATGCGTCGAATAGATTTAGTGATAGAAAAAAAGATATCTCCCATACGCCAACAAAAGAATCCCCAAGGTTTGAATTAACAGGAACACCGGCTAGGCAATTCAATTTGACTCCTCAGCCTGCAAGTGTTATTGTTGATTATATGAAAACCCCAACCGATATCATATCTACATCGGGAACCACTATCACGGTTTATACCGATAAGTTTTTATATCGTTTGTTAGATGAGTGCGTTATGAATTATGCAGAGCAAGTTAGAGACTTCGAACTGAAACAAAATGTGGCACAAACAATTGCTATTAATCCGTGAGTACGCTAAAGGAAATAGTAGATAAAGTAAAAAGCAATCTAGAATCTGGTTTTACAACCGATGAGACTAGGTTAGACGATTTGTTTATCGAAAGTAAAATACATAGTGCAAGAGGAATGATTCTCTCCAATCTTGTTCGTTCTGGAATGAGAGATAGAATCAACGAATCTTTTGTACAGGCTATCAATCCTGACTTGTTGGAGTACGACGAGGAGTGTGAGATGGTAAGTTTTGAATGTCCTTCAGTTATTCACTTGGATGACAGACACGATGGATTTGCTTATGTTGGTCACGTTAGTGGAATGAAGCCTTTTATGAGGATTCGTTCTAACTACACAGCATTGTCAATGCATTCTCTTTATCAAAAAGAAACACAGATTGCTTGGGATTTCGTAGTTAACGTTACGGGGTCTTACGATATTAATATTTACAAAAACCATAGACTAAGAAAGATTTTAATTAAGGCTATCTTTAATATTCCAACAACTGTTCCTAACTATCGTAAAGATGTAGACCAATATCCATTGGATGCAGTTACTGAGAATGAAGTAGTTGAAATGATATCTGTTGATTTGCTTAAAAAGATAACTGTGGTAGCCCCAGATTATGTTTCTGATTCACAAAATACATTACCTAGACGATGAAAATTGAAGATGTTATAGCTGCGGCCTCAGAAGAACTACAAGTTTCCTATGGAGAAAACGCCCTATGGTTTAAGGTATTAATTCACCAGGCTGTAAGAACATTCAAGAGTGCCAACGCATTGATGATGTTCAGCGATAAAGTAGAAACACTAGACTCAAGAATCAAGTTACCAAGCAACTTCATCAAGATGTCTTGTCTTGTTGACCTAAACGGAATTACTTGGTGTGAGGATATGGATTACTGCATCCAAGATAATTATATTCTATTTGATTCATCATATAACGTAGAAGACGGAATTGAGTTTACTCTTACCTACAAAGGACTACCAGTAGATGAAGAGGGAGATATCGCACTCAGAGATGCGTGGGAGCGTATGTTAGTATCCTACGTTTGTTGGAAATATACTCGCAGACATTTCGATAGATATCCAGCATACATAGTAAACGACTTTAAGAAAGAATTTCAATTACAAAAACAAGCCCTTACATGAGTCAATTCGTAAGATTAAATACAAATGGCGTAATGGATAAAGATACTGATTCTCAGTTTTTGAGAGAAGGTAACTATGAAGATGCCAACGACATCCGTCACCGTAGTTTAATTGGTAGTGAGAACCAAGCGATTGTTCCTGTTGTGGGAAATGCACTTGCTGTCACTATTCCAAATACAACTATTACGGCTCGTGTTTATCGTGTGTTTATTGATATTTCAACAACTCCTGTATCTGGTACTCTTTATTATAAAAATCCAGCAACAAATGTAATTTCACTTGCTAATAGTTCGCAAGTATTAACAACACTAGCTGCTTATTACACATCGCTTACAAATAACTCAACAGGATTATTTAATAGCATTGTCGTAAGTCCAGCTAACCCGTTTCAGTTTACTGCTCTTACGACTACATCAGCAACAACAGGATACTTTGATCTTAGTCTAGACCAACTTACTGACAATGAATACATACTATGGCAGGTTGGAAATCTATTTGATATTCAATTACTTACCGAGTATATCAACAGTGTAAAGTCATTCAAGGTAATCGGAAGCGAAGAATTAAACGGAGATGTATTTATTTGGAGTGTTACAGATAGAATCTTCGATACTTCAACTAAAACAATTTCAGAGGTAGGTGTAATTACCTACAATGAAGGAGCAAATACATACGCATACAAAAGATTAATCAGAAGTAAATTATTAGACTTCGATCCAAACTATAGAGTCCAGGCACAAGTTGAAAAAACAAATGTCGACCAAGTAAATCTTTATTGGACAGATGCTTTCAATAAGCCACGAACAATAAGAATTAAAGGAGCATATGCAAATGACATGACTCTTCGTGCCTATGGTGGGTATTACGACTTAGATTATATCGAGAATCAAACATCGTTTGTTCTTCCTAATACATCGGCTGTAATTTCAGTTACTTCCGTAAATGAGGGAGGTGGATTTGTCACAGCAGGAAACAAGAGGTATATGGGTCGTTTCTTAACTGACGATTTAGTTCCAACCGATTATATTTTTGCAACCAATCCTGTAAACATCTATAGTGCCCCAAAAACAATCCCTTCTGAAATATTAGGCAATGTTGCTGGAGATACAACAAACAAATCTGTCACTTGTCAGCTTACGAATATTCCATTATATAAGTACTTTGAGTTTGTAGCGATTGAATATGCGGGTAGTGGTTTTTCTGCTAAGATTTTAGAAAGAGTTCCTCTATCGCAAAGTCAAACATCCATTACATTAGAACACACCAATAGAGGTCAGTTAAACCAAACTTTGTCAAACGCTGAATTATTGAGCGTTACTACCAAATTCGAAAGAGTTCAGACAATGAAAATCTTTACGAATAGGATGGTGTTTTCAAATGTAAAAGAAGAAGTTGATTACAATTTAGATGCTTGGGCCTCAACTATAGCACACACTCTTGAGTATAAAGAAATTTCATCTGTTGGAAAAGTATTCGAAAACGCAGATTTTGGAGGTGTACTAGAATCGTCTTTTCCTAGTCTTAGCTATGGAGAATATCAAGACCCATTAAATACGTATGCTTATGCAGGGTATATGATGAACGATACTTATCGTTTTGGTATTCAAGTTCAGTGGAAAGAAACAGGAAAGTGGAGTCAGTCATATTGGGTAGATGATATCCGTTTTGACACACTAGCAGACAATGTCATAGGTCCACCAATAACAATAGGCGGAATAACATATCCAACAAGAAGAATAGCAAATAATATAATTACAAATATTACAAATGTAGACAATAGCAAAACAAATGTTTACTATGCTAATTTTTCAAATATCAATCTGCAATATGCTGTTGCAGGAACTGGCAAACAACTATTTGAATTAATTTCTGCATTTAGGTTTACACGAGCAGAACGTATTCCTGAGGTACTGGCTACAGGTTTAATTCTTCCTGGAACAAGATGGACAGGAAATTCATCAACTATATTGCCATACACAAGAACATTTGATATTGCAACAACCAATACTTTCTTTAGTTTTCCAAATAGTTTTTTCTACGATAACGAATTACAAACTCTTCTAGCAGCACCAACTAGAATGACAGTAGGAAATTTTGACGAATCAGATTTTGCTTATTTTTATTCTCCCGATCATTTATATGGTGCATCTACGTATGATTACGTAGCAGGAGATAAACTATTGGTTTTGAATCAACTAAGTTCAAATTTGTCGATATTGGGTACATCTACAATTGTAACAAACGGTGCACCAACAACAAGTCGCTCAGAAACTTATTCAAGCTACGAAGATTCAAATGGATACTATAGTGCAGCAAAACAGGCATATATAGAATTTAATACAAGCGAATCGAAGCGATTTGAGTATGGACAAGAGTTACCATCTTTTGTATCTAGAGTTGTTTACAATGGTCTAAAAATTAAATACACGACTAGAATACCAGCAACAAAAACTGACTTTAGTGCACACCACGTTCCTTGTCATGTGTTTAAACTAACACAGAAACTAACAACAGCGGGAAAAATTCCAGCAGGTGCGTCATCTAACGCTAGTGGATATTATGGTCAAATATTTAGAAACAAAGGAGCAAATTTAAAATACGCTAAGAATAAATACGAAACTGTATATCAATCTACAGGTCACATCAGAAATCTAATTGATGGAGAGAATCAAACAATAACACAATCTGTTTTTGGTGGAGATGTATTCAATCAAAAAACACACTTGCAGTTGAGAAGACCATCTCTTTCTGATCCACGTAGAGGGTCTGGTTATATATTATCAATGTATAGTCAAAACGTTGGAAATATTCAAATGTTCAATCGTTTTGATTATGATGAATCGGCCGCTGGATCGGGTTGGGTATTTCCACAATATGAAGAAAAACAAGGAACAATTGCACTTGTTAGAAACCCTTCAACAATAACACCAGCCGTAATTGGTCGTGGAGCCTGTGCAACAGGGTTATTTAATACTCTTGAGCAATGGCCAGAAATTGATGGTCAAAGAAATTACGACTTAGGGTATAATGCCAAAGATGGGACAATAATTGATACTGGCTTTGACGCATCGGTATTATACACTGGAGAAAGACCATCAACAATGTTTTGGTCTCAGAAAAAACAAATTGACGCAACGCAAGATAACTATCGTGTTTTCAAACCGATTGATTACGCAGATTTAGATCAAACTCTTGGAGAAGTAGCAACACACGAAAT
>Ga0209084_1000697_pt1 | contig 31162 bp, 22 predicted proteins | sample C_130820_MF_Meta_FD_187309 | JGI IMG/M metagenome (GOLD analysis project Ga0209084, IMG submission 187309) | Freshwater microbial communities from Lake Croche, Canada to study carbon cycling - C_130820_MF_MetaG (SPAdes) (version 2) | ecosystem: Environmental > Aquatic > Freshwater > Lake... | reverse complement strand
GTACAGGTAGTATTTGTATATCTGCCAGTGGTGTTTTAAATGCAACTTATCCAGGATTTTTTGCAACACCTATACGTATTGCCAATTCAACTGCATTTTCAGCAACACCAAGTTTATTAATGTACGATATACTTAATGGAGAAATTGGATATTCAACTGCAACTACGACAACTTCAAAAACTTTTGTCATTGATCACCCAATTGACCAAAATAAGTATCTTGTTCATGCTTGTTTAGAAGGACCAGAATCCAGTGTTTATTACCGTGGTATCGGTGAAATAACATTTGGACAAAGTGTTATTATTAAATTACCTGATTACGTTTTTCCTTTTACAGATTTTACAGTAAATTTAACTCCAATTGGTAAACCGAGAATGCTTGGTGCAGGTAAAGTTTTTAATGGTAAATTTGAAGTATATTGTTTACCAGGAGAACAATGTGAATTCTATTGGACTGTTTATGCTAAACGTGGTAACATTATCGTTGAACCACTTAAATCAAGTGTTAAACTGAATGGAGAAGGCCCATATACATGGTTAAATTAAATTGGTTTAAAGTTAGAAATAAAATGTTTATAAATAACAAAAGATAAAAGATGGGAGGAGGACTTATGCAATTGGTCGCTTATGGCGCCCAAGATATTTATCTAACAGGAAAACCTCAAATAACTTTTTTTAAAAGTGTTTACCGTCGATATACAAATTTCGCAGTTGAAAGTATTCCACAAGATGTTTTGGCAACTCCGCAATTCGGTTCACGAGTAACTCTTACAATTAGTCGAAATGGAGATCTTCTTAAAAAAATATGGATTGAATATTCACCTATAGACCTTTTATCGGGAATACCTTTAGAAAGTACCCCTGTAACAATTGGGGCTAATGTTGGGCATGCGTTAATAGATTACGTTGATATAGAAATTGGAGGACAAACTATAGATAGACATTATGGAAAATGGATGACTATTTGGATCTATCTTACTGAACCAAATACTTCAGGTGACCAAGGAGCAGTTGATACATATTGCTGTGGACCTGGTGAATACTACAATGGATTAAATAATTCAGGTGGAACTGTTTACTCACCGTCAGTCGCAGGAGATAATGCAACTACAGAAATGGTTCCACGAACAACAAAATATAATCGAATGGCATATACACATAGATCACAGATTAATGTTACTACAAATATAGGTGCCCCACAGTATGCATGGGTTCCATTGCAATTTTGGTTTTGTAAAAATCCTGGACTGGCAATACCTTTAATTGCATTGCAATACCACGAAGTAAAATTTTATATAAATTTAGCACCAATGGCTATGATCCGTACAGGTACTAAAACCACTGGTCAAGAATTTGCTAGATTTGCCGTTTATGCTGATTTTGTGTATCTTGATACTACAGAACGTAGACAATTTGCACAAAATTCACATGAATATCTTATTGATCAAACACAGATAAATGAAAATATTGTCGATGTTAACATAAAACTTAGTTTTAACCATCCTTGTAAAGAACTTGTATGGGCTCCTATAAGTTTACCTGTAGGAACTACTGATGCATCTCAGCCAAGACAATCAGTTATTCCTGGAGGAGGATCACCTAATTCAGGTTTTACACCAAGTACTTTAGATCATCCAAATAATTACCGATTGGTGTTAAATGGAGCTGATCGTTTTAGTGCAAGAGATATTACGTATTTTACAAGAAATCAAGTATGGGAAGCTCATACTGGTTTTGGTTCAGTTTTATTTCCAGATTGTATTGCAGTTTATTCATTTGCCTTAAAACCTGAAGAATATCAACCAAGCGGGACGTGTAATTTTAGTAGAATTGATGTATCAACTTTAGTAAGAAGTACTACTTTTGGAATAAGTGGAGGAGTTGTTCCTCAAATGGATATCATTGATCTATATGCAATTAATTATAATTTATTCAGGATATCTTCAGGTATGGGAGGTGTTGCTTATTCGAATTAAAATCGCATGCGTTTCTCATTCCAAATGGGACAGTTGCCATTTCAATTTACTTTTTTTTAAATATTATAAATAAACCAATAATTAATAAAATAAATAATAAAATAAATAATTTATTATTTTTTGGTTTTAATTTAATTGGTTTTAATTTAACTTGATTAAATTTATCAATAAAATTCATACTATTATATAATTCAACTGGAATAAAAAGTTCTGCTCCTGTTCTAATATTTTCATTATAATCATTTATTTTATTTGTAAAATTCATATTGTTAAAAGTTGAATACAATTGATCGTCAGCTGCTTTTAACGATGGTGTATATTTTTGATCTTCTCTTCTTGTTGCCATTGTATCTTTTTGAGATTTTTTTAATCGTTTTTTTGCTTGAAATTCAATAAAGTCTTTTACATGTGCGGCTCCAAAACAGCGAGATGTTTCCAATTTTAAATATAAATATTGTTTTATTACACCATTATTATCTTTTAACTTAAATGGAAAAAATAACATTACTGCTGGTTCAAAATTTTTATTATCACATGATAAAAAAAACCCACTTTTTAATAATTTTTCAAACATAGAATTTTTTATTTTACCAAGAAAAGTAGTTTTATTAAAATCATTACTTTCTACTGTATATTTTGTAGATTTTCCAGTTCTAATTTGTTTAAAACGTTTATCATTAAAAAACCAATCATGGCTCGTTGCACATTTAGTACCTCTATCGCGTGTAATATCTTTACAATTATTTTTATCGTAAAGATAATTGAAAATTGTATTTTCAGGATCTTCAAATACATATGCACCTTTAAGAAAACAATTACCACCAAGTTTTTTATTAATATTTGATATAATATTAAATAAAGTTTCAGTATTTTTAAGATTACAACTCATTCTTTTAATACTCTAATATTTTAATTTAAACTTGTTCAAATTAATTTTGAACGCGTTAAAACTTCAATTGGAATAATATCTTTATCGATAAATTCAAATGTCGCTCTAAGTAAAAATTTATCGGGTTGATTGTTAAAAACATGTGACCTGATTTCAGGAAGAATTGATAAATAAGTTTGAATAAGTGATCGATCTAAAAATGGGAACTTTAAATCGGAATAATTTGGTAAATTTAAATGAATGCAATTTAACAATCTTTTACATTCATAGTCAAAATCATTTTCATTGGTATAATTTTTAAAATGAGTATATCCACCTGTAAGTTCATTGGCACCACATCCTACAAATACATTTCCAGAAATATGTTTTAATTTATGAATAAATACATTAGAATCTTTTATTTCATAGTTTTCATCAGTAATTTTAATATCAAAAAATTTTTGTTTAATTTCAAGAAATTCTTGTTTAGTTATAATTATTTCGGTGTGATTTGTTTTAAGATGATCAGCGACTTTACGAGCATAAATGAGATCTTCGGAATTTTCTAAACCAACTGTATAAGTTTCAAGATTGGGAATAAATTTTTTTAATATACCGGCAATAAGACTCGAATCAAGGCCACCTGAAAGTAAACAAACATTATTTTTAGATTTATCAATTCTTTTTTTAACAGAATTAACGAGCAATTGGTAAATAATTCCGTAAATGTCAAATTGATTGTTGAATATCATTTTAGAAAATCCAAAAGAAGTATAACACTTACTTTTAATTAACGTTAACGAATCCACAGAATAAATGTTATAAGTACCTGGTTCAAATTGTTTAATTTCATTAAAATCTTTAAAGTTTTTATTAAAAGAACTTGAAAATGTTAAATCGTGTTGGTAAAGTGGTTTAACTCCATAAGGATCTCGTGCAACAATAAATATTTTTTTGATAGTGTCATAAAGTACAAAACTAAAATCACCATCTAACATATTAAGTGTATATTCAATGTCATAATGATTATAATAATGAATTATACTTTCGTATTCAGACTTAGATTTTGGGGAAATTTGACGATAATTGTATATTTCTCCTACACATAATAAATAAATACCATCGATAAAAATACCATTTGTAAAATCATTTAAGATAAAAGAATTTAAATTAATAAAAAAATCACTCATTTAAATTTAAATTAAACATTTCTTTAAATTTTTATTATTTTTAAAATAATATATAATTTAAATGAGCGTTGATATTTTTATAAGAACCTATCAACACGATTTTTTCTTACTTGATTATTGTTTAAAAAGTATTAAAAAATACGTTTCTGGATATAATAATATAATTATATGTGTTAGGGAAAAAGAATATGACTTGCTTTTAAAAGAAGTTAATATAACTACAGAAAAAGTTTTTAAAACTCATGATTTCCCAGATGAAGTAGATTACTGTGGTCAACAAATATGTAAATTATCAGCCGATTGTTTTAGCGATGCAGAATATATACTTTATGTTGATAGTGATTTAATTTTTTATAATTTTATGAATGTAAATATATTTTTTGAAAATGGTAACGCAGTTATATTAAAAGATTATTGGAAAGATGTAGGTGAGGCAAAATGTTGGCAAAAATGTTTAATTAAACTTGATTTATTGAGTGAATATGAACTTATGAGAACTATTCCATATATTTATCCAAGACATTTACTTCCAGAAATTAGAGAACACATCAGTTCAAAAACAAAATCAGATTTTATTAGTGGATGTTTACGAATTTATAAAAATTGTGGATTTTCCGAATTCAATATTATGGGAAGTTATGCTTTAAAAAATAACAAAAATATTTCATTTGTATTTTCAAAAGAAAAAAATTATAATTTTAGCAAACAATTTTGGTCACATACTCCAAAAAACGAACTTATTGACCAAATTAAATTAACTTGTAATTTTTTACATAAAGTTAATGATATAAATTTATTATTACTTGAAAATGTGGAAAAAATACATAATTATTATTATAAAGATTGTAAATTAATTAAACCAATTGATTATTTTGATAATTTACCAAATGATACACAGGAAATTATAATATGTGAAGATTTTAAATTTATTACTTTAAAAGATGATACATGTATCAGTGATTCATTGAGATCTGGAATATTATATGAAAGATTTTATTTAACTTATATAGCTGATGTAATTAAATCAAAAAATAAAGAAACTTTAAATATTATGGACATAGGTGCAAATATAGGAATATGGTCAGTTGTTTTTGGAAATATTTTTAAAAATACCACCATTTATTCATTTGAACCACAACCTAAAATTTACGAATGTTTAAAAATAAATACATTTAATCTTAACGTACAAACATTTAATTATGGATTATCGGATAAAGAAAGTACATTTTATATGAATGCAGATTATTCAGTTAAAGATAATTTTGGATCATTTAGAATAACATCTGAGGTTGGTTTAGAAATAAATTGTAAAGTTGGAGACACATTAGGTCTTAAAAATATTGGATTTATAAAAATTGACGTAGAAGGTCATGAATTAGAAGTATTAAAGGGTCTTAAACAAACTATAACAACTTTTAAACCTATCATTTTTATAGAAATTCATAAAACTGAAATAAATTGTAATAAAACTCTTGATTATTTATATGAATTAAATTATACCAATGTAGTTAAATTATCTCATGCCGATTATTTAATTTTTTAATTAAATATTTTTGTTTTAGATAAATTTAATATATCTGTATCTGATATCTTTTGAAAATATAATTCAAAAAATTCTTTCATAAATTCTACTAATAAATTATTAGATGGATGATTATATGTAATAAATAAATTAGGTATTTCTTTGATATAATTACTTAATTTATTGAATGAATAAATTTTACAATATTCACTTAAACTTAATAAATTAGATTTAATTTCTAAATTGGGTAAATTTATAATTTTACAATTTTTTTTTAAATTAAAACTATTAAATAAATTTGTTTCACAAGATGTACTGGTATTTAAAAAACTATAGTTTCTTATTTGTTCACATACAATTATATCAGCATTTTCAATTACGGTAGTCATGTTTTTAGTTATATTTCTTTTAAGATAACTAATTAAATGTACACCTATAGCAGATATTCCATATTGTGCATTTGTATACCAAGGGTTATATTCACATAGATCTTCAAAATATATAGCATATGCAAAACTTCTACATCCACCAATAAATAATATATTTATAGCACCTATTTTTTTTATGTATATATCTTCTTTAACAAGATTATCGTAATCGTACATAAAATTATCATTATAATTCATATTAATTTAATATAATAATATATTTTATTATTTTAATGAAAACTATTATACAAGTATTTACTCAAAAAATTGTAAAAGATCGTAATTTTAAAGATACATCTGGCTATTGGGGGTTAGGTGATCTTATAAGAGGTACTATACATTTATATCAATTATCTAAAAAGTTAAATTTTAGATTAATCGTAGATTACCAATTACATCCTATATCAAATTTTCTTAAAGAACATAATCATGAATATTCCGAATTAATAAAATCAAATAAAGATAATATTTTATTTGTAGATCAACGTGGTTCTGAAAAATATGTCATTAATAACAAAAATGATGTTATTTATTTTTTAACTAATGATTTTTACAATGACGAATTAAATGAAGACGACAAAAATTTTATTAAAACTATTTTGGAACCAAATGAATTATTTAATAATGAAATAATTATGTTAAAAAATAAATTTGATAAATTTGATATATTTCATTTTCGGTTAGGTGATATTGAAAAATCTAAAATGAAAAATACAGATTATAACATTTTTATAAAAATGTTACAAAATATTAAAAATAACGGTGTTAATAATTTACTTATTACTGATTCAGAAACATTTAAAAAAGAAATTAAATTAAAAACAAATAACCTCATTACACTAGATACAAAGATTATACACTTAGGGTATAATACAGATTCTAATAAAATAAAAGATACTTTATTAGAATTTTATATTATGAGATACGCATCTATTATATATACTTATAGTATTTTTACACATAACAATGGTATTTCTGGATTTGTTTATTATATAAATAAAATATATAACATTCCTATAAAACGTATAACTTATGATTACGATGAAAAATTAAATAATAAAATTATTATACATAAATTTATTCAGTTTAACAGTTTTGATTGGAAAAAATATATATCAAACTATAACGATTTAAAAAAAATTAAAACTAAAGAACAAGCTTGGAGACATTTTATAAAATTTGGTATAAATGAAGAACGGTCGTGTATTTAAACTTCTTCTTCTTCCGATTCTTCAACTTCTTCTTCCGATTCGGTAACTTCAGCTTCTTCTTCAGATTCTTCAACTTCAATTTCTTCTTCCAATTCTTCTATATTAAGTTCAACTTCGACAACAGGTTCAACTTCGGCAACGGGTTCAACAACAGGTTCAACTTCGGCAACTGGTTCAACAATAGGTTCAACTTCGGCAACTGGTTCAACAACAGGTTCAACTTCGGCAACAGGTTCGATGTGAATAACGATAGGTTCGATGTCAATAACGATAGGTTCAACAACCATATTTTCGATTAACGATTTTAAACAAAGTTCGTTAACAAATTTATCATCTGGTTTGATGGTAGATTCTATTGCACTTGCCCCTTTTCTATTTTCATTTTTTCCAAAACGAAAATAATGTCTCCATGCTTTTTCCTTTGTATCAATACCGGCTTTTTTAAGATCTTCATTAAAGTTTAAATAACTTTTCCAGCAAAAGTCGTTTAGTGAAATATTACCCATAAAGTTCTTTACATTAATAATTTATTTTATTTTTCAGAATTTTACCAATTAAAATTTTACAAATTATAAAAATACCTAAAAAATTAAATGGAATCAAAATAAAAAAGAATGGAAGATTGTTCAATATGTTGCGAAAAACTTAACAAAAGTAATCATAAAAATATTATTTGTGGATATTGTAATTTTTCAGCTTGTAAAACATGTGTTCAGAAATATCTTATGGAAAGTTCACAGGACCCCAATTGTATGAACTGTAAAAAAATATTTACACGTGATTTTCTTAATGATGCTTGTACTAAAGTTTTTATTAATACAGAACTTAAAACTCATCGTGAAACTGTTCTATTGGATCGACAGAAATGTTTAATTCCTGAAACTCAACCTTATGTTATGTTAGAAAAAGAAAAAGAAAAATTATATAATCAAGTAAAAAAAATTGAAGCTGAAAAAACAGAAATAATGAAATTACTAAAATCTAAAGATTCTGATATTAATAAAATTTATAATGAAGTCAGGAATTTACGTGTTGATAATAATGGAAATGTTGTAAATACACTTGGAGAAGGTAGTAGTGAAATAGTTCGTAAAAAATTTATAAGAAAGTGTCCTATGAATGAGTGTAAGGGTTTCTTAAGTCATCGTTGGAAATGTGGACTTTGTGAAACTAATATTTGTAATAAATGTAATGAAAATATGGAAGAAGATGAACATATTTGTAAACCTGAAAATGTTGCCAGTATGGAACTTTTAAATAAAGATACAAAACCGTGCCCTGCATGTGGAACTATGATATGCAAGATATCAGGATGCGATCTTATGTGGTGCCCCGATTGTCATACTGCTTTTAGTTGGAATAAAGGAACTATAGATACAGGTGTTAATCATAACCCTCATTATTATGATTATATGCGATCTCAAAATGGAGGTGTTATGCCAAGAAATCCTCGTGATATACCATGTGGAGGTCTTCCTGATTTATATACAATTAGGACACAATTATCAAGAATATTAAAAACAGAAACACTTACATTAATTTACAATATCCATAATGTCATTACTCATATTCAACATCATGAATTACGACAAAATCATGTCGATGTACAAGCAGTAGAACGTCGTTTACGTGTAAGATATCTTATGGATAAAATATCTGAATCAGAATTTAAAAAAACACTTCAATTAAATGAAAAAAATCGTGAAAAAGTAAGAGATTTTCGTAATATTTATCAAATGGTTATAGATGTAGGTTCAGATTTATTTAGAAATATGGTTGAACAACTTAAGGTAAAACAACCAGATTCATTTATAATAGATCAACTTTTATTGTTTTCCAATTTAATAATTTATTTTAATGAAAATATAAAAAAAACAGGAATAATTTATAAATGTGTCTATCCAGGTATATCTACAAATTTTACATGGATAAATAATCATGAAACTTATCTTCGTCGTGCAAAAGAAGCTGAAGCTCGTCTTAATGCAACTGTAATTTAAAAAAAAAGTAAATTTAATTTAAAAAAATAAAAATAAATAATTTAAGCTTAGGCTTAAAATAAATCAATGGATATTTTTAATTTTATTGGAAATAAAATTATTAATGGTTTATATTCATTAATTAATAACTTTACAACATTTAAAGTAGTGCTTCTTACTAAAAATGCAAAAATACCAGTTAAAGCAGATCCAGGGTGCGCTGGGTATGATATATTTAGCTGTGAACCATTCACGCTTTATGCAGGAAAAAGACAACTTGTATCAACTGGAATATCCACAGAATTTTCCAATAACTTTTATCTCCGTATCGCACCTCGCAGTGGAATGTCAGTTAAAGGAATTGATGTTGGTGCAGGAGTAATTGATTCAAGTTATCGTGGTGAAATTAAAGTTCTTCTTATTAATAATTCCGATATTACTCATAAATTTGAAATTGGTGCTAAAATTGCTCAACTTATATTAGAACGTTGTTCAAATGTGGTTATAGAAAAAACAGATATACTTTCAGAAACCGAACGTGGTCATGGAGGATTTGGATCAACTGGAAATTAAATTTCTGTGATGTATTCCAAAAATAACAATTCCAAAAATAATATCGGCTGCAAGTGGTATCCAAATTAAATTACGATTTCCTTGAAAAGTATAAATTGCCGCAGTTATATAAAAAAATCCTATTAAAATTCTAAATTGTGACCACCAAGTTTTACCACCTGCTTCAGGAGCATTAAGTCTTGAATTGGTAATAAATAAATATAAAAATGATAATCCCATTAAAAGTAATAGTATTCCATATATTTTTAAATATTTATCTGGGATAATTCGTGAAATGTATGCAAGAAATAATCTAGCTGGAATACATAAAAATAAAAAAGCAAGTATACTATTCATTTTATTCATTTTATTCATTTTATTCATTTAAATTTACTTTTATTTTATTTTATTTGTTAAATGTAAATGTTTATAAAACCAACTTATTTATATACAAGAGGGTATTCAAAAAATTATTATAATCATAAAAATCAACTTATTAAACAAATAATTTATCCACGTAAACTATGGTTAACTAACGTATATTCTGACGACCCAATTGAATTAAAAATAAAGGAAATTAAAGAAAACTGGAATAAAATTGAAATAAGCTTTAATGACTCCGTACCAATATTTAAATTGACTTAAATAAATATGCTTTATAAGTACATAGAAATGGATATTCTTAATCTTTTTAATAAATACCCAAGTTTAATTGATATAACAAAGAATTCTGAAAAATCTGGAATTTTACATTATGGAAATTATAATCTCGATTTTGTTAAAAGTCTTAAAGCAATATATCAAAATTATTTTAAAAAATCTGTAATTGTTATTTTACCAAAATTAAAGCTGGATGATCTTATAAAAGACATTAATGCAATTTATTCTGATCTTGAAACTCTTGAAAATATTGATGTAAAAAATTCTGTTATTATATTTGCATGGACAGAAATGATTTTAACAGAACTTTTTAAAGTAAATAAACGCAGAATAAATACAATTATAAAAAATTTAAATAAACACAATAAAATTCATATGTTAAGTTCAATTGATTGTAAAATATTTGAAATTAATCACCTTGAAACATTTGAAATTGTTAAATTAAATGAAATAAATGTTTTAGATTATAATTTAATAGATATTTTTGACACAGATCAAGAAATATATAACGAAAACATAGATAATTTAATAAATTTAATTAACGATATAGTATCAGAAGGAAAAAGAATTTATTTATCTATGAATTTAAGTCAAAGTAAATTAAGTTTTATTGAAGCAAAATTAAAAGAAACTGTTACAATTTCTCGAAAAGAAGATCCAAATTGTTCAGTTGTAATTAATTCGGTAAAAACTACAGAAAATACTATTCTTGTTGATGATTATTCTGTATATTTTTTTATATTTCCAATAATTTTAGATCCAATTGAACTAATACCTTTAATAAAAGACGTTATTGGGAAAAATGGTATCGAAATTTATATCGATTCAACAAAAAATAAAAATTTTACTTCAAATTTGAAATCAATTTTTAATTTTTCAAAGGAAAAAATGGTATCAAAAGACTCATGTGAATATAATACATATCAAGAATGTATTAATCTATTACCTGGTATAGAATGTATAGTTGCATCTGAAGAATATCGTTATTTTGATGCATCCGAAAGCATGTTACAACAATTAGATTTATCTAATTTATCAAAAAAAGATATAGATCTTATTAAAAATTATATTAAATTAAAATTACCAGATCTCGATATAAAAAGTTGTCATCTTATAACTCCATGTAGTCCAAAAGGTACATCAAAAAAATTAAATAGTATTGCAAATAAAATAAATCAAAGTATGTACAGATGTGAAATTACTTGTGAAATATTTACAGACTACACTATTGGTGTGATAGAATGGAATGAAATGTTTTGTAATAAAAGTGATATAAATGTATTAAAGAACTCTGTTTATATTTATCAGACAACAAGTAACAAATGGAAATTCACGACTGTCAAATCAGTTTAAATTTGGTGTGTCCATGTAACCAAAAACTTTATAAAACAACTGCAAGTTTAAAAGCACATCATAAAACACAAAATTGTATTTTGGGAAAGTTCCAAAGAACAAAAAGACCATCTTAATTTTAATCGTTTATAATTTTAGCCATCTTCGAAGACTTAATATAAAATAATGGAACGTATAACTAGTTTAACAAAAAACAATAACTTAACTTAACTTCATTATGTACATAGTTGGAGCAATAATGTCCGTTTTAAAAATTTTATATTTACCTTTTATTGATTTTAAAAAAGTATCTACGCCAACACTTTCGTCCCAAATATGATAAGCATATTCATCAAATACAATAATTCCATTTATAACAACATTATTCCATAAATTTTCTAAGACTTTTAATGTTGGTTCTGCTAAATCAAGATCCATGTATAAAAGTTTTATCCTAAATCCAGGGTATTTTTCACTAAATTCTTTACTTGTTAAACACGCATCTCCTTTTACAAGTATATAATTTTGTTTATCAAATTTTTCAAGTTTATTGTTTACACTTTCTAAACTTAATTCATTTAAATCAACACGTTCTATAACTTTTTCCATTAATATTTTGTTAGAATCATTTAAAGATGTTAATAATTCATCTGGATTAAAAAAATCAAATCCTAAAACCTTGGTAATACTATGTGGTTCGTATGTATTTCTAAGTTTTAACCATAATCCCAGAGAAGCTCCTTTAAATACACCAAATTCTACTATATCTCCAATTAAATGTTTTGTTTTGAGATATATTTCAATTTTTTTAGTCATTTTCATAAATACACGATTATCTTCAGAAAACATTAATGAATTAAAATTATCATATACATTTTGATCTGTTAATTTTATATTATTATAAATATTGTTCGTCATTTATTTTACGTATTTTTTTTTTTAAAAACGTTTTACGTAAAATAAATGACAAACAATATTTTATTTTTTATTACACATAAAACTCTTACAGCAGAAAATTGTGATTTAACATTTTACAGTATATCCTTACAAGAAAAATTTGTTTTTGATGTTTTTTATATTTATAATTCTCATGAATCTGAACTTTCAAATGAATTAATTATAAATTTATATAATTTTTATAATTTAAATAATTATTTTAAATGTTATAAAATTTTCAATTATAACCCAGATACACCTAAAACACTTGGATGGGATATAAAAACTATTTCCGATTATCTTTTAAATAATTATGATCAAAATGATAAAATATTATTTTTAAAATCAGATATGCTACTTTCTAAAAATTATTTTAAATGTTTATCTGAAATAAGAAAAGATCTTGTTTATTTTACAAGTCCTTTGGTAAATGCTAAAAAAAGAGTAAGTATACCTGAAATAAAAAAATATTTAATACGTCCGAAATTTATAAAATCCGACGATATAACTTTTTATGTAGAAGATGAATTTCAATCTAAAGATAATGATTTTCATAATAGAAATATTGATATAACTGACTATAGTATTAAATTTTTTAGCTGTGATACTATAAGAGACTGGTCTTGTCATTTTATAACAATTTCGTTACTTGTACATTTAAGTATTATTTCTCAGTCATGGGGAGGAGTCAATTTACAAAATTTATATCCTTATTTTATAAAAACAGATGAATGTTTTACTATACATAAATATCATAATATAGTATCTGAAAATAGATCAACTGGTAGAGAAGGACCAGTTGAAGAATGGTTATTAAGTTAACTTAAAGTGTTAATTATTTAACGTTAAATGAACTGTGCATTAATTTTAACTGGAAATTTTAGAACTTTTGACAATGTTATTCCAAATTTAGAAAGTTTAATTGATATTTTTAATCCAGATATATATTTATGTATTTCTGATATAGAACATAATTTACATCCATATAATAAAGAATTATTAAATTATTTTAATGATAAAATTATAAATGAAGTAGACATAAATAGAAAATTAAATATTTCTCAAAAAATTAAAAACAAAATTAAAAAAGTTATTTTTTTAGAAACTGAAACTGAAAATAAAGAAATTGAACAATATACTTTAAAATTCGATACTAAAAAAGATTGGATTGGTTTAGATATTTTTAAACAATATTATAAAATAAAAAAATGTATAGATATTCTTGAGTTAGATTATAATTATATCATTAAATCTCGATTTGATGTCGAAATATCAAGTTTACCATCTTTTCCACTTAACGACGGTATTTACATGAATTCAACTGTAAATACCAACGATATTACTTTAGTATCAAATAAAAGTACGTTTGTTACTTTATGTAATGGTATTATTTCTCATTTTTTAATTAATAGAGAACCATACACTTCAATTCATTCACTATTAGATTGTATTTTTAAAGAAAACAATATTAACGTTAACAGTAGCATCAATGCAACAATTAATAAAAATTACAATCTTTTTGATACTAATTTAACATTAGTTACGTGTTTTTATGATATTGGTAGAAACCACTGGAAACATAGTACACGGTCAAATGATACTTATTTTATAAATTGTGAAAATGTTTTGGATAAACTTAACCCAATTGTTATTTTTACAACAATCGAATATATCGATAAAATTAAATCGATTCGTAAAAAAACAGATATAAACTTAATTTATACCGAAATTATAATTTTACCATTTGAAGATTTAAAATGGTATAATTTAAAAGAAGTTATAAAAAATATTCAAAATGAAATTGTTATTTATCCAGAAATAGAAAGAAATAACCCTGAATTTGTTATTCCAGAATATATTATTTTAATCAATAATAAAACAGAATTTATGTATAAAGTTTCTAAATTAAATTATTTTAATTCAACTATTTTTCAATGGATTGACTTTGGAATACATCCTACAATGTTAAAATCATTTGATACAAAATATTTTTCAAATATATTTTATAAACCTGGTAAAATTAGAATCTGTTCTTTTAAAGAACCTAATTTAATTGATTTTAATATTCATCAACCTACCGTCGCAGCAACTTTATTTGGAGGTGATGCCATTTCAATTCAAATGTTTTATGAATTAACTACCATTGAATTTGAAATTATGATTAAAAATAAATACGTAAACCAAGAACAGTACATTTATTATTCTGTTATGTCTAAAAATCTAGATTTATTTGATTATTTAATTTTACCACATTGGGATAATTTAAGTTCTATTTATCAAATGAATACAATTAGTATCGGGATATGTATGTCCGGTCATATGAGAACATATACCAATTGTAAAGATAATATTGAAAAAATGATTTTAAATCCATTAAAAGATTTTAATGTTAAATTATTTTTATCAACATGGGGAGAATTTGGTAGTCCTGAATTTGAGTTAATAGAAACGGAACAAGAAACAGATTTCTTTTTTGAAAAATTTTCAACCGATAATTGGACAAATTATATCCCACTTTCATCAAATACAACTTGTCCAAATGCAGTTAGTCAGTTATATAAAATGAATAAAGTTTATGATTTAACAAATGACTTTAAATTTGATATTATTGTACGTATACGCCCAGATATTATTTATAATACTAAAATTGATTTATCTTGTATAAAAAATTGTTTATATGATAATTGTTTATATATGTCAGAATTTCATAATAAATATCCAACTGTTACAAAAGGTATAATGGATCAATTCTTTTTTGGTAATAAAAAAACAATGGACCCCATTATGAAAAGTTATACTTTTATTGATAATTTACTAAAAACAGATTGTCATTCAACAGAAGGATTACTTTATCAACAAATTAAAAATAATAAAATTGGTATTAAAAGATTTTTATGTAGTTATGGAAAAATAACTTATTTATCGGTATTTAAATGAAAAACAGTGTAAAATTGGTCCATAACTTTTTCAGGTGTGTAATCAGAATACGCACTTTCGATGGGTTTAATTTCACTTTCAAAAATAGATTTTAAATTTTCTTGATTGTATATAATTGCCGATTTTCCAAGTAAATCGATATGTGCATTGTCATCTGTACCGTATGTTGTTAAAATTGGTTTATTTTTACTTGAAAATTCAGCAATACTTAATCCAAAAGTTTCACCTTCTAATCTTGCATGTATCATTGCGTCACACGTATTTATAAATTTTACCTTTTCACCGAGATCAACAATGGTGTCAAGATAAATAATGTTGGGGTGAAAAGGTTTCGTAAAAGGTTTCGTATTTGCAAATAAAAAATAAACGTTTAACGTTTCTTTAATTGCACATTTAACGTATTCAATGTTAAATTCATTGTAACCCCCATATCTACCAAATACAGTTGCATTTTCAGGAATTCCAAGATCTTTTCGCATATTGAAATTGTGATCTGGTAAATTAATCATATGAGGAACAACTGGAAATATAGATGATACACATGGAGAAATAACAGCAACAGTTTCATTTTTGTCTGAAGGTTGTGTTTTAAATACAACGTGAGTCAAATTTTTAACACCTTTGAGAATAAAATTGTTATTATTAATACCTGTTATATTATAAAAATATTCAAGATTAAATTGTTTAACTTCTTCAAATGAATCGTAAGCGTAACAATCAAATTCTTTTTCAAATTTTTTAATAACATCGATATTGTTTAATTTGTTATTTTTATCATAAAATATAATTACAACTTTCTTCAATTTTGAAAGGTCTTTTTTAATATAATAAGCATAATCATACATAGCTACTACACTTCCACGTTCACCTAAATATCCACATGCATGAAAACCAAAAATTTTTGTACTTAATGTTAAATTGGGTGGAAGATATTTATTTAAATGAATTGGTATTTTTTGAATTTGATAACGTCCAAAAAGATCCAGGCATTTTGTTACATTTGAATTTATTGAATTTAAAATTGCTAAATTATTGTATTCTTGATGAGAAAAATTTTGAATTTTATTACTGATAAAGTTGGTATCTCCAAAATAACTTAAATGCCACCCACCTTGTTTTATAAAATTAAACTGTTTCCATCTAATATCATCTATACTTAAATTACATTGTTTATACAAATTATATGTAGTTACCTTAGCATGGTACCAATTAATATCTAACTTTGATTCAATATTGTAATAATAAAGATCTTGTTCAAGTGAATAAATAGTATCAAAGTTAAATGTTTTAAGTAATTTAAGTGTTCTCGGATCTGGTATTTCATCGATGTCTGAAAAAATAAGAATATCATTAAAATTAAGATTTAATTGTTCTAAACCACGTGATATACAATTTCTTTGAAATTTTTCATTTTTCCATACTTCATCTTTAGATGGTTCCGAGAATGGTAAATCGTCTACAACTATGTAAATAACACGTTCTTTGAACATTTTTAATTTTTCTTTTAATTTTTGAAAGTACATTTCTTTTGGTTTACCTGTAAATGTTTTTGTTGCTTCTACTATAATAAAGTAATCAACAACGTCCTTGAGTAAATTTAAACGATAACTTAAAAGGTCTATTTCATTGTAAAATATAAAACAGTCGACAATTTTTTTTTTAAAAGCAACACATTCATTTAATAAAGATAAATATTTATCTTTATAATTTAAATCTAAATTTGGCCTTTTTATTCCATTAAATAACAAATGATTTAAATCAATATTATTTGTTTTTCCATGATAAATCATACTTTCGTTAAATGAACTTATTTCAAATCCACATTTTTTCATACTTTCAGGATAAATAGTTGATTTATGAACAGCGGATTCTAAACAAATATAGTCATGTTTAGTTAAAGGTATATTGTCTTGATATGCTTCATTAATTTCAGGAATCAACCAATTTAAATTCATACAATATTCTGGTATAGGAGTGGTAATTATAACATAATCCGATATTCGAATAAGTTCTGATAATGCATTATAAACTTGGTCTGTATATAAATGTTCTAAATTTTCCATACTTAAACTTATATTACAACTTTTATCATTTAAAGGAAGTTTATCTGATGAACATAAATAAACTTCGTCAAAAATTTTTTCCTTATTTAAATAATCTACTGTAGCAGGTGAAAAATCTACACCAATAAATCTTGCCTTAAATTTATTTTTAAATAATTCACAATGTTTTCCATTACCACATCCTATATCGGCAATAGTAGAATAATCAATACATTCAATTATATCTGAAACTACTTTATTTAAATAAAGTGGACTATTTTGTCCTATTTGTGTTATTTTAGTTCTATATTCTCTTAAAGGCGCCTTTACTTCAGCATAAGGTACTGGTTGATTTAACCTTTTATCTAAAACAACTACAGAGTCGTAAAAACTTACACAAAAAGTATCAAAACACTTACCTTTTGGTATTTGATGAAAATAATTGAGATTGTCAACAAAATTTTTAGAATAATCCATAAATGTTATTGATCCATTATTCCATTCTTTCCAATAACTTGTATGAGTATCTTCACAAAGGTAAACACCTTGATCTTTAACCATTGGATACATTTTTTCAAATGTTATAATTTGCTGATGCATAAAATGACCACCATCATCAATTATTATATCAAAATAAACACCATTTTTATTAAAGTTGTCCCAAAATGTATGATCACCTTGATCACCTATAAAAATTTGAATATTGTCTTTTTCAAATTGTTTACAATAAGGATCAATATCTATACCAAAAATTTTACAATTGTTGTTAAAGTAATAATTCCACATATCTAAACTTCCTCCACGTGCTACACCAATTTCCAAAATTGTTGGACATTTTCCTTTAAATTTATTAAAATGTTTTTCATAAATATCAAAATAGTGTACCCATTTATCAATTAAATGTTTTTTTTCAACGTTATTGAAAAAATGTTCAAATTGATTCATTTAAGATAGCTTATATCTTTAATGATTTCTTTTAACGAATACTTTTTTCCAAAATAATGTGCTCTTTTATTTTGAATTTGGCTATAGTTAATTTTTCTTTTATGTCCAGTTTCACGTTGGTTAAGTCCTCTAAAATTAATAATTCTCTTTTTCAAAAAAAAGTTGATGCACTACCTCCCAACTCGTATGCCAATGGTACTCTTACAATTTCATCAGGATCTTCTAATAGTAGTCTTGAATCAGTTAGTCTATATATCATTTTTCCTTCAATTACAGAATCTTCTGGACTATTACCTTTAGATATTATTATACCTTCAATTTTACGGTCTGCGCGATCATCTTCTAAATTTAATTGACTAGCTGGTGAAGTATTACTTCTAATAAAATCACCTTCGCGAATATTTTCAAATGGTATATTTTCCCAACTAATTAAATTCATCAAAGTTCTTAAATTTAACTGATATTTTTAAAATAATATATTTGTTTTTAAAAACTTAACGTATTAAAATAAATAAACAAAAACGTAAAAAATTTTATTTAAAGGTTTAAATATTTTAAAATAATAAAATGCATGAATCTGCTAATTTAGCCGGTAAATATTTTGCAGAATGTTACAGTCTTGCAAATCAAATAGTAGTTGATGTTGGTGGAAAAAATGTAAATGGTTCATTAAGAAATTATTTTAATTCATGTAATTTTATTTGTGTTGACTTAGAACCACATGAATCAGTAGATATTATAATAAAACCAGGTGATTCTCTTCCATTCGAAGATGCTTCCGTTGATATTATAGTATCAACTTCTTGTTTTGAACATGATCCATGTTTTTGGATTACATTCAAAGAAATGTGTAGAATTTTAAAAACTGGAGGTTATATTTATATTAATGCACCAAGTTCAGGTTATTATCATGGATTTCCTGGTGATAATTGGAGATTTTATAAAGATGCAGGACAAGCATTAGCATATTGGTCAGGTATATGCAATTATCCTGTTAATGTAGAAGAGTCATTTACTATTGATACACGTGAATGGGATGATTTTGTATGTGTTTTCAAAAGATCTGAAATAAAAGAAACTGAAATTGTTAAAAATACTAAAAATGGTAAATTGGAAAATAAATTATTAACACATGGTTTATTAATTAAGTAATATTTTAATTAATTATCTACTTCAACATTATTTAAATTTAATTTTTTTCTTATTTCTACAATTAATTTACTAAAAAAACCTTTTCCTTGTATAAATAATTTTGCTTTTATAGCACAACATAAATCTATATCAGCATTTCCAGAATCAAAATGTTCAGCCTGTAATACATTAATTACATTTTGTAAATATTCATTGGATAAATTAATACATTCTTCATAATTAGTTGAACTTTCACAAGCAAAAAAACAATTACCAATAACATATTTTTTACTAGTATCATTTAAAAATAAAGATTCAAAATATTCTAAACCAAATGGCCTTTTTGCTTTTTCGTCCCATTTATTTCCACCAACAACATCACCTAATCTTAAATGTATTACTATACTATCTTCAATATCTTTTGGTAAAAAATCCAAGTTTGTTTTAAGATGTTCCAAAACAATTTCAGTAATTACATCAATATTATTACCTTGATTAATTTTTTTTTCTAAAATATATTTACTACCAATTGAATTAGGATGTTCTAATAACATTTTATTTACCTCGTGTTCGCCTAAACCGTTTATTAACAAATCACCTAATCTATAAGATGAAATCATAGAATTAATTTTTTTTATATAAATACCTTCATGTGGTCCAAAGCACGTTAAATCAGTTATATTTTCAATATTATTTTTAAAAAAACCTAGTGTATTAAATCCAACACACTCTTTATTATTTATAGCAAGTTCTTTTAAAATAGGAACAGATACTTCTTTTCTAAACATATCATTTCCAGATTGGTCTTTTAATGGTAAAAATATAAATTCGTCATTTTGTTGTTCGATAATTTCCCAATCAAAATTTAAGTTTCTATTATAATGACTAAAAGGTTTATTAGGATTATATATTAATTCTGTATTATTAAAAACATATACTTTACTTTTATTTTTTATATTGCTTAATAGCGCTATCCAATAATGATAGGTGCTTTCACTTAAAATAAAATGTGAACATTCTAATCCCATATAAAATTGAAGTATATCATTTTCATTAACAATTGTAACTTGATGTGTATTATTTATTAAAAAACCAGAAGGGTCTATATCACTTAAAATAAAAAATTTAACATTTTTATCTTTATTTTCATTTATAATTTTATCCATAACGTATTTATATGACTTATAAGAAAGATTTGAATATTTAAATCCTCCATCAGAATCTAATCGTAATCCTACCATAACATTAATATCTCCAAAAATATATTTTTGTTTAATATATTCAATTGATTTATGATCATCAAAATAAAAATAATTAAAAAGTTTTTCTTTTATTTCATAAAACAAATTTATATTTTGTGAATAACCAGATATACTTAAATCACCTTTATTTAAATCTTTTTCAGGTAAAATATTATCAGTAAATTTATTAAATACATCATAAACTAACTCTGAGCTTTTAGTTTTTATTTTAATATTTTTAAAAATATTATTTAAATAATTACCACTTGATTTTTTTCTACCAAACATATTAGAAGTACCATATTCAAAACAAGTACAAAATTCCTGATCTATATACATTTTATAATTATATTTTTCACAATAATAGGCCGCTGTTGCAATTTGAAACATACAATTACCGAGTCCCATACAAGTACCAAATCCCATACCATTTCCTCCACTAACATAAACTTCTTTCATTTAAATAAAATAAGTTTAAATTTTCATTTTTTAAACTTATTTTATTTAAATGAATCAAACTGTAGAAATTAATAAAGAAATTGTTAGTATTTATTATGGTTCTGATTATATTAAAATGGATATCACTGACATTGTAAGTTTAAACAACATTATTGAAATACCAGAAGGAGACAATAATCGTGCTAAGATATTTGGAGATCCTGTAAATTTTATTTTAAAATGTATTTTTATTAAATATCAAGATGGAACTATTCTTAAATACCCAGATAATGTAAAAATAAAACTTATTAAACAAGAAATCAAATCAGAAGAACCCGATTTATTTTATTATTATATAAATCTTGATAAAGCACACGATAGAAATTTGCATTTTTTAAACCAATATAACTCAGCCAGATTACCATTTAATAGATTAAAACGTTTTGCTGGTTTAGATGGAACTAGTTATAATTTTACTGAAAAAGAAATTAAAATGTTTGAAAATTGTGATTACCATCATTTAAGATATAAAAAAAATATAATGGGAAATCAATTAAGTCATTATTATATACTTCAGGATATTATTAAAAATAAATATCCTATTTCAGTTGTATTCCAAGATGATTCTGTTTTAAAAAACAATTTTAAATACCATTTAAATAATATTGTAAAAAATTTACCAGATGATACTGAAATGTTAAATATCGGATTTCATAAATTTGCGGCTGATGCAGAATTTATACCATGGGATCTATCAAGTACAGATGATTCGTTTCAAGGAGAAAAAATAAATGAATATATATGTAAGTTAAAAAATGAAATTAAACCATGCTCTTTGGCATATTTAATTACATTAAAAGGTGCTATAAATATGATAGAATATTTTGACAAAACTACTTTTATTAGAGCAACTGATGGAAATTTTAATGATTATCTTAATTTTAAAGATATTCATTATGGTTCTAATTTAGTTTTAGTAACAGGTAATTCAATTTTTAAATCAGATGTTTGTAAATATTAAATGGTAATTTATTACGTATAATTTTTGTAATATCATTAATATAATGTATATTACAAAAATTAAAGAAATTTATAATTCCAACTTAAATCATTTTGCTTAAACCTTTAAATAATTTTTTACGTTTTTGTTTATTTATTTCCATTATAAATTAATTAAGTTTAAAAATTGAAAATTTAAACTTAATTAATTTAAATGAATGAAATTATTATTATTTATTATATATATATTAATCAAAATAGAGATTGGAAATGTATTATTAATGGTCAATTAAATGATCTTAAAACAGTTAATTTATTAGATAATGATATATTTATACACATTTGTTGTGAAAATAATAAATATATTTTAGAATGTATTGATTTAATATCAAATTTTAATTTTTCTTTTAAACTTTCAACAAGTTTAGAAAACCAATATGAATATCCAGGTATTAAATTAGTATACGACATTTCACAAACAAATCCCAATCGTATTTTATTTTATATGCATTCAAAAGGCATGGTATTTACTAACCATTTTAACAGAAGATCTGATTGTGAAAAATTATTTTTTAGATATACAATAAAAGATTATCCAGAAATTTTAACTATTTTTAAAGAACAAAAAAATATAAATAAAATAGGATTAATGCAATCTGGAGAATATGTATTTTGTAATTTTTTTTGGATAAGAACTAATTATTTACTAGATGCAACACCACCTATTATATCATCTGATAGATTTTATTATGAATTTTATATTGGTAATTGTAAAAAAAGTTTAAATGAAAAAGATTTAAATTCGTGTTATTCTTTAGTTACTAAAAATACTTTAGAACTTAATTATGATCAACTAGGGTGTTATCGTGATAATATAAAAAGTTCAGAAGAATTTAAACAAGTAAGTAGTTTTTTTAATTTAAAAAATTATACATTTTATTATGGAACAGATTCTCAAAAAATTGATATAACAGATAAGGTTAAAACTAGTTGTTTAAAGGAAAATTGTATTATTATACCGAGCGGTGATTGTAATAGAGCAAAAATATTTGGGGATCCGTTGTTAAATGTTTATAAAAATATTTTTATAAAAAAGTTTTATAAAGAAACCATTTATACTGATATATCTAATATCTATATAGATTTAATAAATGATATTGTTTATCAAGTTGATGAAATTCCAAAAGAACTTGAATTATTAGATATTTATAAAAAACATTCAGATATTAAAAATAAATTAAAAATAAAATATGGATCATTTGAAGATGAGTATCCAGAACAACTTATGGCCGTAAAACATTTAACTGGTAATGAAAAAGTATTAGAAATAGGTGGTAATATTGGAAGAAATACTCTTATAATTGCAAGTATAATTAATTCATCAAACTTAGTAACTTTAGAATGCGATACATTAATATTTGAACAATTAAATGAAAATAAACTATTAAATGGGTTAAACTTTTTTATTGAAAATTCAGCACTTTCGGCTAAAAAATTAATTCAAATTGGATGGGATACTATACCAAGTGACACTCTTTTAGATGGGTATACTTCAGTTAATACAATAACATTAACACAACTTAAAGAAAAATACCCAATTGAGTTTGATACATTGGTTCTTGATTGCGAAGGTGCTTTTTTTTATATATTACAAGATTTTCCTGAAATACTAAATGGTATTAATTTAATTATTATGGAAAATGACTACCACGATATAAAACACAAAGAATATGTCGATTTAATTCTTAAACAAAATGGGCTTGATATTGTTCACCAAGAAAGTGGTGGATGGGGACCATGTTGTAATTTCTTTTATGAAGTTTGGAAACGTTAACTGTATTTTTCAACTGGATATCTACTAAAGTAATGGTTTACTCTAGAATTATGTAATTCAAAATAAGTAGGATTTAATTGATGTAACCAAAACTCTGGATCGTGGTATTTAGGTCCACATTCTGGAAGTGTTGCTAAATAGTTACTCTTAGCCCACCAGAAATTTCCACTCCAATGAGGTGGAACACCATCATTAATATAATTGCATCCAACTGTAATTTTATTTTTTAATTGATTAATAGCATTTTCATTAATTAAAAAATACAACATCATATCAATCCAGTCATCAACTTCAATTTCGGTTCGAGTAATACCTTTTGTATGAAGATAAAGTATATTAAACCCTTTATTACTTATTGAAAAAGAACGTAATTTATTTATTGTTGGGACTTCAAATAAACTACGTTCTTCTGAATAATTTGTAATAACTATCTTTGGGTTATTGTATTTATTTTCAATTGGTTTTCCAATATTATTTATAAATATAATATCAAATAAATCAAAAGATAATTTACTAATTAAATAATCTAACCGCTCAGTTCCTTTAATAGTACAACTATGTATAAAACATACATTAGAAGTATGTTTTTTAATATAAATCCCTTCATTAGAACCCCATCCAATAAGCGGAGTAATCAAAGTTATATTATTTTTTAAAAATCCTAGTGTATTAAATGCAACACATTCTTTATTATTTATAGCAAGTTCTTTTAAAATAGGAACAGGTAATTCTTTTCTAAACATATCATTTCCATATTGGTCGTGTGAATCAAGGTATATAAATTCATCATCTAAAATAAATTTACTTAATTGAAGATAATTTGGTGGAAGATAATTATTTAAATGAATTGGTATTGATTGTATATTTATTGGTCTATTAAAAATATCTAAACCTTTTGAAATTTTAGAATTTATATTTTCAACATTGGTAAATTTATCAGAATTATATTCTTGGTGACCAAAATTTTGAATTTTATTACTAATAAAAGATGCATTGCCAAAATAACTTAAATGCCATCCCCCTTTTGGTATAGTTTTAAAATCCATATGTAACCTAATTTTATCAAGATCCCAATTTAAGTTTAAATAAAAATTGTATGTTAATATTTTTGAATGATACCATTTATGATCCATTTTTGAATTAAGATTATAATAATAAAAATCTTGTTCTAATTTTCCAATTTCAAAATTGGAATCGTTTTTTATTTTTTTTAAAGTTTCTGGATCAGGTATTTCATCAAGATCAGATATAATTATAATATCGGATTCATTTAAAAGCTGTACTTCTTTTAATTGGTCTAAACCACGTGTTATACAATTTCTTTGAAACTTTTCATTTATCCATTGTTCATTTTTCGAAACATCAACGTTTTTAAATGGAAAATCATCAACCACAATATGGATAATACGGTCTTTAAACTTTTTAAATCTTTCTTGATCGTAATATAATTTTTTTGGATTTCCTACGTGTGTTAAAGTTGCTTCAACTATGACAAAGTAATCAACAACGTCGTTAAGTAAATTTAAACGATACTCTAAAAGTTCGAGTTCATTATAAAATGTAAAACAATCAATTACGCTTGCGCTTTTAATGTTTTTATTTTTTAAATTAAAAAAATCTATATAATTAATTAATTTTAAATTTGGAAATTGATTTATAAAACCAGGATCAAGATTAAATGATGTTTCTGAAAGAATATTATATCCAGCATAAAGTAATCTATTACAACGAATATGTTCAAAAATATTACTTGGTTTATTTACAAATTGACCATGTATATTTAAAATCGTTTTACACTTAGCTATTTCACGATCACGTTCTTCTCCCCATCCACTTATAATATTGATTTTAAATCCTTGTTCAATAAGATATCTTACAATTTTTTTTCTTCTTGGTGGTTTTAATTCCTCAAGATTATTTGTTAATTCCGTTCCACTGCATATTATACCAAAATCATAAATAATTTTATTTTCATTTTTAATTTTTATTAAATTTTGATTTTCAATTGGATTTAAAGTATAAGGTAAATAAACCGTGTTATTTATTCCGTTGTTATTAAGTATTTTTATATTACTCAAACTGTAATCATAAATATTTTCAAAAGGGTAGTCTCTAAGATCATTTAAAATATAAGTAAGTCTAGCTTCTAAATTTAAAGGTTCTGTATTAAGATAACTAATTTTAAAATTTAACGTTTGAGCCTGCTCTTTTAATTTTTTATCAATTATTTCATGTACAAATATAATTTCTGAATTAGTTAAATCAAAATCAATATTTTTAGTAAAAATAACATTATATTTTGTTTTTAATGATTCTATGTATTCTGATAAATATTTTTCATCAAAATATTCAGGTGCATAAAATACCATTAATTTGTCGGAGAGCATATTTTTCCATTCTTTTGCACGATTTTTCCATAAACAACTTTTAGAATATTCTTTTTCTTTTAATATAATTTCATTTTTAACGCTTTCATTTTTTAAATTTAAAAGTGTTTCAATTTCATTACCGTGATTTATTTGAATACCATTTCCATTCATAGTATCAGTTAAACCTGCACGAGGATAATACATACAGATAACACCATGTGCCATCATTTCCATTGCAGTAATACAACTTGTTTCATCAAAACAACATGGGTATAACCAATATTCACTTAAACTCATAAGAGCATAAAGTTTAGTTTGATTAAGTTTTCCGTGATGTTTAATACCTTTTTGATTAATTTTTAATTTTTTATCAAAGTCATCTTTGGGAAAATCTTCATACGAACTTATATTTAAAGTACTGTCTGGAAAATGTAAAAGTATATCAGGCCATAACTCAAGAACTCTTTCAAGACCTCTAATACTTCCAGACGTATAAATAAATGTATTTGGAATTTTAATGTTGTTACTTTTAATTAAATTAATTCCATTATTAATTACATTAATTTTATTTTTAAGTTGAGGATATTTTATTTTATATTGTTCTGCATGCCAATTTGTTAAACATACAACTTTATCTGGTAAATTTTCATTTATAAGATCTTCAGGTGTTTTTAAACAACCCTCGAGGTTATTTAAAAATTCAGTATCGTGTGCCATAAGTATTAATTTTTCACAAGTATAATTTGGAAATAATGTAAAAAATGAAACATATCTCGATACTATTATAACACGATAATTAACTGCTTTAAGATTAAAACGATGTATAAAAGTAATATCAAAAGTTTCTTTGGTTATTTTTTCTTCTAATACATCTCCACATATAACAATTGGATACCATTTACTTAATCCCTTTGCTAAATTTATAACTGCTTTTTCAGAACCACCTAACGCATGTGTTTCTGAATAACTCAAGTTCCAAGGTTCTTTTGCAAAACCTGTATAAAATAATATTTCATTTAAAGGTAAACTTTCATTTAAAGGTAAACTTTCATTTAAAGGTAAAAAATTAAGTTTAATACCTTGAGATTCTAAAAAATGAAGATAAATTTTCATCTTTTTAAAAAAAGAAGAATCATCTTTAATATGATTTTTAAAAAATTGAAAATTGAAAATTAAATTATTTATCCACCACTGACCAGGATTACACATTTTTTCAAATATAATAGTGTACATTTTTACACCTGTCTTGTAATTTCTTGTTTTCTCACATACTATAATCATATAATATGGTAAATTAAATGTATAATCTTGTACATTTGCAAAAAGTTTTGTTGAAAGATCATCAACCTCGTATTCGTTTTCATAATAATTCTGAATGAAGGTATAATAGTTCCAAGCAATTGAATGTTTATCTTCGCATGTATAATGTTGAATTAATTTATAAATACCTTCAACCCTTCTAGGATTATGATAAAAACTTTCTACAAGATAATAATACCGATTTTGATCGGGTATTAATTCAAATAATTTTAAACAGCTGTTGTAACGTTCATCAAACCATCCTTCGCATTTTAATGTTTTAAGATACCATTCTTTTGCCAGTTCCTTTTCTCCGGCATCTAGATAACTATTTGCACAATAATAAGCATAACGATGATGAAGATCATCACCGGAATCAATCGAATCTTGATAACCTTTTTCTAAAATTTTAGCATCTTTAATATACTTAGATGGATCTGAATTTCTTGAACTTGTTCGTCCTGAAATAATATAATAATCCCCTGTTATACTTCCTTTTGTTAAATTTTGTTTAGCTGAACAAATATATTCATGTAAAACTCCACGATAATACCAAGTATCATCATTTTTAACTAAACACATACGTTCATAAGTATTATAATTTCCAAATTTTAACATATAAGAATCTAAAGTTAAATTTGAAAGATCAATAGTACCTTCTATACTATCATCGGCGTCAAAAATAAAGATATAATCTGAAGTACCAGTTGCATGTTTAAGAGCAAGTGTTCTGTTGTATCCAAAATCTTTCCATGTGTCGTGATAAATTTTACCTTTAATACCGTTTTCTTTAAAAAACTTTTCTATTAAAAATACAGTATTATCAGTAGAACCAGTGTCGCTAATAATAAATGTATTAAACTTAATTTTTGATATTAATTTTTTAAGAGTATCTTCAATTATAAGTGATTCATTTTTTACAATCATATTTAAACATATTGTAACCATTTTTAATTTTAAACTTTTTATTTTTTAAGTTATTTTTTTAAGTTATTTTGATGTTAAAAAATATAATTAGTATTGTTAAATATAATGTCTCATGTAGGATGGTGTTATGATGAAAATGAATGTTGTCCCCCACAAAATATTATCATTAATACAGGTGTAACAGGCGCAACTGGTTCTACTGGGGCAACTGGTTCAACTGGGGCAACTGGACCTCGTGGCTATGGAGATACAGGTATGACTGGAGCTACAGGTTCAACTGGATCTACTGGAGCAACAGGTTCAACTGGTTCGACCGGAGCTACTGGAGCAACAGGCTCGACAGGCTCGACAGGTGCAACTGGTTCGACCGGTTCTACTGGTGCAACTGGAAGTACTGGAGCAACAGGAGCAACTGGAAGTACTGGAGCAACTGGAAGTACTGGAGCAACAGGAAGTACTGGAGCTACGGGTTCAACTGGTTCGACAGGTTCAACTGGTTCCACTGGAAGTACAGGTTCAACTGGTTCTACTGGTTCTACTGGAGCTACTGGTTCGACTGGTTCAACTGGAGCTACGGGTTCAACTGGTTCGACAGGTTCAACTGGTTCCACTGGAAGTACAGGTTCGACTGGAGCTACTGGAGCTACAGGTTCTACAGGTTCAACTGGTTCAACTGGAGCAACGGGTTCGACAGGAGCTACTGGCTCTACCGGCTCAACTGGTTCAACTGGAGCAACTGGAGCAGCAGGTTCAACTGGAGCAACTGGAGCAACTGGAGCAACTGGTCCCTTAATTAAAGCAGACTGCTGGGGAGATTATCTTTATTGGAATAATAACACTTCAACGTGGGCAATTGGAGACACCAATATAACTTTAGGTTGTGGTGCTGGACAAACTAACCAACAAATAAATGCAGTTGCACTTGGTTATTATGCTGGTAATTATAACCAAGGAACAAATGCTATCGCGATTGGTAATTTTTCAGCACAAACAAATCAAGCTACAAATGCTATTGCAATAGGTTATCAAGCAGGTCAATCAGGACAAAAATCTCAAAGTATTGCTATAGGTTATCAAGCAGGTCAATCAGGGCAAAAAACGAGTAGTGTTGCAATAGGGAATAAAGCTGGCAATTCTAATCAATATGATCAATCGGTCGCTATTGGTTACCAAGCAGGTGCTTATAACCAAGGTACAAATTCTCTTGGAAATGCTGGAAGCGCTATTGCAATTGGACAATTTGCTGGACAGACAAACCAATCATGTAATACTGTAGCAATGGGTGTTAATGCTGGTGGAAATTACCAAGGTTCATTTTCTATAGCAATAGGTAATCAAAGTGGTTCATTTAATCAGGGATGGTATTCTGTTGGTATTGGTAATCAAGCTGGAAATTCTACACAAGGTTCTGGTTGTATTGCTATTGGTTATAATGCTGGTAAAGATAATCAAGGTTCTGCTTCTGTTGCTCTTGGGGCTAATGCCGGATATCAAGTTCAAGGAACAAATGCGGTTGCTATTGGTTATAATGCAGGTAATCAACAACAAGGAACAAATGCTATTGCTATTGGAAATGGTGCTGGTTCAACATCCCAACCTCAAAATAGCATTGTTATTAATGCAAGTGGATCAGTTATTAATGGTTCTACACAATCAGCGTTTTATGTATCACCTATTAGAAATGTTCAACAAACAACTGTTTTGGGATATAACACGGGTACTTCTGAAATCACTTGGTACACTGGTGGTGGAACTGGAGCAACTGGAAGTACAGGTTCTACTGGAGCAACTGGAGCTACAGGAAGTACAGGTTCAACTGGAGCAACAGGTTCGACTGGTTCAACTGGTTCTATTGGAAGTACAGGTTCAACGGGTTCAACTGGAAGTACAGGTTCAACGGGTTCAACTGGTTCAACAGGTTCTACTGGAGCAACAGGTTCAACTGGAGCAACTGGTTCAACGGGAGCAACAGGTTCAACTGGTTCAACTGGCTCAACAGGTTCTACTGGAGCAACAGGTGCAACTGGATCTACTGGTTCTACTGGAAGTACAGGTTCAACTGGAGCTACTGGAAGTACAGGTTCAACTGGAGCAACTGGAGCTACTGGTTCGACTGGAGCAACTGGAAGTACAGGAGCAACGGGTTCAACAGGTTCTACTGGAGCAACTGGAGCTACAGGAAGTACCGGTTCGACGGGTTCCACTGGAGCTACTGGTTCAACAGGAGCTACAGGAGCAACAGGTCCATTAATAACTGCAACATATTGGGCCGATTATCTTTATTGGAACAACGTAAGTTCAACATGGGCTATAGGGGATACCAATATAACATTGGGTCGTAATAGCG
>Ga0209084_1000696_pt1 | contig 31172 bp, 26 predicted proteins | sample C_130820_MF_Meta_FD_187309 | JGI IMG/M metagenome (GOLD analysis project Ga0209084, IMG submission 187309) | Freshwater microbial communities from Lake Croche, Canada to study carbon cycling - C_130820_MF_MetaG (SPAdes) (version 2) | ecosystem: Environmental > Aquatic > Freshwater > Lake... | reverse complement strand
TTTGGATATATCTGGATACAATCAATTAGAAACTTTGAACTGTGTAGACAATTATTTGGCAATTTTGGATGTATCGGGATGCAATCAATTAAAGACTTTGAATTGTAACAAGAATCAATTGTCAGCCAAGAGTTTTAATTTTACAGGTTGTAAGAATCTAATTACATTGAACTGTGGACACAATGAATTGACAACTTTGGATATATCTGGATACAATCAATTAGAAACTTTGATTTGTAACAAGAATCAATTGACAGACGAGAATTTTAATTTTACAGGTTGTAAGAATCTAACTACATTGAACTGTGGAGACAATTCTTTGGCATTTTTGGATGTATCGGGATACAATCAATTAAAAACTTTGATTTGTAACAAGAATCATTTGACAGCCAAGAGTTTTAATTTTACAGGTTGTAAGAATCTAACTACATTGAAGTGTGGAGACAATCTTTTGGCAATTTTGGATGTATCGGGATACAATCAATTGGAGACTTTGATTTGTAACAAGAATCAATTGAAGAATTTTGATTTTACAGGTTGTAAGAATCTAACTACATTGAACTGTGGACATAATTCTTTGGAATTTTTGGATGTATCGGGATGCAATCAATTAAAAAATTTGATTTGTAACAAGAATCAATTGACAGCCAAGAGTTTTAATTTTACAGGTTGTACCAATCTAACTACATTGAACTGTGGAGACAATCCTTTGGCAATTTTGGATGTATCGGGATGCAATCAATTAAAAACTTTGATTTGTAACGGGAATCAATTGACAGCCAAGAGTTTTAATTTTACAGGTTGTAAGAATCTAATTACATTGAAGTGTGGAGACAATGAATTGACAAGTTTGGATGTATCGGGATGCAACCAGTTACAAAAATTAATTATGAACAATAATTTTCAAAAAAACAGGTTTCAAGAAAACAGGTTAATTTTAACAGGTTGTACAAAATTAAAACAGTTATTATGTCAAGAGAGCCAATTGACAAGTTTGGATGTATCTGGATGCAACCAGTTACAAAAATTAATTACGAACAATAATCATTTGAAAGATACCAGCTTTAATTTAACAGGTTGTACCAATCTAACTACATTGAATTGTGGAAACAATTCTTTGACAAGCTTGGATGTATCAAAAAAATACTCATTGAAAACTTTGATTTGTAAAAATAATAAATTAACCGATAACACTTTTAATTTTTCAGATTGTACCAATCTAACTACAATGATTTGTTTTCATAATTCATTGACAAGTTTGGATGTATCTTCATGCAATAAATTAGAAACTTTGATTTGTAACAAGAATCAATTTACAGACAATAGTTTCAATATTACAGGTTGTAATAATCTAACTACATTCAATTGTGGAAACAATTCTTTGACAAGTTTGGATGTATCTTCATGCAATAAATTAGAAACTTTGATTTGTAAAAACAATAAATTAACCAATAACACTTTTAATTTTACATATTGTAATAATCTAACTACATTGAATTGTAAAGTCAATTCTTTGACAAGTTTGGATGTATCGAAATTCAATCAGTTACAAGAATTGTATGCGAATAACAATAAGTTGACCAAGTTGGATCTACGACGATTTAATAAATTGAAAAGTTTAAATTGCTCCAACAATGCGTTGACCAAGTTGGATATAGAGGGGACAGACAACCAGTTGCAAAAATTGAATGCATCAAAGAATCTTTTTGTAGATCTTTCTTTGTGTCATTTAAAAAAATTAACGAGTTTGTCTTTACGCGATTGTTCAGGATTGCATACTTTGGATTGCTTTGATAACTCATTGAATAATTTATACATTGATGGATGTAAACATTTGCAATACATTGACTGTCATTCCAATAATCTTGATACTGATTCCTTGAATACTATTTTTAAATCATTACCCCAAGATCCATTGGGTAAAATTAATATAATTGGCAATAAAGGTACACCCAATGATAGTAATACAATTTGGCAAATACAAAAATAAAATAAAATCATGGATATTTTTAACTAACTATTATTTTAGATAAAAACATCTAATACAAAATATTGTTGGGGTTTTCAAAAGTCAATTTTTATTTTTATATTCTATTTATATAGTATTTTTTTCATAATGAAACAACGCTTTAAAATACAAACCCTTTCAAACTCCTCTCATATTTCATACAACCAAAACATAACAACAGGTCAAAACAAGGAATATGGAATGAAAAATACAGGAGGATCTCTAGCGCGAAAATCCAATCCAGTGCCTTTGAATACTCCTCCTCCATTGAGAAGCACTTACAACCAAAATATTATGATCGGACAAAACAATGTATATGGAATGACACACAATGGAGGTTCTCTAGCGAGAAAATTCAATTTTTGTAATAACTGTGGGGTGAAAGATGTAACAGAATGTCTTTTGAACCCATTTTGCTGTATGGGAAAAAATTCATATGTTCCTTATCCTTATCCAAATCCACCTGAAAAATTTAATAAAATTTATTTCACTCTACAAAATAATGCGGAAGGGTTAATACAAATTGGTTTTTCTACTTCTACAGGGTTTATTACTGCGCAATGGTGGGATGGAACACATGGAATCTTTGGTCCGAACGAAAGTACAGGGTTCAACGAAAGTACAGGGTTCAACGAAAGTACAGGGTTCAACGAAAGTACAGGGTTCAACGAAACAAATATTTTCTTTAGTGATATACAACCTACCATTACTTATGCTTCAAAAACCAAGATTAACAAAGAAGGAACTTCGTTTTTTCAATGTTTTAGTTCTGATTCAAAAGGAGACCCAAGTGGAGATATATTGAAATTAACTTGTCCATATGCACAATTGTCAGGTTTAGATGTTACTGGATGCAAACAATTGTCAAGTTTAGACTGTTGCGGTAATAAAATAAATTCCTTGAATGTTTCTAATTTGTCTAATCTAACCACTTTGAATTGCCAAAACAATGAATTGACTAACTTAACAGTAACAGGATGCGTAAAATTATCTTATTTGGACACAAATAATAACAAATTAACTTCCTTGAATGTTTCTAATTTGTCTAATCTAACCACTTTGAATTGCCCAAACAATGAATTGACTACATTAGATACAAAAGGATGTATAAACTTAGTAAATGTCAACATGAATCAAAATAATTTTACCGACATATCACTTTGTTTTGGTAATATCACAAGTTTAGATTTATCCAATAATACCAATTTACTTTCGGTCTCTTGTTATAATAATGCTTTAACCTTTTTAAATGTATATGGATGTAATAATTTGGAAAACTTATATTGTCAAAAAAATTATTTGACGGATCCAAACTTTGTTTTTACAGGTTGTACCAATCTAACTACATTGAATTGTAGTTACAATTTATTTGAGAGTTTAAATGTATCTAGATTAACTCAGCTCAAAAGGTTGGATTGTTCTAATAATAAATTGACCAATGCGAGTTTCACAGCTTGTACCCAGTTAGAAACCTTGAATTGTAGTTACAATTTATTTGAGAGTTTAAATGTATCTAAATTAAATCAGCTCAAAACGTTGATATGTAGTTCTAATCAATTGACCTTTAAGAATTTTAATTTCATAGATTGTACCAAGTTAGAAACCTTGAATTGTGAGAACAATAAATTGACCAAATTGGATGTATCTAAATTAAATCAGCTCAAAACGTTGATATGTAGTTCTAATCAATTGACCGATGCGAGTTTTATTTTCACAGGTTGTACCCAGTTAGAAACCTTGAATTGTGGATACAATCCATTGAAGAGTTTGAATGTATCTAAATTAAATCAGCTCAAAACGTTGATATGTAGGTATAATCAATTGACCTATAAGAGTTTTATTTTCACAGGTTGTACCCAGTTAGAAACCTTGGATTGTGGTTTAAATCCTTTGACCATATTGAATGTATCTAAATTAAATCAGCTCAAAACGTTGATATGTTTTTCTAATCAATTGACCGTTGAGAGTTTTATTTTCACAGGTTGTACCCAGTTAGAAACCTTGAATTGTGAGGACAATAAATTGACCAAATTGGATGTATCTAAATTAAATCAGCTCAAAACGTTGATATGTAATTTTAATCAATTGACCTTTGCGAGTTTTATTTTCACAGGTTGTACCCAGTTAGAAACCTTGAAATGTTGGGTCAATCAATTGACCAGATTGGATGTATCCATGTTAAATAAACTTGAAACGTTGATGTGTTTTAGAAATCAATTGACCAATGAGAGTTTTATTTTCACAGGTTGTACCCAGTTAGAAATCTTGGATTGTGGGAACAATGGCAAATTGACCAAATTGGATGTATCTGGATTCAAACGATTACGAGAATTAGCTTGTTATAAAAGTAATTTGACTGATATATTTTTAACAGGTTGTACCAAGTTAGAAAGCTTGGATTGTGGTTACAATCATTTGACCAAATTGGATGTCGCTGGAAACAATAATTTACGTTATATAGCCACTCGAAATAATGATCTTACTACCCAAGCATTGAACAATATTTTTAAATCATTACCTAGGAACCCAGATGGTTTAATCGTTATTTCTGACAATCCAGGTACACCCTATTGTGATTCTAGTTATACGAATTGGCAAGTACAAAAATAAAAATATAAAAAATAAAATCATAGATATTTTTAATTCTACCTAAAAATATCTATCTATCCATTCAAAGAAAAGAAGAAAATATTTAATACAAAATATTGTTGGGGTTTTCATACGTGAGTAAATTCAATGGACTGCGGAAATAACCAATGCGTTTTCCTGGGCAATTAGGAACAGGTGGTTCAGGATATAAAATATTGGATTTTACTTGTTTGTCATTGTAAATCGTGTCGCAAAACTCAACACGCGTACAGCGTCCAATATCGGGATTCACTTGGAATTTCATATTGTTTGTAAGTTGGTCATAGGAACCGACTTCAAAAATAGGATATTGCCACCATACATCCTGACTTTCAATATTGCTGACTACTTTGTTTCCTGTCAAAGGATAGGAATCCAAGACACCCGCATCAGTGACCGCTTTAGGAAACTCTCCTAAAAGGAGATTGTTTTCGTTATTATAATTGGAGAATCTTTCTCTCTTGGTAAACAAAGCAGAACCGAATAAAGCGAGAACAATAATGATAAATAAAAACAAATAGGATTTCATTTATGTGTTATTTGTATATATAATAACTATACTATTTTTTCTCTATGAATTTAAAAACCTAAAATCAAAACAACCAAAATATTAAAATATATCAGCTTAAAAATAATCTTGGAAGAATAGTAACAGACAAGACAATGGAAGAAAATGCCGAAATGCGTGTGACAAAAAGAAATGGAAATATTGAAGACATTGAATTTGACAAGATTTTAAATCGTGTTAAAAAATTAGGCCAAGAAGCCAATATTCACATCAATTATTCTGCACTCACTATGAAAGTTATTGATCAGTTATATGACAAGATTCCAACCACTAAAATAGACGAGCTCACAGCCCAGCAATGTGCATCATTAAGTACACAACATCCAGATTATGGCGTTTTAGCCGGACGTATTCTCGTGTCCAATCATCAAAAAAATACGGATCCATCGTTTTACAATGTCATGGAAAAGCTCTACGAATTTAGGGACCCCAAGGGCGATCCTTCGCCACTTTTGTCCAAAGAAACATGGGAACATATCAAGGAACACAGAGATGTATTGGAAGGCATGATTGATGAGGAGCGCGATTATCTAATTGATTATTTTGGTTTCAAGACCTTGGAACGCGCTTATCTTTTTCGTGTCAACAATGTCATTGTGGAGCGACCGCAACATTTATGGCTTCGTGTCAGCGTCGGTATTCATGGTGACAACATAGAAAAAGTAAAGGAAACATATGATCTCATGTCGCAAAAGTATTTTATTCATGCGACGCCGACGCTTTTCAATGCAGGAACGCCGCGCCCTCAATTGAGTTCATGTTATTTGATTGCGATGGAGGAGGATAGTTTAGAGGGAATATTTGATACGTTGAAGGATTGTGCAAAAATATCCAAGTGGGCCGGTGGTATTGGTCTCCATATTCATAATATTCGCGCCAACAATTCGCTGATTCGCGGGACCAATGGAAAATCATCCGGTTTGGTGCCTATGCTCAAAGTATTCAATGATACGGCAAGGTTTATCAACCAAGGAGGCAAACGAAATGGGTCATTTGCTATTTATTTAGAGCCGTGGCATCCGGATATAGAGGACTTTTTGGAAATGCGCAAGAATCATGGAGACGAGGAAATGCGCGCCCGTGATCTTTTTTACGCACTATGGACACCGGATTTGTTTATGGAACGCGTGAAAGAAAACGCGAAATGGTCATACTTTTGTCCAGACGAATGTCCTGGTCTATCCGATGTATATGGCGACGCGTTCAAAGCGCTATACGAAAAATATGAGGCGGAAGGGAAGGAGCGTAAACGTGTCAATGCGCGGGATTTATGGTTTAAAATTTTGGACGCCCAAATGGAAACAGGTACACCTTATTTGTTGTTCAAGGACGCGGCGAATGAAAAAAGCAACCAGAAAAATCTTGGCACGATAAAGAGCAGTAATTTATGTGTGGCTCCAGAAACCAAGATTTTAACAGACAAAGGACATGTAGAAATTGAACGATTGGAAGGGCAACAGGTAAATGTCTGGAATGGGGAAGAATTTAGTGAAGTTACGATTCATAAAACAGGAGAAAACCAAGAATTGATGGAAGTAGAAACAAGCGATGGTTGTATATTATCATGCACTCCCTATCACAAATTTTATATTCAAAACAATCACGACGAACAAGCAAAATTGGTAGAAGCGCAACATTTGAAAGAAGGGGATAAATTAATACCTTGTGAGTTTCCGTTGATTGATGGTAATGAAATAAAAAATGATACCTTTGATGTTCCTATCAATGGTTCTTTGGAAAATAAAAAAGAATATTTTGCAAATATTGATAATGAAATAGTAACAATTATTGATAAAGGTGAAAAACAAACATTACAAATAACCTCTATTGATAAAGATTTTTTATACAAAGTAAAATTTATGTTGCAAACTTGTAGTATTAATCCTGAGATAATACAATCTTACCTTTACAACCCAATTTATAGACTCGTTATAAAATCGTGTGATATACAAAAATTGAAAGAAAATGGATTCCATCACAAAAAATTATGGAAAATATTTTTTACAAATGTACCAATACTAGAAAAAAGATACAAATAACAGCCACAAGGCGCACAGGAAGAATAGATGATACTTTTTGTTTCAATGAACCAAAAAAACATGCAGGTATTTTCAATGGTATCATTACATCCCAATGTACTGAAATTCTAGAATACTCTGACGATAAAGAGACGGCGGTATGCAATTTGGCGAGTGTTTCGCTCCCCGCCTTTGTTCAAGAAAAGGAAAAAGTGTTTGATTACGACAAACTGCACGAAGTGGTGAAAGTCATGACATCCAATTTGAATCGTGTGATTGACATCAATTATTACCCGACACCGAAAACCCAACGCAGTAATTTTCTTCACAGGCCGATTGGTATTGGCGTCCAAGGATTGGCAGATGTGTTTATGATGATGGACATTCCTTTTCACAGCGAGGAAGCCAAAGAAATCAACAAACAGATTTTTGAGACGATGTACCATGCCGCTCTTGAACGCAGCAATGAAATCGCAAAGGAACGAAGTGAAAAAATCTTGGATAAAATCAAGACGAGGTATAAATCAGAAGAAGAGTTTGTTCAAATGTGGGAGAATTTTCAAACGGTATACAATGATTCTGGTGATGAACACAAACACGAGAAAATGATAATGCAACCCGATCATGAATTGTATGCGTTGGATATAACCTTTGCTGAAATGACAAATATAATCAAAGAGTTGGGAGATAAATGTGGTGCATATAGTTCGTTTGAAGGCAGTCCTGCATCCCAGGGAATCTTACAATATGATTTTTGGAAGACGACACCCAGCCCAAAATATGATTGGCAGAAACTTAAGGATTCTATTCAAAAATATGGTTTGCGCAATTCGCTCTTGTTAGCACCGATGCCGACGGCGAGTACATCGCAGATATTGGGGAATAACGAATGCTTTGAGCCGCTGACGAGCAATATTTATAGTAGGAGTACCTTGGCGGGAGAGTTTGTGGTGGCGAATAAATATTTGATGCGAGATTTGATCAAGCTTGGTTTTTGGAATGAGAAAATCAAAAACAATATTGTGGCAAACAAGGGAAGCATTCAACAATTGACGATACTACCAGAAGAGATACGAAACAAATACAAGATTGTTTGGGAGATCCCTATGAAACATTTGATAGACATGTCGGCGGATCGTGGTGCGTTTATTTGTCAAAGCCAGAGTTTGAATTTGTGGCAGGAGGACCCGACGTACAATACATTGACGTCTATGCATTTTTATTCGTGGAAAAAGGGATTAAAAACGGGTATATACTATTTGCGACGCAAGGGGAAACACCAGGCGCAACAGTTTACAGTGGAACCAGATAAGAAAGAAAAAGAGGGACAAGAAAAGGATGAAAATGATATATGTGAAATGTGCTCTGCATGACCTTTTAAAAAGGTCATACCAAATGGCTGACCCCATAAAGGGGTCAGCGTTCCCAAATAGAATTTGCCTATGACAAACACTATCTCGTAAGGAATTAGATTTGTAAATAGAAGACACTTTTAGTGCATTGAGGATTACTTTTTTAATTTTGAGGCGTATAAGTTTATCTTTCTTTAGTTAGAAAAAAAATCTTAAAAAATACAAAAAGTTGTAAAGGAAGATAGTAAATTTATAATTATTTATAATATTCAATTTATAAATAATGTATCGTTTTTTTCTCTCTTTTTTAGAAAAAGGAAAGGAAAAGGAAAGAAAAAAAGAAATTTAATTAGTTACAATCTTATAGTTATAAAAATTCTTTGTCCTCGTCATATTTTAATTTCCAATAACAATGTGTACAGACAAAAACATCTACTAAGGAATTATGTAAATGACTAGGTACTGAACCAAATAAATGTTTATGGAGTTCTTCCAAACGAGGGTATTTGTTGTATTCTGTACCGTCGTTTCTCACTTTCTTGATGGCACACAAATCAATGCTGTTTTTCATAGTGCAGAATTGTTTGGCGCGTTTGAATTTATCCATAAAATCACGTATTTTGTTGGCACTGTTTGAATGTTTATAGGGCAATCTACCGTCACATAACTTTTGCAAAACACGCATGGCTTCTACCAAAACAATATTGACATCAAACTCAATATTGTGTCCAACGATTTCAGACACTTTTGAGAAATCGTCAATGAAAGTTTCCAATGCATCTTCCATAGGAATTCCTTGCTCCAATGATATCGTTTGTGTGATACCATGAATCTTGGAGGATTCTTCTGGAATCGTGATACCTGAACCAACAGAAATGATATTGTCTTGCACTTTATGAAATGATTGTTGTTCTACGTCCAATAACACATAACTCAATTGAACAATATGAGGCCATAAATCAAGTTTTCCTGGATGAATGAATTTTGTTTTAGGAAGACCTGTTGTTTCCGTGTCAAAAATCATAATCAGCATGTTTGTAAATATATTAATTATATTCGTTTTTCTATATTGTAATTAAGAGAATAAAAGAAAAAGTAAATCAATTTTTTATATATACCTTTTAGAAAGGTATAGCCAAATGGCTGACCCCATAAAGGGGTCAGCGTTTTACTACTTCTTTAAGTAGTTCAAAATATATATATTAAAAACAATATAAAGAACCGTCAAGGGTTTCTCTCTTGAATGAAAATTAGAAAAGGGGAAAACAAAGAAGAAATAGAAACGATCCAACGTTTTAATCAACTTTCAGGCTACGTATTTCGTATATGTTTTTCTAAAAAGTAGAAACAAAACAATTTGTATTTTCAAAAGATTCTTGTAATGCTTTTGTTATCAATGTTCCGTAATCTTTTATTATATCAAAAGGATATTCTCTGTTTCCATAAAATACAATAGTGGGTTCTCCGCGTTTTTTGTCCCATAAAAAATAATTGTTCCAATAAACGGGATAATCATTGGCTATAGAACAACATTTTTTTAATAAAATATCTGGTATTTCTAATTTTTCTATAAGAGGTAATTTGGGCAAAAAATAAATAGTGTTGGTTGCCATATTGGACCAAACAATGTATCTATGATGAGCATATCCTCTTAATTCATTTACATTGGAATTTCTTTCGGCATCAATGTTCCTCATGATTTCAATCAATGGTGAGGGTGTTTCTATAAAACCACTTTTGCTTTTTAAAATGATTTCTCGCATAGCAAATTCTGGATTGTGTATATCTTCCAAAACATGACGCGCATAAACAAAATCATATGTTTCAGGAAGAACTTCTTTGTTTATATCTACTTCTCTATAGTTAGCCACTCTTTCATCTTTTCCTATAAATTTTTTTGCCAAGGGAAAGGGTGTTGTTCCAGGTCCAATTTCAAGAATTTCTTTATATTGATTTATTTGACAATATTTGGTTACTTTTTGTAAAATATGATGATTAGTGTACCAATATATATTTGTCACGTTTGTAGAACTTGTTTCATCAACACAAACCGACAATAAATCAGCGATTGTATCAATAGTATAATCCTTTTGGTCTTGAACAATATTTCTCATATTTTATTTTATCTAACAATATTTTTAAATGGTAAAATAATAAAATAATAAAAAAAGTGAATTCTTTTATATATTATTTTTTATATCAATGAACAAATGAGTAAATTTAATGATTTCATCAGTAAAAACAAAAAAAGAGTTATAATAGGAACATGGAAGGATACAAAAAATCATAAATTGTATGCAGAATGGTTATACAAAAGATTGGAGTATTCCACAATGGAAGATTGGTATCAAATTACTGTTGAAAAGATCCATAATAATTATGGCGGTGGGTTACTTACAAGCTATTATAAAAGTTCTTATAGTAAATTTTTAGAAGCTGTTTATCCCGATTATAAATGGATACCTTGGCTATTTGGTATGACGAGCCCTAAAATATGGAAAGACCGTGAAAATCATTTATTGTATGCAGAATGGTTATCCAAAAGATTGGAATTTACTGAAATGGATGATTGGTATCAGATTACTGTTGAAATGATCCATAATAACTATGGTGGAGGGTTATTATTATCACATTATGGTGATAATCCTTATAAATTCTTAAACAAGGTTTATACTGATTATATTTGGATACCATGGAAATTTAATCATACATCAACAGAAATATGGAAAGACTGTGAAAATCATAAATTGTATGCAGAATGGTTGTATGATACATTAGGATTTAAAAAAATGGAAGATTGGTATCAAATTACTGTTGAAAAGATCCATAATAATTATGGCGGTGGGTTACTTACAAGCTATTATAAAAGTTCTTATACTAAATTTTTAGAAGCTGTTTATCCCGATTATAAATGGATACCTTGGCTATTTGGTATGACTAAAATATGGAAAGACATTGAAAATCATAAATTGTATGCAGAATGGTTATCAAAAAGATTGGAATTTACTAAAATGGAAGATTGGTATCAAATTACTCTTGAAAAGATCCGTAATAATTATGGTGGAGGGTTAATAGATAATCATTACAAGAGTTCCCCTATACTATTTTTAAAAGCTGTTTATCCTGACTATAAATGGATACCTTGGTTATTCGGTCAAACTTGTAATAACTTTTGGGATAAAAAGAAAAATCAGAAAGAATATTTATTATGGTTGTATCACAAATTAGGATTTAAAAAAATGGAAGATTGGTACGATATTACACAAAAAATATTCAATGATAATTATGGTAGTAGTATGTTACATAAATATAATGGTTCTCCTATTAAAATTTTACAAAGTATATATCCTCGTTATAAATGGATACCTTGGTTATTCGGTCAAACTTATAATAATTTTTGGGATGATGATAAAAATTATAGAATATATGCAGAATGGTTATTCAAAAGATTAAGATTTACTAAAATAGAGGATTGGTATAACATTACTTGTGATATAGTGTGTAATAATTACGGTAGAACAGCAATAAAAAAGTATCATGATTCACCATTACATTTTTTACAAGCCGTTTATCCTGACTATAAATGGATACCTTGGCTATTTGGTACGACCCCGAAAATATGGAAGGATGAGAACAACCATAGATGGTACGCAGAATGGTTATTCAAAAGATTAGGATTTACTAAAATGGATGATTGGTATAGTGTTACACAAAGAATAATTATAGATAATTATGGAGGAGGACTTTTGTGTGAATATTATAATGGTTCACCTAAACAATTTTTACAAGCCGTTTATCCTGACTATAAATGGGAATCATCAAAATTTTATAGACGTTATTCGCAGGGACAAATAGAATGGTGTGATTTTTTGAAAATAACGGAACCTGATATACGACATGCATTGAATCATGATGATGGGGAATTTTCTATACCAAATTCAAGATATCATGCAGACGGTTATAGTGAAAAAGAGAATACTATTAATGAATATCTTGGAGATTTTTGGCATGGAAATCTAAAAATTTATAATAAAAATGAAATAAATAATGTCGTAAAAAAAACATTTGGTGAATTATATGAATACACATTGAAAAGACAAAAGTTTTGTGAAAACAATGGTTATAAATACAGATTTATTTGGGAATCCCAATGGAAAACGGGTAAAAACGCAGTAATAAAATTACAAAGAAAATTCAGATTATATTTATCTAGTTTTCAAAAATAAAAATAACTTGAATAAGCTTACATGTGTTTGAACGATTTTCTATGCCATTCCGTAATCCCATGTTCTTTGATTCCCGCCATGTGTTTTTTCGTTCCATATCCTTTGTTATTGGCGAGATCGTATTTTTCCACCAAGTCAGGATGATGAACACATAAATCTTCAATGTATTTGTCGCGTTCTACTTTGGCAAGAATAGACGCTGCAGCGATGGAACTGTACTTGTTGTCACCGCCAACGACACACACATGAGGAACCGATTCAATCCTTTGCTTTTGTTTGTTGAAACGAGTAAAAGGTTTGAAATAATTTCCATCGGCCAAAATCAAAAGTGTTTTTTTTTCACTAGTTGAATCATCATTAGCAATAAATTTCGCTTCTGTTTCGGCAATGGCTTGGTGCATAGCTTGTTGTGTGGCTTGTAAAATGTTGATTTGGTCAATTGTTTTTTCATCGGCAAAAGCGACACTCCATGCAAAAGCATTTTGTTTGATATATTCATACACTTCCAAGATTTTCTTTTTGGAATGGAATTTTTTGCTGTCTTTCATGAGGGAGTGTTGAAAGGAGTCATCTTTAGGTAAAACAACAGCGGCAGAATAAACGCGACCGAAAAGGGGACCACGTCCGGCTTCGTCAACACCTATTTCCATGGTTTCCTGATTGTCGTTATAAAAAGGAAGTAAACCTAGATTTTGTTTCGTTTCTTGTGACATGTTTTTATTAGCTAGTTTATATTTTATTATTACTTTTCAATTTTTTTCACAATATAAAATATACACCCATGAAACTATTATTTGTTATAATATTATTATTGATTGGAATTTTTTTATTTTCTTATTTAGCAACTCCTACATCAAAGAGAGAAGGATTGGAAACAATGCAATGTTCTCCTACCACAAATCCTTCTATAAGTCCTACCCCTTCTACAGGTCCCATCTTTTGGCTTCCTCCTGCAACTGTACCATCAATGACACCAACTGATACAACCACAACTACAGTAAATGGTTTGGTGAATGCTATTAGCAATTATCAATCTTCCAATCAGCCTCCTGGTTCTTCTAGTCCAACCATTGCTCCAACTACTATGGATCCTATTACCTCACCAACCGGTTTGAATTTAAACCCAAATACGGTCCAGAATTTAGGTGCCAAAATTGGTAGTATTATGAATGATTTTACCATGGGAATGAAACAAACAAATTCCAATACGGGTTCTAATTCCAATACGGGTTCAAATTCCAATACGGGTTCAAATTGTGGAGGAACTATAAATACCAACACAACTTCAAGTCCTACTACTACTTTTGATAATTACAATCACTATACAGGAAATGCAGTGACGACTATGTATTATAGTACGGATGGAACATCAACACAAGTTATTGAAAACAATGGTTCTTTTATTTTGATTGTTACGTTAACCAATGGAACAACAAATATTTATTTACCACAAAAGAGTTCAACGGGACAAATTACTTATTATAACAAGACAGGTGGAAGTGCTAATTTAATCAATACGCCCAATGGATTGGCGATTGTTGTTGTAGATAACAACGGAACAACAAGATTGTATACTTCTACTATACAAACAACCCAAAATACAAGTATTATTAACAAAGTAGATTATGGAACAGTAACCGATATGAATGAAACCGCGCCTACAACTACCCCTCCTCCTGCGGCTGTTCCCACGGATGCTCCTGATTCAAGTGAGACAAGCGGTGAATATGATATGGGAACTACGACACCACCAGCGAATATGTCATCAGCAGCGACTATGTCACCAGCAGCGACTATGTCACCAGCAGCGACTATGTCACCAGCAGCGACTCTGTCACCCGCTGTTACGAATGAACCAACATCAGGAGCGTATACGACAGCTACAATAAGCCCTACACCAGGTATAACAACAGGCCCCTATTCTGCGGTAACAGCCACCCCTGCTGCCTATCCTTCTTCTTCCACACCCACATCATATACAATGGGTCCTACTACAAACCCTAGTTATACTCCCTATCCAGCGTTTTATCCTCCTGTAGGAAGCCCTGATCGTTATATGTTAAAAACACAATTTGTTCCACCAGTTTATCCTATGGGTTCTCATTATGAAAATTATGGACCTCAAGGTCAAGGTCGCGCAGGTTCTTGTGAAAAGAAAAAAGAATATCCTCCTTGTCCTCCTTGTGCCCGATGCCCAGAACCAAGTTTTGAATGCAAAAAGGTCCCCAAATACGATGCCATGGATGATTCACAAAAACCTATGCCCGTTTTGAATGATTTCTCTAGTTTTGGTTTGTAAATGAAAACCTTACAATACCTATTCTATCTTTTATCATGATAAAATTTCATATAAAAGATACATTTGCTTTTTATATTTTCCTCTTTTCCTCTTTTCCATAAACATCAAGTGTTCTAGCAGAAGGATCCACATATTTGGTAATTACATTTCCATTCTTGTCCCATTTGGGCTGCCAAAAACCTGGTATTACACCCGTATTTTTCTCTCCAAAATATTCCACAAATTTTTGCACATAATATTCCTTTTCCGTGATACCATATTTCGTCATAATATGATCATGTACAATAGAAAACCATGATTTATCTAGCGCACTGATACCATCGCTAAACGCTTCCTTCTTCCTCCATAAAATTTCCTCGGGTAGTATTTCATCTTTTTCAAAAGCTTTACGCAACCAATATTTCTCTATTCCTTTGTAACTAGGGTGTCTCCATGACGAAGGTAAAGACCAATAACTCTTTATAAATTCAGGGTCCAACAAAGCAACACGAGCTTCCAAACCCCAACGTGCAATACAACGGTCAGCGCGTTTGACATCATAATAATGAATGTTTTTCACATAATCTACTGCGGTAGGATGGATGTCTTTTGGTAAACGAGCATACCAATTAAACAAATAAGAAGAACAGACTTCATCAGGACCTTCGCCAACAAAAACTACCTTGGCGTCTGTATTTTCCGATATATACTTACTGACCAAATATTGACCCACTGAAGCGCGAATGGTAGTGACATCCCATGTTTCCGTTGTATAAATGACTTCGTCAATCGCAGCCAATGCCTGTTCCGCAGTAAACAAAACTTCTGTATGCTGAGATCCAATAAACTCTGCCACTTTTCTTGCAAATAACAAATCAGTCCCTCCGGCCATACCACAACAAAATGTTTTAATTTTTGTATCACGTAAAAAATAAGCAGATATGGCCGCTACCAAACTACTATCCACCCCCCCAGACAATAAAAAAGCCATAGGTTGGTCAGCATCCAAACGTCTTTTCACAGAATCAATGACAGATTCTCGTATGGATGTTAAATATGTCTCTTCATTATCTTTTTCTTTTTCTTTTTCTTGCGTATTATAAATAGTGGTAAAATCAAACAAGTCACCTTCATTGTCCTCCATGTCTATTTTACAAATGTTTCCTGGGGGAAATTCCTTGATTTTACCCTCAAACGAAGTACACCCTTTTATTTCCGAACTAAAAATCATATTGAAACTATCACTTTCTTCATCTGTTTCATGATATCCATAATAAAGAGGACGAATACCCACCGCATCTCTTCCTGCAACCACCGTCTTCAAGTTGTTTTCTTCGTTGAATTCAAACAAAAGAAATGCAAATTCACCTTTTACTTCTTCCATCAAAGAGAGAAAGTCCTCCCATCGGTATTTGGTATACAATCGCAATAAAGTCAAACAATCACTTTTTCCTGTAATTTCTAGACCATAACGCTGATTCAATTCTTTGTAATTATAAATTTCACCATTGCATAAAAAAACATGATTTCCCTCTATAAACGGTTGGTTGGACTGAAATGACACATCCATGATAGATAACCTATGAAAACCTACAAGCAAATCATTATATTGTTGAAACGAACTATACATGGGTCCTCGGTGTTTGATTTTCATAAAATCTTGAAATCTACGTGCAATTTCATCTTCTCCTGTTGTTTTTCCAATATAAGACCAAATACCGCACATTTTGTTTTGTATTATTGTATTTCTTTGAGGTTATATTTTTAGACTGTTTTCAATAAAAACAATATAGAATAATAAAAGGCATGATAAAAAGAATGCTTTTTATATTCAATTATCTAGATACATTGATGGATAGAATTCATGATTTTGCAAACTGGATAGTGGATCGTTTAGTGATTGATAGTAGATCTTTTTTTGATGAATATTTGGAAAACAATTTAATGAAAGAAAATAGTAGATATTTTTTGAAATAAAGGTATAACTTATTTATAAATATAATATATAATGATTAAAACAATTTATATTGCATGGATGCAAGGTTTTGATAAAGCTCCAGAAATAGTAAAGGAATGTGTTAAATCATGGAAATATTATAATCCTGATTGGGATATAGTATTGATTGATAATAATAATTTAATCAATTTTATCAATTTAGAAAATTATATAAGTAATATTTTTAATAAACCTATTGAAAAATGTCATTTATCAGATATTATTAGGTGTTTATTGCTTAAAAAATATGGTGGGTTATGGGTAGATTCAACTACATTTTGTAATAAACCACTAAATAATTGGTTACCTAATTATATTAAAAAAGGTTTTTTTGCGTTTGAAAAACCAGGTCATGATAGATTAATAAGTAACTGGTTCCTTTATGCTGATAAAAAAAATTATATAATTGATAAATGGTGTAATCGTACAATAAAATATTATACTCTACATAATAAAGCACATACTTATTTTATTCATCATTATTTATTTGGTAATTTATATAAGTATGATAATAAATTTAAAAAAATGTGGGATGAAGTTCCAAAACTATCTGCAAATGGATATGGTCCACATTATCTACAAGAACAAGGTATGTTTAAAAATTTATCACAAAAAACCAAAACAGATATTGATATAAAAAGAACACCGTTTTATAAGCTTACCTACAAATGTAATTTTCCAAAATATAATGAAACTTTAAATTTATATTATCTTTATTCAACCATAAAAAACAAGGATTAAATTTTTCTCTCTTAAAAATAATTCCAAGAGAGAAAAAGGAAAGAAACAGAGAGTTACATTCTTCTTTTGATACATTTATTATCCATTTGAAAAGTAGAACCTTTGGTGTCTTGTGGTACAATTTTAATAATGCATTTTGATTTTTTACCATAAAGAGGTTCGGTACATCCCTTTTCTCTCTTCTTTACTGTTTTCTTGAACTTGAAAAGTATCGGTTTTTCTTCGGTACAACGAGCGCGAAAATGTTCATATCTTTCTCTCACATCGCAATATTCCAAACCCGATTTCTTTTTCAACATAGTATTGATGAGTTCATGCAATTCGTATACATACTTTGAAAATGTCTCTCTGCTCTTCATATGACACATTTCCAAAGGCAATCGTTGAAAGTTACTTTTCAAATTAATACGACAATATTTGCATGGTAATACATGTTGCAAACTCAAAATAAAATCGCGATAATGTTTTTTATCTTCTTCGGTCGGTTCTACAGGGTAGTTGAAACTCATGGTATGCAAAAAATGCCACATACTGGGCCCCCAAACAGTGACCAACATACCATCGGAAGCATTGAAATCATCTTTTTTGTATACGCTTTCCTTGCCTCCTTTGAAAAGCCTTGATTTTTTTGTTTTGTTTTTTGGATTGTTTTTTGGATTGTTTTTTGGTTTGTTCAAAGTTTTTGATTTATATGTTTTTATAATAGGCGTCGGCGACATATATAACGCGGACAAAAGAAATTACGCAATAAAAGTAATTTCTTTTGTATAGGAATAGTATAAATAAAGATAAAATACAATGTTGACTGATTTTGAAAAACCTACTCTAGACAATTATTCTAAATCCATCCAAACAGTGTGTATGTACTTGGTTATAGCAATCATATTGATTGGTGTATTTGTGGTAAGTCCTCTAAAAAATTTCCATCTTGTTTCCATGATTGGAAAAGTAACTTGTATTGGTTTGTTAATATTTGCCTTGTACCAAAATATAGTAATAACGAGTGGCGATGATGAACAGGCAAAAGCAAACCGGGTATATGGTTATATTCTTTCTCTCTTTATCTTTGTTCTTATACTGAGTATCCTACGTAAATTTTTTAAAACAAGCACACCCAATCCAGTAATTATTTAGACGATTTTTGTAAAAAAAAAGCGAGAGTATTGTTGTCCTTTTTCTCTCTTACTCCATCTTCTGTATTCTTTAGAGCATCTTTTTTCAGTTCCATCACCTTTTTATAATAAATGACATCGTTGTTACAATCAAATATATTGATTTCTTTCATGGTACCATCGCTTGTTCTAAACAACATCTTATTACTATCTAGGGAAAATCTTTTTAATTCGTTTTAAAAATTTTAATTTATTCTTTACAAATTATATATTCATAATAAAATGTCTTTTGATTCAGCAAGTAAAATAGGAGGAAGTTTTTTGAGTAAAATCAAAAATTCGTTTAAATTCAATTTGTCATGGAAGACGGGAGTATGTATTTTGGTTGGTCTATTGTTAATTAGTATCATTGCTTATTATTTTTTAGGGCAAAACAGTGTAAAAAGTATATACAATGCGGAAACAGTCACAGAAGGATATAGTGGTAGTGATGGGAAGAATGCCGAACTTATTTTGTTTTATGTAGATTGGTGTCCTCATTGCAAAACGGCGAAACCCGAATGGGAGACAACAAAATCATCGTTTGACGGAAAGAATATAAATGGGTACAAAGTGGTGTTTACAGATGTGAATTGCACTACTGAGACCAAAGAAATAGAGAAAATGGTATCTACCTATAAAATAGAAGGATATCCTACTATCAAGATGATCAAAGACGGACAAGTCATTGATTTTGATGCGAAGCCGACACAGAGTTCGTTGACCAAGTTTATCAATTCAGCCATCTAAACCGCGTTAAAAATACAAACAATATATATATGTTTACTTTGTTTGTACTTATTCTACCTAATTTTTTTATAAATAGACCAGTATGTATAAAAAAATTGAATTTATTTTTTCATTTTAGGAGATTGGATACAAACAACAACCAAACGTTTATTCACAAGAAAATGACGACAACAACAACAACAATAATGGAAGAATCTTTTTGGAAATCTATAGAGAAAACCCAGAAGAAACCGAATCAAATGCAGCGTTATGAGGCGCAAAATGCTCCCGAATACATAAAAAAATTCATCGCCATTGGTGGCGGTCCCAAGATGGGTGTCACCATGGAAAAATACGCGCGTTTCCAGTTTCAAAATTTGAAAAAAAGAAACCAAGGCAAAGAAGAAACCGGTTACGACCATATTTTAGAAAAGGCTGATGGTAGAAAAATTTGTATAGAGCAGAAATCATCAGGACATTGGGATACAGACGATTTCAAATGGCAACATGTGGAAGAGAACCATAAATGGCAATTATTGCTTTTATGTGGCATTACGTATACGCATGTGCGTTTTTGGGTAATGGATCGCGAAACTTTTGCGAGACTGATTGAGGAGAAAAAGATTACCAACCAGGGAAACAAGGCGGGAGACAGCTCCGAGGGTAAGTGGTTCAATTATTCAGCGGTAAAAGATTCATTGCGAGAGGTGTTTACAGCAGAAGATTTAGAAAACGTGATAGTTAAAGTGTAGATGATTTGTTTATGATTGTTTTATTGTTTTATTGTTTGTAGAAATTCTTTGGCGCTTTCTTTGCCATCTTCAAACAAAAGCAAACGTTCACTCTCTTCCAAGATGGCTTTTTGAACAGTGGCCAAAGTATTCGGCTGTATTCTTTGTAGTAAAACTTCGTGCTTGATTTTTGTCTGTTTGCATTCTGTACTTGCATTGGATACAATTTTATACATTAAATTAATCAAATATTCAAACAACGTGGAATCCAAAACCGTGTCGTTTTTTTTATTGTCCGTATCATTATCGTATACGTTTTTAAAACCCAAAATGGAATCAGTATCTTTGTATTTTTCAATGCAGAAATCAAGTGGATAATTGGCAATGCAACCCGCATCTACGTAGCAATTCTCTTCATCAATCACAGGGGCGAATAAAACAGGCATACAAGAAGTCATTTGCAAAGCCGTGATCAAAGACAAATCAGGATGTGTAGTATGAGATATGTCAACTATACGGTAGCGATTGAGTTCCAAGGAAAAGAAATGCATCTCAATTTTGCTGTATTCGTAGAATTCCTTCATGGTGACGTGGAGTGAAATGTCTTTGGCGTCAAAAAGAGGTTTGAATATGATTTCCAATAGTTTTTTATCAAAGAGGCCGCGTTTTCCGTAGGCATCAAGAATGGTTTGCACATTGATATTCATAACGTCTTTCCAGGGTCGTTTGATGAAATATTCAACGACAATGTCCCAATCGTAGCCTAGTGCAAGAACCGTACCTATGAGAGCGCCAGCAGATGTACCATACATGCTTTCTAATTGTGAAAGAGTAAAATAATTTTCTTTCAGTAAGGTATCAAAACAACCAATCAATTTGAATACAGAAATACCCCCACCGGATATAACCAAATGTTTTATGTTTGTGTTTGTCATCATTGTCTTTATGTTTTGTATGATTTTATAATTTATTAAAAATAATAAAATGTTTTTATATTGGTTTTTACATAAATAGTATAAACTCAGGAAACCCATAGGATATAAAGAGAAAACCATATAATTTTTTCTCCCTTTTTTTTAGATGGCAAATATATTCAATCTAGAAAACATTCAGGATTTTTCTGAGAAAATCAATATTGATGAACTTTATGAAAAGAAGAAACAATATGATTTGAATAAATTGGCACTTTTTAATAAAATTCTCAATCGTATTCATGTAAGAATCAAAACGACATCAAGACAAAAGGTAGACGAGCATTTTTGTTGGTTTATTGTTCCTGAAATAATCATTGGTGTTCCCAAATATGACCAAGGTGCTTGTATTGCTTATTTATTGGACAAGTTGAAAGAAAATGGGTTTATGGTACGTTATATACATCCAAATACCCTTTTTATTTCGTGGGCTCACTGGATACCATCGTATGTGAGGACGGAATTGAAAAAGAAAACTGGAATTCAAATAGACGAATACGGAAACAAAATACAGGATGAAAACACGAAGATGCTGACCCAAACTGGAAACAATGAATTACAAGAATTCACTCTTCATCCATCTGTTTCTTTTGAAAAACAACAAACAACATTACAAACGCAGAAAAAATACACACCGATACAGTCGTATAAACCATCTGGTAATTTAATTTATAACAAATCGCTTTTGGATAAGATAGAAGATAAATTTTCTTAGATAAAACAAAAATATGTGGATTATATATGAATGATACAAAACCCGACAAACAAAAAAAACACAATAAAAAAAGAAAAACAATGAAACAACGTAAAACCAAAAGTGTAAAAAATCACAAAATGTATTTGAAGAAAACATTAAGAAGATCAATCATTAAAAAATTTTTAGATAGTAAAAAACCAATCATTTGTGAAAGCAATGTACGTCCTTTTGAAGCCGAATACGATTTGATGATCCAGCGTAACAAAAATAAGATTATTAATATTCAAAAGAAAATGCAACACCTTTTACGTAAGAAATTCGTACCTAAAAAAATTCTCCCCAACAATGATTTTTACACGTATATCAACTATGAATGGATAAAAGATGAAACGCGTATGGACGAAGATTACAAAAACGAAAAATACATTGTTCAGTATGATGATTTTAGAATCACACAAAACAAAGTATATTATCAATTGATTGATATTGTGAAAAAATACATAAAAACCCATAAGACAGAAAGATCCAAAGAAATCAGCAACAATTATCATGCGGGTTTGAAATTATTAAATGACCAACAAGCACGTCATCATTTAAAAAAATACGTTGATTTTTTGGATTCATGCCGAAAAAGCCAAAAAGAAAAGGATGCATGGCATTTTTTAGGAATCATGAACAAAAACGAAATTATATCGCAAGGCCTACCGTTTGTTGTTTCTTTGAATCCAGATGAAAAAGAACCCAAAATAGGACGAATTAGTATTTCACAACCCCAATATTCACTCCTTGATTTCAATGTATATGTAAACGATGGAATAGATGAAAATTATAAAAACAAATACAAGGGAGCCTTTTATAGATACATTGATGAAATGTTTACTGCTTTCTTTGGAAAAAACCATGGATTTCATGCCAAGGATGTGTTTGATTGTGAAGTAGAAATGATTGACGCCATGAGTTGCAACAAAGAAAAGGACAAACCATATATGCGAATTGACAAAAAGACGGCGATAGAAAAATATAACTTTGACTGGGAAAAATTTAGCGAGTCGTATGGTTTTAATAACCCACCGTCGTTTTTTACTACAAACAATGTGAATTATATAGCTTGTGGAACCAAAATGTTTTTAGATGGTTGGGAAACGGAAAAATGGAGAACCTATTATATTTATCTTTATATGCGTCAATTGATTCGTTTTCATCAAGATTGGCGCACAATATCGTATGAATTTTGCGGTAAATTTATGAGGGGACAAGAAAGAATTTTTCCAAAAGATTTATTGTGTGTTTTCAATTTGGCGTATTCTTTCAACACTTTTTTGACAAACGAATACATTGATACATACGCGAACCAAGAAGCGATTCAATATTTAAAAATCATGGCGGAGGATTTGAGAATTGTTTTCAAACGAATCATTCAACGCAATACATGGTTGCAGCCGGAAACCAAGAGAAATGCTTTGAAAAAATTGGATCATTTTAATTATGAAATCGGTTCACCAAAGCTTTTGCGCGAAGATCCATTGTTGAATTATACAGACGATGATGTATGGGAAAATTTTGCGAAAATCAATCGTTGGCGCACTCTTAGTTTGATTCATTTAGAAGGAAAGCCCAATATAGATATTCCGGTAATAGATTGGATGGAAGAACCGATAAAAATAACAGGGAGTCAAGCCTATGTAGTAAACGCATATTATACACCGACACAAAATTCCATTTATATACCAGCTGCTTATATTCAAAAACCATTTATAGATTTAGAAGAACGTGGTATTGAATACAATTTAGCGACAATTGGTTATACAATTGCTCATGAAATGAGTCATTCGTTGGATGATATGGGAAGTCAATATGATTTCACAGGTAAATTGAATAATTGGTGGTCAAAAGAAGATGCCAAGATATTCAAGAGAAAACAGAATGATGTTCTAAAGCAATATGAAGAATTCGCAAAACGTGATGGCATTGATTTTGATGCGTCTATCAGTATAGGTGAAGATTTAGCGGATATATCTGGTTTGGCTATATGTTTAGAGTATTTGAATGATTTTTTGGAGAAAAACAAGAACGTGATCCCGATTCGTATTCTCTCTTTTAAAACGTTTATGATTTATTATGCTTATCAATACAAACAGAAAATAAAGAAAAAGGCAATCAATGCACAAATAAGAACCAACCCACATCCTTTAGATAAATACAGAACCAACGCTCCCCTTTCTCGTATACAAATATTTAGAGATATGTACAATGTAAAACCACATGATGGAATGTGGTGGCATAATACCGACACCATTTGGTAAAAATTAGTATAAACGTTTAAAAAATATAAAAATATTAAATAATAATAATATTATCTTTAGGTAAAAAAAATAAAAATAAAAATAAAAATAATTTTTGAATTTTGAAAAAAATTTATTTGTTAATATAGTATATAAGATGGCCAAAAAATCTCACAAGCGCGTTGGAATGAAATCCATGTCTAAATATGCTCGTACTTTGAAGAAGGCAGCGAATGCTGCCAAGTCTGCTAGTAAATCTGCCCGCAAGGCTGCTTCGGCTGCTCGTTCTCACTCCCGCAGTCGTGCTCTTTCTGGAGCCAAGACTGCTGCCAAGAACGCTGCCAAGGCCAGCCATCTTGCCGCTCAAGTTGCTCACAGTGTCAGCCGCCGTTAAATAGTTTCACTTTATTTAGCCAAAAAGTAAAAAGTAAAAAGTAAAAAGTAAAAAGTAAAAAGTAAAAAGTAAATAATTTTCGCGTTTGATTTATTTACTTTAGAAACCATAATACACAAAGAAGTTTTTTTCTTTTCATTATATATAAAATGTCATCCAAATCGGCCATGCGTAGTAAAACATTAAAGAGAAAGGCAGTTCGCACTCTTAAACAAAAAATCGGCAAACAATATACACGTACTTTGGCTTCTACTTTGTCCAAGCAATTGTCCAAGAAAGTCGGCCAGAAAGTTGGTCAAAAGGTTACAAGTAAGTTAGGGCAAAAGGTGGGACAAAAATTCAAGCGTTCTTTGACTCACAATGTTCAAAGTAAGTTGAACAAGACTCTTCAAAGTTCGCTCGGTGCGACTGTGAAGCAATCCTTGAACAAGACATTGCGACGCAGTGTTGGTTCTAGAAGTAGACGTGGACGCAGCCGAAGTTCTCGTCGTCGTTAATTTAACCCAACCTTTTCTAAAAGGTTCATCCAAAACATCACTTTATAAGTGATTCTGTGTTTTAAGTTGTTTTAAAAATAAATATAAAAAACAACTTAAAGAAAATTAAGCAACAAGGGGAACAGGTGGTGGGATAGGGACATTCTCTACTGGTTTATCTGGTTTTTTCGTTTCTACAATTTCAGTCTGTTTTAATTCACTCAAAGCATCCAATGGATCTGTGCCATCGTCTGGCAACACTTCTGCTTCATCAATAATTTCAATAGTTTCAGCGGCTGTTTTAGGTTGTGCAACGGCAATGGGTCCGCCATTCAGTAAATCATTTTTCGTTTTTTCCAAAACATCCACTTGCTTGAATGCCGTGTCTTTTACTTTTTTTTCCAAAATAGCCTGGTATAGTTTGATACCTGTTGTAAAATCTTTTTCACAATTCAAATACAATTGGAGGATAATATTGCGGGTACGTATAACGACCTGTTTCAATGCGTCTTCTGTCAATTTTGGATTTACACGAATGACCTTTTGACCCGTTGTCTTGTCAATCACAAAGGTAAATAATATATTGATAACCGCCAACAATTCATTTTGAGTGTTTTTCGTAGTTTGCATCATTTTTCGTATATTGTCGCCATATTGAACAAACAAATTATCAATCACTGGAATGCTTGGATCATTGGTAGCCGGTTGGCGCAAAGGCGCGTCTTTCCCTAGACAACTTTCGGTATTTTCAAAATCACGGAGTTTGATATCACTGAATTTTTTTATGGTTTCAGGCATTGTATCCGCACCTGTAAACGTCTTGTAAAAAAGCTCTAAATCTTGACGATAAATGATTTGTGTTTCTTCGGTCATACCGGTAAATTGACCCGTTTGAAAATCAAATTTGTCATAATAAAGACGCTCTAATTCAGCAATACCTGGTTCCTCTTCCAATGTTTGTATTCCTGCATTGATACTACAAATACTTGGATTCACAATATTCATTTTATCATTTTCTGCAATTTGGCCTTTTTTCAACGCATTGATACGCATGTCACACAAACCCAATTTGTATAATTTCTTTTCTACGTTTTTAGGAATCGTCTCCTTTTCTGCTAATTTTTTCTTTACAATATTTCCATCTTGGTCTTTGTAAACATAAACCGGATTGATAGTAGTAACAATGGCTGCAAAAACATGCGCTATTTTTACATAGAATTTAGCAATACCGCGACAAACACGCTTCTTCTTAAGCGGAACATTGATGTTCAACTCATTTAATTCATCTTTGGTAAAAAACATCATACGGTCTTTTTCCATAATGTTCTCTTCTACACCATTTTTTACACGTTGTGACAAATAGCTGATTTCTAAATCATTGAAATACTTGTCAATAATATCAGATGTCAAAACAACCAAATTATCGCAGTAATCCTTGTCATATAAATTGGTTAAACTTTTGAAATTACTAGTTAAAATGTATTTTGTGGCAATAAAATCTAGAATCTGGCCAAAAGACGCCTCTCTTGGTTTTGGTTCGTTGATTGAATTTGAATTTCCCATATATCATACTTGTATAAAAATAAATCAAGAGAATACATGAATTTCATATAATTATTTTTATATATTTTTTAATATAATAAATTTAAAATTGATTAAAATTATATAAAGACTATGAAAAAGACTAAAGAATGACAGACAAAAACAAAATCAATAAAACAAACAACACGAAAAAAAATCAATATAGCACAAAAAACAAAGCCGGTTTGTGGAATATTTTTGATAGTGAAATTATAAAAAACACAAATCCTGTTTCTACAGCTTTAGAGTGTATTTATCGCGATAACAATACAGGGGAACGCGATAAATGTGAGCGTTGTGAATTCGCAGTTGCTTTTTCGGATGAAGGATTCCTCACTTGTACCAACACCAATTGTGGAATTATTTACAAAGATATTGTAGATCAAACAGCAGAATGGAGATATTATGGCGCCGATGATAATCAAAATAGTGACCCTACTCGTTGTGGTATGCCCATCAATCCCCTTTTACAAGAATCTTCTTATGGATGCAAAGTTCTCTGTATCGGCCCAACTTCGTATGAGATGCGCAAAATTAGGCGTTATACCGAATGGCAATCTATGCCTTATAAAGAGAAATCACAATATGATGAATTTCAAATCATTACCATTATGGCTCAAAACGCGGGTATTCCTAAGCTCATTATTGATGACGCTATTCGTTATCACAAGAAAATATCCGAGTATGAATTGACTTTTCGCGGAGACAATCGCGATGGCATTTTGGCCGCCTCTATTTATATTTCTTGCCGTATCAACAATTATCCACGCACCGCAAAAGAGATTTCTAGCATATTTCATTTAGACGTGACAAGCGCTACCAAGGGGTGTAAAAATGCCCTTCTTATCATCAACAATTTGGAAAAGGACATGGATAAAAAAGACAAGACTGCTTTTTGCAAAACCAAACCAGAAGCGTTTATTGACCGTTATTGTAGCAAATTAAACATAAACAATGAACTCACTCGTTTGTGTCACTTTTTAAGCATGAAAATAGAAAAAGAAAATATGATGCCTGAAAATACACCGCATTCTATTGCTGCGGGTGTTGTTTATTTTGTTTCTCAAATCTGCAAATTAAACATCAACAAACGAGATGTCAAAAATGTAAGTGAAATTAGTGAAGTCACTATCAATAAATGTTTCAAAAAATTAGAAAAAGTACGTGATGATTTGGTTCCCGCCGTTATTTTGAAAAAATATGATTGTGATATAATTGTGATATAAATAAATGTTTCATAATTTCTTATGTAAAATGGTGCGCCAATTCAATATTCTATTACGTGCGCTTCGTTCCAATAATACAGATTTGTATTTTGCAAAATCAGACAACAATAACCCATCCTCTTTGTGTTTGAAAACGCGTTTATGAAACAATTGTTCAGCATTGATAAAAGCTTCTTCTATATTGAACTCTCCTCTTGACATGTGATAAATCATAGAACGATCAAAATCATAAGCACACAATAAATCCGCCTCCCTTACACAGTGATATGTATTCTGCCAAGTCCCTAAATCAGGAAATCCATTTTTTTTCACCTTGGAATAGGACATGGTACCAATTATTTTTTTCACTATATCCATCTCTTCAACAGTGACATCATCCTTTAAAAAACGTGCTATTTCGTCTATCCCTTCTTCCTCGTTCATGTATTTTTTGTCACACATATCATGAATGGCTGCGGATATATAAGCAACTTTTTCCTGTCCTATCATAAAAGGATAACGCCTTGCTTCATTTGTGAAAATTTCATGAGTATAATGAAGAGTGTTCATACTATGAATGATTCCATGAGATTCATCAATATTGTATTTAGAACATGTTAAAAGAATAAAATGATAGATTTTGCTCAAAAAGGTTGTCATTTGCTTTTACTATACTTTGCAATTGTTATAATTCCAATAGCATTTTTATATTGTTTTTAATAAACAATATAAAATCTCAAAATCCCATAATAAAAAATCCCATAATAAAAAATCCCATAATAAAAAACGTAAAAACCATCAAAAAAAAATATTATAAAAAAATATATTAAAAAAATAAATGTCTTCAAACAAAGAAATACAAAACACAAACAGAAACGTTCCAAAAAAAGTATTTATAGTTCCCTACAGAAACAGAGTCCAACAGAAATTCTTTTTTGAAAAATACATGTCTTTTATTTTGGAAGATATGAAAGAGGGAGATTATGAAATTTATTTCTCTCATCAAGCCGATGCAAGAAGCTTCAATCGCGGCGCTACCAAAAATATCGGTTTTCTTGCTATCAAGAAAAAATATCCTGAACATTACCAAGACATAACGTTTGTATTCAATGATGTTGACACCGTACCCTTTAATAAAATATTTGACTATGAAACCAAACCTGGTTTTGTTAAACATTATTATGGTTTCAAATATACACTAGGTGGAATTGTTGTCATCAAGGGAGGGGATTTTGAAATGGTCAATGGATATCCTAATTTTTGGGGATGGGGAAACGAGGATAATTGTTTGCAATCGCGATGTCAAAAATTTGGAATCCAAATAGATCGCAGTGTTTTTTATCCTATTGGAAGTCCTCAAATTTTACAATTGTTTGATGGTATTTCTAGAATTATTAGCAAGAGGGACAATGCAAAATTAAAAGCAGACAATGGTTTTGACGGGATAAAAACAATTCATCAATTACGTTATACGATTGATAAAAAATCTGTAAATCCAGAAGACAATGTGTTTGTCAATCAAAATGACGCCTTTTATGTCATCAATATAACGCATTTTTTAAGTGCGACTCCTTATGAAAGCGAAGAATATTATGATTATGATTTGAGAGAACCCACGAAAAAAATATTGCATCCCGAAAAACATCGCAAAACCAACAAAACAATGACTACCACGGAAGATTGGCAAAAAATACCTTATTATCCTACCATGGCAGAGAGAAAACGACAATCTACAAACCATTACTCTACGAAACATACAACTACAAGTACAACTACAACTATCTCGCGCCCTATTACACCTTCTTATCTTTATTCGCCAGAATACGCTAAACAAAACGGCATCAAACCACGCGCTACTACAAGTATCGGTATTAAATTAGGCGGAATTAAAAATCATTTATAAATTAAAAATTAAAAATCAAAAATTAAAAATCAAAAATCAAAAATTAAAAATCAAATTTATATTCATTTTTTCCACACATAAACCATCTCCTGATAATCGTTTTGACGTTTGCTCTTTTTATACGTGTATATATCATTGGCCGCCCCAAGTAAATCTATACATACACGTTCATACACCTCACGGTTCACATTCAAAATATAATGACCTCCTTTTTGCAAATAGTCGTATGTTTTACGAAAAAGAGGACGATAAAAATGTTCGTCCATTTCCTTTTTCCCGCCTTCATATTCGCGGTTGTTTTTGTATTTCTGTATAAAATAATAGGGAGTAGATGTAAAAACGAGATCATAATGTAACGCAGAATAATCCACAGTGAGCGCATCCTGAAACCGCATGTCTATTTCTGTTGTTGTCCCTTGTTTCTTTAAAAATCCAGACAATCTTTGATAAGGTTCTTTTAAATCATGATTGATTTCAATCCCAATATATTTAGGGACATTGAGTGCCGCAGCAGCGACGGCAGCACCTCCCCACCCAGCACAAAAATCCAATATAGAATTCGGTTTGTAACGCGTATATATTTCCATATAGACAAGCGGACGGATAATATTGATCGCACTGATGCAAATATTATAGACCTCTTTCCAAACAACGTATTGGTTTTTCGTTTTGTTTTTGTTCTTCGTTGTTTCATAATATTGTAGCATGGTCTGTATAAATTTCTTTTGAGAAAAGGGTTGGATATTGTTGATGAATTCAAAATAATTTACATCATATTTACCGCGTGTTTCTAAACGCTGAGGAAACGTAAAATAATCTACAATGTTGTTTCCTATGCGACATCTTTCTGATTTAGTATGAGCCTTGTCACCAATAAGATTCAATTCAATAAATTCCTTTTGGATTTGTTCCTCCGTAATGTTTTTGATTGATTTTGCGATTTCCTTTTTCTGATCTAGAGAGAAAGATTCGGTGTATTCTATGGCCGGTCTTTTCATGCCACAAGTTTGTATTGTATGCATACTATCATACAACAATACAAACGAAAGTTGATAAACGAAAGTTGATAAACGAAAGTTGATAAACGAAAGTTGATAAACGAAAGTTGATAAACGAAAGTTGATAAACGAAAGTTGATAAACGAAAGTTGATAAACGAAAGTTGATAAACGAAAGTTGATAAACGAAAGTTGATAAACGAAAGTTGATAAACGAAAGTTGATAAACGAAAGTTGATA
>Ga0209084_1000695_pt1 | contig 31192 bp, 20 predicted proteins | sample C_130820_MF_Meta_FD_187309 | JGI IMG/M metagenome (GOLD analysis project Ga0209084, IMG submission 187309) | Freshwater microbial communities from Lake Croche, Canada to study carbon cycling - C_130820_MF_MetaG (SPAdes) (version 2) | ecosystem: Environmental > Aquatic > Freshwater > Lake... | reverse complement strand
CAGGTGGGTGTTCCTTACATCATCGTATTCCTGAACAAGTGCGACATGGTCGACGACGCTGAATTGCTGGAGTTGGTCGAAATGGAAGTTCGCGAGTTGCTGGACAAATACGACTTCCCAGGCGACGCCACCCCCATCATCCACGGCAGCGCCAAGCTGGCCCTGGAAGGCGACAAAGGCGAGCTGGGCGAAGCTGCCATCATGAAACTGGCCGAAGCCCTGGACACCTACATCCCCCTGCCTGAGCGCGCAGTGGACGGCGCCTTCCTCATGCCTGTGGAAGACGTCTTCTCCATCTCCGGACGCGGCACGGTCGTGACCGGGCGCGTAGAGCGCGGCATCGTCAAAGTGGGCGAAGAGATCGAGATCGTCGGTATCGCTGACACCCAAAAGACCACCTGCACCGGCGTGGAAATGTTCCGCAAATTGCTGGACCAAGGCCAAGCGGGCGACAACGTCGGTATTTTGCTGCGCGGCACCAAGCGCGAAGACGTGCAGCGCGGCCAAGTGCTGTGCAAGCCCGGCTCGATCAAGCCACACACCCACTTCACCGGCGAGATCTACGTTTTGTCCAAAGACGAAGGCGGCCGCCACACGCCCTTCTTCAACAACTACCGCCCCCAGTTTTACTTCCGCACGACGGATGTGACTGGCGCGATCGAGTTGCCAGAAGGCAAAGAGATGGTGATGCCAGGCGACAACGTCTCGATCACGGTCAAGCTGATCAACCCCATTGCGATGGAAGAGGGCTTACGCTTTGCTATCCGCGAAGGTGGCCGTACCGTGGGCGCCGGTGTGGTTGCCAAAATCATTGCGTAATTTCGAAGGGGTATAGCTCAATTGGCAGAGCGTCGGTCTCCAAAACCGAAGGTTGTAGGTTCGATTCCTACTGCCCCTGCCACCTGAAGGGCAAAAAGAGGTGGCTTTTAGCCCGCTACAACGTAGCGGGCTTCGGTGCCTTAAGGGCGCGCGAAGCAAGAAGAGATAGTGCACGGAAAACAACGAAATCATGGCCACAACACAAGTTCAAACGGTTAGTACGACGGCAGAAAAAGCCAAGTTGGCAGCCTCCGGCGTGCTTTTGCTTGCTGCCTTCGCGGCCTATTTCCTGCTGGTAAAGCAGGGGCAACTTGCGCAGTGGGTTGCATTTTTGGTTTTGTTGGCCTTGGCAATCGGTAGTTTTTTTGTCTCTGAGCCAGGCAAAGAGCTGATCGCTTTTGGGCGTGATGCTTGGCGCGAGGTGAAAAAAGTAGTTTGGCCTTCGCGCAAAGAGGCTACGCAAATGACGGCGATCGTGTTTGGCTTTGTGCTGATCATGGCCTTGTTCCTGTGGCTCACCGACAAAACACTGGAATGGGTTTTTTACGACTTGATACTAGGATGGAAAAAATAATGACCGACGACATCCAAGTCCTAGTGGCTGAATCGGCCATGCCGCCAGCTACCAATAGCAATCCTGATTTGCGCTGGTATGTTGTGCATGCCTATTCGGGCATGGAAAAAGCGGTTGAGCGCAATATTCTCGAGCGCATTCAACGCTCCGGTATGCAGGACAAGTTTGGGCGTATTTTGGTTCCTATGGAAGAGGTCGTCGAGGTCAAAAACGGCCAGAAGAAGACTACCGAGCGCAAGTTTTTCCCGGGTTACGTGCTGGTCGAAATGGTCATGGACGACGACACCTGGCACTTGGTCAAGCACACCAACAAGGTTACTGGTTTTGTGGGTGGAACCAAGAATCGGCCGGCCCCGATTTCCGAGGCAGAGGTGGCGAAAATCGTCAACCAAATGCAGCAGGGCACAGAGAAGCCGCGCCACAAAGTGGAATTTATGGTGGGCGAGTTTGTGCGCATCAAAGAGGGGCCTTTCACCGATTTCAATGGTTCAGTTGAGGATGTGAATTACGACAAGAGCAAGGTTCGCGTTTCTGTCACGATTTTCGGGCGGTCTACGCCCGTCGAGTTGGAGTTTTCTCAGATCGAGAAAACCTAAGTGGTTTTCGCGGGCAGTTGCCCGCAAACAGCCCGCGTTTACCGACGCAGCGCGGGTGGTGGTTGGTAGTCGATACCCCGGGGAGCCGAGGGCTGAGTGGTTCAGCACCAGAGCGTATGTACCCGTAAGGAGCAATCATGGCGAAAAAAATCGTCGGCTTTATCAAGCTGCAAGTACCAGCTGGAAAAGCCAACCCGTCCCCCCCCATTGGCCCGGCCTTGGGTCAACGTGGCCTCAACATCATGGAGTTCTGCAAGGCTTTTAATGCCCAGACCCAAGGTGTCGAGCCTGGTCTGCCGCTGCCAGTCGTCATTACGGCATTTGCGGACAAGAGCTTTACTTTTGTCATCAAGACGCCGCCTGCGACGGTTTTGATCAAGAAAGCCATCAAGCTGGACAAGGGCTCGGCCCGTCCACACAGCGACAAGGTCGGCAAAATCACCCGCGCTCAGCTGGAAGAAATTGCGAAGACCAAGATGAAAGACATGACTGCTGCCGATTTGGACGCAGCAGTTCGTACCATCGCCGGCTCCGCCCGCTCGATGGGTGTGAATGTGGAGGGCGTTTAAATGTCCAAACTGACTAAAAAACAAAAGGCCCAGCAGGGCAAGATCGTCGCCACCAAACTGTACCCGTTCGGGGACGCGTTGGCGCTGGTCAAAGAATTTGCGACTGCAAAGTTTGACGAATCCATTGACGTGGCAGTGCAACTCGGCGTGGATGCCAAGAAATCCGACCAAGTAGTTCGCGGCGCTGTCGTGCTACCCAACGGGACAGGCAAGACAACCCGCGTTGCGGTGTTTGCCCAAGGCGCCAAGGCTGACGAGGCACGGGCCGCTGGTGCAGACATTGTTGGCATGGACGATCTGGCTGCCATGGTCAAAGCAGGCGATATGCCTTTCGATATCGTGATCGCTGCGCCCGACGCCATGCGCGTTGTAGGTACCTTGGGTCAGATTTTGGGCCCACGTGGGCTGATGCCAAACCCCAAGGTGGGTACCGTGACCCCCGACGTTGCCACTGCGGTGCGCAACGCCAAGGCCGGTCAGGTGCAGTACCGCGTTGACAAAGCCGGTATCGTGCATTCGACGATTGGCCGCCGCTCATTTGACTCTGCGCATCTGCAGGGCAATATGGTGGCGCTGATCGAAGCTTTGAATAAGTCTAAGCCTGCGACCAGCAAAGGCGTGTACCTGCGCAAAGTGGCGGTGTCCTCCACAATGGGCGTGGGCGTTCGCGTGGACGTGCAGTCCCTGGCCGCTTGATAAAGAGTAATTGAATTTGGGTGCCTCGAAAGAGGCGCCTGATGTGGTGGGTCCCCGCAGTTTTTAGGAATGGTGGGGGGCCATCCAAGACCGTTGGTGTGCAGTTCGGCTGCGCTTAATCAGTGAAAACCAACGCAGATGGCGATCCCGCTGCAGATGGATACGAATCCTTCCACAGTTGATCGCTGCATTTTGAATGCGTGCGTGGCGTAAGTCGCAAAACGCAAGTTAAGGAGTAGACCTTGAGTTTGAATCGCAGTGAGAAAGAAGCGGTCATATCGGATGTGACCAGCCTCGCCGCAACAGCTCAAACGCTCGTGATCGCGGAGTACCGTGGTATCACGGTCGCTGACATGACCAAGTTGCGCACCACAGCGCGCGACAGTGGGGTGACGCTCAGTGTGTTGAAAAACACGCTAGCTCGCCGTGCTGTTGCCGGAAGTGCGTTTGAGGTTGTGGCCGACCAGATGACCGGTCCTTTGATCTATAGCTTCTCTGTTGACGCAGTGGCTGCCGCGAAAGTGGTGGCCGAGTTCGCAAAAACCAATGACAAATTGGTAATTCGCGGCGGTGCGTACGGCGGAAAAGCTTTGGACGTGAACGGCGTGAAGCAATTGGCAAGCATTCCTTCCAAAGAAGTGTTGCTGGCACAGTTGCTGGGCTTGATGCAATCGCCAATTTCCCGTACAGCACGCGTGCTGGCGGCTTTGGCAGAGCAGCGTGGTGGTGGCGAAGTAGCCGCCGAGGTAGCCGCTGAGGAAGCAACTGCTTAAGTTGTTGTCCCTTCGATAAAAAATTAACCATCGCCTACCTAAGCGCGACGCGCACAGGGATTGGCGATTAACTGTAGGAAATGAAAATGGCATTCGATAAAGACGCATTTTTGACCGCGCTTGACAGCATGACGGTTATGGAACTTAACGATTTGGTGAAAGCCATCGAAGAGAAGTTTGGGGTGAGCGCAGCCGCTATGTCAGCGCCTGCCGCTGGCGGTGGCGCTGCAGCCCCTGCTGCTGAAGAGAAAACTGAATTTAACGTGATGTTGCTCGAAGCCGGCGCTAACAAAGTGTCCGTGATTAAAGCCGTCCGTGAAATCACCGGTTTGGGCCTCAAAGAAGCCAAGGATATGGTCGATGGCGCGCCTAAGGCCGTCAAAGAAGCCGTATCCAAGGCCGATGCAGACGCTGCCAAGAAGAAATTGGAAGAAGCCGGCGCCAAGGTCGAGCTCAAGTAAGCGTGTTCTTCCTGCGCGCGTGGCCTGCGGGTTACGCGCCTAGGGAGTACTTCGCAAGGGCTGCCTTGATGGGCGGCTCTTGCCCTTTCAGAGTACAGCTGACAGGAAAGCCTCTAGGCTAGCCTGTCAAGTGTCTTCTGATCCCGACTGCAGAAGATGCCTTGGTTCGGGTTGCGTGCAATGCGCAACCGTCCGCCAATGATTGGTAGCGGCCAATCACCAAGAAAGAAACACAGTCGCCTAGGACCCCCAGGATTCCTCAGACTTTGCCCGGAGATCTCATGGCTTATACATACACAGAACGCAAACGCATACGTAAAAATTTCGGCAATCGCGATAGCGTGCTCGAAATTCCCTACCTCTTGCAAATGCAAAAAGACGCGTACACCGCGTTTTTGCAAGCGGATATGGACCCTAAAAAGCGCACCATGGAGGGCCTGCAGGCCGCCTTCCAGGCCGCCTTCCCTATCGTCTCGCACAATGGATTTGTTGAGATGAAGTACCTCGAGTACAACTTGGCAAAACCCGGGTTTGATGTACGCGAGTGCCAGACCCGTGGGCTGACCTACGCCTCGGCGGTGCGCGCTAAGGTGCAGCTCATAATTTATGATCGCGAAGCGTCCACCAGCCAAAACAAGGTGGTTAAAGAGGTCAAAGAGCAAGAGGTCTATATGGGCGAAGTGCCTTTGATGACCAGCAAAGGCTCCTTCATCATTAATGGCACCGAGCGCGTGATCGTCTCGCAGTTGCACCGTTCGCCAGGCGTTTTCTTCGAGCACGACAAGGGTAAAACCCACAGCTCAGGCAAGTTGCTATTTTCGGCGCGCATCATTCCTTACCGTGGCTCGTGGCTGGACTTTGAGTTCGATCCTAAAGATCTGTTGTATTTCCGTGTAGACCGTCGCCGCAAGATGCCGGTGACGATTTTGCTCAAGGCCATTGGCCTCAATAACGAGTCCATCCTCGCCAATTTCTTTGTCAACGACAACTTCCGCCTGATGGACAGTGGCGCGCAAATGGAGTTTGTTGCAGAGCGCCTGCGCGGCGAAGTCGCCCGCTTTGATTTGACCGACAAGTCCGGCAAAGTGGTAGTTGCAAAAGACAAGCGTGTGACAGCCCGCCATACCCGCGAGTTAGAGCAGTCCGGCACGACGCACATCAGCGTCCCCGAAGATTTCTTGATAGGCCGCGTCGTCGCCCGCAATATTGTGGAGCCCGAGACCGGTGAAATCTTGGCCAAAGCCAACGAAGAACTGACCGAAGCGCTGCTGAAAAAGCTGCGCTTGGCCGGTATTGCCGATCTGGCCTGCATCTATACCAATGAGTTGGACCAAGGTGCTTACATCTCGCAAACGCTGCGTACCGACGAGACTACCGACGAATTCGCAGCACGCGTGGCCATTTACCGCATGATGCGCCCTGGTGAGCCGCCTACCGAAGACGCCGTTCAGGCCTTGTTCCAGCGCCTGTTCTATAACCCAGATACCTACGACCTCTCCCGCGTGGGTCGTATGAAGTTCAATGCCAAGATGGGTCGCGCCGAATCGACCGGGCCCATGGTGCTGACCAACGAAGACATTCTGTCTGTCGTCAAAATCTTGGTGGACTTGCGCAATGGTCGTGGCGATGTTGACGATATTGACCACCTAGGTAATCGCCGTGTGCGTTGCGTTGGTGAACTGGCCGAAAACCAGTACCGCACCGGCTTGGCACGTATCGAGAAAGCCGTGAAAGAACGTTTGGGCCAGGCCGAGCAAGAGCCGCTCATGCCGCATGACCTGATCAACAGCAAGCCCATTTCCGCGTCGCTGAAAGAGTTTTTTGGTGCATCGCAGCTTTCCCAGTTCATGGACCAAACCAATCCGTTGTCGGAAATTACCCACAAACGCCGTGTGTCCGCACTCGGGCCGGGTGGTCTGACGCGCGAGCGTGCTGGCTTTGAGGTGCGTGACGTGCACGTTACACACTACGGTCGGGTGTGTCCTATTGAAACGCCGGAAGGTCCAAATATTGGCTTGATCAATTCACTTGCGCTGTACGCGCGCCTGAACGAGTACGGATTTATCGAAACGCCGTACCGCCGGGTAGCGGACAGCAAAGTGACCAACGAGATCGATTACCTGTCTGCGATTGAAGAAGGCAAGTACGTGATCGCCCAGGCGAATGCCTTGCTCGATAAAGACGGCATACTTACTGGCGAGTTGGTTTCTGCGCGTGAAAAAGGCGAGTCGGTACTGGTGGGTGCGGAGCGCGTCCAGTACATGGACGTCTCCCCTGCACAAATCGTGTCGGTGGCCGCCTCCCTGGTCCCGTTCTTGGAGCATGATGATGCCAACCGCGCCTTGATGGGCGCCAACATGCAGCGTCAAGCGGTGCCAGTGCTACGCCCCGAAAAAGCCTTTGTGGGCACGGGAATCGAACGCGTTGCGGCGGTCGACTCGGGAACGGTGGTGACCGCCAGCCGAGGCGGTGTGGTCGATTACGTAGACGCCACCCGCGTGGTGGTGCGCGTTAACGATGCTGAAGCGCAGGCCGGCGAGGTCGGTGTGGATATCTACAACCTGATTAAGTACCAGCGCTCTAACCAAAACACCAATATCCACCAACGTCCCATCGTCAAAAAAGGCGACAAGCTGGACAAGGGTGACGTGATAGCTGACGGCGCATCTACAGACTTGGGCGAATTGGCGCTGGGTCAGAACATGCTGGTCGCCTTCATGCCTTGGAACGGTTACAACTTCGAGGATTCCATCCTGATCAGCGAGCGCGTGGTCGCAGAAGACCGCTACACCTCAATTCACATCGAAGAGTTGGTGGTGATGGCGCGCGATACCAAGTTGGGTGCCGAAGAAATTACGCGTGATATCCCTAACCTGAGCGAACAGCAACTTAATCGGTTAGATGAGTCTGGCATTATTTATGTCGGCGCCGAAGTTATGCCCGGCGACACCCTGGTCGGCAAGGTCACGCCCAAAGGTGAGACGACGCTGACGCCCGAGGAAAAACTCTTGCGCGCCATCTTCGGCGAAAAAGCCAGCGACGTGAAAGACACCTCGCTGCGCGTGGACCAGGGCTCGCAGGGCACCGTGATCGACGTGCAAGTCTTTACCCGTGAGGGCATCGTGCGTGACAAGCGTGCCCAGCAAATCATCGACGATGAACTCAAGCGCTTCCGTCTGGATTTGAATGACCAGTTGCGGATTGTCGAAGCAGACGCTTTTGACCGTATCGCCAAGTTGCTCAGCGGCAAGGTTGCCAACGGCGGCCCTAACAAGCTGGCCAAGGGCAGCAAAATCGACAAGGCCTATCTCGACTCGGTGGAGAAATTCCACTGGTTTGACATCCGCCCGGCCGATGACACCGTAGCCTCCCAACTTGAAAGCATCAAGGCATCGCTGGAGCAAACGCGCCACAGCTTTGACCTCGCCTTTGAGGAAAAGCGCAAAAAACTGACCCAGGGCGACGAGCTGCCAGCGGGCGTTTTGAAGATGGTCAAGGTTTATATTGCCGTTAAGCGTCGTCTGCAGCCCGGAGACAAGATGGCCGGCCGCCATGGCAACAAAGGCGTGGTCTCCAAGATCGTGCCTGTCGAAGATATGCCTTACATGGCCGACGGCACACCGTGTGATATCGTGCTCAACCCGCTGGGCGTGCCTTCGCGCATGAATGTGGGGCAGGTCTTGGAAGTGCATTTGGGCTGGGCCGCCAAGGGATTGGGTCAACGCATTGGTGACATGCTGCAAGTGCAGGCCAAAACTGCCGAGTTGCGTCAGTTCATGGATGCGCTGTACAACGGCTCGGGCCGCAAAGAAGAGTTGTCAGGTCTGAGCGATGCGCAGGTTTTGGAGATGGCGTCCAACCTAGAAGGCGGCGCTACCTTTGCGACGCCAGTGTTCGACGGGGCATCGGAAGAGGAAATTCGCGGCATGCTCAAACTGGCCTATCCCGAGGATGTGGCCCAGGCCAAAGGTCTGACCGACACCCGCACCCAGGCCTACCTGCGCGACGGACGCACGGGCGACTTGTTTGAGCGCCCCGTGACTATTGGCTACATGCATGTGCTCAAGCTGCACCACCTGGTGGACGACAAGATGCACGCGCGCTCTACCGGGCCTTACAGCCTGGTGACGCAGCAGCCTCTGGGCGGCAAGGCGCAGTTCGGCGGTCAGCGTTTTGGCGAGATGGAGGTCTGGGCTTTGGAAGCCTATGGCGCTTCGTACGTCTTGCAGGAAATGCTGACCGTCAAGTCCGACGACGTGCAGGGACGTACCAAGGTGTACGAAAGCATTGTCAAGGGCGAGCATTCCATCGAAGCGGGAATGCCTGAGTCCTTCAACGTGCTGGTCAAGGAAATTCGTTCCCTCGGCCTGGATATCGAATTGGAGCGTGGTTAAGCACGCAGTTTGAGCCCTTTCGTGGCGGCCGCCATGTGTGCGTGCCGCCCCTTGCATGATTAAAGAGGAATTTCCATGAAATCACTACTCGACCTGTTCAAGCAGTTCACGCCCGATGAGCACTTTGATGCCATCAAAATTGGCATGGCATCGCCGGAGAAAATCCGCTCCTGGTCTTTTGGCGAAGTGAAAAAGCCCGAGACCATCAACTACCGCACCTTCAAGCCCGAGCGTGACGGCCTGTTTTGCGCCAAGATTTTTGGACCTATCAAGGACTACGAATGTTTGTGCGGCAAATACAAGCGCCTCAAGCACCGTGGTGTGATCTGCGAGAAATGCGGCGTTGAAGTCACGCAGACTAAAGTGCGCCGCGAGCGCATGGGTCATATCGACCTGGCCGCGCCGTGCGCCCATATCTGGTTCCTCAAGTCCCTGCCTAGCCGTTTGGGCCTGGTACTGGACATGACGCTGCGTGATATCGAACGCGTGCTTTACTTTGAAGCCTATGTGGTGACCGATCCCGGCATGACGCCCTTGAAAAAATTCAGCATCATGTCCGAGGACGATTTTGACGCAAAGTTCCAGGAATACGGCGACGAGTTCCAGGCCAAGATGGGCGCCGAAGGTATCAAGGATTTGCTGCAAAGCATTGATATCGAAGGATCGATCGAAAAGCTTCGCAACGACCTAACCGGCTCCGAACTGAAAATCAAGAAGAACGCCAAGCGCCTCAAAGTGCTAGAGGCTTTCAAGAAATCGGGGATCAAGCCCGAGTGGATGGTGCTCGAAGTGCTGCCCGTGTTGCCGCCGGATCTGCGTCCGTTGGTGCCGCTGGATGGCGGCCGTTTCGCCACCTCTGACCTGAATGATTTGTACCGCCGCGTGATCAATCGCAACAGCCGTCTGCGCCGTTTGCTCGAACTCAAAGCGCCCGAAATCATTGCCCGCAATGAAAAACGGATGTTGCAAGAGTCCGTGGACTCTTTGCTGGATAACGGTCGTCGCGGCAAGGCCATGACCGGTGCCAACAAGCGCGCCTTGAAATCGCTGGCCGACATGATCAAAGGCAAGTCTGGCCGTTTCCGCCAAAACTTGCTGGGCAAGCGCGTGGACTACTCAGGCCGCTCGGTCATTACCGTGGGCCCGACGCTCAAACTGCACCAGTGTGGTTTGCCTAAGCTAATGGCCTTGGAGTTGTTCAAGCCCTTCATCTTCGCGCGCCTAGAAGCCATGGGCATCGCCACCACCATCAAGGCCGCCAAGAAGGAAGTTGAATCCGGCACGCCCGTGGTTTGGGATATTCTGGAAGAGGTGATCAAAGAGCACCCCGTGATGCTCAACCGCGCGCCTACGCTGCACCGTCTGGGTATTCAGGCCTTCGAACCCATCCTGATCGAAGGCAAGGCGATTCAACTGCACCCGCTGGTCTGCTCGGCCTTTAACGCCGACTTTGACGGCGACCAAATGGCTGTCCACGTGCCTTTGTCGGTCGAAGCCCAAATGGAAGCCCGCACTTTGATGCTGGCCTCCAACAATGTGCTCTTCCCCGCCAACGGCGAGCCCTCCATCGTGCCGTCGCAAGACGTGGTGCTGGGTTTGTACTACACCACCCGTGACCGTATCAACGGCAAGGGCGAAGGTTTGGTATTTGCCGATACCGGCGAAGTGCAGCGCGCTTTTGACGCGGGCGAGGTCGAGCTCAATGCACGTGTCAACGTGCGCCTGACCGAGTACATCAAGGACAAAGATACTGGCGAGTTTGTCGCGAGCACCAAGCTGTGGGAAACCACCGCCGGACGCGCCTTGCTGTCAGAAATCCTGCCCAAGGGCCTGCCTTTTGCCAATATCAACAAGGCGCTCAAGAAGAAGGAAATCTCCAAACTTATCAACGTGTCCTTCCGCAAATGCGGCTTGAAAGAGACGGTGGTGTTTGCCGACAAACTGCTGCAAGCCGGTTTCCGCCTTGCTACACGCGCTGGTATTTCCATCTGTATCGACGACATGTTGGTGCCGCAGGAAAAGCACGAAATCATTCGCCGCGCCCAAACCGAGGTCAAAGAGATCGAGAAACAATATGTTTCCGGTTTGGTGACCTCCGGCGAGCGTTACAACAAAGTGGTGGACATCTGGGGCAAGTCGGGCGACGAAGTCTCCAAGGTGATGATGGCCAAGCTCTCCAAAGAGATGGTGACCGACCGCCATGGCAATCAGGTACAGCAAGAGTCTTTCAACTCCATCTACATGATGGCCGACTCCGGCGCGCGCGGCTCTGCCGCCCAGATTCGCCAGGTGGCAGGTATGCGCGGCTTGATGGCCAAACCCGATGGCTCCATCATCGAGACGCCGATTACCGCGAACTTCCGTGAAGGCTTGAACGTGTTGGAGTACTTCATCTCCACCCACGGTGCGCGTAAAGGTCTGGCTGATACGGCACTTAAAACCGCTAACTCAGGTTACTTGACACGCCGTCTGGTCGATGTTACGCAAGACTTGGTGGTGACTGAGCAAGACTGCGGCACCTACAACGGCTACCTCATGCGCGCCATTGTTGAAGGCGGTGAAGTGATCGAATCGCTACGCGACCGCGTGTTGGGACGTACCGTGGCCGAAGACGTTCTGCATCCTGAAAACCGCTCGGTGGTGGCCGCTGCCGGCGCCATGCTGGACGAAGACCTGATCGAAGAGCTTGAAACCTTCGGTGTGGACGAGGTCAAAGTGCGCACTGCGCTGACCTGCGAAACCCGTTTTGGTATTTGCGCCAAGTGCTATGGCCGTGACCTGGGCCGTGGTGGTCTGATCAACCACGGCGAAGCCGTTGGCGTGATTGCCGCCCAGTCCATTGGTGAGCCGGGCACCCAGCTGACCATGCGTACTTTCCACATCGGTGGCGCCGCCTCGCGCGCTGCCATCGCCTCCAGCGTGGAAGCCAAATCGGCCGGTACTATTGGCTTTAATGCCACCATGCGTTACGTGACCAACAGCAAAGGCGAGTTGGTGGTGATTTCCCGTTCTGGCGAGATTGTCATCCAGGACGAGCACGGCCGCGAGCGTGAGCGCCACAAAGTGCCTTACGGCGCGGTTCTGAGCGTCAAGGCGGACCAGGCCATCAAAGCCGGCGCTATCTTGGCCAACTGGGATCCGCTGACACGCCCCATCATTACTGAGTTTGCCGGTCGTGCCCATTTCGAAAACGTCGAAGAGGGCCTCACCGTGGCCCGCCAGGTAGACGAGGTAACCGGTCTGTCAACGCTGGTGGTGATCGACCCTAAGCGCCGTGGTTCCGCAAAAATCGTGCGTCCGCAGGTCAAACTGATCGACGCATCGGGCAAGGAAGTCAAGATTCCGGGCACCGACCATGCGGTAACGATCGGCTTTCCGGTTGGCGCGCTGGTGCAGGTGCGAGACGGCATGGACGTGGGCCCTGGCGAAGTGCTGGCCCGCATCCCTATCGAAGGCCAGAAAACCCGCGACATTACCGGCGGTCTGCCGCGTGTGGCCGAGTTGTTCGAAGCGCGCTCTCCTAAAGACAAGGGCGTGCTGGCCGAAGCGACCGGAACCATTTCTTTCGGCAAGGAAACCAAAGGCAAAGTGCGCTTGCAGATTACCGACCCCGAAGGCAAGGTCTGGGAAGAGCTGGTGCCCAAGGAGAAAAATATTCTGGTGCACGAAGGCCAGGTGGTCAATAAGGGCGAGTCTGTGGTGGACGGCCCGGCCGATCCGCAAGACATCTTGCGCCTGCTGGGCTCCGAAGAGTTGGCCCGTTACATCGTGGACGAAGTCCAAGACGTATACCGCTTGCAAGGCGTGAAGATCAATGACAAGCACATAGAGGTGATTGTTCGTCAAATGCTGCGTCGCGTGGTGGTCGAGGCCGCGGGCGATTCGAATTACATCAACGGCGAGCAGGTAGAGCGCTCGGAAATGCTCAATACCAATGACGCCTTGCGCGCCGAGGGCAAGATTCCCGCAGCCTTCACCAATTTGCTGTTGGGTATTACCAAGGCGTCCTTGTCCACCGACAGCTTTATCAGCGCCGCGTCCTTCCAGGAAACCACGCGCGTGCTGACCGAGGCGGCCATCATGGGCAAGCGCGACGAGCTGCGTGGCCTGAAGGAAAACGTCATTGTCGGACGTCTGATCCCGGCAGGCACCGGCTTGGCCTACCATGAAGCGCGTCTGGTACGCGAACAAATGGATGACTCCGAGCGCCGTGCCATTGCCGAGGCCGATGCCGCCGAACTGGCTGGCGCGACCGAGGAAACGGCTGACGTAGAGGCCTCCGAAGGCAATCCTACGGAGTAAGTTCTGCGCTTTGCAACATGCCCCAGGCCTTTGTTCGCAGAGGCGTGGGGCATTTTTTTTGAGGACCGTAACGCATGAGTGTGCCTGTTCTGCTGTGGCTGCTGGTCTCTTTGGGCCTGTGCTGGTTGCTGGGCGTCCACAACCGCCTGGCGCGGCTTCGCGCCGCGTGCTGGGACGCGGTAGGACAACTGGACCGTGCTTTGCAGCTATTTTTGGCGCAGGCCAAGGATGCCTTGGAGCAACCCCAGCCGGTTTCGGACGGGCATGAAACACTCAATATCGCGGCGATGCAACTCTCGCTCGCACTCAAAGACATGAACAGTGCCAAGCTCATGCCTGCCAAACCAGGGCATGCCTTGGCCGTCGCCGGTCAGTGGGAGGCGTTTGAGTCCGCCTGGGCCGAGTTTTTGGCCCAAAGCGCGCTGTCCGTTCCCGAAGAGGCTTTGCAGGTCTTGCGACAGCGCGGCGAAGAGGCACGCAACCAAGCGCTGTTTGCCCGTGCCACCCTCGCGCAGACGGTGTCTGACTACAGTCTGGCGCTGGAACAAGCGCCCGCCTCTTGGGTCGCACCGGTGTTGGGCTTTCACCCTGCTTTGGCTTTGTAGGCATGGACGTACACAGCGCTTCTGTGCCTTTGTGGCAGCAACTGCAAGCTGCAGCGGGCGTGGTCCAGGTGGTGCGCAGGGGTCAGTCTGGTACAGCGGCAATGGAGGCCCTGAACGCGGCCCTACGCCCGGGCGTCCAAGCCTTGACCTTTCAGGTCTGGCGCAACCTGGGCCGCGCGGAGGCTTTGCGCGATGCACTTGTGGACCGTCGCCCCTCGCCGGCCACTGACGCGCTGCTATGCACAGCCCTGGCTCTACTCTGGGACCCGCAGGCCGCGCCTTATGAACCCCACACCCTGGTGAACCAAGCGGTTCAGGCCCTCAAGCAAGGCGCATCCGGTCGCGCCCACGCCAGTTTTATCAACGCCTGCCTGCGTCGCTTCTTGCGCGAGCACGAGGCGCTGGTGGCGGTCACCACCCGCAATCCGCAGGCCCAATGGAACCATCCCGTCTGGTGGATCGAGCTGCTCCAGGACCAATACCCCGAGCATTGGAAAGAATTGTTGCAAGCCGCTAACGGGCGTGCGCCCATGACCTTGCGGGTCAATCTGCGCAAGTGCAGCGTGGCCCAGTACCTAGAGAGTTTGCGTCAAGCGGGTATCGAGGCCCATGCGGGCGCGGGCGCTGCGGTCACCCTGGCCCGGCCCGTACCTGTGGGTCAACTGCCGCACTTCGCGCAAGGTTGGGTAGCAGTTCAAGATGCCGCCGCCCAGATTGCTGCACCCTTGCTTTTGCAAGGGCTTGGCCCGGGCGCCCGTCTTTTGGACGCCTGCGCTGCGCCCGGGGGCAAGACTGCGCATTTGCGCGATCTGGCCGACGGCCCGTTACTGGCGCTCGATGCCGATGGTCAGCGCCTGTTGCGGGTGCGCGAGAACCTGCAGCGCATGGGCGTGCAGGCCGAGCTGCGCCAAGGCGACGCTGCCGAGCCGTCCACTTGGTGGGACGGGCAACTCTTTGACGGCATCTTGTTAGACGCCCCTTGCACCGCTTCGGGCATCGTGCGTCGCCACCCCGATGTGCGTTGGCTGCGCCGCCCCACGGACGTCGCGCAACTGGCCGCGCAGCAGCGCCGACTGCTCGAGGCCTTGTGGCCGCTGCTGGCACCTGGCGGGCGCATGGTGTATTGCACCTGTTCGCTGTTTGCCGCCGAAGGCACTGAACAAATCAGCCAGTTTTTGGCCCGCCATAATGACGCCCACGCACTGCCATCGCCCGGCCACATGCTGGCGCGCCCGGATTACGTACCTTTTGCAAGCACACTTTCGCCCACAGAGGACCATGACAGCTTTTTCTATGCCCTGCTGGAAAAACGCCACCACTAAGCTGCTGCGCTGCGCATTGGCCATGGCCTGGGTCGGGCTGGGCTGGGCTGGCGCGGCTGCACAGGCCCAAACCAGTGCCGAAGTCATCCAGTTGCGCGCCGAGCGCGCGGGCAACGAAGTCTTTGTGTCTGCCACCGTGGCCTTTGAGCTGCCCACGGCGGTCGAGGAGGCCTTGCTCAAAGGTGTGCCTGTGTATTTTTTGGCCGAAGCCGAGCTTTATTACGACCGCTGGTATTGGTATGACAAGCGCATCTCCAGCGTACAGCGCCAGTTGCGCCTGGCCTACCAGCCGTTGACGCGGCGCTGGCGCGTCAACATCGGCTCGGGCATGGGCAGCGACAACGCCCAAGGCTTGGCGCTGAACCAAAGCTATGAAACCCTGGCGCAGGCGATGGCCGCTGTGAAACAAATTTCGCAATGGAAAGTGGCCGATTTAGGCGAGTCGGACCTGACCGCCAAAATCAAGACGGAGTTTCGCTTTCGGCTTGATCTCTCGCAGCTGCCACGCCCCTTCCAAATTGGCGCGATTGGCCAGTCGGAGTGGGACATCAGCGCCAGCGCCCGCACGCCCTTGCGCACCGAGGGCCTGCGATGACCCAGGTCCCCGCTGTGGCGCTGGAGCCTTCCAGTACGCTGCCTCGGCGCAGCCTGTCGCGCCTGGTGGGCTTGGGCGCAGTGGTCATGGTGCTGATCGGGCTCTTGCTCTTGTACCTGCTGACCCAGGCGACCAACAACCGCCAGATGTATGAGGAAAACTATGCCCAGCTATTTACCGTCAATGTGGTGGTGGCCGGCATTTTGGTGCTGGCCATTGTCTGGGTGGGCGTGCGCCTGTATACACGCATGCGCCAGGGGCGCTTTGGCAGCCGCTTGCTGGTGAAGATTGCAGCGATTTTCGCGTTGGTGGGCGTGGCCCCGGGTTTGCTGATTTACGTGGTGTCCTACCAATTTGTGTCCCGCTCGATTGAGACTTGGTTTGACGTGAAAGTCGAAGGCGCTCTGGATGCAGGCCTGAGCTTGGGCCGGGTGACGCTGGACACCTTGACCAGCGATCTGGCCAGTAAAACCCGTGTGGAAGCCTCGCAGCTGTCCGAAACACCGAACGACGAGGCCGCCTTGAGCCGTGTCATGGAGCAACTTGGCGCCAGTGAGGTGGCCGTTTGGGGTGCCAGTGGCAACCTCATTTCTACGGTGGGCAGCGGCGGTATCCAGCTCAGTCCGGACAAACCCAGCAGTACCCAGATGCGCGCCGCGAGCAAAGAACATGTCTTGGCCTGGGTTGAAGGCCTCGAAGACGGCGTGTCGGGCCGACCCGGTAAAGCGATGATCAAGGCGCTGGCCCCACTGTCTAGCAGCAGCCTGGGGCTGGCCACCGAACAACGTTATTTGCTGGTGCAACGCAGCTTGCCGGCCAATTTTGTGGCCAACGCCAATGCCGTGGTGAGTGCCAACCGCGAATACCAGGAGCGTGCGCTCGGGCGTGAAGGCCTCAAGCGGATGTATATCGGCACGCTGACTTTGAGCCTGTTTTTGGCGGTGTTTGGTGCGATATTGCTGGCCATCGTGCTGGGTAACCAGATTGCCCGCCCGCTCCTGGTCCTGACCGAGGGCGTGAGCCAGGTGGCTGCCGGCGATTTGCGGCCCAAGCTGGCCTTGCAAACCCGTGACGAGCTGGGCGGACTGACCCGCGCCTTTGCCTCCATGACCCAGCAACTGGCCGACGCCCGCCACACGGTACAAAACAGCATGTCGCAGTTGGACGCGGCACGCGCGCACTTGCAAACCATTTTGGACAACCTGACCGCTGGCGTGTTGGTGCTCAATGCCGATGGACGGGTGCGTTCGGCCAACCCGGGCGCGGCGCGCATTTTGCAGCTGCCTTTGGCCGACCTGAGCGACGCCCGGCTGGCCGAATTACCCGGCTTGCAGGTGCTGGGCGAGGGTATCGAGGAGCAATTTAGCCAGTTCGAAGGCGGCGGCCAGGCGCCCGAGGCAGACCATTGGCAACAATCGTTTGAGTTGGGAGTGACGCCCGAACTGGCCGGCGCCACAGCCAACCAGTCGGTCACGCTCGTGGCGCGCGGTGCGCTGCTGCCCGACCAAACCCGACTGGTGGTGTTTGATGATATTTCCGAGATCATCTCGGCCCAGCGCGCCCGTGCCTGGGGCGAGGTCGCGCGCCGCCTGGCCCACGAGATCAAGAATCCGCTCACGCCGATCCAGCTCTCGGCCGAGCGTCTGGAGCGCAAGCTCGACGGCAAGCTAGACGCACCCGACCAGGCCGTCCTGACCAAGTCGGTGAAAACCATCGTCGACCAGGTGGACGCGATGAAGCGCTTGGTCAACGACTTTCGGGATTACGCGCGCCTGCCCTCGGCGCTGCTGGAACCCCTTGACCTCAACGCCTTGGTGCAGGACGTTTCGCATCTCTACGAATCCTCGGCCGTGGCCCTGCGCCTGGAGCTGGACCCGGACCTGCCGCCGGTGCTGGGCGACCCGCAGCAACTACGCCAGGTCCTGCACAATCTTATACAAAACGCCCAGGACGCGACCGAGCAAGCGCGCCTGGACGCCCTAGCCAAAGGCGCCGCGCCACTGGCGATCGCCGACATCGTACTCAAGACCCAATGGATGACACACTCTAACCGTGCGCGTTTGCAGGTCCTGGACCAGGGTAGCGGATTTGCCGACCATATTTTGAAGCGGGCCTTTGAGCCCTACGTCACCACCAAGCGCAGTGGCACTGGGCTGGGTTTGGCGGTGGTCAAGAAAATTGCGGACGACCACGGTTCGCGCATCGAAATTACCAACCGCATGGCGGGTGCCACCGTGGTCGGGGCGCAAGTCTCGTTATCATTGGCTTGCACGGAAACGATTTCACATATGACAACTATTTTTTCGGACCACGCATAAACCATGGCAAATATTTTGGTCGTCGATGATGAGCACGGCATCCGTGAGCTGCTTTCAGAAATCCTCAATGATGAGGGCCATACCGTCGAGCTAGCCGAAAACGCGGCCCAGGCGCGTGCGGCCAGGCTCAAAGAGCGCCCTGATCTGGTGCTGCTGGATATTTGGATGCCCGACACCGACGGCGTCACCTTGCTCAAGGAATGGGCCGCCAGTGGCTTGTTGACCATGCCGGTGATCATGATGAGCGGTCACGCCACCATAGAAACGGCCGTGGAGGCCACCCGCATCGGAGCTCTGGCATTCTTGGAAAAGCCTGTCACGCTGCAAAAACTCCTCAAGGCAGTCGAGCAAGGCCTTACGCGCAACAATGTGCAAAAAAGTGCGCCACGATCGCAAGCGGGTCCCAGTCAAGCGCAGTTGCCTGCGCAGGACGTGGCCTCGGCAGTCGCGGTGGCCAGCGCACAGCAGCAGTTTGATCTGGACCGCCCCCTGCGTGACGCCCGAGACGAATTCGAGCGGGCGTATTTCCAGTTTCATCTGGCCAAAGAGTCGGGCTCCATGACCCGGGTGGCCGAAAAAACCGGACTCGAACGCACCCATCTTTACCGCAAGCTCAAGCAACTCGGTGTCGATGCCACGCGCGGCAAGCGTCAGGGTGCTTAAGCGAGGCGCGCGACGTCATCCTGGTTGATAAGCAGCGTGCCTTCGCGCCCAGCGGCGCCAGCGCGGATTAGCTGCTCCAGCAAATCCATGACGTAGGCCTCCAACGTCGTATCCGCATGGAAACGCTGCCATAGCGAGCGCATATAAGGCGTCGTGGCAGCCCAGCTCAGCAACGCGGCGCATTGGACTTGCTGCAACTCCAAAAGGCGAAATTTCAGCAGCACCTTTGCCGCGTAATTGCGGTGGCGCGCCGGTCGCTGCACAAAATAATCGAGCCGTTTGCGGGCGCGCTCCAAGGCCAGTGGCACATCGGAAAACACCTTGCCGTGGCCAGGGATCACCACCTTAGGTTCAAGCGCAGCGATCAGATCCAGGGTAGCGGCCACGCTGTCAAACGCGTCTTGTCCGTCCAGTTCGGGGAAAACCACGCCAAAGCCGTTCTCCCAGAGCGCGTCGGCCGCTATCAGTAGGCTGTTGGCCGGGTCAAACAACAGCACGGCATGGGGATCGTGGCCGGGCGCGGCATGGACTTGCCAGCGCTGGTGACCTAGCTGCAGCGTCTGGCCGGGTGTCATCAGCCTGTCGTAGCGAAACGGCGGGCAATGCTGCCCGGTAGGTAGGTAGCCCAGGGTTTGCGGGCACCAATTACGCACTGCCTCGGCCTGGCCGGGCGCAATGGCGGTGTCCACGTCGGGGTAAGCCGTTTGCAAGGCTGCGTTGCCGCCACAATGGTCGCTGTGCAAATGGGTGTTCCACAAGAAATCCAGCGGCCGCCCTCCCAGTGCCTGCCGCACCAGCGCCAGGGTTTGTTCGCTGTGCAGGTAGTAGCCGCTGTCGACGACGGCCGACCCCTCGCCATCGCCTTGCAATATGATGTTGTTGCAGGACAACCAGCCGCGCTCAAGCACCTGCACGCCGCGTGGCAATAAAGCGTCAGGACGCACGCGGCTCGGTCCAGTAGGCTTTAGCTGCGCATCGCGCGCGATTGACTGTGGACCGCCTCCACCAGCGCCGCCACATGCTCGGGTGGCGTAAATTGGCTGATTCCGTGGCCTAAATTGAAGATGTGCGTGGGTCCACTGCCTGGTCCTTGGTGCGGCTGGCCAAAGCTTTGCAGTACCCGCGCCACTTCTTGGCCAATCTGCGCCGGCGGCGCAAACAGGACGTTGGGGTCGATATTGCCTTGCAGCGCCTTGCCGGGTCCGCCGACTGCGCCCCCCACGGCACGCCGAGCGGCGCCCAGGTTGACGGTCCAGTCCAGGCCCAGCACTTCGCAGTCCAGAGCACCCAGGTCTTGCAGCCACAGGCCGCCACCCTTGGTGAAAACGATGCGTGGAATAATTTCCCCACCGGGCCCGGTGCGCTTGAGTCCGGCCAGCACCTGGTCCATATAAGCCAAGCTGAAAGTTTGAAAAGCCTGATCTGCAAGCACGCCGCCCCAGCTGTCAAAAAGCATCACTGCCTGGGCGCCCGCGTCAATCTGGGCGTTCAGGTAGGCGGCGACGGCTTGGGCATTGACCGCCAAAATGCGGTGCATCAGGTCGGGTCGGGCGTACATCATGGTTTTAACCAGCCGGTAGTCGTCCGAGCCCGCGCCTTCCACCATGTAGCAAGCCAGCGTCCAGGGACTACCCGAAAAACCAATCAGCGGCACCCGCGCGCGGCCGTCTGGCTGCCTGAGGGCTGTGCGGATGCTGCTGACCGCATCAAACACGTAGCGCAGGCGATCCATATCAGGCACCTGCAGGCCCGATACCGCCGCTTCACTGTCAACCCGGTGGGCAAAACGCGGGCCTTCGCCCTGCGCAAAGCTCAGACCTAGTCCCATGGCGTCGGGCACGGTCAGGATGTCGCTAAAAAGAATGGCCGCGTCCAAAGGGTAGCGCTCCAGCGGCTGCAGCGTAACCTCAGTGGCGAAATCGCGGTTGGTGGCCAGGCCCATGAAGCTACCGGCACGCTCGCGCGTGGCACGGTATTCGGGCAGGTAGCGTCCGGCCTGGCGCATGAGCCACAAGGGGGTGTAAGCGGTGGACTGGCGCAGGCAGGCGCGTAGAAACTGGGAATTTTCCAGACCCGAAAACGTCAGACCCAGCGCTTTTTCGTCAAAAGAGGTGTGTGTTGCTGTCATAGAAGTGGAGCTGCTTTGCTGATTGCACCATTGTGCCGCAAGCCGCAAGCGCCTTCACCGGACCAGAAAAATCTCAATTCCTGAAAATTTGATTGCCAAATATAGAATCATCAAGTAAAGTTGAACCACCTATCGAGACAAATGTGTATGCCACTGGGTCTTGCTGGTTTGCCAGGCCCGAGCCTGCGCAAAGGAGTTTTAACCGCAGGTGCCTATATTGTGAAAATCGATCAAACGCCGAAAAAAATAATGGTCGTGGACGACAGCAACACCATTCGCCGCAGCGCCGCCCTATTTTTGGAACAAAGCGGGCTCAATGTCGTTTTGGCTGAAGACGGGTTTGACGCACTGACACAGATTAACGAGGAGTCACCAGATTTAATTTTTTGCGATATTGCCATGCCCCGTTTAGACGGGTATCAAACATGCGCAATTATCAAAAGAAACAGTCTTTACGCGGGAGTGCCCGTCATTATGTTGTCTTCCAAGGACGGAATATTTGACAGAGCCAGAGGTCGGGCCGTGGGGTCAGAGCACTATTTAACCAAACCATTTACGAAGATGCAGTTATTAGAAGTGATTCAGCAATTTTCCGCTGTCCAGGGAGTTTCCGAATGACACCCATCAAAAAAATCCTCATCGTGGATGACTCCAAAACTGAAACTTACTTTTTGACCGAAGTCCTAGCGGGGCAAGGCTATGCTGTGAGTAGCGCCGAAAATTCCGACCAAGCGCTTGAGCGGCTGAAGGTAGATCGCCCCGACCTGATCCTGATGGATGTGGTGATGCCGGGAAAGAATGGTTTTCAGTTGACCCGTGAACTGCATCACCATAGCGATTACGGCGGAATTCCGATCTTTATTTGCAGTGGCAAAGACAAAGAATCCGACAAATTCTGGGGTCTGCGCCAGGGTGCACGGGATTACCTGACCAAGCCGCTCAATCCTGCCTTGCTATTAGGGAAAATCAAATCTTTGCAAGTGGCTTAAATGGCCTTCGAGCGCGAAAGTCTAGCCCAATTTCAGACACGACTTGCGCAGCGGCTGCAACAGGCATCCAATGCCCATTCGGCAGCACGATGGCTCGCGGTGCGCTGTGGCTCCATTAATTATTTGCTGCCTCTGGGGCAAGTGGGTGACGTATTTTCTGCGCCCGTCCCGCAGGTGGTTCCTCATACCCGGCTGTGGTTTGGCGGAGTGATCAACAGCAGGGGCAAGATTTTGGGTGTGATTGATTTCCAGGCTTTTGTTCAAGAGCTTCAATTGCTAGGCGAAATTAGTCCCAGCCCATCTTCCCGGTCGTCGCAAATGGAGTGGCTGATGGTGGCCTTTAACCCTGTCCTGGAATTCAATTGCGCTCTGCGCATTGACGCTGTGTGGGGACTCAAATCACTTGCAGACTTCGAAAGTTCTGCTCAATATTTAGATACGGAGCAAGCGGTTTTTAAGACGCGTTGGGTCGATGACAAGGCTGGAATTTGGCAGGAGGTTGATTTGGAAGCATTAGCCGAAACAGACGTCTTTCTGAATATCGGTGTGAAGAAGGAGGCCAGCGCCCATGCCAACGCCTAATTCCGACACGCAATCACTCGACAAGGGGGCTCAGAAGGCTCCGCCGTCAGAGTTTCAGGAAACGGTATTGGCCTATTTTTCCAATGATGCAAAGCCCCCGGTCACGCCGAAACACGCCCCATTGTTGAGCACTGCGGTGAAAGGACCCTGGACCGAAGACGCCGGAGCATTACAGATTCCATTGCTGGGCCGCCTTGCAGTAGCTACAGTGCAGCGGATTTTGTCAATGAGCCTGGGCATTGCCTTGCTTATCGCCTTTGCCTTGGTCTTTCGAAACCAGGAACATTCAGATGGCTTGGCTATCAAAGTCAAGGCCATTGGCGACTCGCTTATGCAGGCGCAGCGTCTTGCGAAAACCGCTAACCAGGCGGTGGCCGGCGCGGCCCCGGCGTTTTCCGAGCTTGCCGAGTCGTCCCGGGAGTTGTCGCGTGCGCAGGCGGTGCTTCAGGAGTCTGAAACCTGGTTTGGTGCCGCCACGCCGTCGCCCGATTTCCTGGCCCGCCTGCAAACATTGGCCCCGATTGTGGCCAATGCGGGTAAACGGGCCAAAGATTTGTTAAATGACAAAGACGTCTTGGTGAGCGTGCATGCGGCGCTTCAATCGATCAACCGGCAAACGGACGACCTACTTGAACGTATCCAGGTCTTGTCCAGCGCACGCCAAAAACGATCTGCGCCAGTGACTGAGATTTCCGCTTTGGGCGATTTGGCGGCGTACAGCCAGCGAATTGCCCGCTCGGCCAATGAATCTATCTATGCCGAGAAAGTCAATCCGCAGGCTGTTTTCCTGTTGCGCAAGGATTTGAGTGCTTTTGAGGATCTGGCCCAAAACCTCTTAAACGGCAATGCGGTGATGCGCCTGAGCTTAACGCGCGACGTGACCGAAAAAGTTCAATTACAAGAAATACTGGCGGAGTTCGATGTCATGCGTAAGCAGGCAGCGGTGATTTCTGACAACTTGCCGCAATTGGCGCGGGCGCACGAGGCGCAGGTCGACATCGCCAAAGGCAGTGAACCCATTCGCCTAGGTCTGAGCCAATTGGGCACCGTCCTGTTGGAGGACTCCCGCAGCGGAACTACCTCGACAATTTATGTCGCCATGTCCGCCTCAGTGGCGCTGTTCTTGACGATAGGGCTGGTGTATTTGCAGCTTCTTACAGGGCGCATGCGCCAAGCCAGTGCCGATGAACGTCGGCAAAAGGCCGAGGAATTGGAGCGCCGCGCGCGGGAGGAGAACGACGCGATTCAATCGGCCATTTTGCGACTGATGAATGAGCTGCAATGGGTCTCGGAGGGCGATTTGACGCGCGAGGCAACCGTGAGCGAGGACATCACTGGTGCCATTGCGGATTCCATCAATTACACCGTCGAGCAACTGCGCGCATTGGTGGGCAATGTGCAAACCACGGCCGACCGGGTTCGGCGTACCACCGATGCGGTGGGCAGCGCCTCGACCGCATTGCTTCAACAATCGGGGCGTCAATTGCAGGAAATTCGCCAAACCGGGCGCGCCGTGCTCGAAATGGCCTCGCGCATCAACCAGGTCTCTACCCGCGCGCAGGGCTCGGCGGAGGTCGCGCGCCAGTCCCTGCAGGCCGCCAATTCGGGTTTGTCGGCGGTACAAAACACCATGACCGGTATGAACAGTCTGCGTGACCAGATCCAGGAGACTTCCAAGCGCATCAAGCGTTTGGGCGAGTCGTCTCAGGAAATCGGAGAAATCACCTCCATCATTTCTGAAATCACAGAGCAGACCAATGTGCTGGCGCTCAATGCGGCCATTCAAGCGGCCTCGGCAGGCGAGGCCGGACGCGGGTTTGCGGTGGTCGCAGAGGAGGTGCAACGTCTGGCGCTGCGCTCGGCCGAGGCAACCCAACAAATCTCCGCCCTGGTTGAACTCATCCAAAACGACACTTTTGATGCGATCAGCGCGATGGAAAAGTCCGCCCAGGGCGTTGTGGCAGGTGCCAACCTGTCGGATAACGCCGGAGCGGCGCTGGCTGATATCGATACCGCATCGCGTCAGGTGGCGCGTGAAGTCGAGGAAATTTCAGCCTCTGCATCCCGTGAGGCTGACTTGGCAAACGGCGTTGCCAAACGCATTCAGCATATTTTTGTCGTGACCGAGCAAACTGAAAAAGGCATGTTGGCCGCTGCCAAGCAGGTCAATCAGATGGCGCAAGTGGCCCAGGAGTTGCGCCAATCGGTTGCCCGCTTCAGGGCGCAATAAGACGGCACCTACCGGCGCACGCGCGATTGATTGACTACAGAAAACACATGGATCGGCAAGGTATGCGCAGTGACACCGGCAGTTTGCCGCCCGATCTGGCGCCCTTGTCCTGGATCCTGCCGGATTTACGCAAGTCGCTCCAGTTGGTGCAGACAGCTGTGCGCCGCTTCGCGTTGGAGGCGCGCACCGGGGGTGATTTCCCGGTGGATGCGCTGACGCTTCGCCAAATCGAGGAGTCGCGCAAGTACCTCCACCAAGGGCAAATCAGTTTGTCCATGCTCGGCTTTAATGTCGCCGCCAAGATGCTGGGGCTGATCGATGTACTGGTAGGCCAGTTTGTGTTGCGCCCGCTCAGTTGTACCGAGGATGCGGTACGCGCCATGGAGCAGGCAGGTGCCGCCACGCTCAATATGCTGGATGTGACTTTGCGTGGCGCCCATGCCTGGCCGGTGGCACTGTTTGCCCAGTACCGCGCATTGCAGGAGCGCCTAGGTGCGCCGCGCATCCACCCAGCGGACTTGTGGGATGCGCCGTGGGAATGGGTCGAGGTCGACCTGGTTGCCCCCAGCCCCGACCCGCAGCGCCAGCAGGCCATGCGCCGTCGCCTAGACCAGGCCTTGTTGCGCTTGTTGCACAGGGTCGAACCGGTGGCTGCCGCTGAGTTGGCGCAGTCCTGCGCCAGTTTGAGCAAAGCACAAGACGCAGGCGCTGCAAAAGCTTTTTTGGCGCTGGCCGCGGGCTTTTTTGAGGCGATTTCCTGTGGCTTGTTGCCCCAGGACGTTTATGTCAAGCGCACGGCGGCGCAAATTCAGCAGTATTTTGGAAAGCCGGCGCCCGAACAGGCCAAACTGGTTGCACAGGTGGCCAAAGAGGTGGCCTTTTTCTGCTGTTTTGCCCGTCCCAAGCAGACGGACCAGGCGATCCACCTGCGCGCCGTGCATCGGGCTTACCCATTGCAGCGGGCTTTGCCAATGAGCTACGAGGATGCGCAGTATGGGAAATTCGACCCGCAGCACATTGAGCTGCTGCGCAAACGCACCGCCGCGTTAGCCGAGTCTTGGTCGGCCCTGTCCGGCGGTGATGTGTTGCGCCTGCCTTCGGTTGGCGTGCAAATGGCCATGGTCGCCGAGTCCCTGCGCACTTTGCATCCGGCCAGTACGGCCTTGCCGCACGCGCTGCTACAGGCGTGCGGCCAAGTGGCGCAAAGTGCCAGCGCCCCCAAGGCAGATCTGGCGATGGAAGTAGCCACCGCCGTTTTGTTTGTCGAGGCCGCCTACGATGCCTTGGACTTGGAGCAAAGCACCATGCTAGAGCGCTTCAATGTGCTCGCTGGCAGGCTCCAAGCAGTGTGTGCCGGCCAGACTGCGCCGCCGATTAACGACTGGATCGCCCACCTCTACCGCCGCAACAACGAGCGGCAAAGCATTAACAACGTGACCTCCGAGCTACGCACCTTGCAAGACGCGCTGGAGGACGCGCTGCAAACGTTTGCCCGCAACCCTTCGGACCTGATCGCGCTCAATGGCGTACCCGGCTATCTGTCACGTATGCACGGTGTTTTTTCGATTTTGGGGCTGGACCAGCCCGCTTTGGCGGCGGCCCGCATCCGCAGCAGCTTGACTGAATACCTGGTGGCCGGACGCAAAAGCAGCGCCATTCCGGCCGGTTTGCTCGAAAAAATCGCCAATAGCTTTGGTGTCATGAGCTTGCTCATCGACATGCTCGGCTACCAGATCGATCTGGTCAAGGCCTTGTTTGTTTACGACAGCGAAACCCAGGAGTTGCGCTACCGCCCTGGCGGCACGGGGGCTGGCGTGGATTTGAATCTGCCGCTGGCCGGGCAGCCACGTCCTGCGGCGCCTGCGAAAGCCATACCTGCGCCACCCAAGGTGCAAGCGGGCACGGTCGATATGCCCACCGCGGTGCCGCAGGAATTGGTTGAGGTATTTTTGGCCGAAGCCAGCGAGTCGATTGCGCAGGTACTGCATATTCTGGACGCCCTGAGCCCCTCCTCGCATGACGCTCCTAACCTCGCCCAGTTGCGCCGCGTTTTTCACACCATCAAAGGCAGCGCGCGCATGGTTGCCTTGCCGGGCCTGAGTGACGCCGCCTGGTCATTTGAGCAGCTGCTTAATGTGTGGTTAGCGCAAAAAAGACCGGCTAAGGCGGCTTTTGTAAAGCTCCTGGACCAGGCCTTGCGCAGCATGGGCCAATGGATCACGCAGATTGCGCAAGGCGGCCCGGTGCTATGGGAGGCGGGTACTTTCAAAGCCTGCGCCGACGGGATGCGCTTGCACGAGCGCGCTTTGCCGCTGCAAGAGAGCAACATGGCCCCCCCGGCGCAGGACCCAGGCCTGAGCGAGATCACGCATGGCGGTGTGCAGGACTTGTCAGGGCCGCCGCTGCGAGGGCATTCATCGCAATTTTTTGGCATATTTTTGGCTGAGACTGGTCAATGGGCGCAGCGTTTGCTGGAAATTGCCCAGTCCTGGCCTGAGCAGGCTCCTGGCGCCAGCGGTTTGGAGGCCAAGACCTTGGCCCACTCGATTCGCGGCAATGCCGCAACGGCAGGTTTCACGGTGCTCGCCGACTTGGCCCAGGCGGTAGAACAGGCCTTGGAGCACCTGCAGGTCAGCCACCACGACCCTGCACGCTACGCCAAACTGTTGGCGCAGGGCGCCGGCGCTTTGGCCGAGGGCCTGGAGCGCATTGGCCAAGGCGGCTCGCCGCGCGCAGACGCCGCTTTGCTGCAAAACCTGGTGCAAATTGCGCAGGCGACGCCCGCGCAGGTCCTATCGGACGCTAGCCCAAGCCCCGCTTGGAGCGATTCCGGGGCGCTTGACAATTGGCAGACGCCCGGCGCCACCTCCCACCTGCCCGCAGCCCCCGAACCACTGCAAGACCAGATCGACCCCGACTTGTGGCCCATCTTCCAAGAGGAAGGGGCCGAGCTGATGCAATCCTTGGGCGCTGCGCTGCGCAACTGGCATGCGGCGCCGGCGCAGGAAGAGTTCAAAGTCGCGGTATTGCGTACATTGCACACCCTCAAAGGCAGTGCACGCTTGGCCGGGGCTATGCATTTAGGTGGGCTAAGCCACGCGATGGAAACGTCCGTGGAAACGTTGCAGCCAAGTACGCCCGGCCACATTGAGCCGGTACTGGTGCAGTTTGATCGGCTGGGCCGCGACTTTGCGGACTTGGCCCAGGCGGGCGTACAAGCGGCCGACGCACCTGCGTCGCAGGCCGCGCCGCGGCCACCAACGCCAGTGTCCGCCGCACAGGCGGCCGTGGCGCGGACATCTGTGGCCTTGAGTAAGACCACCAAGCGCCTTTCTGGCGCCTTGGTCAAAACGGTGCGGGTCCGCATTGGCGTGCTCGAAAGTGCGCTTGACCAGGTCGGCGAAATCATGATGACGCGCTCCCAACTGTCTGCACGCGCCAAGCACATGCTTTCAGCGAGCACCGATTTGGGTCTCACCGTGGACCGCATGCGCCTGCAACTGCGCGAGCTCGAGCTGCAATCGGATCTGCAAATGCAATCACGCCCGACGCACGCGCCAGATGCCGCGCCCGCTTTTGACCCGTTGGAGCTGGACCGCTTCACGCGGGTGCAGGAGATCAGCCGCCTGATGGCTGAATCCGTGGCCGACGTCGAGGCGCTGCACAAAGGTTTGTTGGCCAATTTGCAAGGCGCGCGCGACGAGCTGCTCGAGCAATCGCGCAGGGTGCGGGAGTTGCAGCGCGATTTGCTGCGCACCCGTTTGGTGCCGTTTGAGCTCATCGCCGAGCGCTTGCACGGGCTGGTGCGCCAAGTCGCCAAAGAATGTGAGAAATCCGTCGGCCTGACGATCGAGGGCGGTCGCCTGGAACTCGACCGCGGGGTGCTTGAGCGCATGGTCCCCTGCCTGGAGCATTTGCTGCGCAACGCCGTCGTCCATGGCATTGAAAATCCTGACCCGCGCAAGCGCGTCGGCAAATCTCCTACGGGTGCCCTTCGCATCGCTTTGGTGCAAGACGCCAATGATGTGCTGCTGACTTTGACGGACGACGGCACGGGCTTGGACCTGCACACCATCCGCGAAAAGGCACTGCGCAGTGGGCTGCTTCAAGTCCATCAGCACCTCAGTGATGATGAGTTGGCCAAGCTCTTGTTCATGCCGGGATTTAGTACTTTTGCTGGTGTCTCGCAGTTGGCCGGGCGCGGCATTGGGTTGGACGTGGTGCTCTCCGAAGTGCAGGCACTGGGCGGGCATATCGAAATTGCTACGCAAGCGGGACGGGGCACCACCTTCAGTTTGGTGTTACCGCTGACTACGGCCGTTACGCAACTGGTGATGGTGCGCGCCGGCGAATTTACTTTTGGTATTCCTTCCAATATGGTGGCCAGCGTGCAGCGCCTGGCAGCGCCTGCGTTGCAGGCGGCCTATGCGGCAGGCCAATTCCCAGGCCCAGATGGGCAAAAGGCCGCATTTTTCTGGATGGGCGCCTTGTTGCATTTGTCAGAGCCACCCCATATCGTCGACGGCGACCATCACGCGGTGTTGCATTTACGCAGTGCCGGGCAGCAATTGGCCTGCCATGTAGACGAGGTGCTGCGTAACCGCGAGGTCGTGGTCAAGAACCTGGGCCGACAATTGGCCCGACTGCCCGGTTTGGCCGGCATGACCTTGTTGCCTTCGGGGGCGACGGTGCTCATTTACAACCCCATCGCCTTGGCTGCTGTTTACGGTTCTACCGCGCGGGCGATTGAGCGCGGTCAGCATGCGCAAATGGGGGCCTCCGGGGTGTTGTTCCGTCCCTTGGCCGCGCCAGTCGAAAGCGGCGAAACTGCGCCCTTAATTTTGGTGGTTGACGACGCCATCACGGTGCGTCGGGTCATCCAGCGTACGCTATTGCGCGCGGGTTACCGCGTCGCCTTGGCAAATGACGGCGAGCAAGCGCTTGCGCTTTTGCAAGAGGAGCGGCCCTTGCTTGTGATCTCGGACATCGAGATGCCGCGCATGGACGGCTTCACTTTGGCGCGACACATTCGCGAGCATCCGGAGTATTTCGATTTGCCCATGGTGATGATCAGCTCGCGCACCGCCCAAAAGCACCGTGACCATGTCCAAAGTCTGGGCGTGCAGCACTACTTTGGCAAGCCCTATTCCGAAAAAGAGCTGATGGCGCTGATCCGCTCCTACCACGCGCCAGCGGCGGTTTAAATGGCACCCAGCGCGGCCAACACGTCCTCGGCGCGCAAGATTTCCGAGAGCACCTGCGGCGCCTTGTCTGGCTGGTAAATCACATAAACCGGCACGCCGCTGCGGCCTAGCGCCGCCAGGGCCTGGGTGATGGCTGGGTCGCGCTGCGTCCAGTCGGCGCGCAACAACTGCACGTCTTTGGCGGCAAAGGCGGCCAATACATCCGCACGCGCCAAGGTGTGTTGCTTGTTGAACTGGCAGGTGATGCACCAGGCGGCGGTGAAATCCACAAACACGGGCTGGCCCGCAGCCACCGCTTGTTCTACGCCCGCTTGCGACCAGGGCTGCCACTGGGCATGGCCTGCCTGCCCTTGCGCCGGGATTGCAGGCGTCGAGTCCTGGGCTGTGTCCCATACCAGGGGCAGAGCAATCCAAGCCACCGGCACGACGATCAGCAGCGAAAGCACCACAAAGCCGCGCCGGCTCGTGCCTTGCAGGCCAGCGGCCCAGATGCACATGGCAAGCACGAGCAGCAAGGCCGCCATCGCCAGGGCCGCATTGACGCCGCCCATGCTGGCCAGCACCCAGAGGAGCCACAACACGGTTGCCGCCATCGGAAAAACCATGAACTGGCGCAATTGCTCCATCCACACGCCCGGGCGCGGCAGCAGCCGGCTCAGGCTCTCCAGGGTGCTGAGCAGCGCAAAGGGCAACGCCAAGCCCAGACCGAGCGCAAAGAACACGCCCATGGCCATGGCCGCAGGCAGCGTCAGGGCCAGGCCCAGCGAGGCCCCCATAAACGGGGCCGTGCAAGGGGAAGCCACCACCACCGCCAAGGCACCCGAGAGCGCCGAATCGGCCATGCGGTTGCGCAGCTGCATCGTGCCCAGGCGGCCGGGCAGCAAATTGAACTCCAGCAGGCCCGCCAGATTGAGCGCGATCAAAGTAAAGAGCAACGCCAAGGCCGAAATCATGAGGGGCGATTGCAAATGAAAACCCCAGCCCAGTTGCTGGCCGGCCGAGCGCAACGCCAACAGCAAGGCGCCCAGCGCAGCCATGCTCAGGACGACCCCCGCCATATAGGCCAGGCCTTCGCCGATGCGTTGCCTGCGGCTGCCCTTCGATTGCGCCAAGCCCAGCGCTTTAATGGCCAGTACCGGAAACACGCAAGGCATCAAATTGAGCAATAGCCCGCCCAGAAAGGCGGCGCCCAAGGCCAAAAGATAGGCGCCCAGGTCTTGCGGGGCGTCGGGCAGCGGCTGCGGAGCCGAATCTGCCAGGGCAGCGGCTGGCGCGGGCCAAGGCCCCTGGACCTTCGCCTCGCCGCGTACCGCACGGTCGCCCAGGGCAAAGAGCACGCCAATGGTGGAGGGGCTGGTATTTCTTTGGGGCG
>Ga0209084_1000693_pt1 | contig 31282 bp, 21 predicted proteins | sample C_130820_MF_Meta_FD_187309 | JGI IMG/M metagenome (GOLD analysis project Ga0209084, IMG submission 187309) | Freshwater microbial communities from Lake Croche, Canada to study carbon cycling - C_130820_MF_MetaG (SPAdes) (version 2) | ecosystem: Environmental > Aquatic > Freshwater > Lake... | reverse complement strand
GATCCACTCGACATTGGGCTACGTCAGCCCAATGCAGTTTGAGAAAAGCTGGCGGGCGGCACAGCTTAGGAAAGCCGCATAATTTGCTGGCTAAGAGGTGCGTCAAACAGGGGCAGGTTCACTAATCAGGATACTTTTCTTCATATTATTGGCGCGACGCTCCGACATGAGGGCTTCTATCCGATCTCCAAGCGCCTGTGGCGTCTCAAACGGTATGTATGGAAGATCAAATCCTTCCAACGCTATCATCACTAGGCGGATTTCTTCTACGCAATTGGTACCTTCTTCAGGGTTGTGGCAAGTTAATTCATACTTAGGATGTGAAATCCACTCCGACAATATCTTCGCTTGTCTATCATCCATAGGTCCCATGTTGATAGCCACTTGCCATCCATGCGTGGCCCGATCGTCGCTAAACGGAGCCGATGGGACTATATAGCTGAGAAATTCCACCTTCGGATGACCGTTGATTTGGAGTGGAACTGTAACTGGTTCACGAATCAGGTCCGGACCAACTGCTCCACTGTGACCGAAAAATGAATTTATACCATGTTGTTTTTGTTCTGCTTCTGTAGTTCCAATGTTGATATGTCCACTGTACGTTGGACGGCCCTGTTTTCCAACTATGGTGGGCCATATATAAATCATAAAATTTTTAGTCTGCTGCAACGATGTGAAACGCGTTGTATATTTTTTGGGAGCAGATTTACCGGCATATTTTAAAAAATTTAACATGGTGTTTTCTCTTTAATATATATATTTAGAAATATTTAATTTTGATTCAGTGGTGTTTGAAACGTTCTCGGTTCTGATAAGCGACTGGGCTTGAGTCAGTTCACTGGGCCCCCGGGGCGGACAGTTTGAATTCACGTAAGGCATGGGTCGTATCGTCGCGCAGGTATTCGCCGTAGAAGTCGATGCGTTTGCCCCGGAGCGCCGCATGGCCTTGAAACCGCCAGTGGCCCACACGGCGCCCGGCATGCGTATACGCGCCTACGAAACGCCAGCTCAGCGCCTGAAGCTCGGGCTGCGCGCTGAATCCAGCCGCTGCCGCACCTGCATCGCCACCCCTGTGCGACATTGGGGCTGCTACTCCCACTAAGGCGGTGGCACCCGCATCGTGCGGGTCAAAAGTATGTCGCCCATGTTCCCACTGGGGGCCATCTACCCATTCTGCAGGGGGCAAGGCGCTACGTACTGCGCTTGCCAATGCGCGGGACATGGGGAGTGGCGGCGCGGCCAGGGGGTGCCAGGGGCTGACGTTTAACATTTGGTCGTAAGTTAGCGATCCAACCGGCCAAGCCCGGACTCCGTGCCGAAGAAACTTGGTTTTTAGATCGTTGATTTGTATGAATATCTTGAAGTTTCTTAAGAGGGCTGACGCAGCTTGGGCACTAGCGAAGCGTTAAGAAAAGTTCCACGTTCCGTCAGACATAACATGCCCTTTAACCTTGGATAGGGTGACATTTTTTGCCGTTAACTTATATCTCGGATCGTCCGCAATTGTTACGCTACCGGTAAACAAGGTATTTCCGGTAACTTGAATTGCTTTAACTCCTCCTAATTGAATATATTCACCTATAACTTGTACCTTTGAACCTGGTTCCGACGATCTTGACTTTAAATCTAATTGACTTACTTTATTTTGTACCGAGATATATGCTTGAGGAGTCTCGTCTTTACCTGAAGGAAAAACCGATATAAAAACACCGTTCGGTGACAGTCTAAGCTCAGATCTTACAGCATCTTTTTTGTGGGCTACATCAGCCTCATACGCTCTTCTATAGGTGGCGACTAATTCTAGTATCGGTGACCTCAATCCCAGCTTTGCAAGTTTTGCCGACTTAACCCCATGAATTCCTTGTACGTACGTATTTAACTTGCCTCCAGTTGAGGTATTCGCCCCGTTTGCTTCCCGGTATTCCCATGGGTCCGCTGTAACTTGTTCAATGTTAAAATTACCTTCGTAACGGTAATTAACCACTGATGTACCCTCATTAGGACGCGGTTGGCCATAAGGCTGTGGCAGTGGAGCTTTGCAAGCAAAATGGTAGTTCGCGGTGCTGTGTACAAAGAATTTGTAGACGTCATGTTTTTCTCCATACTCCAGAAAATTAATGACCTTGCGATTGTGCGTGTAGTAGGTATGTGTAGCACCTACGACAAAGACCTTGCCCGTTGCCGTAATAACGTTATATTGCTGCCGCTGTCCCCGCGCGAAATCCACTTTTAGAATCCCGTGGTGCTTCATGTTGTAGTCCAAATCTTTTGGGATTTTGCTGAGGGGTATTGCCATACCCAATGGTTTTCCGACATCAGGTATAGGATGGTTCATAATTTCAGCAAGGTCGCCATTATTTAACTTAATAAAGAATGGCGTATGCATTTTGTATTCGCCCGAAGCCTTGATAAGTGCCGCCTGCGGGGTGCCCAGCATTGCATCGAGGTCGCCACCAACGGGAAACTTGACCCAATAATGTGGTCCAGCTAGTCTGTCCATCCAGGCTGCTGCAAAATCTTTTGCTTTATATCCGCTTTCTTGGTCACCTTCCGTTTGAGAAAATAGTTCATCACCACCCACATCTGAATAACGTTTTTCACCAGTAGATTTTTTGTCAGCATCATAAGTTTTAACCGTCGGGTCAGTTTCGATATCAGGCAACATGTCTGGAAATAAATCTTTATATTTTCTCGAAAGGTCCTCATAATCATTTTTTGTTAGCATTGCAGCTGACATTCCGTAATTCAGGTCATCATTATTTGCACCCCGCACATAACTGAATTCAAACTGTTGCGGTCGGGTGTAAGTGAATTGACTACCAACTTCAACATTCACTTCATCTTGTCTTTTGAGGTTTATTTGATCGAATTTAAATGGAAAGAATTCATACAGTTTTTTTCTATCGATAGACATTTTATAAATGTTATATTCATCTCTTATGGGAGATCGAACTATAGTTACATTACGTTCTGTGTAACTCGTCTGAAACATATTCGTATGGAAAAAATTTTCTAATATGCGGTGCCTAAATACCTGATGCCAATACATGCGCTCCGTATGCTGGTACTCGACAGATATTCCACGAAACGTGACGTTTGTGTTAGCGGCGAATACTGAGGTTGTTAGGCCCAAAACACCACTGTCAGCCAGAAATTTAAAGCCTGTTGTATTTGTCGCCGAACTCAAAAATGTCGTGGTAAATGCCAATGATGTGGTAATGGTGCTCGAAACTATTTTGTAGCTTCGCATCGACGAGTGTGGATCGTCCTTTATTGCGACGGCATTAGGGTTAATGACGCCTACTTTCGATACTTCTGACATGGCTTGTCTCCTCTGTGTATTTTGTTTTCTTGTCTTTTTTGTCTAACAACTTGCGCAACTAGTTATGGCTTAAGCAAACTCCTTAGTAGCGTCGGCGCTTTCGGGGCTGGTGGCTTGGGCGGGGTCGGGGGTGCGGCTCGCTGGCAAGATTTTCTCGATGGCGCCCCAGGTTTGTTCCCAGCCGCCGGCCAGTGGCTCGCGGTGCAGTTGCAGCGTGGGGTACCACGTGCTGTTGGCTTTGCCTCCCCACATAGGGTCGTGGCCCAGGGGTAGCAGCACTTGCGCCTGTAGCGCCAGGGCGCCGCTGAGGTGAGCCAAGGGGGTGTCGCCCAAAGTGAGCACTGCGTCTGCCACCGTGGCCCAAGCGGCCAATAGGTCCAGGTCCTGTGTCGGCAGAGGCAGCAGTGTGGCACCGGCCGTGCCCGCGCGCCATGCGGCCTGACCGCTGACCAGCAGCACCAGCGCTTTGTTTTGCGCCAGCCAATAGCCCAGTTGGCGCAGCAGAATGGCTTCGGGCTGATCGCCCAAGTCCAGCAGCACGCAGGGGCCGGCGTGCGCGCTGCGCTGCGCCTGGGCGTGGGCGCGGGTGGCCGGGGTGGCACGCAGGTAGGCGCCCTGCCACACCGGGGGCTGGTCTTGCAGACCTAGTAGCAAGGGGGTACGCACCAGCGGTTCAACCCATTGGGCGCCAAATTTTTCGTTGTCCATGACTTCATCGACCCCGTCCACCAAGCCAAACAGGGGCGCCATGCCCGGCGTGCAGGCCAAGCGCAGGCGCGCGCCAGAGGCGCGTTTGAGCGGGCCCAGGTAGCGGGCGTACTGCAAGTAGTCGCCCAAGGAGCGGCCATAAAGGCCGATGACTTGCACTTTGGCGCTGGCAGCCACGGGGGCTGGCAAGCGGGGGCGCTGGGCGTAAAGGGCTTGGTCTTGGGCTTCATGGGCGGCGTTGGCACTGGCCCATTGGTCCTGGCGAAGGTGGAGCGCGAGTTGGAGTTCCGCGCACAGTGGGTGTTGGGGGTTGATTTCTTGGGCCTTGGCCAGTGCATTTTCGGCGGCACTGTGCTGGCCAGCGTGGAGCGAGCACTGGCCTAGTTCAAGCCATAGTTCGGCTTCTTGGGCAAAGTTTTTGCACGCTTGGCCCAGCATTTGTACAGCCGCGTTGATCTGGCGCTGGCGGCGCATCAGGCGCCCCAGGTTGAGCGGGCCGCGCCAGTCTTGGGGAGCCAGCGCGCAGGCGCGCTGGGCGTGAGCGGTGGCTTGCTCAAGATGGGCAGGCGTGCTGGCGGGGTCTTGTAGGGTGAACTGGACTGCAGCCAAGAGGAAGGGAACCTGGTCGGGCTCGATTTGCATGCCAAGCTCAAGCTGCTGGCGCGCGCCCTCGCTGTCGCCCACACTGGCCAGAGCCAGGCCGTTCAAGATACGCGCGGTTGCCAAGTGGGGGGCGACGGCGCAGATGCGCTGGGTGATGTCCAGCACGCGTTCGGGCTGGTCGGGGCGGTGGTTGAGCAGGAGTTCTGCTTTCAAGAGCAGAGGGTCGTAATGGCTGGGGTCGTTGGTTTTGAAGTTGTCCAGCACCTTAAGGGCTTGCTCCACCTGTCTGCGCCCGGTGTGCACTTGGGCCAGGTGGGATGCGATGCTGGGGTCGCCCGGGGCGAGCAGGTGGGCGCGCTCAAGCGCGGTGATGGCCTGGTCAAGCTGGTTTTGCGCGGCGTAGGTTTGCCCGAGCGCGAAGGCGCTTTGGGCGTTGTGGCTGTCGATGGCGTTGGCTTGCTGGGCGTGTTGCTGGGCTTGTTCGAGTTGGCCACTGGCCAGGTCGAGCTGGGCCTGCAGGGCGATGGCGGTGGCGCTGCCTGGACTGCGCTGGAGCCAGGCGCCCACCAGCAGTTGGGCTTTGGGAATCCGGCCTTCGCGAAGGTGGCTTTGGAAGACTTGCAGAAGTATTTGGTCGTTGTTCGTCATTTTTTTCATCCCATTAAGATTTGTTTACCGTCAATAAATACGCTGTCCTTGGCCTTGGCCTGCAGGTGGCGGGCTTTCAGTTGCATGAGTCCATCGGCCTCGGTCATGACTTGGCCTGCCTGCAAATGGTCCACTTGGTCGACCTTGGTGACGCGCTGCTCGGCGCGCACGACTAAGGAGTGGGCTTGGGTGTGTATGTGTTCGGCCCAGGTACAGAGCCGCTCGGTCGCGACTTGCACCAGGCGGGATGCGAGCTTGACCACACCCAGCTGCACCTGAGCGTGTTCGGCGTGCACCTGCAGGCTGTGGGTGTGCATTTGCAGGCTGTGCGTGCCCTGCAAGTGCAAACGGGGGTGTACCAAGTGCAGGCTTTGCGCGTGGGCTACTGCAATGTGGGCCGGGCCCACCGTATTGCGCTGCAAGACGCTGGTGAGCCAGCACTGGTCAAGACTGCATGCGAGCAGTACGAGGTCGCCAATGTCCGGCTGCAGCAGAGCGCTTGCGGCAAGTTGGGCGAGCTGAGGCTGGTCTGCGCCTACGATCTGCACTTGCAAGGGGTTGACATGGGTGACACGCGCGCAGTGAAAGCTTGCAAGGCCCTGCTGCTGTGTGCCGATTTTCGCAGTGCGCTCAGCGTAGGCCAGGGCTTGTCTTGCGGTGCGGGGGTGTACTGAAGCTTGCATGGGGAGGCTCCTTGGGTCTGATGGGCCTTAGCCGCCGACAATTTCTTTGAAGTTTGCTGCCTTGGTGCGCAACTCGACGTGTGCACGCACCATGCTGTTTTTGGTGACTTCGTGCACTACCAGACCACCATCGGTGACCAAGCCATGCTTGTAGGCACTTGGATCTATTTCTTTGCTAACCGGCACGTCTCTGTAATGGGTGGTGGCAAAGAACAAAGGCGCGCCGTGACCATGCTGGAACAATAGAAAACCAAGGGTATTTGCGGTAGGCACCAAAACCAAGTCGCCATGGCCGCCTTCGCTGGCAAAGGGTGTGGCCCAGTCCACCAAAACGTCACTGTCGCAGCCCAGCGGGCGAACCCATATTTTTGTGCGGTATTGGCTTTTGTCGGGCGTGCGGGCGATGGGATCGTTGCCGGCCGGGTCGTTCGCCACGATGGCCATCATCGGCCCCAGGGGCGGCGCTGAGTGCGCGTGCAGATCGGGATACGCGCAACCCACACTGGCAACCATGCGCGCCCAGATGGATTCGGGGGCGGCTTGCGCGATCATGCTTTCCAGCACTATTTTGTCCACCGGCATTTGTTCCAGTGGCACTGTCAAAGCACAAGCTAACCAGCCCTGGTCGTCGCGGCTTGCGCCCTGCGTGGCGCAACTCACGGCTTCTTCCAGAATGTTGCGGGCTTTGCTTAGGCTGCTTGAGCCGTTGTCATAAAGGAACAGGCTGCTGACCACCAAATATTCATCTTTCAATTCTTGGTCATTGACTTCTTCGGATTCGGACCGTTTTCGCTTTAGGGAACGGGAAAGTGCACCGGCACCACCAAACCAGAGGGCTTTGAGCGCTTCACTGCGGTTGATTTCGACCCAAGCGGTCTGCAGCGTGTCAAGTGGCTGGCCACCTTCGCTGAGCGCCGGGCCGCGTGTGAGTGCGTCTGCAGACAATTGGCCAAGTTGCACCGGCCTGTGGGTTTGCCGCAGATAGGTTTGGGAGTGAACCGCCCGAAGGTCAGTGCCAAAGGTGGTAGGCACGCTCAGACGTTGGAGCGCAGCCTCCATGCGGTGGGTGCTGCGGGAGATTACCGTGCAATGGTCGGGATCGATTTTGAAGGCGGCGGCCCGGGCAAGCGCGCCCGCGCTGTGAGCCCATTGCATCTTCCAACCCTCGGCGTGGCTCTGGTTGGGGCACAGCACAAACACGTCGTTGGTATAGCGCGCGACGCGACGCGCGAGTTGTTCTAGTGTCTCGCTTTGGCTGATGAGCGCTTCGATCGGCTGGGCAATATAGTTGATCCCCTGCCAAACCGTATCTAGGCCCAGACGACTTTCAATCAGGGCCTGTGCACCTTGGTCGTTTTCACCAAAGGCTGTCACATGCTCCAGACAGTTGGGGTCTGTGCCAAACCACAAAAGGTGACGGGAAGAGCCGCTTAGGTGTATGGCTAAGGTGTGCCAAACGCATTCTAGGTAGGGGGTTTGCACGGAGCTTGTGCTCTCCTCTTCGACAGTGAAGCGATAGCGGCCGTGCGCAAGCTGCTCTGTCGACTCGACCACCACAAAGAGCTGAGGAAAGCGGCAGAGTCCAGAAAAAAGAGCAGCAGAAATGACGGCGATTTCTTCTTGATTCGGAGTAAAAAGGGTTGCTTTGATGGACATAGGATGAACTTTTTTTTGTGGCTTACGCCGAGGGGTTGGGTGGACTTGTCTAACGGTTAATTTGCACGACGTTTTGCCCGGCCGACTGCACAAATCCAGGCGCGTTGTCCGCGTTTTGAAAGGTTGGGAATTGCATGCTGAGCGCGGGCTTGCCTTTCATGAACACACAGGTGCTACCCAGGAGCCAACGGGCTTTGCCCATGGCTTTGCCCGATATCAGGCCGCCACCAAAGGCAACAGAGGGCTCGTTCCCGTTGGACTGGGGCACTTCGTCAGTTAGCACCAGGGCGGGCAGGGATTTGATCTTGACGTTCTTGATCGAGGCCTTGGCGGTGTCGAGCTTGGCGATATTGGGAAGCGGCAAGGGCACCTTGGTTCCGGTAATGGGGATGATGGCCATGTAGCAGACGTCTGCGAACGCCACTAAGAGGCCTTTGCGGTTGAGTGTATAAGTCATGGTTTTTTAGGGGCGTGCGGAGTGGGAGGACGGGGACGTGGCTTGGTGGGGGGCGTACTTTTCTGACTCGAGGCGGCGCGCATCGGTGTAACTACAGCGCGCACCCAGTTGGCGCGGGCCAATGCCTTTGGTGTTGTGGAACTTTGCGTGGGTGACGGTGGCTCGGTCCCAATGGGCTGCGCTGGCGTCAGCGTTTGAAAAGTCTGCGTACTGGCACTGCGCAAAGGCGAATGTGGCTTTGCTAAGCACCGCGTGTTCAAAATTGCATTCGTTCAAAACAGCCTGGCTAAAGTCCGCACCCTGCAGGAGCGCACGGTAAAAAAGTGCCTTGTCGGCTTGGACCTGGGAGAGCTTTGCGTCTTGCATTTGCGCACGCTGAAAGCTGGCGGCGTCAAGTTGCGCCCGGCTGAAATCGAGGCCGCGCAGATCCGCGTCGTCAAAGATTGTTCCGCCAAGCTGCGCTCCTGCAAATGTGGCGCCACCAAGCTGCGCTTGCGTCAAGTTACAGTGCAACAGCGATTGGCCTTTGAAGCTGACGCCTTCCAAAAGCCCCTGCGCCAGACTGACCTGCCGCAACACGCAGTCGCTCAAAAGGACCTTGCGCCAATCGGCGCCGTCGAAAACCAGGTTTTCGACCTGCCAACGTTGCGCGTGCAGGCCGTCGTAGTTGCAGTCCGTCCAGACAGCGCGCTTGGTGTTTGCGTCGTCCCAATGGCTGTCGGCAAGATCACACACACTGCAGGAGGTTTTATAGAGGTCCGAGTAACGCATATCGCTATGGCTGAGGTCGCACCCATCAAACGCCACATCGACGAACTTGCTGTGGGACGCGAGAAGTCCGCTGCAATCGCTGCCGAGTATTTCCACGTCTTTGAGCTGCGCACGGGTCAGTCGCAAACCGCGTAGATTGCAAGCTTCAAACCTGACCTTTTCAAGCTGCGCATCGTCAAGGTTCGCTTCGCTGAGATCGCAATCGTGAAAATGCGCGTCGCGTATTACATGCCCTTTCAAATTGCGCCCGGCCCACTGCAAGCTGCGGTGAACCACCGTCTCTTTGCGCGCCGCTTTACCGCTTTCCTGTGCGTCAGGCATGGCTTGGCTTTGCGAGTACGGTGGCAATGACTTGCGCGCCCGTGAGGTCACAGCGATCTAAGTCGGCACCGGTCAACTCCGCACCCTCGAGGTTGGCGTAACTAAAGTTCGCTCCGCTGGCCTTGGCGCGTCGAAGTGAGCTTTCCAGCAACTGGGCCTTGGACAAATCAGCCTCGGTCAAATTGGCCGCCGTGAACACGGCACCACGGCACGATGCACTGGAGAGGTCGGCGTGCACGAGATTGGCCTCAATGAAGATTGCGTCGGTGAGTAACGTGCGTTGTAGTACCGCGTGCGAGAGGTCGCACTCCACCCAGGACGTTTCAGGCGCCTGCGCGTCTGGGGCTTGCAGGTAAGGCAACTTGGCCCGAATCAGGTTGCATCTCTCCAGATTTGCGCCTGAAAAATTAACACCAGCCCCCTGCGCGCCGCTGAATATGCACTCCACCAGCGCCGCAGATCGGGCGTTTAGCCCATCGAGTCGGCTTTCAAATAGCTGGCACTTGGTCCAAACGGCTCCTTGCAGGTTGGCGCGTCGCAGGTCCACCTCCAAAAAGTCACCTCCTTCACAGCGGCTCTGGCTTAGGTTGGCCTGCTCGAAAATGCAGCTATGCGCTTCGCAGCGATCCAAAGTGACTCGCTCAAAGTTGGCCTGGGTAAACAAAGCCATGGAGAGCAAACTGTCGCTGAGATCAGCGCCTTGCCACTGGCTCGCATGGGCCGTGGCGCCTTTCAAGTTCGTCCATTGAAACAATCCATCTTGGAATTTCGCCTGGCTGAGATTGGCCCCTGCAAATGTCGCTTGGGTGCAGTTTGCGCCGCTGAGGTCGGCACCGCTGAGGTTGGTGTATTCAAAACACGTACCTTGCAAGTCCATGGCACGCAAGTCTACCCCACTGAGGTCCAGCCCCGCGAGGTCTAAACCCTTCAAGGCCCCGCCTTTGGCGCGCGCTTGGCGCACCTCTTGCTCAAGTTCCACTTTTTCTGAAGCGGTACGCTGCGCGGGGGTGACAAGTTCGGCAAAGCCAAGCCGCCGCATTTCAGACAAGGACTCTTGGCCGCGCTGGCGCAGGCTGTCCATCTTCGCCAAAAATTCTTTAGACAAAAGGGCGCGCGAAGTCAGCCCTGCAGCGGCGGCACTTGACAACACATCATCGCCCTGAACACCAAGGGGCGAGGCCTTGCCAGCACGCGCAAAAGCGGGTTGCTCTTGGCCCTTACCTTCTTCAGTCGCCGACTCGTGCTGCTGCACCGGCGCCTCTGGAGCCAACGAAGCCGCGGCGTCCGTCGGAAATGAAACCTCATCTTTAGCTTGCGCGGCAGAGTTTTCCGACGGCTCCTTGTCGGCCAGAGCGACGTCGGCTAAAAGCGCATCTTCCAAGGGCGGCTGCGTTGCGGCGCCTGGCGCCACGTCTGAATCCGGCTGCTTGACGATGCCCAGCAGTTGCTCAAGGGAAAATTCACTTCCCTGCGACGATTGGGCGAGGACCTGCTCAATAGACGCTGCAATATCGGCATCCTGCTGCGCACTGTCAACCGTCGCCAGTGAAACCTCCTTGGCCCACTGGTCAAGTGCGGGCATTTTTACCGTTGCACGTGCAGACGCCAAGATTGCCTCCAGCGACTCTCCGTCGCCACTGGCGCTGATCGCCTCATTCAGGGCCTTGGCCAATGGATTCTGGGCATCGGAGTGCCCCAGCATCCAGGCTGCCAACCCATTTACGTTTTGCGGCGTCATGAGTTTCGGGGATAAGCCCAACGCTTCGCCACTGCGCATCAGCTCAGCCAATTTCGCCGTCTGAGGTCCGCTGTCCAAGGAAGCCAATAAATCCTCAACCAAGGGGCCGTTGTCGGGATCGAGCTCGGCTAACGACTCCAACAGCGAACCACTTGCACCGCCAGCACCAAGCAGGTTCTTGAAATGAAGCGGCAACGCACTGCCGACATCCGGGGCGGATGCGGGGTTAAGCATTTTTTCCAGCACGCCGCGCATAGACGCTTGCATGCTTGGCGGCACCTGAGCCAAGGCCGAACCCACGGGGTCGGCGGAATTTGCGAACTCTTCCTGCATCTTGGCGCCGCGCTCTATCTCTTGCATTGCGGCACGGAGCTGGTTAGCCATCTCCGATCGCGCTTTTGGGTCGTCACCCATCGCATCAAACAGCCCCAAGCCGGGCGCGGCATCGCCCACCGTTCCAGCACCCGGAAACTGCCGGTCTGACCACGATTGAATAACTTCACCCAAAGAACCAGAACTGCCGTCGAGCTGGTTGGCCAACTCGCCCAACTGCGACACCATCGACGCCACGCCGCCGCCCGGAATCACCGTGTCCTCACCCTGCTGCGCCTGTTGCTCAGGTTCCCCAATAGCTTCTGAAGCGGGCAATGCGTCGGATCCGAAAAGCGCCTCGGCGCTCTGCGCTGCTTCTGGAGCCAACACTTCGGGCATTGCGGATGTGGCCTGCGGGTCAAAAGACGACTCCTGCAGTGGCGCCTCGACAGAATTGAGTGGCTTGAGCATGGCGGGCGCCTGAACACCCAAAAACCGGCTGGTTTTCAATGACTGCGCCCGCAAATTCATCGACGCGTCAACCGCATTGATTAAAGGAGCCGCTACCGCCTGCTCCGTGGGCACAGAAAAAGCAATACCAGCGCCCACAGCGGTAGCCGCCGCCACACGCCGCTTCGCCGCGCGCTGTTGAGCCTCAAACGCAGCCTGGGCAAGGGCGGCGGACTGCGTGCGGGCCTCTGCTTGCGCGGCCTCCACATCAGGATCCGGCATAAGCTGGTGGTTGGCGTCAAGATAATCCATGCCAACGTCAGGATCCGTGCGGAGATCAAAAACGTTCCGGTAGTGCTCGTCCGACTTGGGACGTCCCGCCCACTCGGCGCCCAGCATGACCCCGGACAAAAGACTGGCATCTATGCCCGCGTCCGCTAATTCAGCGCGAAAAACAAGAAAACCTTTTAAAACACCGGGCAATAAACCCACTGTGTCCAAAACCATCGGGTGCTCCCGAAGTACACTTTCCGGAGCAGCCATACTAAAGCAACGCATGCGAACCCCAGGCAAATTGCACTGCATCACAGGCTGATCTACACACATCCCCTCGATACGAATAGCCTCATCGCCCTTCCAATATCCCTCGCGCAATCGCTGATCAAGCGGAGCCCAGTTGTAATAACTCCAATCAAAGTCAGCAGGCATCGCCGGGTGGATGGAGGCTAACCAAGTGCCACCAAAACTACCGCGTGCTTGGACTGGATCCCAGGCAGGATTGCGCGGCTGGAAACTTGCGGGTTCCACCTTCTGATTCAAGCGAACTTGCTTCTCACCCGGGTAGTACACCGCGGGTAAGGCGGCTGGCTCACCCTTGGAAACCTTTTCTTCGTTAGCAAACCCCACACCAAGTGGATTACTGACAAAACCCTTGCCACCGTAGGCATGATGCCAATCTACAGGAAGACTTTGAAACGGCGAAGGCGGGCTAGCATTCCACCCCAAAAGGCTCGGATACCAATGGCTTTCACCGAAAACATTCAATTGCTTCTTCAATGGCCCACACTGAACGGACACACTTAACTCACGTACCGGAGTGGCCGACACCGCACTCCCCCAGACAAGGTATTCACCTCTGGTTTTTGGCATCCAAAGATCCCAAAATCCGGAGGGACCAACTACCTCATCGACCAAAGCACGCAAATCCGCATCAAGCGAAAAAGAGCGGCAATCAGTCAAATCAAAACCCAGTATCCCTGTGATAACGTGCGACGGAGCCTTATGACGATGCAAACAAGCACCCATATAGCCAATATTCTGCGGTTTAATTATTTTCATAAACTCCCCATAAATATCTGTTATTTTTTAAAAGCGTCTGGCCGAAAAAGCCGCAGCAGGTCGTAAACGCTGGCACCCCCTTGAGAAGGCAAGCGCAAAAGCAAGTCCTCAAAAGAACTACCACGCCAACTGACCAATGCATCCAAAACCATAGGCACAGGGCTATGAGGCTCTATGCGCGCAAGAAACCTGGCAATGTCATTCAATTGCTCGTAAGCAGCTTCCCGTGAAACCAAATGAGACATCCCTTTCGGAGCTTGGTCCGTCGAGCTCGACTCCGAACCAGGATGCGAGGGTGCGAGACCGATGGACAGCAAATCCAAGAAATCACGAAACACCGGAGCTGAATCACCCAGAGCATCTGAAATGAATCTATCGATTGCCTCAAACTGTTCAAAAATACGTTTCCAGTGCGGGTTCGAATCCTTGACCTCCTTCGGATTTTTGACCATTAGGGGTTCATTGGGCGCAAACCAACGCTTACCTTCACGCATGATCCAACGAATCGGACCGAGCCTCAACTCAATATCACCATCTTCCGCAAGGGGATAAATTTGGTCCCAATATCTATTCATGAGGCCATACAACAACTCGCAAGCTTCTGCAGTTCCCGCCAAATCACTACTCAACACCTTCGCTTCAAGAAGCCATCCTACGACTTGAATATCCTTTGACTCGCTTTCAAGCAGTGAAATACAGCGCGCAGAAATACTGTCATAGTCAATTTTTTTAATCTCGCGATCCCACACACCCGCTGGCAATTCAGCTCCGGAACTTTGACGATCGCGCCGGATTGAATCGTAGCTTTCCTCATACTGAAGATCGACGCCGCACGGAGCATCTGGCCCAATGGGATCTAATAAGTGGGACCACTTATAGGGGTGTTCGAGGGCATTCATCTGGTAGAACCTATTGCAGTTGGTATGGCACTTGAACGCTCTGTCTTAACGGACAAGGTAGGCGCCATCGTTGGAAGGTCCAACTCCAAGGCCCCGCCTCCATCCACTGACTGAAGCGTCACGAAAGCTTTTGAAGTCGCGCGCCGGTCCGAACCAATAACATCCATTTCAAACTTTAGTGCAACGCTGTCATACGGATCACCACCGGCAGATTGTTGACGTATCAGATCGAACAACGCCCAGTCGCTGTTAAATCGGAATGTCGCAGTGCGATCGCTCACCGTATATCGTCCGAACTCCCCTAAAGGTGCAACAGGAGAAAAAGATGAATCGGAGGCCCATCGAAACTGCACCTCAATGGGATCCCCAAGTTCCCAAACAAATGCATCTTTGGGATTGCGTAGGCTGTACTTTCTTGGCCCGGATTGAATGGACCACGAAATTATGTGGTCCGCCAAAAGCGATTGGGCAGCGTGCGTATTAAAAATTAACTTCGCACGTACAGCGAGCTGCGACGGTTTTGCAACCGAACCCGTCTCTGCTTTCACCGGCGCCGATCCAGACGAACGAAGCATCAAGCTGTCCATTTGGCTTAAAAAACCTCGGACCGGCTGAGGCCAAGAAGAAGACACCGAATCGCCTATGCGTTTCCTCATGGAAAGGTAAGAATCCGACATCAACGCGAAACTACGACGTGACACCGGATCCTGTAAACGTCCCGGAAGTGCGAAAGGGGGATGCCCTGCAATATTCTTATTAAAAAAGTCCGCAAACTCACTATAAACACGTCGCTTGCCATCTGAGCCACGTGTATTGCACCCATCAACGAGGGCTTCATCCACTTTCACTAACCTTCGAGAAAAAAAGTCATCTCTTATTTTGATATCAGATCTCTCAGCCAAGAACTGAGCACACTCATCCGCGCCGGGCAACTTCGAAAGTGCTAAGAAATATTGCTCAAACTCAAACAATGCACTGTTTGCATCACCCTTATCTAACGAATCAACTGCCTCAATTATCTTCCTCCAACGCTTTACTGCATCCGCTTTCTGGAATGAAGCGGACAAAGAATCGGCATTTGCCAACAAATCACTGACTTGAACAATGTATTGGCTCCGTATGCGTTCTCGAATACTCAGTAGCTGCTCTTTAACTCCTCCACGTACGTGCGTTGATAGCGGACGAGATACCTGCGATGAATCGAGCCACCGAAGCACGTCACTGGCAAGTCCTGCATAGGGGTCTTCCTGAAGCAAAAGTCGTTCGTACGAAACCAAAACGCGCAAAACTTGCGCTTGCAACAAATCACCTACGACATCGCCAGCGCCAACATCGTCCGGTGACCAAGACTGCTTCCTTAGACGCAGCACAGCACTCAATGACTCCAGTTGCGAGCGAGCCACAACCAGCCCCTCCGTAGGCGAAAACCGATCGAATGCAGACGATGTCGGCACAGGTGCCAACGCACCCAAAAACTCAGATTGGACGGTGCGACGGTATTGTTGACGCGCCATACGGATCAGCTGAGGTCGGATACCAACATCAAACAGCTGAATATCGACATTCAAAAATTGCTGAAATGTAGAACTCAAAGCTTTAACGTGCTCTAACTTAGATAACTGCCAAAAGTAATCCGTCTCGATCTCCACATCTTTGAGCGAAAAGGACTGCGGCTGCATAAATCGAGAAGAAAGAAGGACACCAAACGCGTTAGAAGTCTTCTTAAACTCAGGAGACAACACTAACCTGTCTGTATCAACATCGAGCATAAAAATACGGCCAAAAAACCCTTGGTCCATTCCCAAAAGACGGTTTCGAGCAAGGTCCCGTCGTTTAACGAAATCGTTGCTTAGCTCAACGCTTTTCGAAATGGGTACGACGCTAGAACCGGACAGCCTCGAAAGTACCGGTTGCATGTACCGCAAGGACTGCGCCTGCTTGTTTAAAATAACTCCCGAGAGTGGCTTTTCAACCTCAACTTGAAAGTCCCGCATTAACTGTGCAAGCCGATATGTATCTTCGTAAGAAACCTCCGAACTGCGACGAAATCGCTCGCCAATGTTGAATATCTCTGTCGCAATTTTAAGTGTTGGATTTTCCTCAACCGTCTGAATTAAAATTCGTTCGCACAGTACACCAATTGGCTGAACAAAAATGCTACTATCCATTGCCACGGTCGAGGGCATTTCGAAGTGAAACTGATCTATCAATTTTTGAGGCAAAGAACTGCTCCATTCCCAAGCTGGAACTGGAATACGTGATGGATCATCATTGACCAAAACCATGAGATCTTTGTAACTCAGGCCAGAACTCAGCTTCTCGGCCGCTTTGATGGACGAGCTTCGTATCTCCTGCCGATCAAGAAAGATATCCAAAGCACGAAAGGAAGATAAGTCTTCCACCTTCGGAGCAGATACACCGCCTAAAGAAGTGGATGCCAAATCCGGCAACTCGAGATGGGTATAGCTAAGACTGCTCATTGCAGGAGCAATGAAATCTTTCTGAATAGAAAAGCCAATTTCTGAAAAAAGAACGTCTTTGAAATTATTTAGCCAACTAGAAGGAACCAGAAAAAACCAAGTCCTGACAGCTGCTAAACTATGAACTTGCGCGAATATCCTATCTATTCGAGTTGTCTCGGAACTTAACGACATCCGATCAGTCTCTGATACATTCTGTGCATGATTAAGGTCTGTTGCCACCGACATCAAAACTTTCGTGCTCTCATCCACTGAACTTACAGTCGATGGTACCCATATAGCAAAAACACAAACCGAAAGCATGCACGCGGCGAACGCCAGCGCGGCTCTTCTGCGCAACTGCTTTGTATACTTAATCGAGAATTGCTCCGAAGGCGTACGAACAAACTCCAAGTTTTGTATAGATTCAGGCGTTGCCCACCAAGATAAGTTTTCATCTAATGGCGCCTGGGCCATTTTTCCAGTCAACAAAATCGCCTCGACCTTCACCAAATTTGGCAAATGCGAAACATTAGCGGTGATGGAATTTACCCAAGCCGAAAGCTTTGGGAGTAAGAGCTCCATAGAAGGACCAAATTGCAAAAGTTCGTGCAAGTTAGATTGCAAGGGCGGAACTTTGCCACTCACAACACTACGCATAATCAGCTCTTGAATGCCACCAATCCAACTGTCTAGATTTTGCGATACATCCCTCGGACGGCGATAATCAAGCGAAAAAAACGAAAGGAGTTCTTTTTTGTCTAGTAGGTCGGACGAACGAGAGAAGGCCTCGAAACCGGGAACCGAATCTGTAAATGTCAAGATAATATGAACAGGCAATGCATACTGAACATAGTCAGAAAACTGCCTTATGGTGTCACTAATGCCCTGAAGGGTAGTTTGTGCATCTGAGTCCGCCGATTGAAAAAGCGTAATGGGTACAAGAACAACGACTGCAGAGAGTGGTCGCTCAGGATACCAGTCGCTAAGTTGATCGCAGAACTTTTTACGCAGCGAGGAATCACCATCCCTGCAATATGACGCAGGTACCTCGACAAAGAAACGTCCCTGAACTGACCACCAAACAAACTCTTCTGGGTCGGCGAGAGAAGATGAACCACGAACAACTCCCGTAGCTTGTTCTAATAGCGACGTTTTCCCTGATCCAACAGATCCGACTACTGCAACCAAAGGATTCTCTGGTCGAACCTTATTCCAAAACCACCAATGTTTGGAGGAAAATATATTCTTTAAAGGTTTATTTGATATCTCACCTTGCCATCGTGCGAGAGGAGCGAATTCCGTGCTCGACCTACTACGTCCTATCTGCAAACGCCTCGTATAAGAACCTACTGTACCAATCCTCCACCATAGATAGCGAAAAAATGGTGGTATCCATAATATAATCCTATATATTATATAAAATACAATAACAACGAATACGACAACTAAAATTGCAAGCAAAAAAATGCCTACATATGGAATAATGGGTTGCCCAGTTTGCCATATAAGCTTCCACCAGTCATACATGAGATTCATTCCCATGCTCCTTCGCCAGCGACAGAGCGAATTGAATTCGACTTTGGATTAAAAGCAGTCTCGGAGATCACACGTTCACGAGAGATTAGCCACTTATCCTCGGTGCCAATCAACGTAATTTCCTTATTGCTGATGGTATTAAGGCGAGAAGACTTGTATGTCTGCTCAAAAATAATATTAATTTTGTTTTCACGCGATTCGAGGGATATTACTCTAACCAATACAGAAAATTGGTAGTTCTTCTTCAACTTACGGCGTCTTTCTATTTCCCATGTCACGCGAGATAAACCGTCCTCGGGGATAAATTCCGGGGAGTAATAAGAAAGATATGATTCAACATCTTGACTTGACCAAGAATCAGCCCATTTACTTAAAAAAACATCCACCCATGGATGAGGTGGCTTGCTACTGAAGGAACTTAGACTCCCAGTCGACGGTAAAGGAGACCGCGCAGCGGATCGCAGTCCCAGCGAATCGGATCGTTGATCGGTTTTGACTGGATTTGCACGCAATGTGCTTTGCCCATCAGACGTAAAAGTGCCCTCAGAAATGGTTTGACTTGATTCATTGTTGTACAACTTGGGAGCTGTAGCCTGTTTAGAGACACCAGACAAAACGCGCCTGAGAGCACTTGTTGTGTCAAGCCAAACGAGTTCAGAATACAAAACCGCCGCACATACAATGAAAGCAGTGCCAATCCAAACCGCAAAAATGTGCTTCGACCGCAAACGGGATGATAATGCCGGGGGAGATATGTTTGGTAACGCCTTCGTCGGAAGCGAATTGCTAGAGTTTATGGGTGCAAGCGAAAAAACGGATAGGTCACGGTAGAAATTACTAAGCTCCTCACCAGAATCTTCTAAGAGGTATTTTCCTCTAAAACCTAAAACTAATAGCATAAGATATACTGCGGCTAATGCTATTTCACGATCAACCCGCTTACCAAGTAAATTTTTGATCTTTGAAAACAATTGTTCACCCGAGTTACTCGTACCAAAGAGCATTTTCTCCACTGCGCCGTGGAAACCGGAAGGAAGCCGTTCTTGAAGGGAGAGAATCAGGCACTCGTCGGTGTAAGCGGCAAGCGCATATGAAAAATTATCAAGCACTGAAGCACTCAATTGATGGACACGCTGTGAAGCAAGCTCCCGAGCTTGCTCGATCTGCCAACACAAGTCACTGATTAATCCATCAACCATTGAACTCTCAAATACTTGTCCAGGCGGCGGCAAAGTTGCTAATCGTTTATCGAGTATGCAAAGATAAGCCACGAACACGTCAACCAACGTGTTGTCGAGAAATACCTTTTTTTTACTACGGACAGTCACACTAAGATCAATTAGAAACAGACGGAAAACTGATGGATTGCATTAGGCTTAAGCTCTTTATTTTTAGATTTAACCTCTCATCAGGATTTTCTATAACAAGACTTTGGTTCAGGACCTTTACACTACCAGAGGTGAATACACGAAAAACTACACCATCTATATTAAAAGGATGATCAAATATCGGAGGATCGGTATCAAGACGGCGATCAAGACCGCGCACCCTCATCTCACGGAAATTTTGTTTTTGTCCCGACACATAAATCAATACATTTTCAAGCCAAGTTTGGACGTAACTTACCGAAACAACAGGATCGAACACTGCCTGGAGCAAAAACTCTTCACCTTGAAAATCATCGGGGATTAAGACTCTCCATTCCCCAGAATTCAAAAGAAATGAATGCATACGCCATTCAAGATAATCAATACCGAGCGGAGCAATAGCTCGCTTTGCTATTTCAACAACGAGTCCAATGCGCTCAGCAATGTCCAAATGGCTGTAAACCGGCAGTCTGGGTGGTATTTTTCCGGCTAAACCAGACGTAGACGCAACTATGTTGCACAAAGCGTCGTAAATATCCTGTGGATGCGCCGCCTCGTCGCTCAACACTGACTCCAAATTGACCAAACTGCCCACCACCGAATTAAAGATCCATCCTAGGCTATTGTGATAGTCATCAGCATTTACGACGCTTACAGGACTTACCTTAATCAGTTCAGCCTTTTCCCGCAGCAGTCTCGCAAAGTGCACTACTTTGCTGTGACATCCACTCCCAACAATTAGGCGCGCAGAAGGAGGATGGAAATCGCCAATCTCGTGTCCTCGCGCGTTCTTAATAATATCAATCAAAGGGATTTGAATATATTTTTTATCATTTCGCTGATACGTCTTTAATATTAAATTAGGCTTCCACCTAATTATTGGAACAACATTATCATTTGAAACAATGTCATCTGAAGATAGGGAAATATATTTCTCATACCTTCTAATACTCTTACCTTTTTCATTTAAATCTTCGATGGCGATAGCAAGGCAATATCGAGCGACTTCTTCCTCAGTGCTTAAATCTGCGTCCAATGCGCCGTCCTGCGCCGAAGTCCACTCAAAGACCAAACCATCGGGAAAGCATCCCGACACTTTGGCAATCGTCAACCGCCCATTTGACAGTGTGTCCTCGTCTATATGAAGTTCATCGACCCCCCAAAAATAGGGGTAAATCATATTTAAATGACGAGCAAACATCGCGTCTATTCTGGAATCTATTGCTTGAAAGTGCTGCGGCATTAACTGCAGCCCTTCGAACCAGGCTAGTGGCATCAGCGAGTGCCTAGGTCGTCTAACGTTATTATCCCAGAGCTTATATTTCATAATATATCAAAAATCTCCAATGAGCATGATCAATAGGTGAAATTTACAATGATGAGATAATACTCATAAAATATCATTCCTTCGAATTTGACCAGCCGAAATCATCAGGACCAAGTCTAATTGTCACCTCAGATTTCTGCTTTATCACCGATGAAAAACTTCCTTCATTCAAATAGTCTGCAAAAATTAGCACTGAAATTGCATCCCCACTGACAGAGTAAGGTATGTCAACATCTCTAATTACCTGTCCTGGCACCAGCTCATAGGAAATAGTTTTTATATGCGTCCTATACTTTCTTATATAGTCTCTTCGATCAGAAAACCATTCCAAGGCTTTCAGCTTAGTCAATGAATCTAGAACCGTCTGGTCATCAATGAATAGCATATCAACTGCGACTGGTATTCCATTATTCAAATCCTTGTCTGCTATAATAGTAAATCGCTTCAATCTCCAGTCAACTGATATTTGCTTCTTTACGTCCTTGATCGAGCAAGATGATAATGAAATAAATATACATACACACAATATTTTTACTAAAATATTCATTTTCAAAACACTAGCGCGAGTCCCAAATACGACATTAATTTGTGGATGACTCTTCTAGCATTTGTATTTCCGCTTCCTCGCCCTTGGACTCAACTGAGGTCATATCTACTAATATTCCTTCAGAGCCGTCCAGAGTGACTTCTAAGCCGCGGACTCTCTCACCAGTCGCTAGCTTCTCTAATACAACTAAAGAGATGCGGCTTAACAAATGCTCTGAAATATACTGATCAAGCCAACGTGCACCGATAGTTTGCGCAGCGCATTTGTTGACCAAACTTATATAGACGTCAGAAGAAAACTTCAACTCTGCAAAGTACGTCGTCATGAATCTATCCGATATGGTTTTTAACTTCATCTCGACTATTTTCAATAAGTCACTTTTTTCTAGCATGAAATAAGGCACTATTTGGGCCCTTCCTAGGAACGCGGGTTTGAAGTGTGGTAGCAGTTCTTCTTCTAACTTTTTATTGAATTCAGATATACCGTCTTGGGTCTTGTCGATACTATCCTCAGAGATCGTTAAAAGATCCGTGCCAACGTTACTTGTCATTAACACCAATATATTTTTAAAGTCGATGACTGTACCCTCTGAATCCTCCATGAAACCTTTGTCAAACACTTGAAGAAACATATCTAATACATCTGGATGTGCTTTCTCTACCTCATCTAACAGTAGCAAGCCGTACGGTTGGCGGCGAATCGACTCGGTCAGTACGCCTCCTTGTCCATATCCAACGTAACCTGCAGGAGCCCCTTTTAACTTTGATACGGTATGGGACTCCTGGTATTCAGACATATTGACAACGGTGATTCCAGATTTTCCAAAGAATGCCTCTGCGATCGCATGTGCCGTTTCAGTTTTCCCAACGCCCGACGGGCCAGTCAACAGAAACACTCCGATCGGTCTTGACGGATCTTCTAATTTTGCGGTGTACGCTCTTAATCTATTGCATATCAAATTTGTGGCAGTGGATTGGCCTACGACGCGTTGCGCGATAACTCGCTCTAACTGGGCTACCAATAAGGATTGATTAACGCGCATTTTCTGAGAAGGAACGCCTGTCCAGTCAGCCACAACTGAAGCAATGTCATTTGCGCTGACATATATATCTGTCTTACCATCTGAATAAATATTAGATTCGAAACTTGAGGCTTCGTTGGGACCAACATTCAATTTAACGCGAAGTTCTGTTAATTCTTGTTGCGCAGCGGTCAAACCCTCAATGCCAATGCCGGTTCTTTCAACTTCGCGTTGCCATCCTCCAACCTTGCTTTCGTACAAGCTCTGAAGCGCCAATAGCTGCATACGTTCCTGAGCCGGAATTGACATAGAGGACACCGCGCGAGCGCATGCCGTATCCAAAACTGAAATCGCCTTGTCTGGAAGTTGTCGGCCTTGAATGTATCGTGCTGAGAGTTTCACCGCAGACTCAACTGCAGTTTGCATTATTGAAACGCCGTGGTGCTTTTCCAATGAGGGTATTAAAGCTTGAAGAATATCCATTGAAACAGCGACGCTCGCCTCCTCCACCTTGACCGTTTGGAACCGTCGACTCAAAGCTGCATCTTTTTCAAAATATCGCTTGTACTCAGACCAAGTTGTCGCCGCGATCGTGCGCAAAGTGCCACGAGCCAACTCCGGTTTTATGAGGTTGGCAATATCACTCTGATCGCTTTGGCCTCCATTTGCGCCAACTATAGTGTGCGCTTCGTCGATAAAAAGAATAATCGGCTGTACTGATGTATTTATGTCTGAAATAATAGACTTTAATCTCAGTTCAATTTCACCGCGCATTGATGCACCTGCGCGCAAGAGTCCAATATCAAGTGAACATAATCGTACGTGTTGTAGATCTTTCGGGATAAGTTTGTCCGCGATTCTTTGTGCCAATCCTTCGACAATTGCAGTTTTACCAACTCCGGCCTCACCTGTTAAAATAGGATTATTTTGACGTCTCCGCAATAGAATTTCAACGACTTGGGCAATTTCGTTATCTCGACCGATAACTGGATCTAACATCCCGGCTCTCGCACGAGCAGTGAGGTCGACCGTGTATCGATCTATGGGACTGGTGTTAGAGGATGTTATCGTCTCATCATCAGGTTTATCTACTTCCTGATTAAAAGATCCAATGCTAGATATCAATCCAGTTAAAGCTGGTATCTCACTACACATTGAAGGAAATATTTCATCATCATCGCACAATGACTTTAATATTCTCTTCATATCGACTACATCACTACTATTAGCTTGCATACACGTCGCAACCCATGCATTTTTTAATAGTCTCAGCAATTGGTCTGATAAACCTGGGGGCAACAGATTCTCAGTTCTATAGCTTGATAGAACTTTCTTCAACTGGACTCTTACAGACCCTACATCGAACCCTTTGTCCAACAGGTTCGCTACCGTTGCATCACCATTTCTTTCAAAAAGAGAAAGCAAAAAGTGTGGAATATCGAGTACCGAATGCTTCGAAGAATAAGCCGATTCTGCCGCAATCGACAAAATTTGAAGACTATGTTTATCAAGCTTAGAAACAAGTAGGTTTATATCGCTACTTGGTTGAGTTTTTTTCATTTCATTATCTCAGTAATTGTGACTAAAATGGCATTACTTAACGCAAACTATCAGGATCAAAACTCACGATGGTAATAATGGTGCTGGCTGGAGAATCTAGAGATATAGTTGCTCCCATTCCTAGTGTACAAAGCGGAGACCCCAGGCAACTGATCTCCTTACCATATGGTGTATTGATCTTTAAAGTTAAATGAGGTATACACTGTCCATAATATAAACTTAATATATTAATAATCGAAGTCAAGCATCTCGATTGTCTAAATGGAAACAGATCTTTAAGTTCACCTACTTTTTTTAAAAATATTTCAATAATCATTCCAGAGTAGGTTAACGCTTTAGCACCCAATACATAGCCTGTTTTCCCAATAGCATTAGCTCCACTCTTGGTGCCAATACAGAACTTCGCAGCCTCACTGACTGGCAATCTCACAATTTGATTTTTGTGGATTGAAATTACCTTTTTACATACTGTTTCTAAGGCCAACTTCAAAGACGCATCACTTAGACAATTTGCGCCCGCTGAATACGCTAGCGTCCGTATCCAATGAAGAGCTTCGACGCTTTCGACGTTAGTTGCCAGCCCCAAGTGCTTGGGAGTTCTAGCAATACCGAAAGAAAGCTCATCCAGAATTTCATGATGTTCTTTATTTTCGTATTGGATGTGACGTTTTTGCCCACACCCCGAGCTCATGAACAATATTTCCCAAAATCTTCGATTCAACAAATCTAAAAACTGATGTAACTCACTTCCGCCTGAATACACTTCATCTTGAATTTTTTCGGCAACCCACCAGGGTAACACCCCATCAGACCCCGCCAATGTCAACATATTCATTTTTACCAACGGAAGAATGTCGATATCTTCCGTTTTTGGAAAAAGACTAAAATTGAAGTCTCGATTGGTAAATCGCGTTCCAACATTTGACCGAAAAGTACATACTCCTTTTAGCGGAAATTCTTCAGAATTTTCTGCTCTTTTTCCAAAATACAGTGCGGCACATAGTTCGTCAAAGTTTGGAAAATCTGATTCTGTCAATGCCAATATTTTTTTATTAGACATAGATTGCCTGCTGGTCTCGTCCGTACGTCATGACCTCGACTGGCAGTAAATCACCTTGCAATGCTTTCAATGCCAAGGCTAGCACTCTCGACTTGAGATAGTTACCGCTCTCGATTCCATCCACAGTAGCCAATGTAAGTGTGTAGCACAAACCCATACTCAGCATGGCTCCTAACGGGGCCTGAGGGTGCGGAACAGCAACGACATCCCTTTTGACGCTGATTAACGAGTTTTGCAATGCCTTTGAATGTGGTGACTCAATTCGATCTATTGACTTGAGATATGTATCCAACGCCAGCTTTAGGTTGGTAATCCTTCCATTCTGCATTTGCATTCCGCGGATAATCGCAAGTGTTCCCTTATGCGATTTCGGTCTATACTCGATATAAGGCGTTGCAGTTGTTTCTAAACTCGCTGTATATCCAGATTCCCAGCCCAGAATGTTAATTCTTTTCCCAATTTCTAAGTGCTTAGGCGCAGTTGTGTTGCATGCAAAAGTTTCCACAATCGCATTTTCATATCTTAGATCATGATATTTTGCAGAATCAATTCCTTGAAGTCTTAATCCAACTGTCGACTTCAATTCACTTACGACCGGACTATCAATTCTGACTTGCTCCCAAGTTATTGCGGCAGGCTCATCCTCTTCATTTTCTACACCTAGCCTGAACTCAGATACCTGTATCACTTTTTCTGGAGACTGTAGTAAAACAGAATTTATTGCAACAACGTCCCAATATTTGGAATTTAACTTGTGCTTAGGTATCGTATACTCAGAAGTTCCTGTGGAAATTTTTAGCGATACAGCTGGTGGCTTATAAATATTGATTATCGGTATGCAATTCAATCGTATTTTTTCTCTGACAGAATACAAGGACTCCACATACTCAGCTTTTATTTTTATTCTAATAATGAAACCACGGCATGGAGTGGAGGCTATTAAGCCGGATACCTTAAAAAAACAAAATCTTTCTGGGAAATACATGTACTCTTGAATCAGTGAAGCGACATCTTTACTACGATGCTGTTCAGGCATCATCCGATGTTCCGACTCAAATCCAAGTACTGTAAAGTCTTCTTTTTTGAGCGGTACAGTCCAACTGCCGTCGAGTGCGACCATGGCACCGCTTATCACGCCGCAACCAATTGAATCCATTGCGGACATTGCACGTCGTACTGATCCGGATATGAAGAAAGTAAGCTCAGAAGGAGAGTTCTCAGGTATCTTGTTTAAGTTGCTTGTAATTTTTATATTTATAAAGTGTTCGGTTTCTTTCGAATCTGCATTACTTTGTTTCACATCCGAGTCGATCGAATCTACAACGAAGGGCCAAAGCTTTACTCCAGACGGCCTCGCCTCGAATATGCATTCAGAGCCGTTGTACTCGCTCTGCAAATGCAGTCCAGCAGGAGGAACTGTTCCTGCTACAGGCAATTTATTGCTTAGGGGAGTTAGTCTGGCCACTGCCATTGAAGGAATAGGAAGGCACTGGTGCGGTGTGATAGCTCTGACAAGACTGTGTACGAGTTCACCGGGAATTCCGTCCATGTGCTGCTTGAGCCTAGCTGCGATGAAGGCAACGGACTCAATTATTTGTCTAACATGCGGATCGGCGCTACCTTGGCTATTTAGCCCTAGATTACTTGCCACTTGTGGGTGCTGTGCTGCAAATAACGCGCATTCATCCTCAAGAACCGTGAGCTCACTACAAAAATACCTAATGAAAGAGTTAAAGTTTTTTTCTATCACAGGACTAATATGCAGAATGCACCGTTATACACTGGTAAGCATTTATAAATACTATACTGATTTTATCTATAATGCAGTTCCCACGGAAATAGGGAAATTTACAATATATGGGGATTTATTTTTTTTAATTATTGCGCCAGAAATGACAGCTGTAATGACATCACGATAAGGTCGAGGAGATTCGATTACTACTGAATTTACTGTGAATCTAGGTTCATAATGGGCAATACAGTCAACAATATACTTTGCCAGAAGTCGAGAGTCTGCTCGACTTCTGGGTGACAGATGTACAAAATCTGGCAGACCATAGTGCAGTATGTTCCGTTGTTCTAAGATACCGATTTTTCTTTCCGGCAGTGGGCATTTGGTGTTAAGAAGTCTGGTTACTTCATGAATAATAGACTGCAGCTCAAGGTCTTTGCTTTCGCTTGCTTCTTCTTGCACACTATCCGTATTAAAACGATCAAAGAACAGTACGGCCATGACTATTTTTGCAACTAGTTACGCATTTGCTGCGCCCAATCCGGTCATCTGGCCACTTGATACGTTGCCAGACTGATCACCACCCAAACCGTTGCCCTGGTAAACCACTTCTATGCTTTGGTAGTTGAGTCCAATCTCTATAAGTGGCAATGTTGAGTCGGAGTTTGCTTCGGTCACCTTGCCGCTTTCACTTTCAGGCAGGGTATAAACGCTTCCGACAAATGTATTGGTCAATGTGTAAACCAATACATCTACAGTACTTCCATTTTCCACTTTTGTAAAATGAACAGTGACCGTGCCCAAATGTTGCGACAGGGTACATGCTTTACACATCAATGGATACGATTTATTCAAGCGCATCTTGACGACGAAGTCGGAAAGCTCAGGTCGGTCTGTTCCACGGATGTTGGAGCTTTTGTCGCGCAACATGGGTTTCTTGATATCGAGATCGACGCTGATCAGGTCGATTGCGTTTTTGTAGCGATCCACCAAGCTATCGCCTTGAATCTTTACATCGCCTTCGATTTTCATTATGATTGACATAATTAATTTCCTAGTTTAAGTTAATTTAATTTGGTGCGTTTTTTAGAAATAGAAAACGCCCGTCCGTTTATTTTTTGGCCTTTTCACCAAGCCAAAAAATTCTTGGGCATTATTTGCCTGAACCTGGCAAATCAGCCACTAATCTAATTGAAGCGGTTAGCTCTTCCAGCTGAAAGTGTGGGCGCAAAAACACTACTGCGGAATAAGCACCAGGATGGCCTGGTTTCTCTGTAACTTGTACGAGTGCCTCTCTCAATGGATAGCGCGCTTTTACTTCGGCTGCAGCCTCGTCGTCTAGGGTGACGTACCGTGTAATCCATTTGTTAAGGTACTTTTCTACGGTCGCTCTTGATTGGAAACTTCCAACCTTGTCCCTCATTATCGCTTTTAGATAATGCGCAAAACGAGACGCGGCCAATATATAGGGAAGCATTGAAGCCAATCTTGCATTTGCATTCGCGACATTGCTTGTGTAGTTGCCTGGCTTGTTTGCTGTTTGGCCACCAAAAAAGACAGCGTAGTCAGTTCCTTTTGCGTAACAAAGGGGTATGAATCCCAAGTCGCTTAGTTCCTTTTCGCGCCTATCTGTAATTGCGACCTCAGTTGGGCATTTTGAAACGACATCACCTAGTATTGATTTGTAATAGTAGAGAGGTAGTTTTTTCACCATTCCACCCCCCTCCACACCGCGAATCGCTGCGCACCACCCATAGTCGGTGTAGGATTCAATAATTCGTTCAGCGAGCGACCATGCTGAGCTACCCCATAGCATCTTTGTCTCGTCCGGCGAATCGCAGTCTTCGCGGAACGCAAATTCTTCTACGGGTACAGTGTCGGGGCCATATGGCAATCGCATTAATGCTCTCGGTAGCACCATGGCGACATACCTCGAATCGTCGCTTTCCCTAAAAGATCGCCACGCGGACAGCTCACCGCTTTCAAATATTTTCGCGAGATCTCGCGGTGCACCTAACTGACTAAAACTATCGAGATCGAACAACGACGCGGCTGGAGCAGCGAGCAAAGGCGCATGTGCGCTTGCTGCGACATGCGAAAGCTCTTCAATTAGTCGCATGTCCTGCGTACCACGTCCAAAAGTGAAGTCCGTCACCAATACGCCAAACGGCACACCACCGAGAGTTCCGAACTCTTCTTCATATATCAATTTGAACAACGCACTTTGATCGAAACCCGAAGCCCTTTGAAAGTCCTTCAATAATTCAGTTTTATTTACAGGAAATAATTTTATTACCAAGTTACTGGCTGTTTCGCCTGCGTTGAGTAGGTTTCTTAATCCTGTCCATGTAGATTCTATTCTTTGAAACTCAGGATTATGCAATACTTCGTTTACCTGGTCTGAGATAATCTTGTCTATCTCTGCTATACGTTCTGCAATCATTTTTGCAGCGTCTTCAGATCTGTGTTTTACTTGCCCTGGTACTTGATCAATATACTCATTTATTATTTCTGTAGCACGTATCGCTTGATTTGGATCCCTGACAAGCCTTCCATGCTCAATAATCATGTCTAATACCGAAGTCTTCTCTTCAGTTGGATTGTTGACAAACATCAAATCTGACAGGGTATTCATATGGCTCTCTTTTATTTGTTTCGGATGTTCTGTAATTGAATCGTCTTTTCTTTGCGTTTGATTACTTACTATTCTTTTTTCTCTTCGTTCTCTTCGGTAACAGTTACACTTTTTCTCGTTTTCGCCTCGTTGACAGCAACCTCCTGCACCTTTGAATTGAGTACCACTTCGGCAAGAAGGTCATTCAGTTTTTCATTCCCCTCCAGCTTCGCTAGCAGATCATTTAAATTTGCTCTGGTTTCTAGCAACTGTGCGATTTGTGGAATAGTTTTAGCGATGTGGGCTGGAGTGAAATTTTCCATGCTGGTGAAATCCATATTTATTGATATAGTTCCACCTTCTGATCCGGTTTTATTTGCTACCGAAGTCGTCAATGAAGGCTTTAACGACGCCATTACGTTATCTAGCGTTTCTCGCTCAACTTCTACAAATTTTCTTTCTGCCAATCGCTTATCTGACTGTGTGCCGCCCGGCGCGAAATCGGCAATAACTCCGACGACAAATGGCAGGGTTTTTTGTGCGACATCACCGCCGGTTTCTACGTCATAAGTTATTTGCACCCGGGGTGACCGTACAGTATTTAATTTCGCTTGGGTATTGATACTCATTGAAGACCTCAGATTGATTTGGTGATAAGAATGCTATTTCGCGTTTGGTTCGACTGCTTACGGCTTGCCTCTTTACTTTACTCTTCTTCTCTTTGCATGGGCGTTATTTAATCGGCTCGACTTGAGGTGTTACGTGTTTTTTCCCGCCTCTCTTTTTTTAATATTTCGAATTTTTTGTTTTTTTATTTCTTCTTGGTGGATAAAACGCCTTATTCGCTTAAAGAATTGGCTATTGCAAGAGATCCACCCACCAGTAAGTTGCTCTTGCTCGGGTATCGGTCCCAAGACGCGGTTGAGGCGAAGCGGACCTTTTCGCCGTGGCGTCGGTCACGAGCTTCCGCCGCTTCTTGTTCGGTCGCCTCGAAGGTGCTGGGCTCCTTGTGCCGTGTCTCGGCGCCCCGCCTGTGCGTACCGGTCTACTGGAATGAGTGCGTGTTCGCAAGGCGCGGCGGCGGTGTAACGCGGTCTGTCTCCAGGCCCTGTGTGACGCCGGCGGCGTAGTTTTTCCCGCCCTGTGCCTGGGAGTCGCAAGCCTGTGCAGGTTTTGGACAGTGGTGTCGGCATGCGAAATGCTGACTATGCTGGGCGGGGTTGCAGGAGTCCTTCGCTGCATTAGGGGCTACGTCATTCAGCCCCGCGCCACACTCTCACCCATGACCTCTGTCTTCAATTTCACCTTCGTGCCCTGGTTTCGGTCGGTGGCGCCTTACATCCACAAGTTTCGCAACCAGACTTTTGTGGTGGGCATTGCCGGTGAGGCGGTGGCGGCGGGCAAGCTGCCTAACCTGGCGCAAGACCTGGCCATGATCCAGAGCATGGGCGTGAAAATTGCGCTGGTGCACGGCTTTAGACCCCAGGTGAACGAGCAGTTGCAGGCCAAAGGCCATGTGCCCAAGTATTCGCACGGCATCCGTATTACCGACGAAGTGGCGCTGGACTGCGCGCAAGAGGCGGCCGGCCAGCTGCGCTATGAGATTGAGGTGGCGTTCAGCCAGGGCCTGCCCAACACGCCTATGGCGGACTCCACGGTGCGTGTGATTTCGGGCAACTTTATTACCGCGCGGCCCGTGGGCATTGTGGACGGTGTGGATTTTCAGCACTCGGGCGTGGTGCGCAAGGTGGACACGGCGGGCATTAGCAAGGTGCTGGACATGGGCGCGATGCTGCTGCTCTCGCCCTTTGGCTTTTCGCCCACGGGCGAGGCCTTTAACCTGACCATGGAAGAAGTCGCCACCTCGGTGACCACCGCCTTGCAGGCCGACAAGCTGATCTTCCTGACCGAAATACCCGGCCTGCGCATGCGCCCGACCGAACCCGCGGGCGAAGACAACCCGATTGACACCGAGCTGCCGCTTGCAGCCGCAGAAAAGCTGCTGGCCGAATTGCCCCCGGCCACCCAGGCCACCGATGTGGGCTTTTACTTGCAGCATTGCGTGAAGGCCTGCAAGTCGGGCGTGGAGCGCAGCCACATCATTCCCTATGCGGTGGACGGCGCAATATTGTTAGAGGTGTACGTGCACG